>Ga0126373_10004546_pt1 | contig 10624 bp, 8 predicted proteins | sample PanSoiMetPlot_11_FD_92545 | JGI IMG/M metagenome (GOLD analysis project Ga0126373, IMG submission 92545) | Tropical forest soil microbial communities from Panama - MetaG Plot_11 | ecosystem: Environmental > Terrestrial > Soil > Tropical forest > Bulk soil | place: Panama | collected 2016-02-17
CTTCGAATGGAGATTTTGCGGTTGCATCGGGAAATCGGGTTCACGCTGCTCTATGTGACCCACACGCGTACCGAAGCAACTACTCTGGGCAACCGCACTATACATCTCCAGCGTGGACGCATCGTTGCTCGGCCTCCGGGGGCGCGGTGACACAATTCAAGAAAGGTAAGCCCCACTAGGCTGAAGGGGACTCGTGATAACAGTCGCGCCCTCAACGGCAATTATGATGAGCCTGAAATCCGGGGGCTTCAGCCCCAGAAGCTGGCCACGCGATCGAACGTCGCAATGATCCCCACCGGTCCGAGATCGAGGATGAGAGCGAATCTGGCATTGCCCGGCGCTCGCTTAAGGAGATGTTGTTGCCGTTCTCGCCATCGCGTCAAGCGTGGCAGCCATGGCGCCGACCGTCGGTTCAACGCCGAGCCCGTGCCGTTTAGCGAGCCAACTTGGATCGTTGTACGAAAGCCATGTGTGGCCCGATGCATCCTGCCAAACCAGTGCCTTCAACGGTAGATCGATTCCCGTCGTCTGAACCGATTGCATCAGCGGCGTGCCGGCTTTGGCAGTGCCGAAGATTAAGAGCTCGGTCGGCGGAAGTGACAGTCCCACATTCGCGGCCCCTGCCGCGTGGTCGATCCGGGCAAAGACCGTCATGCCCTTTGCCTTTACCTCGGCCTCAAGCCTATTCATCGTCTCTTTTGGCCCGCGATTGCTCGGTAGCGTCGTCAAGCCGTCGACGGCCATTGCTTGTGCTCCCCACAGGCATATCACCGCGGTCAATGCGAAGACTTTGCGCCTCATAGAGCTCCCCTGTCATGCCATGACACTCCATCCGATTTGGTGCGACCGCCGGCGATGCGTTCGGGCCGAAGCTAAACGCGCGGTGAGCGAAACGCAGACGCGCTCATGCTGTTGTGGCACCGACGCTTGACCTCGCCGCCCATGCTTGCAGGCAGATTCCATCGCACTCTACCTTTGATGCTCGCTCCCGCGATAATCAGCCGTCCCCTCCACTGTGGCCCGGCAAACGCGGGAAATTCGAGGACTGTTGCCGGCTGGCAAAAATCAAAGGCCTCGTTTCTGCTAAAATCTTATCCTATCAGGTCGTCAGTCTGACTTAGCCCAGTAGGATCGTTTCGTTTCGCAATCAAGAGGCTTTGACCCCGTCGACATTCCATTTCGGTGGCGGCAACGAAGCCTGGGGCCGCTGACCCCCTCGCCCCATAGACGATGGCCGGGAGCGCAACGTTTTCGCCGGACCTCTTCAAAGAGTTAGCATAGACAATACGTGCCGACGCGCTTCCTCGGCCGCCTCATCACCGGCGGCCAAGGCCGTGGCCCCGTCCATGCGCCGCGGGCCATCACGTTGCTAATGGGTCGACCTCGTCCTTTACGTAATGAGCAATGCCGCGGCCGAAGGACCAGTTCTCCGGCCGAACCTCGACCAGGTTGATCAAGATGTCCTCCGGCCGTAGCCCTGGGCTTTCTGTCAGCCGCTCGACGATGCGTCGGTAGAGCGCTTTCTTCTGTGCCACGGTGCGGGTGTTGCTGACGGTGAGCTGGATGATGACGAGGTCGTCGCTCCGCGCAATATCGAGATAGTCAGCCCCGTAGCTGAAATCGGGCTCGTCGTGCTCGGAGATAGTCATGAAGCGATCGCCCTCAGGCACGTCGAAGGTCTCGCGCATGGCCTGATAGAGGCCATCGAGAATGGCTTTGCGATAGGCGGCAGGCTTGCCTCCTCGCAAGGAGACGCGGGTCAGCGGCATGGCTTGCTCCGTGATTTCTATGGTCGATGAGAGCGATATAGCGCGACTTGATCATGCAGAAACCATATGACATAATATATCAGTGATAACATATTTAAATGGCTCGCGCATGAAAGCCCTCGATATTGAGGCCGTGCAGGCTTTCCTGCTGGTCGCCGACATGAAAAGCTTCACTCGGGCGGCCGAGGCGCTAGACACGACCCAGTCGGCCGTAAGCCTGAAGATTAAGCGGCTGGAGGATGGGCTTGGCCAGCGCCTGCTCGAGCGCACGCCGCGCCTCGTCCGCCTTTCGGCGGAAGGTACAAGCTTCCTCGGTCCCGCGCGGGCGTTGGTCGAGGCCCACCAGGGTGCGCTCGCTTCTTTCGCGGTTACGCCCCGGCGACTCGTCGTCGGCATCAGCGATCACATTGTCGGCGCGGAGCTGCCGATCGTGCTCAAGCGAATGAACGCCATGGAGCCGAGCCTGGTTGTGGAAATACGCGTCGCTGCGTCCCGGGGATGTGCTCGACGATTTCGATCGCGGCGCGCTGGATGCGGCGATCGTGCTGCGGCACGACGGTCGGCGCCGCGATGGCGAGGTGATCCTTGAGGAAGGGTTCGGCTGGATGGCCGCGCCGGATTTCGAGTATCGCCCGGGCGAGAGGCTGCGGCTCGCCACGCAGTCCGAGCCATGTAGCGTACGGAGCATGGCGATCGCCGCCCTCGATGCGTCCGCCATCCCTTGGACGGAGGTTTTCGTCGGCGGGGGGGTGGCAACCATCGGGGCGGCGATCTCGGCGGGTCTCGCAGTCGCGGCGCTCGGCCGCCGCGTGGCTCCGCCGGTCACCGTCGATGTCGGGCCGCGGTTCGGCCTGCCAAAACTCCCCACGCGCGACGTGATGCTCCATGCGCGCCTGAGCGATCCACAGGCGCGACGTTCGCTCAAGACACTCTGCGCCGCGATCCGCTCGACGGCCAGGTGAATGGCGACGAGTCTAGAGTCCCCAATCTCCGGTTTTCGACACGCTCGCCAGATGTCAAACATCGGCTAGGCAGAATGGGCTCAGCTGCGGTGAGGTCACGACTGCGCCATCGGACGCGACGTATCCGTGGATGGAGTCCACGTGATCGACGGCCATCCAGGGCGCCGAGTCTAGCGGCCAGGCCGCCCACGACCTAAATGCTTAAGCCCCGCGACGCGGATCGAAAGAGCGACGGCGTGATCTTCCGTCGCCGCGCATGTGCAACCACATTGACGCTCGTCCGGACGGCGTTTTCTGCGGACGGTCGCGCGGTGGGGCCACGTCTGTGACGACCGATACGGTGTCCAACAAGATCACCTGGCAGCCGCCGGCATAAGCAATGCACCGTATGTATCCTCGCGCCGCCGTCTCGTGCCGCGGCTGGCGACCCGCAAAATCCGAACCAACCGAAGCTTGAGGGGTTTCTATTTTCGAGCCGTCCGTCTCCCGCCGGTCTCACTGGGAAATCTTTAATAAAAAACTTCTCGCTTCGAAGTAAACCCTTGCGCTTCGGGAACAAATCGCTTACCTGCGGGTTTCCGGGCAGAGTGACCGCATATTTGGGCGGACACCTTCCGCAAACCCAACAAGAAGAGTGCGCGCGCGTCTACGCGAGCTGCGGATTTTTCGCAGATCCGGCGTACGCGGAGGAGGTGAGCTATGACCAACCGATGCTCTTTCTGCGGCTCGAAATTCGGCCTCGTCCGCTATCATTCGTGGCTCGGCACCTTTTGCAGCAGACGCTGTAAGCGCCTCTGCCAGAGCGAGTCGTGGACGTATGCGTTCCTTCGCTTCTTCAAAGAGGCCTACGTTGGAAGATAGCGCGCATACCAAGCTCGCTGGCGGCAGCAACTTGAAGCACAAGCGGCGCCAAAATGGCCGCCAGCAGCCCATTGGTTAGGAAAATCGCCCTCAGGATCGCCGCGACGTCCTCGCGCATCGCACATCGCATTGCCAATACCCCACTCGAATGGGAAAGCGACGAGCCGCCTCTTCGTTGTGAGCGCTGGGTGCCCCCGTGCCGCTACGGCTAATCACGCATCCTCGTCGGCGATGCGAGCGATCGGGGTTTCGCTGTGGAACGCTCCTCGCCGCATTTGCTGTGAGGCCGGTCACGTTGGGGACCCGAGAGGGCGGAGCCCGGCCCCGTTCGCTTATTCACCGTCCCGCGATCCAGCCTGCGGGGCGATGAGCCCGAGCGTACGTCCTTCGTAGCCAGCGGCATCGAAGTAGTGCGTGTCGCCGACAAGTTGGGTCTGCACGATGGTTCGGTGACCGGCAGGATCTGCTTCCGATATCTGAAAAAGCTTCTTCCAGTTGGGCATCTTACCGTTCGGCATCGCCTCACTGAGTTCGCGACCGGTGAGTTTGCCGGTATCCGGGACGTGCAATCCGAGGATCGCCGCCATGGTCTTTCCGATATCAGCGTTGCTGGTCGGAGCTTGATCCACAAAGGCTTTGCGGAAATCTGGACCGATCGCCCCGCCGATGATGCTGGTATCGGCGCGGCTGAAGCTGCCGTGCATTCCCTGTCCCTCTTGCAAGCCAGTGTCGGCGACTTCGACGCCGCAGTTAAGCGGATCGGCGCACCCCGTTGAGAACGTGCGAAAGTTCACTACGATCGCTGGCAGGGGGGTCACGGCAGAGCCCTTGAGATCGATCGCTGAGATCGGCAACGTCCCCGGAATAGGTCCGAGATCGTCGGAGACGAAAAGCCCGCTCACGTAGTCCTCGCTGGAGAGGATATTGACCACGTCGCGGGCGCGTGCCTTGTCGCCATCTGGCACATAAACGAGGTCTGATCCGCCATTGGCGGCGACCACGATCAGCGGTCGCGTCTCATCTCCTCCGATCAGGGCGTCGCCACGCAACGGATGCGTTCCCGTCGGAACGTCCTGGTTATTCGCATCGGGATCGAGCATCGTCATGCCGAGACCATGCGCGATATCGATGGCAACGAAGCCAGGTGGGAGGAGATGGGGCAAGACATCCTTGTAGGTTTGAGCGGCCGCGAAGCTCGTATAGCTCTCCTTGGAGATCGTGGAGAATCCATGATCTGCGGTCAAAATGACGTCCGTCGTGGCAGCCAGGCCGAGCGCCTTCAGCGCCGCCAGCAAGGCTTCTAAGTCGTCATCTGCATTACGGATCGCTGCAAGCGAGGTCGGTCCGTTGATGCCCGGGACGAGCCGATTGAGGCTGTCTCCCTGGTTGTGCTGAGTGCCGTCGGGATCACGCGACCAGAACACGAGCATGAACGGCTTTGCCCGCTCCTTAAACCAGGGCAGCACGACCTTCGTGGTCACCTTCACGAAATAGTCCTGCTGGGTTGTGTTTGCCTGAAGGGTGCCGGGCGTCTGGAAGTCACCGGCCTTCCTATTCTCGCCACGCGTCGGCGCCTGGGCATCAAGATTGGCTTGTTTGACCCTGTCGCGTATCTCCGCACTGAGCGGGATGCCGCCGGGGCGCCCGGTGGCATCATCGATCACGATAGTCTGTGCGCCTGAGCGTTCCGTGTGGTCGAAGATTAATGTCGGCCCTAGCTTGCCGATGGCAGCCGTGCTCATGCCGGCGGCCCGCGCAGCGCGCATGACGGTTTGCTGGTTCAAATAGTCTCCAGAAAAATGATCGTCGACATCGCCGAGCACAGGATCATTCTCGAGGAAGGGCGTCAGGCTGTTGCCGGCCGCCGGCACCGCAAAACCAGCGTCGATTGTGTTGCTGAAGGTGCCGGTGTCCCCGAGCTTATGTCCTGTCGCCATGGCGGACGCATTGGCCATCGTTAACGTCGGAAACATCGAGTGCGCGTTGGCAAAGCGCACGCCGTCCTTCATCAACGCCGCCATCGCCGGTGCCGTCTCCTCGTTCACCATGCCGGGTCTGAGGCCATCCGTCACGAACAGCACAACATTATGCGGCGAGGACTGGGCGAAAGCGGGGATAGCCGCCAAACAAACCAGCGTGACACCAAAAAATGCAGTCCGCATGCGCTCCATCCAAGCAAGCCCCGATCTGAAAATGGCCGAGGATGCTGGCCAACTGGGATGACAATTTGATGACAAACTGTCTCTACGATCGATCAACCGCGACAATGTCCTTAACGCGATGCTTTGCTCTGGCCGGTGGGAGCGATCGTCGCCGGTGGCGTGATCGATGCAATTTTGCTGATGATCTCTCGCCCACATGCGCGCTTCAATGGCTTCGCTAATACTAACGCGTGAGGGCGCCGTCACCCGCGGTGCTGGCGCGTTTCTATTCCGCGAAAACTTCGATCGCCGGATTGTCTTCGGCATGGCGGGCATCGTGGTCGGAGCGGCTTTCCTGGCGGGGCCGCTGGCGGGAGCCTGCGCGTTTGACAACAACTCAACGCGCCCAGGTTCGTCTCTGAGATCCGCTGCAGATCGCCTCTGCGCAAGGCGGAGCTAGGCCCCGCTCGAGGATGGCGGTCCGCGGCCGATCTCGTGCTGGGCCATGATCTCAAGCGCTCGCACCATTGCCGAGTGGTCCCAACGCGCGCCGCCATGCGCGCTGCAGGCATTGAACAACTCCTGCGCGGTCGCCGTGTTGGGCAGGCTAACCCCCATCTTGCGCGCGGCCGAAAGGGCGAGATTGAGATCTTTTTGGTGCAGCTCAATACGGAAGCCGGGATCGAACGCGCGCTTCACCATGCGGTCGCCGTGCAGCTCCAGAATGCGCGAATTGGCAAACCCGCCCATCAGAGCCTCGCGCACTTTGGCCGGGTCAGCGCCTGCCTTGGAGGCAAACACAAGGGCTTCCCCGACCGCCTCGATGGTAAGCGCCACAATGATCTGATTAGCGACCTTGCAGGTCTGGCCGTCGCCGACCTCGCCCACACGCGTAATGTTCTTGCCCATCAGCGAGAGCAGCGGTCTCACCTTCTCGAACACGGCCGCCTTCCCGCCCACCATGATGGTGAGCGAGGCCGCCTTGGCGCCAACCTCGCCACCGGAAACCGGCGCATCGAGATAATCGCAGCCGAGCGCTTCGATTCTCGCCGCATACTCCTTTGTCTCGATGGGCGATATAGAGCTCATGTCCACCACGATCTTGCCCTTGCTGAGACCTGCGGCGACGCCGGTCTCGGAAAACAGCACGGCTGCGACATCGGGTGTGTCCGGCACCATGATGATGACGATGTCGGATCGCTCGGCGACCTCCTTGGCGGACGCACACGCCACCGCTCCTTTGTCTATCAGCTCGGCTTTAGGCGGCCTGCGGCTATAAAGGAAAAGCGCGTGCCCGCCGGCGATCAGATGGCCCGCCATGGGGGCGCCCATGATGCCCAGGCCGATAAATCCGACTTTACTCATAATAATCGTCTCCAAGAGTGATCGTGGGTTCTGATGTTGCTGGTCGTCTCAGGGCCGCTACCGGGCGCTGGCTTCCTTGAACCTGAGGCAAAGTGCCTCGCTGGCGGCGCGCAGCAGACCAAGGTCGCTGCCCACCGCCACGAAGGTCGCACCCCAGTCGAGATAGCGGCGGGCATCGACCTCGACGCCGGTCAGGATGCCGGCAGCTTTTCCGGCGGCGCGGGTCCGTGTGAAAATGTGCCGTATAGCGTCCTGCACGTCGTGATGGTTAGGATTGCCGAGATGGCCAAAGGCTGCGGCGAGGTCGGAAGGACCGACGAACAGGCCGTCGACGCCGTCGACAGCTGCGATTTCGTCGACTGCCTCAAGGCCCTTGCGGGTCTCGATCTGCAGCAACACGGTGATGTTGTCGTTGATGTCGGGGAAATAGCCCTGCACGGTCCCGTACATGTTGCTGCGGTGAGCAATCGAAACGCCGCGAATGCCTTGGGGCGGATAGCGCGTCGATGCAACCGCGTTGCGTGCCTGATCGGCGGTCTCGACGTAGGGCAGTAGAAAATTATGGAAGCCGATGTCGAGGAGCCTTTTGATAATGACCGGCTCGTTCCAGGGCGGCCGTACCACCGGCGCGCTCGGGCTGCCCTTCAGGGCCATGAGTTGCGGCACGAAGGTGGTCACATCATTGGGCGAGTGTTCGCCGTCGAGAAGGATCCAGTCGAAACCGGCAAGCCCGAGAATCTCGGCCGTGGTCGGAGCCGCCAGCGAGGCCCAGCACCCGATCAGGCGTTTGCCGGCGCGCAGGTCGGCGCGGAACTGGTTCGGAAACGGTCGGTAAGGAACAGCGGACATGGTTTGCTCCATTCTTGCGCTGGCAGGATGTCAGCGGAAGAGGGACATCGTGTTGCGATGAAATCGTCAGCCCGCGCGAGCCGCCGACCCCGTTGATGCACTCGTTCGCCGGCTGCACGGCGAAGGACGCGATGATCGCAGCCAGGACGTGACCTCTTTGTTGCGATTGCTTTCAGCCTCAAGCCTCCAACATCTGGCTATCGCCTTTATCTTGATCAACGCACAAGGCACGGGCGCTTATTGTCGAACGCCCAGCCGGGAATCAGGTACTGCATTGCCTGCGCGTCATCGCGCGCGCCCGCAGCGTTCCTCTCATACAGACGGTGCGCCGCTTCGATCTGCGCCATGTCGATCTCCACGCCGAGACCAGGCTGATCAGGAACGGCAATGGTGCCGCCCACGATCCTCAACGGCTCCTTCGTCAAGCGCTGCCCGTCCTGCCAGATCCAGTGCGTGTCGATGGCGGTGATTTTGCCCGGCGCGGCTGCAGCGACGTGCGTGAACATTGCCAGCGAAATGTCGAAATGGTTGTTGGAATGCGATCCCCAGGTTAGGCCCCACTCGCGGCACATCTGGGCGACGCGGACGGAGCCCTGCATGGTCCAGAAATGCGGGTCGGCGAGCGGGATGTCGACGGCGTGGAGCTGGATGGCGTGTCCCATCTCGCGCCAGTCCGTGGCGATCATGTTTGTCGCCGTCGGAAGGCCAGTGGCGCGGCGGAACTCCGCCATAACCTCGCGGCCGGAATAGCCGTTCTCGGCGCCGCATGGATCTTCGGCGTAGGCGAGGACCTGCTTCTGGCCCCGACACAGGCGCACGGCCTCGGCCAGCGACCAGGCGCCGTTGGGGTCGAGGGTGATGCGGGCCGCGGGAAAACGTTCCGCCAGGGCCGCCGCCGCCGCCATCTCCTCTTCGCCATGCAGCACGCCACCCTTCAGCTTGAAATCGTTGAAGCCGTAGCGGGCTTGGGCGGTCTCGGCGAGCCGAACCACGGCGTCCGGGGTGAGCGCTTCCTCGTGACGAAGGCGCAGCCACTCGTCTTTCGCCCCCAGAGGGGCCAGATAGGGCAGATCCGTTTTGTGACGGTCGCCGATATAGAAAAGGTAACCCAGTGTTTCGATGGTGTCACGCTGCTGACCTTCGCCGAGCAGCGCCGCGACCGGCACGCCGAGGAACTGCCCTAGGAGATCGAGCAGCGCCGCCTCGAGCGCGGTCACCGCGTGAATGGTCGTGCGCAAGTCGAAGGTTTGCGTGCCGCGGCCGCCGGCATCACGATCGGCGAAGCGCTGCCGCACCTCATTTAGAACATTGTTGTACCTCCCGATCGGCTGGCCGATGACGAGCTGCCGCGCGTCCTCGAGCGTCTGACGGATCCGCGCGCCGCCCGGGACTTCGCCTACGCCGGTCTTGCCGGCATTGTCCTTGAGGATCACGATATTGCGGGTAAAGAACGGGCCGTGCGCGCCGCTCAGATTCAAGAGCATGCTGTCATGACCGGCCACCGGGATGACGGACATCTCGGTAACAACGGGGGCTTCCCGCGATATGTGCCTTGGCATGACTTTTCCCTGCCAGGCGAGCCAGGCAACAGGCCGGATCGCCGCTTGCTTGACGCGAGATTCGAAACCCAAGAGCTGCGCTGACTACGGCACATTTGTCGCCGTGAAGCACTCACTGGCGTAAGAAGGCGCTCACAGGTCCGCGTTGCGTCACAAGATACCCGTTTCCTCCCGGTCCTCGATCCCACGATGAGAATGTCTCAAGGATCGAAACCTTCGTTCTTCTTACCGGCCTGATTTCACCGAGACCTGGCTTATTCATAGACCCAAGGACGATGTTCGTCTAAGCGAAATCAGAAATTGGATCGTTGTTCGGGCTCAGCTCCGTTGCTTCGTCGCCGTCGTCGAGGGGCTGCATTTCGGCGGCGACCGCCGAGCGACTCCCCGTGACGCAACGGCCACGCAGCCACCGGGTCCCGATTCTGGACCGCATCCTTGGCGTGTGGCTCCTGGGGCGTTACGAGCCGCGTCGTTCACCTCATGCCAGCCGGTCGAATGTTCCTGCCGGAGGCGCGGCGTGCATTTGGCGGAGGGCGCGGCTGCGTGCGTGCGGCGAACTGTCAAGAAATAGGAAGTCCGCGTCGCCTCTTGGTTGTGTCGAAAATGCGGCAGGCGGCGTGAGAATTGATCGAACAAAATCTCTCTTTGGATCGAAACGAGGATAATGACAATTTCTGAGCGCGGTCGATTTTTGAGCGATCGGGGAAAGTCATGCTCCTCGTTTGGCCCTTGGGGAGTGTCTGCGCCGCCAGGGTCAAGGCGCAGAGCACAGCCGGCTCTCCTTTGGGGGAGCCGGCTGTAACGATCGTCAGAGCTGGTTTACGGCTTCAGAGCACCCTGCGCACTCGTGTAGAGTGCATAGAGCGACGTTGAGCCGCAGATGTACAGTCGATTTCGTTGCTGGCCGCCGAAGCACAGATTGGCCACCGTCTCCGGTATGTGAATTTTGCCGAGCAGTTCGCCGCTAGCGGTGTAGCAGCGCACGCCGTTCTCGTTCGGATCGCCCCAGCCGACGGAGCACCAGATGCGGCCGTCGCGGTCGGCGCGCAGTCCATCGGTGATGCTCGGCTTCGGCATCTCCGCAAAGACCTTGCCGTTCGACAGTTTGCCATTCTCGA
>Ga0126373_10004547_pt1 | contig 10623 bp, 8 predicted proteins | sample PanSoiMetPlot_11_FD_92545 | JGI IMG/M metagenome (GOLD analysis project Ga0126373, IMG submission 92545) | Tropical forest soil microbial communities from Panama - MetaG Plot_11 | ecosystem: Environmental > Terrestrial > Soil > Tropical forest > Bulk soil | place: Panama | collected 2016-02-17
GGCGGCCGCACCGCCGGGCCGAACACATCCACCCCCTGCCAGCCAACAGTCCAGATGCCAAACGAAAACTTATCCGCCGGCACCGGCACATACGAATCCGCGGTCATGGCTTAACGTCCCTTCGTTGCCGTCGGCGTCGGCGTCACAAGTCGAGCACCGTGACCGGGGTCGACAGCACACGGTCAGCACCGACCGTGCGCTCTGGGCCATCCAACTCGATCACGCCGCGCAGTCGCACATCCGCTGCTGACGAGCCAACCTCCACATCGATCAGGCCAGCCTCGACCACTTGCGCGCCAGCCAGACCGCAGAACGCCGTGCGGTCAGCATGGAGCCGGAATATCACCCGCCTGGATTGACCCGGCGAAAGCTCAACTCTTGCGAAACCGGCGAGGTACTGCGCCGGCCGTGCGACCTGTGCGACTGGGTCATGCAGGTAGAGCTGGATCACCTCGGCGCCAGCGTAAGCGCCCGTGTTCGTGAGCGTGCATGCGATCTCGGTGACACCGTCGGTGCTGATCCGAGCCATATCCGGCCGCTGCCCCTCGGTTGCCGCGCTGGCGAGGACGTCTGCCGCCGGACGGATTGAGAGCTCCGAGTAAGCGAACGTGGTGTACGACAGTCCATGTCCGAACGAAAACATCGGGGTCGGGTCGACTGCGCTCACATCGTTGCGCGTGCCAAGCAGCGGCGCGAGGTAACTCGGCTGCTCCGCGCCAGCCAGCCGCGGCACCTCGATCGGCAGCTTGCCGCTGGGCACGACGCGGCCGGACAATACCCCGGCCATGGCGCCGCCGCCCTCCTGGCCGGGGAAGAAGGCCTGCACTGCTGCCGCGAGCCGGCTGGCTGCGGGGCCGATTGCATACGGACGGCCGGTGATCAGCACCAGCACCACGGGCTTTCCAGTGGCCAGCAGCGCGTCCAGGAGGTCCGCTTGCACTCCTGGCAGACGCAAGTCGCTCGCGTCACAGCCTTCGCCTGAGCTGCCCCGGCCGAACAGGCCGGCCTCGTCGCCCAGCACCGCAAGCACCGTGTCTGCCGAGCTAGCGCACTCGACCGCGGCGGCGAAGCCAGATCGATCCTCACCTTGCACATCGCACCCGCGCACGTAGTCGAATTGTGCTTGCGGCAACTCTGCTCGTAGCGCGTCGATCAAGGTGAGAACTGGAACGCCTACGCCGTCCTCTGGATGTGCGTACCCGACATGACGTGGAAATGTGTAGCAGCCGAAATACGCCATCGGGTCGGAGGCGAGCGGACCTACGACCGCAATGCGGCCCGCAGGCGGGAGTGGCAGCGTGCCTGAGTCGTTGGCCAGCAGCACGACGGAGCGCTCAGCAAGCTCGCGCGCAATCACGCGATGCCTAGTGGGATCCAGATCGATTACAAACTCCGCGCCATCAGCCACCTGACCACTGGGGTCCTGACCACTTGCGGCACCGTCAAGCAGCCCAAGTTCGACCTTCTGCCGAAGGACCCTGCTCACGGCGCGGTCGACGTGCTGCTGGGAGACTTCTCCGGCTGTTACCGCGTCCTCCAGCGGGTCACCGTAGCAGCGCAAGTTGGGAAGTTCCACGTCCACGCCTGCGCGCAGTGCGAGCGCGGCTGCCTGCGATGGCGAGCCAGCGACGCGATGCAGCGTCTCCAGGAATGAGATGCCGTAGTAGTCCGAGACGACGACGCCGTCGAACCCGAGTTCCTCCCGCAGCACGCCTGTCAGCAATGCATGGTCGGCAGCTGGCGGCACCCCGTCAATCGCTGCATAGGAATGCATGACCGAGCGCGCGCCGCCTTCTCTGATGGCCATCTCGAACGGCGGCAGATAGACATCGGTGAACTCGCGGCGACCGACACTGACCGGTGCCATATTGCGGCCTGCCGCCGATCCGGAGTACCCGGCGAAATGCTTGAGCGTTGCGATCACGCCAACCGATTCCAGGCCGCGGACGTAGCTGGTGCCGATGACAGCAACCAGGTAAGGGTCTGCTCCGATCGTCTCCTCGACCCTGCCCCAGCGAGGGTTGCGAGCGACATCGAGAACCGGTGCGAGGCCTTGGTGAATTCCGACGGCGCGCATGCTGTGCGCGATTGCCTCGGCCATCTGACCGACCAGATCAGGATCGAACGACGCGCCCCACGCGAGCGGGGTCGGAAAGGCAGTCGCTTGCCAGGTCGCAAACCCGGTCAGGCACTCTTCGTGCGCAATGGCTGGGATACGAAACCGGCTTTGCGCCATGATCTGCGCCTGCAACTGCGCTAGCCGTGTAACGCCTTCCGCTGGGCGCAGGGGCCGGGTACCGAAGATTCTGGTCAGCTGGCCGAGGCCGACCTCGATCAGTTCTGCGAACGGCGGCATGTCGCTGGTGAACTCGCCTTGGAAGGGCGCGACTCCGTCGGTCTCGGTTGCCCCGCTCAGCCATATAGCGCGTAGCTGGGCGAGCTTTTCCGCAAGTGTCATCCGCGCCACTAGATCGGCGACTCGCTCGTGCACGGCGAGGGATGGATCCCGCCACGCCTCCTGGCTCGAGTTTGCTGCTAATGCCGCTCCGCCACCCGCCTCAGCGATGATGGGTTGCTCCAGGTGTTCGCTTCCGTGCCTCACGTGGCCAGCCCGGCTGTCGATTCCCGCACGATGAGCTCGGTCGACAGCTCAACTCGCTGGCTTCGCAGCGGTACGCCCTCGATGAGGTTGCTCAGCATTTCGGCCGCAAGCCTGCCCATGTCCGTTAGTGGTTGGCGAACGGTGGTGAGCGGCGGCGACACCCACCGAGCGGCCGGCAGGTCGTCGAACCCGACAACCGACAAGTCTTGCGGGATTCGCAGGCCGCGCTGCCGCGCCGCCTCGTATACGCCAAGCGCCTGCTGGTCACTGCCAGCAAAGATCGCCGTGGGCGGCTCGTCGAGATCAAGCAATTCACCACCCCGGCTGAAACCGCCCTCATGGTAGAAATCGCCGTGACGCACCAGGCCGGGGTCGAAGCTTGCACCAGCTCGCTCAAGCGCCGACCGGTATCCGTCAACGCGCGCCCTGCTGCACAAGTAGCTGGCAGGGCCCGTAATCGCGCCTATCCGGCGATGGCCAAGACCGAGCAGATGGTCGGTCGCAGCGAGGCCGCCGGCCCAGTTGGTAGCACCGACGCTTGGCACATCCGGGTCGGGCATGTTAGCGGGATCGACGACGACCAGCGGGATTCCTTCATCCCGAACCTGGCGCAACTCCGGCGGCGTCAACTCCGACGTCACCAAGATCACGCCATCTGTGTCGTGGCTGGCTAGCGCGCCGGTCCAGCTTGCGGGGGTGGCATCACCGTGGCGCACCGCCGAGACCGCCGCGCCCATCGCGTGCGCAGAGCACCAATCCTCGACGCCTCTCAGTATCTCCACTGCCCACGGGCTGTCGAGACCGTTGAAGATCAAATCGATGAGGCCCGATCTGCGCCCCCGCCGGACGCCGGGCCGCTGGTACTGGCGCTCTCCGAGCAGTCGTTCGATCAGCGCTCGGGTGTCTGGCGCAACGTCGGGGCGGCCATTGACTACCTTCGACACCGTCGGCAACGAGACACCAGCCTCGGCTGCGATGGCGGCCAGCGTGGGCCGGCGTCTCGGGGCTGAGTTGCGCCCGTCGGTGCGGCTCATCGGTTCAGTCGCCACGGCAACCATCTACCCCTCACGATGCTGCGCCCCTGCGGCGCGTCCATCTACACCTGATGCCAAAACTGCAGTTGACATGCTCGTCCGACGGCGCGACAACGCCCCCGGTAGCAGCTGGCCTTCGAAACTAATCGACCTGGGTATCGTAACGCAATCCCCAAGAGCTGCGAGTCTCATGATGTCCCTGGTGTACAAGCTGCGCAATAGGTACATTGACTTGGCCAGCAGACTCTTAGGTCACGCGAAAAGAGTCTGCACCGAGACGAAACAAGGGCTTGACCGCTACCAGCCAGGTTTCTACGATGACGCCACGCCGAAATATAACTTAATCTTTCGGAGACAACTTTCGAAACTGCGGCACGGGCGGTCTGATGACGGCAGACCCGGCGTGCTACCTCCCACATCGGCTCATCGTCAGGAGATGACCAGCATGCGCAGCACCCGGAAATTAGTTGCGGCGGTGGCCGCGACGGCAGCTGCGGCGCTCGCCCTCGCCGCATGCGGCAGCTCGGGCTCGTCTAACAGCGGCAGTTCAGCCAACGGCAAGGTGACGCTCACATGGTGGAGTAACGCCAACGCCAACCCGTTGCTCGGTGTCTTCAAGCAGCTCATGACGAGCTACCACGCAGCTCACCCCAATGTCTCGTTCAACTACGTGCCGATCCAGAACGAGCAGTACGACGCGAAGATCCAGGTGGCGCTGCAAGGCAACAACGCGCCGGACATCTTCTTCCAGCGTGGTGGCGGTTTCATGGCCACGCAGGCAAAATCCGGTGAGCTAGCCAACCTCGGCCCCTACGTTTCCAGCTGGATCGGCGAAATTGGCGGGCAGGCGACTGCCTGGCAGATAGCCGGCAAGCAGTATGGCGTTCCTTACGACTTGCACACCGTCGGGTTCTGGTATCGCAAGGACCTGTTCGCTAGGGCAGGCATCACCAGCCCGCCGACCACGATTCCGGAGCTGGAATCAGACGTCACCAAGCTCAAGGCGGCACATATCTCGCCAATCGCGGTCGGCAGCAAGGACCAGTGGCCAGACGCGTTCTACTACGACTACTTTGCTGTGCGCGAGTGCTCGATCGATACCCTCAAGACCGCGGTCAAGGACGTGTCTGCGAACTACCCGTGCTTCGCCAAGGCCGGCGACGACCTCAAGGCATTCATGGCGACCAACCCGTTCCAGCCTGCCTTCCTGAACACACCTGCCCAGACAGGTGCGGGCAGCTCGGCAGGCATGGTGGCAGCGGGCAAAGCCGCGATGGAGCTGCAGGGCGACTGGGACCCCAGCGTGTTCCAGGCCCTGGTGTCCAAGAGCCAGTGGCAAAGTGACACCACCAAGCTCGGCTGGTTCCCATTCCCGGCGGTGCCGGGCGCACCCGGTAACGGCCAGGCCCTGCTGGGCGGCAGCGACGGCAACTCGTGCTCGACAAAGGCGCCAGAGCCGGCCTGTGCCAACTTCCTCGAATACCTGGACAGCGCAGCGGCACAGAAGCTAATCGTCGGTGCCAGCCTGCTGCCGGCTAACCCGGCCGCCTCGTCCGCGGTGACCTTGCCTGCCGATCAGGAGGTCCTGCAGTCCAGCAAGGCCACGCCGTTCGTGCAGGAATACCTCGATCTTGCGTGGCCGACGAACGTGGGCACGGCGCTGGATTCGGCGGTCGCAACCTTCTTTGCCAAACCGACGACGGTGTCGCCGCAGTCCATCGTGTCAGCTATCGACCAGGCCGCGGCCCGCCAGTAATGACCGATCTCAAAGCCGCGACGGCTGCGGAGGCAACAACCGCCGCAGCCGTCGTGGCGCCTCCCCGGCCCGCAAGATTGCAATGGCGGCCCAGCAGCCAGCTGGGCGAACTGGTGATCCTGCTCGGGCCGGCGTTGGTGTTGTTTGCCGCCTTCGTGCTGCTGCCGATCTGCATCGCGGCTTACTACGGCCTGTTCAACTGGACGGGCTACGGTCCGTTGTCCGACTTCACTGGTTTGCACAACTACAAGCTGGTGCTGACCGACCCGATCTTCCGCTCGTCGTTGTGGCACAACGTGATCATCGCTGTGCTGTCGCTGATCATTCAGCTTCCGATCAGTATCGGCATCGCGCTGCTGCTGAACCGGCGGATGCGCGGCGGGTCGTTCCTCCGGCTCGCCGTCTTTGCACCGTACGTCGTATCGCAGGCGACGACAGCTGTGCTGTGGCTGCTGATTCTGGAGCCTGGCGGCTTCGTCGACGAGCTGATGAAAGCCGTCGGGCTCGGCGGCCTGGTTCAAGCTTGGCTGGCCGATCCCACGATCGTTCTGTACACCATGTTTGTGGTTCTGACCTGGCAGTTCATCGGTTTCGGCATCATTTTGCTGCTCGCGGGCCTGCAGGGCATCCCGGGCGAACTGCGGGAAGCAGCGGCAATCGACGGCGCCTCGGGCTGGGCAACAACTCGCTACATCACGCTGCCTTTGCTCGGCCCCACGATCAGGATCTGGATCTTCTTGTCAATGATCGGATCGCTGCAGGTCTTCGACCTGGTCTGGATTATGACCCTTGGCGGCCCGGCCAACGCCTCCAGCACGATGGTCACCTACATGATCTTCTTCGGATTCCATAACCTGGAATTCGGCTACGGCAGTGCTACCGCGGTGATCCTGTTCATCATCAGTTTCGTCTTCGCATTCCTGTATCAGCGATTTGCCCTGCGGCGCGACACTCATGGCGCACTCACCAGGGCTGTGAGGTGATCAAGGGTGTCAGCGGCAGTCGAAGCGAGTCCGCGGCCAGCGCCGTCAGCAAGTAAGCGGCCGGGCCGGATCAAGCCAGCGATCCCGCTCAGCTATGTGGTCGCGTTGGTGATCATTGCGATCACCCTCGTCCCGATGCTGTATGTGATCATCGGCGGGTTCCGCACCACCGCCCAGCTCAACGTGTCACCTACTGGCCTGCCGCATCCGTGGGTATGGGCCAACTACAAGTCGATCCTGACCTCAGCGAGCTTCTGGCAGAACCTGGGTAATAGCGCCTTCATCGCCCTTGTGGTCACCGCACTCGCGGTAGGACTCGGGTCGATGGCATCGTTTGCGCTGGCTCGGTACCACTTCCGCGGCCGGGAGTTCTGGTACATGTTGTTCGCAATCGGCCTGCTGTTCCCGGCCAACGTGGCATCGCTTCCGGTCTACCTGCTCGACAAGCAGATCCACCTGCTCGACAACTGGATCGGCATTGCGCTGCCAGAGGCCGCTTTCTCACTGCCGATCACGATCATCATTTTGCGGCCGTTCATGCGGGCCATTCCAGGCGAGCTTGAGGATGCAGCGGTCGTTGATGGCGCCAGCAGATTCACGTTCTTTCTCCGCGTTCTGATCCCACTGTCCAGGCCAGCGCTGATGACCGTCGCGATCCTGGCCTTCGTTACCAGCTGGAACGCTTATCTGCTTCCGTTGCTGGTGTTCACTACGCCGTCGCATTTCACGCTGCCGCTGGGCGTGGCCACGTTCCAATCCACCTATTCCCAGGACACCGCCAGCGTTTTCGCATTCACCGCGCTGTCGATGCTGCCTGCACTGGCCTTCTTCGCTTTGGCGCAACGCCGGATCGTCGGAGGTCTGTCCGGGTTGTCAGGATCGATTAGAGGATAGGAACGTGGTGGCTGCACGCGAACCTGCACCCGCATGTTCGCGGTTGCCCCAACTAAACCAGCAAGTCCGCTATCGCGGCGATACCCGGCTCGATCGCGCGCTCACTGATGTTGCCAAACCCCATGACCAGCTGCGGAGGTCCGCCCGGGGTGGCGCGGAAATCGTTCATGCCGTACAAGCCGATTTGGCGATCTCGGGCAGCAGTCACCACCGGCTGCTCTTCTGCGTCGTCCCGAAGGTGCGCCACCGCATGGAACCCTGCAGCGAGACCCGTCAGCTTGACCGCTGGTGCATGCCGCTCAAGAGCGACGATGAGTTGCGCGCGGCGGGCGGCATACACGATTCGCATCCGGCGCAAGTGACGGTCGTAGCGACCGGACTGGAGCAGTGCCGCCAGCGCGAGCTGATCCAGGGTGGACGACCCGCGATCGCTGACTAGCTTCTCGCCTGCCACCTCGCTGGCGAGTTCTGGCGGAGCCAGTATCCAGCCCAGGCGCACGGCCGGAGCCAGCGCCTTGCTCGCAGTCCCTATGGCGAATACCCGGTCCGGATCCAGGCCTTGCAGTACGCCGATCGGCTCGCGGTCATAGCGGAACTCAGAGTCGTAGTCGTCCTCGACGATGAACGCACTAGTTCTGCGCGCCCAGTCAACCAGTGCGTGCCGGCGCCGCGGCGCGAGGACGACTCCAGTCGGCGACTGGTGGGCCGGAGTTATGACGACAACTTGCGCAGCGCTCGCGTCCAGCGCCTCGACATCAATCCCAAAGTCGTCCACGGGAACCCGGACAACCTGCAAGCCCTTACTGCTGGCAGCGCGCAGTACTTCGCTGGTCTCAGCCGTCCCGTAGCCGGGGTCTTCGAAAGCGACGCGCTGCAGGCCCGATCGAGCAAGGGTCTGCAGCACTAGGAGTAGCCCCTGTGCGAACCCGGTGCAGATGATCAGGCGGCTTGCATCGGCATCAGCTGCTCGCACCCGCCGCATGTACCCGGCCAGTACTTCGCGCAGGATCGGGCTGCCGCGTGGATCGCCATAATCCAGGTCTGCGTTAGCTGCGCTCGCGCATGCCTCCCGCGTCGCCCAGACCCAGTCGGAACGGGGGAAGCTAGCCAGATCCGGGACCCCGCTGCGGAAGTCGGCGATTAGGCGCGAAGCCGGGGCCGGCACCAGGGCCGGCGTCGCCGCGGCTGGATGCGTTTCCAGCGCCACCCTCGTAGCCGAGCCAGCCTGGCTGGTCAGATAGCCCTCGGACAGCAGCTGGGCGTAGCACTCTTGCACCAGACCACGGGAAACTCCCAGCTCACGGGCCAGTTCACGGGATGACGGCAGTCGTTCGCCGCCAGCCAGCCGGCCGGTTCTGATTGCGTCGCGAATGCCGCTTTCCAGCTGGGCACGCAGCGGCTCGGCGCTACCCCGTTCCATTTTCAGTAGCAGTTCTGGACCCAAACCGGACCACTGAATCGCCATGGGATTGGACCTTATCAGCAATCCAGTTCGCTTCTACGGTATCAATCATGAGCACTGTGACACATGTCCAGCCAGCCCAGCGGAGCGCGCACTCCCGGTCGCGGAGCCAGCTGCTTAGCGGCCCGATCGCGCTGGCGTTGCTGTCCATCTTTTGCCTGCTGACAAGCTTCTACCTGCTGGTTTCGGTGACGCCGCTGTATGCGGCCGCAGCTGGAGCCGGGACCGCGGGCGCTGGGCTCGTGACCGGGGTGCTCCTTCTCGGCACCGTTGCCGCGGAGCTCGCCTCGTCGTACCTGATGCGGCGGTATGGCTACCGCACCGTGCTTGCAGCTGGGGCGCTGCTGCTCGGTATCCCGTCGCTGGCGATGCTCGCGCACGGCTCCATGGTGATCATCGTGATCGCCAGCGCGATCCGAGGATTCGGATTCGGCCTCGGCACCGTCGTCACCGGCGCCCTCGCCGCCGTGCTAGTGCCCGCCAACCGCCGTGGTGAGGGCCTCGGCTTGTTCGGGATCGCCGATACCGTCCCCGGCGTCGTGGCACTGCCGTCCGGGCTCTGGCTCGCTGGGCATGTTGGATACGCCGCGGTGGTGATCCTCACCGCCGCCACCGCGCTGGTTCCACTGGCAGCGATTCCGTGGCTGCCCGGTCGGACTGACCAGGCAGATGACCACGCCGCCAGCTCAGGCCTGCTCGCTGCCCTGCAGCAACCTAACCAACTGCGGCCGGCATTGATCTTCGCCGCCAGCACGGTCGCGGGTGGAGTGGTTGTCTCGTTTCTGCCCCTCGCCGCCGGCACGTCTCGCAATCTGGCTGCCATCGGTCTGCTTGCTCAGGCGCTCACCGCGACTATCGGCCGTTGGTGGGCTGGGCGGTTTGGCGACAGGCACGGCCATGCGCGTGCGCTGATGCCGGCCTTGGTGACCGGGGCGATCGGCATGACCGCGATGATCTGGCTGGCATCCCCGGTTGCCCTGATCGCGGGCATGAGCCTGTTCGGAGCTGGCTTCGGAATGCTGCAGAACTCGACCTTCGTGCTGATGGTCGAGAGGATGCCGGCCTCCGGTGTCGGTACTGCGAGCGCGATCTGGAACCTTGCCTACGACGTTGGGTATGGCGCCGGCCCGGCCGCCTTCGGCTTGTTTGCCGGTTTCACCGGCTACCCAGTTGCCTTCGCCCTGTCGGGGCTGCTGATGGTTGTCGCCCTGCCAGCTGCCCGCCGGGAGCGCTCGGTCACTTCGCGTCGGCCAGGTTGACCGGTCGCGCTGACCGTGGCTCGACGGGCTCGCCGCAAGCCTCGCAGACAACTTGGGCAACCAGACGCTGGCCGCAGTTGTGCTCAAGCAGCAGCGGCGGGCCCGATTCCCCGGCTAGGTGCTGGTCGCCCCACCGCATCAGCGTCAGGATCACCGGGTAGAGCTCTCGGCCCGCCTCCGTGAGGCGGTATTCGAACCTGGCCGGATGCTCACTGTATTGCTGCCGCTTGAGGATTCCAGCGTGCGTCAGGGTCCGCAACCGAGCGGCCAGGGTGTCCCGCGGTGCCCCAGTCCGGCGGATGATCTCATCGAAGCGCCGGTTGCCGAGGAACACTTCACGGATAGCCAGGAGGGCCCACTTCTCCCCCACGATGTCGAGCGTCCGAGCCACAGAGCATTCGCGGGGCTGCACGGATTCCGCGGTCATGACCTTCATGGTACCAGGTAAGTCTGAAATCTGGACGGACTGAAGGGTTCTGTAGTACAGTCAGTCCAGATTTCGGACTAACCAAGGAAAGATCATGAGCGTTAGCCCCGCCGAGACCACAGTTCCGACTGGTAGCACCGTCCCGACTGGTAGCACCGTCCCGACTGGTAGCACCGTCCCGACTGGTAGCACCGTCCCGACTGGTA
>Ga0126373_10004549_pt1 | contig 10622 bp, 10 predicted proteins | sample PanSoiMetPlot_11_FD_92545 | JGI IMG/M metagenome (GOLD analysis project Ga0126373, IMG submission 92545) | Tropical forest soil microbial communities from Panama - MetaG Plot_11 | ecosystem: Environmental > Terrestrial > Soil > Tropical forest > Bulk soil | place: Panama | collected 2016-02-17
GAAGATGGATCCGTAAACATTCGGCTTGCCGGTGAGCACGCAGGCATCGTTGACGAGATAGCGTGTCGGAAAATTGTCCGTCCCGTCGATGATGATGTCGAAGTCCTTGAACAGTTCAAGGGCGTTATCGCTCGAAAGCCGCGTCTCGAACTTGCGAATATTGACGAACGGGTTCATCGCCTTGATCTTCTCGGCAGCGGAATCGAGCTTGGGACGACCCACATCGGCGGTCGAGTGAATGATCTGGCGCTGCAGGTTGGTGTAGTCGACTACGTCGAAGTCGACCATGCCAAGCGTGCCCACGCCCGCCGCACCCAGGTAGAGCCCAAGCGGCGAACCCAGACCTCCGGCGCCGATACATAGTACCTTTGCCGCCTTGAGCTTCTGCTGCCCACCCATACCCACCTCGGGCATGATCAGATGGCGCGAGTAGCGGAGGATTTCCTCGTTACTCAGGGTTGCGGCTGCGGGTCGAGTTTGGGTCAGGGTTGCCATATTTGTGAATTCCTGATTTTTGAGTGCTGACAAGAAAAACTCTTAGCCTTTAGCTGTCGGCTTTTAACCAAAATGGTTCGGCTAAGAGCTAAAAGCTAACAGCTAAGAGCTGTTCCTCCCGCAATCGATGGGACTATCGAAATATTATCACCGGCGGCGACGGCCGTGGCTTCCTTCTCAAGGTAGCGCACGTCCTCGTCATTGAGGTAGACGTTCACGAAAGCGCGTAGCTTGCCCTCGTCGGTGTAGAGGTGGCGGCGTAGCTCAGGATGTTGGGAGACCAGCCCGCTCAGGGCCTCCCCGACGGTGGAACCGGGTACTTCAATCGCCGGCTGCTTGCCGGCATACTGCCGCAACGGGGTAGGAATGTGAATCTTAGGCATGCGTTAATGATGCCATAAGGCAAGGGTTTGATTCATCCGGGGACTCGGATGGCCCTGTGGTTCGCGCATTTGCCCGCAAAGTCCCGTGGGATGGGCCGTCCAGCCGGTTATTGCTCAAAACCCTGAAACATGATGGAAAGGCTTTACGTAATCAGCAAGAGATGGGTCGCATCCTGCCGAAATCTTTCTTTTATCGAACCTGCATGCTGCTGGCGCTCCTGTACCTGGCTGGGACCGTTCTGGGCGGAATCGGATTGGGCTGGATCGCAACCCACCCGGGCCGCCGGCCAATCTCGCTGGGCGAACAGGACCAGGTCAAATCTTACGCACGCCTGCGTAATGCCCAGTTTCGTGAGGTGAGCCTATCTGCAAAAGATGGCGCGCTGCTCCAGGCATGGTTTCTCCGTCCCGCCGAATGGAATCGAGATGTGGTTATCCTGCTGCACGGGGTAAGCGACAATCGGCTCGGGATGTACGGATATGGACAATGGCTGCTGGAAAATCATTACGGCGTCCTTTTGCCGGATGCTCGGGCGCATGGCATTAGCGGAGGGGAAATAGCAAGTTATGGGCTACTGGAGTCCGACGATGTTCATCGCTGGGTTAACTGGGTCGAAGAAAACCCTCGGCCACGGTGTGTGTACGGCTTTGGTGAGTCCATGGGTGCCGCCGAGATCCTCGAATCCCTCGCTCAAGAATCGCGATTTTGTGCCGTCGTCGCGGAGTCGCCGTTCGAGACCTTTCGCGAGGTATCCTACGCGCGATTTGGCCGGACTTTTCATGCCGGACCTTGGCTCGGCCGGACTTTCTTTTGGCCCGCGGGGGAAGTCGGATTCTTGTATGTACGGCTGAAATACGGGCTAGATATGAATGCTGTTTCGCCCAAAGAAGCGGTTCGGACCAGTGGCGTTCCCGTGCTGCTGATACACGGGACGAAGGACCGAAACATCCCGTCGTACAACTCCGGCGATATCCAACTCGCCAACCCATCGCATGCCGTGCTGTGGCTGGTGCCTGGAGCGGCGCACTGTGGGGCGCACCAGGTGAGTCCTCAGGAATTTGATCGCAGAATATTGAACTGGTTTCGAGAACATGCGCTAGAAACCGTCGCGCAGACGGAACCCGCGCCACTTGGGGGTGATTGAAACTCACACCACCTCAATCTTTTCATCCGCCAGCTGCTTGTCGTTCTCCTCCGTGCCGGTGAGTTCGAAGGAGTTGGTCACGACCGCGGTGCCCTTCTCCACGCTGGTGATGACGTAAGAGCAGCCGAGCCAGTGGGCTTCGGCGTGGTCGGTGGGCGACCACTGGGCGGGATGGTCGGGATGCGAGTGATAGAAGCCGATGATGTCCTCTTCCCGCTCGCGGCCTTCGCGCTGAATGCGCACCAGTTCCTTGGGATCGATGTGGTAGCGGTTCTGAGGCGAGTCGGTGCGGGTGTTGCCGGCTCGGGCTAGCGAAGTGACGACGCGCGTGCCGTCGTCCTCGAATCGCCCGAGCAGCACGCCGCAGCACTCGTGCGGATAGGTTTCTTCGCCGTGCTGGCGAAGGGCTTCGTAATGGGATTGGCCGATTCGTAACATAAGGCTAAAGGCTAAGAGTTGCTTTCCGTCCAAAACCTCTCGCTCAAGTATTTGTCGCCGGAATCGGGAAAAATCGTGACCATCACCGCTTCTTCATCTTTCGGCAACCGGCGCGCCATCTGCAAGCATCCGGCGATCGCAGCGCCGGCCGATATTCCGATCAGCAGGCCCTCTTCGCGGGCTGCGCGGATCGCCATGACGTAGGAATCCTCGGTTGAAATTCCCATATCTTCATCTGCCAGCGAGGGATCGTAAATCTTCGGAATGATCGCGCTGGCCATGTGCTTCGCGCCTTCGATCCCGTGAAAAGGCGAATCCGGCTGGAGGGAAATGCAGCGAATCTCTGGATTCAGCTCTTTCAGCCGCCGCGATGTGCCTACGAAGGTGCCGCTGGTTCCCAGCATGGAGACGAAGTGCGTGATACGCCCTTCGGTCTGCTGCCAGATTTCTTCGGCTGTGCCATGGTAATGAGCTTGCCAGTTGGCATCGTTCGAATACTGGTCGGCGTAATAATACTTATCGGGTTCGCGCGCAAAAAGTTCGCGGGCGGCGCGCATCGCCCCGTCGGAGCCTTCGTCGGCGGGCGTGTAATGAATCCCCGCGCCGTAGGAGAAGAGAATGCGCTTGCGCTCGGGAGAAACATTCTCCGGCATGCATAGCATGACGGGGAAGGCTTCGGCCGCCCCGATCATGGCGTAAGCGATACCGGTGTTGCCGCTGGTGGAATCGAGCAGAATTTTGCCGGGGGCGAATTGCCCGCTGCGGCGGCCTTCCTCGACGATGTTGCGGGCGGCGCGGTCTTTCACCGAGCCTCCCGGGTTGTACCACTCGGCTTTGCCGAGAAGTTGGATGTTTGGGAACTCGCGGCCAATGCGCTCAAGCCGCAGCAGGGGTGTGTTGCCAATGCGCGCAATGCTGCGCACGCCGAGCTTGGAGTTGCGAGCCGGAGGTTCCGGCTCTGCGAATTTGGTCGATAAAGGATTCATAAAATACGCTGCGAACAGGGAGCAATGAGCTCTGAGCCAGCAAACCACTCTGCTCACAGCCCACGGCTCGATGCTCGCCGCTTCCGGTGACCATCGTAATGTCGGCCGAGATGCGAAATCGGGAACTTGTCGTTAGATTATAGAGGAGCCGAAAAAGCATCGGGTGAGCTGGGATCGGGTCCCTGGGTGGTCTCGGGTACAGTTGAGCGGGTATGGTTCGAATGGGCGACGCCTGCATCTAAGCAATGAGTCGTCGAGGAATTCAGGTCTGGACCCTGAAGAGTTTTGGCCGAGGCAGGATGACCGACGACGAATGACGGTTTGTGAGGAGCTGATTTTGGCAACCAAAGTTGAACAACGCACCTACGAAGAAGCAGTTCAGTGGCTTCGCGATCACGGATTCGATCTGATCGAAGCCCCCGGCACCCAGGGACGCGTGTTTCTGAAGAAGTACAACGTGTCCGCCGCGATCCAGAAGGACGGCGAAGATGGGGTCAAAATTTTCGCCTATCCTGGCTATCTCATCAACGGCGAGATTTCGAAGCTCGTCAACCGCGGCTACCAGCAGGTGCTCAAAACTTCCAAGACCGAAATTGGCGCCACCGCCGACCATTTGAAAGCTCTGCAGCAGTTCACGGAAGAACTGAAAGAAGCACTCAACCTGCCCAGCCTCTATAACGAATCTTTAGGTACGGTGAGCGAAGCCTATCATTACGACCGCATCGTCGATCGCGACAAGCCAGCGCCGGAACGGCCCAAGCGGCCCTGGCAAAGGGTGCGGGTGGTCACGGGAAAGAAGAGCCGAGCTTAGCCGTCGCCTGCTAACCCTGAGTTCTTGTTCCTCGGCTTGATGACAAGCCAGAAATTCCCCTCTTTACCTCTTCTCTAAATCGCCTTCAACTAACGAGGAGAAGGCATGCCCATAAATCTAGCCGCTCGCGACCGGATTCAGCGCCGATCCTTGAGCAGTGGGCGTCGTGGCTGTGTTTCAAACTCAGATGGGCAACATCCATTCCAGAAGCAGCATGCATCTTGTAAACTCAGTAGCCGCATCTCTACCGGTATCTGTTCATCTCAGGTCGAAGGATCAGCCACATGACAACGAAGTCTGGGCGAGTAGTGTGGGTACCTCGGTTGTTTACCTTGTGTCTCGACCCACCGACTCTCCTGACCATGCCGATCAACAACGACATTCCGGTGAAGATCGAGATGACTTGGCGCCAGCGGTAACGCCAAGGGTGCTCAAGATTGCAATTAGCGGCTGGCGCTGATTTCGAGTATTAAGAGATAACTGCAGCGAGCTCGCGAGCGAGCAAGCAGGAGTTTTCGAGTGGGACATGCGGGCGAATCGTCCCGCGTTGTAAACTTTCTGGTTTGCTGAAGCCACATTCGCCTTGGGGGTTCGATGCTGCGCTGCTCTAGTCTTGTCCTTGTTTGTCTCCTCTCGCTGGGTCTCGTGTACGGGCAGACCTCAGCCCAGAAGCAACTCAGCATTGAGGCAATCTTCGCGCCCGGCAGCATCACGGGGCGCGCTCCGGAAGGCCTGCGCTGGGCGCCGGATCAGAAATCGTTCTCCTACATCGAGCGAGACGATTCGGGCGAGCACGGGAAACTCTGGGTGGTGAATGCCGCAACCGGAGAAAAAAAAGTTCTCATCGGCGACGATAAGCTGGCCAAGCTTGCTCCGCCGGTTGAGTCCATCAAGGACGACCGGCAGAAAGAGCAGATCACGCGATATCACGTCGCCCCATACTACTGGGCGCCGGATTCCAAACACCTGCTGTTCACGCCATACGGACAGCTGTGGCTTTACGACCTTGAGACGGGGACCGCAGTGGAGATCAGCCCCTCGCCCGATCCGGTTCGCGATCCCAAGTTTTCTTCCGACAGCAAGCGCCTGGCCTATGTACGCGCGCACAACATATTCGTCCAGACGCTCGAGGATCGCTTTCCGAAGCAGCTCACTAAGAGCAACACGTCGGAGGATGGAAAACCAGACCCCAACATTCTGAACGGCGAAGTGGATTGGGTGTATGCAGAAGAGTTGTCGGTACGCAGCAACTATTTCTGGTCGCCGGATAACCGGCAGATCGTATTCCTGCAGATGGACCAGACGCAGGTGCCCACCTATCCCATCATCGACTGGATGCCGACGCATCCTACGGTAGACCTCGAGAAGTACCCGAAGGCAGGCGATCCCAATCCGGCGGTGCATCTTGGGCTGGTCGGCAGCAATGGCGGCAAGGTGCAGTGGATTTCGTTAACCGACGACACCGACATTTACATCCCGCGCTTCGGATGGCTCAATCGCAACACGCTATGGGCGGAGGTCCTCAATCGCCATCAAGACCAGATGGATCTTTATTTCATCGATGCGGGCTCGCGCAAGGCGCGCAAGGTTCTCACCGAGTCGGCTCCGGATTCATGGGTGAATGTGAATGACGATTTCACGGTGCTCGAGTCCCAGGGACAGTTTCTGTGGACCAGCTGGCGGGATGGGCACACGCACATTTATCTCTACAGCTATGACAAGAAGTCCCCGCTGGACAAAGAGGCCAAACTCGAACGGCAGCTGACCAGCGGGGATTTTGAGGTCCTCGGCATTCAGAGCGTGGATGAAAAGAATGGGGGGGTGTACTTCAATTGCAATAAGGACGACCCGCGCCAGCAGCAGATTTATTCGGTGAAGCTGGACGGCTCGGCTCTGCGGCGGGTTTCGAAAGAAGATGGATTTCATGAGCCGAGTTTTTCCGACAATGGGGCCGGGTATCTCGATAGCTATTCGGCACAACTCACGCCGAACCAGTTCAGCGTTTGCGATGCCGCGGCGAACTGCCATCGCTTTGCGGAATTGAAGGGCGTGGGAGATTACGGGCTCGAAGCCCCGAAACAGCTTACCTTCAAAGCCAAAGACGGAACGACCCTTTACGGCCAGCTTCTGCTTCCACCGAACGCGCCGGCGGACTCGAAGATTCCCGTCATCATTAATGTTTATGGCGGTCCTGCAGCCCAAGTCGTAGTGGACCAGTGGCCGGAATGGGCGGGAGCTAGCGGCTTATTTGCGCAAATTCTGGCGAGAGACGGATTCGCCGTCTTCTCCGTCGATAATCGCGGTACCCCGAGCCGCGGCCGCAAATTCCAAGCCGTGATTCGCCACCAATTTGGCGACATCGAGCTCGACGATCAGCTGACCTCGCTCGATCAGCTTTGCGCGCAATATCCGCAACTGGATAGCAATCGAGTCGCCATTTGGGGATGGTCCAACGGAGGTTCGATCACCCTTTATGCGCTCACCCACAGCGATCGCTTTCGTGCCGGCGCTTCCGTCGCGCCGGTGACCGATTGGCACAACTACGACTCCATCTACACCGAGCGCTATCAGGGTCTGCCCGCGGACAATCCCAAGGTATACGGAAACCCCATCACGAAATTCGCGGACAAAATGCATGGCGCGCTTTTCCTCGCCCACGGGACCGCGGACGACAACGTGCATTTTCAAAACAGCATCCAGATGATCGATGCCCTCATCGGCGCGGGAAAACAGTTCCGCTTTTTGGCTTATCCCAACAAGACCCACGGCATTGCAGGACCAAAGTATCGCATTCATCTTTTCCAAAGGATCGAAGATCAGTTTGAGCGGGAGCTGAAGCCGGAACCCGGTCTTGGTCCCCCGTCCAAGTCGACGGGTGGCCCATCCTAGTCGTGCGGTTTGCGACTAGTATGGGGAATTCCACATTTGCGAATGTCTGAAGCCAAACGTCAAGACAGGGAAGCCAACCGACGCATTTCGCTCGGCGATTTCGAGCTGTCCGCCATTCGAGACGGAATTTACCATCTCGATGGCGGCGCCTTCTTCGGCGTGGTTCCGAAGACCCTGTGGTCCAAGAAAGCTTCCGCCGATAAGAACAATCTCGTCCCTGCCGGTCTCAACTCCGTGCTCGTCCGCACGGGAGAAAAGAACCTCCTGATCGAAACTGGCGCCGGCAATAAGCTGCCGGAAAAGATGGTACAAATCTTCGGGCAGCCGGCGAAGCTGCTCGAAGCTCTCAGCGAGGCAGGTCTAGCTCCCGAGGACATCGACATTGTCATCAACTCGCATCTGCACTTCGATCACTGCGGCTGGAATACGGTTCGCCGAAACGGAAAGACGATCGCGACGTTTCCGAGAGCCCAATACTACGTGCAGGATGGCGAATGGAAGCACGCGCATGAAGGAGAACGCGATGCGGTGAGCTATCTGCATGAGAATTACGATCCGCTGGTCGAGAGCGGACAGATGAAGCTGCTGCGCGGAAACCAGGAAATCGTGCCCGGAATTTCGGTGGAGGTTTTTCCTGGCCATACGCGCGATATGCAGGCCATCCTCATTCGGAGCGGAGGGAAGGCTGCCTGTTACATTTCCGACTTGATCCCAACCAGCGCGCACCTGAACTTGAATTGGGTGATGGCATTCGATCTGTATCCCCTGGAATCGATCGAGAGCCGGAAACGGTATTATTCGCGTGCTCTTCCGGAAGGGTGGTTGACGATGTTTACCCACGATCCCAAGATGCCGTGGGGATATGTGGAACGAGACGAGTCGGGAAAGCTGACGGTGCGAACCTAAGGGCGGTATCGGTCTCTCTCGAACGGAAGTAATTTCACCCCGGAAATGCTCGTGCCTCGATGGCGAGAACGCCTGCGCCACACAAACGGGCTGCGAAGAACTCCTCGACGCGCGACAAAATCTCTGGCGCAGTCTTGGAGTCATAAATGGCCTTGCGCAGGGCGGCGCCCCCCGGGACTCCGTGCGTGAACCACGACGCAAACTGCTTCATCTTCCCGGTGGCGTCGGGCAGTTCTTCCTCGATCAGCATGCTGAAATAGGTGCGGATCATTTCGTAACGATCGGCCTCCGAGGGGTCATGGTATGGTTTCGTCGAGCTTTGCCCGAGCGGACCGGAGTGGACAGCCATCCCTAAACCGTCCGCATCGCCTCCCACATCCAAGTCCGGGGACGCGTCGGCGGTGAATTCCAGCCATTTGCTGTATTGCTGAATCTGGCGGAAAATCCAGGGATTGGCGGGAGCCGTGCGGCCGATCATCACGGCATCGCATCCGGTAGCCGCTACCATGGCGCAGGCATCTTCCGGGATGCGGATATCGCCGTTGCCGATGACCGGAATCTTGACCGCGTCCTTCACTGCCTGAATCCACTCCCAGCGAGCATTGCCGCTGTAACCCTGCTCGCGCGTGCGGGCGTGGAGAGCGACCGCGGCAAGACCGCAGTCCTCCGCCATTTTCGCCAGTTCGACACAGATAATCTCATCATCATTCCAGCCGGCACGAAACTTCACGGTGAAAGGAAGGCTCACCGCGGTTCGAACCGCCGTAAAGATTTCTCCGATACGGGGCAAATCACGCAGCAGGCCTGATCCCCCATTGCACTTGACGACTTTTTTTGCGGGACAGCCCAGGTTCAAATCGACGAAATCAAATCCGAGGTCCTCCACGATGCGCGCCGCATCAGCCATCACTCTCGGATCGCTGCCAAACAGCTGTGCAGAAATGGGATGTTCGTCCTCGTAGAAGTGCAGGTAGCGCTTGGCTTTCTGATCCTTGGCGCGGAGCACGCCATCGGCGGAAGTAAATTCCGTCATGATCAGCCCGCAGCCGCCTAGATTCCGGATAAAGCGGCGAAAAACCGTGTCCGTCACCCCGGCCATGGGTGCTAACACGGTGGCGGGAGAAATCGTAATCGCGCCGATGCGGGCACAGGCAGGCACAACCGCGCGTTCCACTCGCATCGCTGGGTCAACCGAATTCTCCCAGAACTTCCTCACAGCAGTATTCTACCTGCCGGCGCGGCGGGCAATGTTTATGGGGAGGCAAAGCAGATTTCACCGACGGGTACCTTTGTCACCGACGTCGTTACCTCGCAACCAAGGGAAGCAAGGTTAGGCCGAGTCGACGCCGGCGATTTGGGCGTCCAGATCGGCCAGCGCGGCCTCGAGCATCTGGCGATGTCGCGGATGCGTGGCCGCTTCCAGTTGATGAAGGATTCCCTTGCGCGACAGTTCAAGGCTAGCCAACCGGCGCCGGCGCCCAACCTGCTCAGGAGTCAACGGCGCGGTCTTGCGGGCGGGTTCGGAAGTTGCTTCTTCCTGCTGTTGCTCAACCGACTTACTCTCCCATCCGCGGGCCATACCTCGATTCTACGCTCGGCTCTGAGTTCGAACTGCGGCATGGCCATGCTTTACGGGTGACCTCGGACCAGGGCGCGAACGTTTCAGCCCCGACGCCGGTAATAGATGGCGAACTCAAATCCAGGATTCGCGGGAAACAACTCGGCGATTTTGCGGAGACGTTCCGCCAGTGCGGCCGGAGCCAGCAGAGGATAATCGCGTTCGCGCAAATCCTGATAGTCGACATCCAAAAACAGCGAGAGGAGATAGATGGAAACGGCATCCGCGAATGCCGCGGCGAAGTATTCGTTCTTGTGTTTTTCCGCGTCAGGGCCGTGGCCGGTAGCCAGTTTGCGCGATTCCCAGGCGTCCAGCGAGGTCTCACCCCGCACCTTCGAGTCCGCCTGTTTCCATACCAAGTCGGCAAAATCTTCGGACACTCCCACGCGCTCCACAAATGCGTGCCCCACGTTGATGTAGAACTCGAAGGCAATGGAGAATTTATCGTCCATCAAGCGAGTGGAGATGAACACGCATTGCGACCCGCCCAGGTCCAGGTTACGGTGGCAGACGGCGTTGTCACTTAACGCGATGTCATAGCGATCGGCGATGACCGTCTCATCGCCTTGATTCACCGCCAGGGGGACGAAGTAGTAGGCCTTGCGCGCGAGCGCTGCGGCGATCGGTTTCGGGACAGCGGCGACCATGCGTTCCGTATCCACCGCCGATATGCTCATCTCGCCGGAAACCGCGTAGCAGATTCCGTTCGGCGCTTGGGAAACGGGGACCTCGCGGATGATTTCCGCGGGTGGACGGGTGATGGCTTGAGCGGCTTGGGACATTTTCTGCAGTTATTCTAGCGCACCGCGACGTCGCGATAGCTCGCGAGCACGGCCGCGACCGACCGTTCCCACGAGAACTTCTTCGCCTGCTCGTAGCTGGCCTGGCGCAGCTTCTCCCGCAATTGCTGATCCAAAAGCATGCGCTGCAGGGCGCGCATCATCTCGAACA
>Ga0126373_10004550_pt1 | contig 10621 bp, 7 predicted proteins | sample PanSoiMetPlot_11_FD_92545 | JGI IMG/M metagenome (GOLD analysis project Ga0126373, IMG submission 92545) | Tropical forest soil microbial communities from Panama - MetaG Plot_11 | ecosystem: Environmental > Terrestrial > Soil > Tropical forest > Bulk soil | place: Panama | collected 2016-02-17
AGGCCTTCGCGGATTTCGGATTCGTCGTCAACTACGAGGATGGAACCCTTAGACATGAGCCGCTTTCCTGGCCGCGGGGAACTCCACGTGGAACGACGTGCCCTTCCCTGGTGTGGACCGTACGTCAATCTTTCCTGAATGCTCCTTAATAATGCCGTAGCTCACCGAGAGACCCAAGCCCGTTCCGCGGCCGTTGGACTTGGTGGTGAAGAAAGGATCAAAGATGCGGTTGATGTCTTCACGTGGAATTCCGCCGCCGGTATCCGCGATTTCGATTTCCACGCTGCCGTTGTGCGCGCCGGTGCGGACTTCCAGCATTCCTCCGCCGGGCATGGCATCGCGCGCGTTCAAAAACAGATTCAAAAAGACCTGTTGCAGCTTGTTGGCGGAGCCATGGACCGGCGGCAAAGATTCACCAAGTTCCTTCACCACTTGAATCTGCGCGGTCCTGAGCGGATGGGCCACGAGCGAAAGAGTTTCTTCCACCACGCGGTTTACGTCCACGCTCGCGGCTTCGGCGGCTCCGGTGCGCGAGAAATTGAGCAGATTATTGACAATTTCGCTGGCGCGGAACGTCTGCTTGACGATTTTTTCGATGATGGACTGGCGCGGATCGCCTTCCGGCATCTGCTTGGCCAGCATCTGAATGTAATTCGAAATCACCGCGAGCGGAGTATTCACTTCGTGAGCGACGCCGGCAGCCAGCAGGCCCAGAGAAGTCAGCTTCTCGGTCTGCGTCATCTGTTCTTCCATGCGCTCGCGCTGCGTCACGTCATCGAAGAGCAGCAGCCGGCCGATGCGCTCATTCGATTTGCTTACCAGCGGCGTAATGGAGACGTTCAACGTCAAATGCTTTCCCTGATGGTGGAGTCTTTGTTTATAGATGCCGGTGATGTGCTCTTGGTCGCCGCGCGCGGCGATTTCGTGCGCTAGTTCAGCCGGCAGCAGGGAGCTCAGCCTGCGGCCGACGGCGTCGCGGCGCAGAACTCCGAACAGTTGCTCCATGCTGGTGTTCCAGGATTCGACGATACCTTCCAAATCCACAGCGAGCACGCCGACATTCAAGGATTCCACGATGTTTTCGCTGAAATCCTTGAGCCGCGCAATCTCCAGCGCTTTTTGTTCGAGAGAGGAGTAAAGCTGGGCATTATCGAGCGCGACGGCCACGTAGCCGGCGATGGTTTCTACCAGTTCGACGTCGTCGCTTGAAAGAAAATCGCCATCGACCGTTTTGCCGAGGCCGAGAACGGCGACGGTGTGCTCGCGGATGCGGCACGGAATGAAATAGTTCAAATCCAGCTGTTCGAGCGTGCGCCGCACGGAATCGCTCGCGTTTTTCACGGCACGGGGCGACTCGAAGAAAAGCGTCCCGCGCGCGAACTCGGGCCGGGCCGGACCGAGGAAGCTGAGATCGGTGGATTCGGAGAGCCGCACTCCCATCGACCGCGCGATTTGCATATTGCCGGGCTCGTCGGGGTCGTCCACGAAAATCGCCAGGCGGTCGACCAGCAAGGTTTGCGAAATGCGGTCCATGACCGAACCAAGCATGGGGTCCAAGCGAACTTCGTTTGTCAGGGTGCGGCCAAATTCAATCAGCGTGCGGCGATAGTCCAGGCGGTCGCGGTAGAAGAAACGGTCCAAGCGCGCTTGAATCCATTCGCGGAACGGCTGAAATAGGAACGCGGCGATCACGATGGCAATCATGCCGCCCACCGGCCCGGTTGTTTGCGCATGGAAGATGTAAGTAATCAGCGCCACGAGCGCGAAATAGACCGTGGCCACCGCCGCGGTGGCTGCCGTGTACGCCAAGCCGCGTTTGAAGATAATGTCCACATCCATCAAGCGGTAACGGATGATGGCGTAGGCGAAACAAAGCGGGATGAGCACCAGGCTCATCGTCGTGAGCTTCATCCACACCGGCGGGGTGAGGCCGAGCACCAGCGGAAAAATATAGAGCAAAGAAACGGGCAAGGCGCCGGCCAGCGTTCCACCCGTAAGCCATTTCAACTGCTGCCGTAAAACCCCCGACGGCGCTTCGCGGTAGCTTAGGTAGAAGACAACTCCGGTGGCCAGGAAGTATGCCGCGAGATAGCCAAACTCAAGCCTTGCGAGCAGCAGGTACGAGCCGAGCCAGGGAACAAATCCGAAAGCTTTAAACGCCGTGTCGACGTGGACCGTCAGCAATCCGAGCGGCAAAACATAGATCGATAACAGCTTTGCCGTGGAGCGCAGCTTCGATTCCGTGCGGCCGGGAAAAACCAAAGCGAAGTGCAGCAGAAGAGCGGGCACCACCAGACGCGCCACGATTTCCGACCAATAGATTTCCCAATCGAACATGTCCAGCTTGCCGCTGTAGTGGAACGACCAGAGAACGAACGAAGCCAGGCAGAAAATATAGAAATGTACGGCGCGCGGGGCGTTCCAGCGGCGAACAAAAATAAACAGGCCGATAAACAGATAGAGCAAACCTACCACGCGAAGGTAGTTCTCAGTCGCCAGGGGCTTTTCAGCAGGGGCCGTGAAGACCGGCGTTTCGAACTCTTGTCCGTTACGGGAGAGCTTGTAGCCAACCTTCGTCCAAAGGCCTGCGCGATCCAGGCGCCGTGCAACCTCCGCCGCGCGCAAGACCGGAACCTCATTCAAGGCAACCAGGATGTCGCCCGGCCGGATGGCCGCGTGAGTGGCTGGAGAGTTGGGGGAAACGTTCCGCGCCTGGACGCCCTGCTCGGTGTCGATCCAGGTAACGCCGTCAAAGACCTGCTCGTACCGGGTGCGCTGGTCGAAATTCAAGAGGGCAAAAATGACCGCTGCCAGCGTGGCTAACGCCAGCACCACCGCCCCGAGGCTGACACGCAGATTCTGCTTCATGACCGTCAATCGGCTGAGTGACTAGTACTTGAAATCCAAAGCAAGCGTATGTCCACTGTTTGGTAGATTATCACGCCGCAAAGCTTTGCATCTTCAATCGTTTACAGTGATAGCAGGCTGGACAACCCCGGTTCATCCAGTTTCTGGGAGGGTGGATACAGCTTTTGAGAACTTTCAAGTGCTAGAATTGCACGCTCAAGCCACCTCGGAACGTCCGGAAGGCGGGGACCAGGACGACGTGGCCATCCCTGCTACTGGTTGAAACATAGCCCTGTGCCAGCAAGTTGTCGCAGTCTGCGATAGCCTCCCATCTCCCCAAAGCCCATTTCGGCAGCGGCTGCCGGATCATCAAATGAAGGTAGGGGTCCATCTGGTAGATGGACTCGCCGTAAGCATCCAGGCGCGAAACCGCAGAGGCGCTAATCCATTTATAGCCGGCGTGAAATTTCGTTCCGATCCGCGGTACCTTGCCGGAAATGCTCACGCCGAACGAATGGCGCGGAACCGCCTGCAGCATGTCGCGCAGCAGGCTGTCGGTGTCCATAGCCACCGGAGCAAGAACGCTGGCAAACGAATAGAGCGCAGTGAATTCTGTGTCACCTTCGAGCTTCTTGCGAAAGGCCACGCGCGCGCCCCAGTTGCTCGAGGCGCCGCCGTCATAGGCAAATCCCTTGGAGAAATAATCCTGGAAGTAATCCGTGGCCGGGAGAGTGTCGCCGCCGAGGCCGTAAACGGCTACATGGCGATTGTCGTCGTGGAACGCGGCGAATTGCACAACTCCGCTCGCCCCGATCTTGCGGTTTGCCGCTACTTCTTCGTGCCAGCCGTTTTGCAAAACGGGACGGCCGTCGCGCATAAGGAGCGCGGGAAATGCATCGAGCTCGTTAAGGGCTGCCGTGAGCTCCGCGCCCGGTTGCGCTTCGGTGGCTTCGAGCGGCCCAGGCCCGGCGGGCATGGAAGCAAAAATCAGCTCCGTCGTCCACGCTTGAGAAATCTGATAATCGAGCGCAGCGCGCGGACGCACCGAGGTCGCAGCCGTCCCCAGTCCCACCATAACGTATTCGCCGCCGTAGCGCAGCAGCAGGCGATTGCCAAACGGAATGGCGCCTCCCTGGTCCAGGCGCACACCGCGGAAGCTGGGGCCCTCGGGGCCAATCTTGGCCTCTCGCAATACCAGAGCCGTGTGCGGGCCGGCGCCAAGAGTTCCGGTGGGCAACCAAACGGCGGCGATACCACCGCCAGGCGCGTCCTGGTCATAACTCATTTGCCCGGCAAAAAGCAGGCTGCTTGCGCCGCCGAGTTTCTGGTCGTAGGCCACGGCAGTGGCCGGCGCAGGCGCAATGTTGGAAGCAGAAGCAGCCCTGCGCGCTCCGTCTGTAAATTCCATTCGAAGGCGCGGCACGTTGAGCCCGCGATTTTCTGCGTGAAGCGTCGAGACCGTGCCGTTCGATTCGTCCATCCATTCCAGAACCGGCCGGACGGAGGCAGCCGAGCGCAGCACCCATTTCCAGTCCTCTGGATTCGCGCCGGCGCTCGAGGGAGTGCGGCGCAACTGATCGAGCGACGCATACATGGACTCGAGCTCAACGCGAACGACGGTCGTCAGATTGGGGCTAACGCGAACATGTTTTTCGAGAGTAGGAAGAAAACCGGCAAGCGTAACGCGCAGCGTGTAAAGCCCCGGAACAAGTTTGCTGCCTTGAAAGATTCCTTGCGTATTCGTCAGCAGAACGTGCGGAGCCGCTACTCCCGCAGATTCGGGCGCCAGCTCCACACTTGCGCCCAACTGCGGCGTGCCCGCCGTGTCACGCACCACTCCCGCAAGCTTCCCGGGGACGGGCTTCGCCTGCGCGGCCGCTGGCTTTGCGACAAACAAAGAAACGCCAGAGGTCAGGACCAGGGCCCCCAGGGTTCGGAGACGCCCTTGCTTCACGTTACTTACCTCCCCGGCGCAGCGCTCGCCTGAGTCTTGATTTCCTGCGCCGCCTTCACTGTGAAATCCGCTGTACGGGAAATGCTTTGATTGGAATGCACGTCGGTGGCATTCACTTCTAGGGTGTATTTGCCGGGAGCCAGTGAAGCGAGAGGCAGGAGCCGCTCGATGGTGACTTGCTCGCCGGTTTGTTTCAGATCTTCGGACGTTTCCTTGAACTGCATGCCGGGGACCGGTTCATTGCCTTTTTTGATCGTAAATTGGAACGTCGCGCTGGACTTGTGCGTGGCGTCGTCGGGCTTCAAGTTATAAACCTGCAGATAAATTCCCATCTTGTCGGCCGTCGTGAAATCTCCTTCGAGCCGAGGACGGACTTTTGAGGAACCCAGCACAAACTGGCCGGTTCCGATTTGCTTTGCCGGAACATGCTCAATCTGGTCGGCCAGAATCAGCGAGCTGGCTTCCAGCTTGTCGTCGGCGTAGCGAGGAACTGCGAGACGATTGTTCACGGCGCCGACATTCCCGCTCTGCACATCTTTCAAGACCAAATCCAGGCGGTACAGGCCCGGGCGAAGCGGCACAGCCTTTTGATAGATCGATTGCAACTTCATCGACTGCTGGTAGAGCGAATCGGGGAAATCACGGCTGACGGAATCCTCGAAAGTCTGCACCACGCGGCCGGTAAGCGTAGTAATGCGCCCGAAAATATTGATCATTGCTGAGTGAATGCCGTCCTTGGCCTGGAAGGAAAGCTGACCATTGGGAATTTGAATGGTAATGGGGACGAGGACCGTGTCGTTGGTGACTTTTAGATAGTCCGTACGCCAGCTAAAGTGCATCTGGTCGCGAACGATGCGTGAGGTCACTACCGCTTCCAAATCCTTGAACTTTACTTGGGGAGGCTTCTGCACCTTGGCATACAGTTCAAGGCGATTGAATTCATCCATGCTGGCGGGTGTGCCACCGAGGGCCGTCGGCAGGTTCGTGCCGTCGGAGCGCGTAAAGCGGTCCGTCTTCGAAGCCATGCCCATGGATTCCATTAAGCTCAAGCCCGCGCCGGGGACGTGCAACAGAGCGTCCTTTTCCGAAGGATCCATGGTCAGGTGGTATTCGCCGGAGCCGCTTGGGTCAACGAATTCCAGAATGATGTTTTCTCCGATGCCTTCCAAATAGCGCCAGCGCCAGGTTTCCCAAGGATAGGTGGAAGTCGAACCCCCGCCTTCTTCCATCGGACGGTCATAGGTACCGCCAGTTGGGTGTGAGTCGACTTCATCCGGCGGACCCCACATGATGTACATGCGGCCGCGATCCGTTTTCCAGCCGGGAATGCCGGACGCATAATGCTCGTTGGCGTAAGCGATCCGGCGGTAGTGTTCTTCTTTGAAATCGTTGTCAGGAAGGTCGGGATTGCTGCTGCGGCGAAGCCAGAACTGTTCTATGAACTGCTCGCGCTCTTCGTTGGTGTCCAACTGGAGAAAAGCGTTGCGCTCTTCCGGAGTGATGATGTAGGTCACATCCTCGGTGAGCCACTGGCGGTACGCATTGTCGAGTTCCTTCAGCGTCCGCTTCATCTTCTTCTTTGTCTCTTTGTCCAGTTTTTTGGGAGCCGGCACGGCGTTAGGATCCTGCGGGTCTTGTGCCTGTTGGGCGAGAGCAACCGGCAGGCAAATGGCGAGCGAAAAAACTGATGCGATTACCGTTCTTGCTACCCGTGACATGAGACACCTCAAGCTCTAGGACGTTGAGATTCTAACCCCCAGACAAGTTCGTCGTCAATTCTCCGTCTATAACCGGAAGCCCCTGCATTTTCTGACACTTGTCCCCTGTTTCGGCTTAGACCACGGAGAGGTAAATTTGGTTGCCTGCCAAAATTTGACCTGAACGGAAGTACAGGGCGCCTTCAACCGAGAAAGGCGAAAACCAATTCGGAACGGTGGGACGTAAGGGGGAGAGATGTAAGAACCGGAAGCTACTGAACACGCTGCGGCTGACCGTCAGACCCGACCAGCGCATCGAAGATAGCGAGCACGTGGCGGCGGTAATCCACCATGCGCTCGAAGACGTCTTTCAGTTGCGGATCGCGCTCGGCTTCGCGATGCCATTTGGCGAGAACGGCGCTGGGCACCTCGATGTCGCGCCGCAATTGGTCAGCAGAATGGCCGCGCAAAAACAGGCCATAGAAAAACGCGGCCTCGCGCTGCGGAAACTCAAGATCATGCAGCGTTTCGGCGGGAACGAATTGTGGCAGCGTGGCCATAAAGAAAATGCAGTTTACCGAAAAGCGTTTAGGCGTCAAGTAGGACTTATGTCCTTTTGACGCGTTGCTGCTAACCCTCCTATTTCTTTCGTTTTCGCTCTCCGTGCGCCACAGAAGACATCTAGTTCGTCCTCATTGCAGGGGCGTCCGGAAGGCTTTAAGATGCTAGAAGGTATGACAAGGTCACAAAACTCCCGCAAAACCTCGCTCGCGGGAGCGGCTCGCCGGTTCTTGCGTATTGGCGCGCTCCAAGGAATGCGCTCGATCGAGATTGACCCCGAAGTGTTTCGGCGTGAGCTGTCAGAGAGACACGGCCTGTGGGTTCCCAGTCTTGCGCGACTGAAGGAAGTTCCCATCGAGCACTTGGACACCGTCGCCGCGAAATTGATTCGCGATGCGGAGCGGCTCGCCCTTGTGGAAGGCGCGGGGCTCGGGCTGGGCGGTCTCATCACCTTTCTCCCAGACGCGAGCTTCCTCACGATCATTACGCTCAGGCTGATTCAGCGGCTGGCCCTGCTCTACGGATTCGAAACGCGCGAAAGCGAACAACGAATGGAGATGTGGAAGGCGGCTGCGGCCGCGACTGGAATTGACTACGGCAAGGATCTGGCCGGAAAGCAAGTGTGCGAGAAAATCGCTCCGCGCGTGGCGAAGGAGCTTGCGGCGAAGCTCGGAACCGAAACCGCGGAAAAGTGGGTGGGGCGAATGATTCCTCTGGCAAGCTCCGCCATCAGCGGCGCGCTGAATTTTTCGTTCGTTCGCGGCTGGGGCCGGCGCGCCCACCGGCACTTGCGGGAGAGGCATCTGGAAGCGAAGGCGCGCGCGGCCGCTCCAGCGCAGACCTACACGGCCGCCTAGAGCGGTCCTTGGAGGAGAGTATGCACAAAGTCGGAGGTATCAGTGGCGCACTCGTGCTCTTCGGTGCAGCGCTGGTGTTGGCATTGGTTCCAGTGACGGCGACTTCGGGTGGGTCTCAGGAAGCAGGCGGGCAGGACAACTCAATACCCGCCTATCATGCGAAGGCTCCCAAAGGCGGGCTGCCGGAAACGTTGAACCCCGAAAATTTCACGGACCCGCTGGTGAAGAACGCGTACGCAGTTGCCGCGAAGATCAGAAAAACGCTTTATCAGCAGCCCTGCTATTGCCATTGTGACCGCAGCAAAGGCCACACGAGTTTGCTCGATTGTTTTGCCAGTGAGCACGGCTCCGGTTGCGGTACGTGCATTTACGAGGACCTCTACACGTACGAACAGGCGCACAAGGACAAGACGGCGTCCGAGATCCGCGAAGGCATCATCAAGGGCGAGTGGAAATCGGTGGACGCCGCGAAATACCGCCAGCCCTTACCCGCCAATTGAGGGTTTCCCAAAGCCGGTCCAAGATGAAATAACCTTGCGGACTGCCAGGCTGTTTCTTAAGGGACCGACCATCCGTTCACTGATACCTTGACCTTCGACCTATCGTCGTGTATGTTCAACTGTCGAAGGTTGAGGTATCAATGACTTCATCGCGTTTTCCCATTCCCCAAGGCACATTGGACATGCTGATTCTGCAGATGGCCTCTCTAGAAGCGATGCACGGCTACGGAATCGCGCAAAGGCTTGAGCTTATCTCGCGCTCGGTGGTCCAAGTAAATCAAGGCTCTCTGTATCCTGCACTGCACAGGTTGGAGCAAAAAGGATGGCTAAGGGCTGAGTGGAAAGAATCAGAAACGGGTAGGGAAGCCAAGTTCTACGCGCTCACGCCTTCCGGCCGAAAGCAGCTGGCCGCCGAAAAAGACAGTTGGGCGCGCTTAGCGGGAGCGGTTCAACTTATTTTCAATGAGGGCAGCGGATCATGAAACAACTAGCGAATTGGTTCCGCCGCAAGAAGCTGGAAACTTCGCTGGACCGCGAGTTGAGCTACCACCTCGAGCGGCGCTCGAGCGACTTTGAAAAAGCCGGTCTGTCAGCATCGGAGGCGCGCCGGCGAGCAGCGCTCGAGCTGGGCGGCATGGCGCAAATCCGGGAGGAGGTGCGCGACGTTTGGCTGACCCAATGGGTGCGGGACTTCCTCCATGACCTGCGGTTCTCCGTGCGCTCTTTTCTCAGAACTCCAGCGTTTACGATTACCACCGTGCTCTCGCTCATGCTCGGAGTTGGCGCGACAACGGCCATTTATTCCCTTGTGGATCAGGTGCTGCTGCACGCGCTTCCGGTAAGCCAGCCCGAACGTCTCGTCCTGATTGATTGGAGGGGCGATCAGGTTGCCAACGGTTTTGGCAGCTGGAATCTCATGTCTTATCCCATTTGTCGGGACCTTGACGGGCAAAAGCAATTCTTCGAGGGCGTATTCTGCCGGGCGCTCACCACTGTCAATCTCTCAACAGGCGGCGATTACTATCCTGCGAGAGCAGAAATCGTTTCTGGCAACTACTTCCTGGTGCTTGGAGTGGGACCCGCCCTGGGGCGTGTTTTTTCTGAAGACGATGATGGTGCTCCGAACGCCAATCCCGTGGCCGTGGTTTCGTATGACTTTTGGAAGGCGCAGCTCGGAGGTTCTCCCGATGTGGTTGGCCGCAAGGTGCTGGTGAATCGCCATCCACTGACGATTGTCGGCGTAGCTGCTTCAACTTTCCGCGGCATCGACGTAGGCCAGGTTCCGTCGCTCTGGATCCCAGCTTCGATGTCGTCGCAAGCCATACCCGGCTTCCACGATCTTCTGGATCGCCGCACGCGATGGATGCAGATACTGGGCCGCCTGAATCAAGGTATGACCTTCGAAAAGGCCCAAACGGGGCTCGAACCCTGGTTCAAGGCCATGCTGCGAGAGGATACGCGCCGTCCAGGATTTCCCGTAGTTACAACCGAACGCCGGCAGAGATTTCTCAATTCGTCGCTCGTCCTTACCGCGGCACCGCAGGGCCATTCCAGCCTGAGACGCCGGCTCATGGAACCGTTGTGGGTGCTGTTTGCGGCAACCGCGGTTTTGTTGGGCTTGGCCTGCTTGAATGTCTCGGGCCTGTTTCTCGCGCGCGGGACGGCTCGAGATCGTGAAATTAGCACCAGGCTGGCTTTGGGCGCTTCACCCGGAAGGATCGGCCGGCAGCTTCTTGCCGACAGCCTGCTGATCGCGCTCGTCGGCGGCGCGTTTGGAGTCGCAACGGCCCCGATCGCAGTGCGAACTCTCATCGCCCTGCTCCCCACGGATGTCGCCGGCACAGCTTTGCGCGCAGGCATTGACTTGCGTTTGCTGCTTTTTGTGCTAGTCGCAAGCGTTATGGCAGGTATTTTGAGCGGCCTCGCTCCGGCCTGGCAGTCAGGGCGCCGCCCGCTTGCTTCATCGTTCCGGGAACGAGGCGGCACAGCATTCGGCGGCGTCCGGCTCCGAAAGGCGATTGTGACCGTACAGATTGCCTTGACGTTGACGCTCGTCATAGGAGCCGCGCTTTTTGGACGTACTTTGGATACTTTGATGGCTAAAGGGCCAGGCTTCGTAACATCGAGCCTCGTCTCGTTCGGCATCGACTCGCTGCGAAGCGGATACTCCCCGTCGGAAGGAACCCGGCTGATTCGCCGCATCGA
>Ga0126373_10004552_pt1 | contig 10616 bp, 13 predicted proteins | sample PanSoiMetPlot_11_FD_92545 | JGI IMG/M metagenome (GOLD analysis project Ga0126373, IMG submission 92545) | Tropical forest soil microbial communities from Panama - MetaG Plot_11 | ecosystem: Environmental > Terrestrial > Soil > Tropical forest > Bulk soil | place: Panama | collected 2016-02-17
GTTTTTGCCGCAAATACTCGAGAATGCGCGTGAGCACGATGTGCTTGTGGACGTCGGCAAAGTTGCCAGCGTGAAATGCGTGTTGATAGTTCATGTCTCGATGCGATCCGACGCGGCATCATGACCGGCGGGTGTCCCGGCCATCCACGTCTTTTTTGATGCCGGATCGAAAACGTAGATGCCCGTGACAAACACGGGCGGCCAGACGATATCTCGCTTTTATCGCTTGGGCAGCAATTTGGGCTGCAACTTCCCCCCGCGACCGCGACATCCGCCGCGACTTCGGCAACGGGGGGAGCCTTGATGTCAGCCGCCGCGCGTCGGCGGCATGGTTAGCTGCTCCCGGTTGCAGCTGCGCTTGGCAATCTCCGCACAATCGCGGAAGTGGAGATCCTTCGACAAGCAAAGCCGTACCTCGGTCAAACGCCTGGCATCGCAGCCGATCGCCATTGCGCTCGCGGATAATCCGGGGTTGGCCTTGACGAAAGCCTCCTCGACCGCGTGCGGGGTTACGCTGAGCGGCTCCTTGAGATCGGTAAATTCGGGCGGGATTTTCACCGCGGCACGCGCCCAGCGCACCGTCTGGAAATAGGCGCGCGGCGATTGACCGGAACACGTGCCGTGGCGATCCCATTCGTTGAAGATCAGCCGCGGCGCCGGCATCAGATCGAGCATCGCGGACACCACACCGCGATTAAGCCGCGGCGCCGGAATCTGACAGTATTCCGGAAAGCCGCTGTCATATTGCGGCCACAGCCCATGGACGACAAACGAATAGGGTCGCGGGCCGCATTGCACGTTCCCGGCCCCGCCGGTGGCACCGCGCTCGGCCGCGCCAGCACAAAAGGATGGCGACCAGGACAGGGACAGAACGTAAAAATCGAATTGCCCCGGCGCATTCTGCCGTGGATCCTGCGCTGTCGCCGCTCGGGGGGTGAGCAACAACGCAAGCAACACCACACTCAACATTACCCGGGTTATGACCACCCCCCTCTACGCGCTCGACAACACCAAAGAGCCTAAGTGAGGCTCTGGAACAAATCAAGAACAAGTTTTCACCGCGCTCGCGGTTCCGTTCGCCATGGGGGGGACAACGGGGATTTCGCGGCAATATTGGAAAGCGGGCTGGAAACCGTCGCATTCCGCGCCTAGCTTGGGGTTTGCACATGGGGAGCCGCGGCATATGGCCGTTTATCGGCTGTTCAAGAACGAGCCCTTCGAGCCGGAAGCGATCGTCAGCATGACGCGCGTCTATGCCGACGTGTGCCAAACGCTGGGGCTCAGCGATGCCGATCATCACGAGACGAACGTCGTCGCGGTAAAGGTGATCGAGTTCGCCCAGCGCGGCGCCCGCGATCCAATATTGTTGCGCGATTGCGTGCTCGAAGCGTTGCGCAGCTGAACATTGCGCGACTGAGGGTTACGGCCCCGCCGCCCGGCAGCTGGGATTATAGGCCCAGTCACGATCAAGCCCAGCGACACAGAAATTGACGCCCCAATCCATGCCGATCATGCCGGTATCCTCGGCGATCGAATAATAAATTGTGTGCCTGCCGCCGTCATTGATCACTGCGATTCCGCTGCAGAAGCGGCGTGGAATAGCTTGGGCGGCCCAAGGCAGGAAATCGAGCTCGCGGATATTCTCAAACCCGACGATGCGCAGTTCCGAATTCCAGAAACGAAACTCCTTGGTGCGGAAATTGGCAATGATGCGGTCGAGCGCCCCCGGATAGTCGCAAGCCGGCACCACCCGGCTATAGCGAGGACCTGAAAGCCAGAAATTCTTTTCAAACCAGTTCGCCGCTCGCGAGGGCGACGACGCCAGCGCGCAAAGCTGGAGCGCAAGCAAGATGGCCGCAAGCCATGCTGCTCGCGGGCTAAATTCGCCGCCGGAGGTCCGGCGCTTCGCTTCGATGCTCGTCTGCAACCTGACGCGGGGGATCGTCTGCGACATGAAAAGCCCCTCCCCCTTCTCGTGTCCCGATTCCGAAGTTCGTCAGCATTCACGGCACTAGCGCAGTTAACCGTGCCGCGAGGAGCCGATCTGGTCAAGTCCCGCGCTCCCGCGCCGCCGCTTTTTGCCGGCCCTTCCGCCATAGAAAAAGATAGCGCGAATCGGTTTTTCGCAGTTTTGTCATGGGGTGGACGAACGAGCGTGCGTGTGACCGTCGGTAAATCGGCCCGTGACAGGTCGCGCGTATTTGTTGCATTCGGTTCGTCGCGTCCGCGTGCGCCGCAAAATCAGCAAGCCGCGTGGCGGTGACCCTTCATTCATAGATTGTCGCGCCAGAGTTGTAACGACCCGGCCGCAACGGCCGGCGAGCCGTTTAGCTAGCATTTGGGGAGATCACGATGGGCGAGGTGCACCTGCTGCCGGCGCGACAGATATCGTTCAGCCTACAGACCGCGGGGCGCCTGATGACAGAAATACTTCCGCAATGGGTGCAAGATTTGGCGCTGCTGATCGAAAGCGTGGAAACGGTGCGGCCGCCGGGTGCGCCGCCGGACTGGCAGCCAGGCGCTATCGTTCGGCTCCCTTATTCCGCAAAACTCTGCAGCGACGGCGCAGCCGTCTGCACGCAGGCGTTGATGGCGCTGGCAGACACTGCGATGGTGCTGGCCTGTTCGGCCGCCTGGAACGGCTACCGACCGATGACATCCCTTGACCAGACCACGCATTTCCTTCGCCCCGTGAATTTCGATGTCGTCGCCGACGCACGGGTGGTACGGATTGGCCGCAATACCAATTTCGGCCGCGTCATGCTTCTCAGCGCCGCCGACCGGCGGCCGATCGGCATGGTGGCAAGCGCCTATGCGATGCTCTGAAAAGGGGCGAATAGCCGATAGCGCGTAGCGAACTGTGAGCCGAACGGATTGGCGGATTGCAAACAGCCAATAGCGGATCGCGCAAGCTAAGCGTATCATCGGTTCACCAGTCGCCACTCGCTTTGCTACGAGGCTTTGCCATGGTCCGAAAACTCTTGATCGCGCTCTCTGTGATTGCGTGCGCCGCCCTGGGCGGCAGCGCCGCCGCGCTCGCCTGGGGCGCGGGGTTCGCCGGCCCCGGTCCGGGAGTGACCGGCAACGATACCGGCGGCATTTTCCCATATTCGCCGAATGTCGAACCGATCTATCATCAGATCGCCGGCGACCATTGCGCGCGCTGGGGCCGCTTCGCCAAAGTCACCAGCATTCACCGCATCTATGGCGAATATGTCGGCTTCGTCTGCTACGATCGTCCCGGCAAAATTCATTGACCGTGGCCGGGCCGGCCGCGGTCAGCGCCAATCGCCGATTGCGGCCTGAACGAGCGTCAGTGCAGCCACCGCAGCGGTATCGGCGCGCAGGATTCGCGGGCCGAGCGCCAGTCGCACAACATGCGGCGATTTGAGCAGGGCCGCGCGCTCATCGGCAGCGAAACCGCCTTCCGGACCGATCAAAACCGCGAGTGGCGCGTGTCGCGGTACAGCGGCAAGCGCCGCAAACGGGTCGGCGACCTCGGCTGCCTCATCGCAAAACACCAGATGCCGTTCGGGCTGCCACGCTCCGAGCACGCGACTCAAAGGCATCGGCGCGGCGATCTCCGGCAAGCAAAGAATGCCGCATTGCTCCGCCGCCTCGATGACATTGGCGCGCAGGCGCTGCAGATTGACCCGGGCGATCTGGCCATGCTGGGTGAGAACAGGCTGGAGGTGCGACACCCCCATCTCGACCGCTTTCTGCACCATGTAGTCTAGGCGGGCCGATTTCAGCGGCGCGAACAGATAGTGCAGATCGCCGGCCGCGGTTTGCGGCCGGGCGCGGGTGGTAACGCGCAGCGCGGTCTTGCGCGTGCCGCCGTCGAGCGTGGCACGCCACTCGCCGTCGTGACTGTTAAAGACCAAAATCTCCTGCCCGTCTTTGAGCCGCAGCACCCGCCTCAGATAATGCGACTGGTCGCTGTCAAGCATGACGCCCGCTGCGGCGGCAAGCGGCGCATCGACAAAGAGCCGCGTGGTGCAAAAATCGTAACGAGGCATGATCGAACACCGCTCTCCCGACGGGTATTGCCTTTTCGCCGTATGGACCGCCGTCGGCGCGCCGCCAAGCTAAAACAATTGATTTCAGCTTGAATCGCCATTTTGCCTTGGATTCGGTTTAGCGAATTTGCTCGATAGGGGCGACCGCGGGGGCGGCGCGATCCAACTGCTGCCAATTGTGTTTTTAGCCGGTTAAGGCCGCGGGGTCGCACCTGCGGGTTTTGCGGTGCTTTGCCGCGTTGTCGCCGAATTCGCCAAGTCCTTATCTGGGCGAAGTTCTTATCTGGGCGGTACGCCTTTAAGGGCGGCGGGTTTTCGGGCAAAGTCGGGAGCCGGCGGCGACGACGAATCACGGGTCGGCGATGGGGTCGGGAGAGGGCTATCTCATGAAAAGCGCGCGCGCGCTGTCGTTTGGCCGGACCTTTTCCTTGGTCGTTTGCTTGGCCTTTTCGCTTTGCGCCTCCGCCGACCGCCGCGGATGGGCGCAGTTCCCGCCGCCCGGCGGCGCCCAGTGCAACGATTTCAGCAGGCTCACGGCCGAGGCGCAGAAGCGCAGCGGCCTGGTCACCGCCGCAATGAAGTCCAAGGCCGACCGCAAGGAACTCTGCACGCTGATGACAAACTTCGTCGCCGCCGAAACCGACGTGGTCAAATTCCTGGAAAACAACAAGGTCTGGTGCGGGGTCCCCGACCAGGTGATCGCGGTGTCCAAGGCCAATCACGAAAAATCGATGAAGTTCCGCACCATGGCCTGCAGCGAAGAAGGACCGCGCCCGAAGGCGCCGTCCCTTAGCGACGCCATAAGAGCGCCGAGCGTCGACACCGCCAAGAACACCAAGACCGGCCGCGGCACGTTCGATACGCTGACCGGGAATCCGCTGGCGCGATGAAGGCGGCGGCCGGCCGAGTTGCGGACGCGACCGGCAACTGGGTTGACAGCCTCGCCCCGACCTGGTCGCGGCCCTATCTGCGGCTGGCTCGGCTCGATCGACCAATCGGTTCCTGGCTCCTGCTTCTGCCCTGCTGGTGGTCGTCGGCGCTGGCAGCCGTTGCCGCCGGCTGGCGCCTGCCGAATCTCTGGCATATCGCACTGTTCTTCGTCGGCGCCTTTGCCATGCGCGGTGCGGGTTGCACCTGGAACGATATCGTTGACCGCGATCTCGACCGTGCGGTCGAGCGAACGCGCTCGCGGCCGATTCCGTCCGGCCAGGTCAGCGTTACCCAAGCCGCGTTGTTCTTGATCGTCCAGTCGCTCGTCGGGCTTCTGGTACTGCTCGCGTTCAATGCGTTCACGGTTTTGCTTGGCATCGCCTCGCTGGCGATCGTCGCGATCTATCCATTCATGAAACGGATCACCTATTGGCCGCAGATCGTGCTCGGGCTTGCCTTCTCCTGGGGCGCGCTGATGGGCTGGGCCGGCATGTTCGGCCGGCTCGATGCTCCGGCGCTGTTGCTCTATGCTGGAGCGATCGCCTGGGTGATCGGCTACGACACCATCTATGCTCATCAGGATCGCGAAGACGACGCGCTGATCGGCATCAAGTCCACGGCTTTGCTGTTCGGCTCGCGCACCAAGACGATGCTCGTTTTGTTTTACGGCCTCGCCGTCGTGCTTGTCGGCGTCGCCGGCTTCGCAGCGGGCGGCAAGCTGGTATTCGCCGCAGGCCTCCTCGCCTTCGCCGCGCATCTTTGCTGGCAGATCGTGCGGCTTGATATTGCCGATCCCGACAATTGCCTCGCCGTTTTCAAATCCGACCGCGATGCCGGATTAATCTTGTTTGCGGGCTTGGTGCTTCAGGCGGCGCTGGCATTGTGATCATTCACAAGGCCGTGTTCGTTCGGCGTTGATCTCGCCACCGGTTCGACGAGGTTGTAAAATTGTGGGTTACGAACGGCGATTGAGAGGCATCCGATGCCCAGCGCCAACGAATATTTCAAAATGGCCGAAGAGTGCTACCGCTTGGCGAGTGAGGCCAAGACCGAGGTGGACCGGCTGGCGTGCCTCGATCTTGCGCGGACATGGCTCGAAGCGGCGGCGGAGCAGGATGACGCGGAGAAGCGCGCGCGCGAACCGCCAAAGCCGAGGCATTAGCGCGACCCAAGTCCACGACGTCTATTGCTTCGCAAGGGCCGGATAAAGGATCTGCGCAGTCTTGCCGAAGATCCAGTCCTGATCCGAGTCCTTGGCGAAGGAAAACGCTTTTCTGGCTGCGGTAAGAATTTCAGACAGCGTACCGACCGAATTGGGAAAATTGGAACCCCAGCCGATCCGCGAAGCGCCAAATGTGTCGATCACCTTGCCGAAAAATGTCGCGGGCGCGCCTTTGCCCCAGCTTTTCGGACTGACGTTGATCGGCGTTACTTTCAGATAAAGCTGCGCGTATTTGGCAAGTGCGAAGAGTTCGGCCGCGGCGGCATAAGGCGGCCCATCCGCAGCCGGCGCACGCGACAGGTGATCGAGACCGATGGTGACTTTCGGGAAGCGATCCATGATCTGGCGCAGCAGCGGAATCCCTTCCGTCTTCATCTGCATGCAGACCGGAATATTCTTGGCTGCCGCATGTTCCCAAAACGGATATGTCCTCGAATCGGCAAACCATGTCGACTGATCCGGGAGCGTGCTGCCGGTCGTGAATAGACGCATGCCGCTGCAGCCGCGCGTGAGCCAATAATCGAAAGTCTTTACCGCGCCAGGCGCCATAACATCGATCGAATAAACTCCGCTGAAGCGCGAAGGAACGGCGGCGACAGCATCCGCCACGTAGCTGTTGTCATAGCCATAGGCGGTCGAGGAATGCACGATGGCCGCCTTGTCGACGCCGGCGGCGTCCATTTCCGTCAGCAGCATTTCGTAGGTGGTCGGCCGTTCGCTCGACCAGGTGGATTGGGTGCCGCCAAGCGGCGCCAGCGGATAGCGCTTGACGTCGGGCGAGACGATATGGGGATGGATGTCGACGACAGACATGCCTATTCACGCGGTTCCCGCCTCGAACCAATCATGAATCGGCGGCTATGAACAGGTATTCGAGCTGTCGGGTCCGAACACGCTCGCCGACGGCAAATGTCTCAGATTCCTTCGCGGTCGAGCCAGGTCTGCTCGAAGTGCTCGATTTCCTCCGCCAGTTCGCGCCAGTTTCGCATGATTTCCAAATAGGCTGCTCTAGTTTCCGGGTCTTTTGCTTTTTGCGCTGCGGCGTAGCATTCCAGCGCCTTTACTCGGAACCGTTCCGGTCGCGTCGTCATCAGGACCAACCAGGCGCAATTCGGCCCGTTCCCTCGATTCGCCGCGACGCGCTCTTTTTCGTTGTCGTAAGTTTCGTGTTCCGCTGGCCTGCAGAAACAAACCCTATTCCCACGCGATCATTTCGCGCTCGCCGCGATGGACAACAGGTGCACCTTCCACTTTGCCTGCCCGCCGCCGCAACAGTCGCGACGGACGCCGGCGCGCGATCGCGCTGCGACGCCTGCGGCGCCAGGTTGGGGGCGCGATCCGCAGCTGCCCGATCCGCGCGAACGCCTCGCGCACCGTGCCGTCCGTGTCCATGATCAAAAGCGGCAAACCGAGCACGCGACCCCAAATCTGCCATTCGGCGACAATGTCGTCGTTATTCTCGGAGGCGAATAGCGGCAGCGACAATGTCGCGTCGTCATGTTCGAGCGTGACCGCGACAAACGGCGGCGTTTCTTTCGTCGCGTCCAGTCTGATGGCGACGCCGCGATAGGAAGCGACCGGCAAGTTCACGGCCATCCGCATGCCGGAGAGCGCGCGGCGCAACACCACCCGTTCGCGATGCAGATCGACAATGCGCAGCCCTTCGTCCGCCGCTTCATCGGCGGTCGAAAAGCGCGTCGGCAGTGAGAAAGGGTCGAGCCGCCACGGGTGCGCAGTCGTGTTTGCACGATGCGCCCCGGCGCGGCTCGACCCGGCAGCGGGCCTGCCGGCTTCCATTTGACGCCCCGAAACTCCCGCCGAGCTGTTGCCGCCCGGTTGACCGCAACCCTGCCACCGCGCCGTCGCGATCGGCTTAAAAAGCCTGGTTAAAGTCCGGTAGCGGGGACGCAAATGCGCGCATGCTTGACGAGTGGTTGCCGGACTGCGGACGAACCGCGCATCCCGTGGTTTCGGCTCACGCTCTGCTTTTTCGGCGCCGATATAGCTTCCTCGCCCGTTGAATCCTGCGCCTTTACCCCACATCTTCGCAGTGTCGGATCGTTTGCTCTTGCCCGGGCGCGGCCGTTGCGGTGTGTCTTGTCTTGCGCTCGCCGCCCCCGTAAACCGATTACCAACCACAATGACATCGCTTCTCGATCAGTCCGCATTACTGAATCTTGCCGAAAGACTGGTTGCCGCCGCCAAACGCGCCGGCGCCGATCAGGCCGACGCCGTGGCGGTGCGCTCAGTGTCGCTTGCCGTCGAACTGCGCGATGGCGCGGTCGAGGAGTCGCAGCGCTCGGAGAGCGACGATATCGGTCTTCGCGTTCTCGTCGGCCATAAGCAAGCCACGGTTTCGACCAATGACATCAAGGCAGACGGCCTGGATGCGCTGGCTGAGCGCGCCGTCGCCATGGCGCGTGCGGCACCGGACGATCAGTTCGCCGGCCTCGCCGATCCCGCGCTATTGGCGCGAACGTTTCCCGATCTCGATCTGCTCGATCCAGACATGCCTTCGGTTGCCGTGCTCGAGGAACGCGCGCGGCACGCCGAACAAGCCGCACTTGACGTAGCCGGGGTTGCCAAATCCGGCGGCGCGTCCGCGTCCTCCGGAATTGGCGGCATGGTGTTGGTGACGAGCCACGGCTTCCACGGCGCAACTATCGGTTCGCGGCATTCGATCGGGATGTCAGCGATAGCCGGGAGCGGTACGGCAATGGAGCAGGATTACGATTATTCATCGACATTGCATGCCGCCGATCTGGACAGCGCCGAAACGATTGGACGCAACGCCGGCGAGCGCGCAGTGCAGCGGCTCAATCCGCGCAAGGTCGAGACTCGACGCGTGCCGGTCGTATTCGATCCGCGGATTTCCGGATCGCTGATCGGCCATCTCGCCAACGCCGCGAACGGCACTGCGATCGCGCGCAAGACCTCTTTCCTGCGCGACAGGCTCAACGAGCGTGTGTTCCGCCGCGGCGTCACGGTGATCGACGATCCGTTACGCAAGCGCGGCCTGCGCTCGCGGCCGTTCGACGCAGAAGGCGTCGCCACGCGCGAACTCAAGTTGATCGAGGACGGCGTGCTCAAGACCTGGCTCCTTGATTGCGCCACCGCGCGCGAGCTTCGCCTGCAGACCACCGCGCACGCGCATCGTGGCGTCTCGTCGGTGCCATCGCCGGGGCCGAGCAACCTCTATCTCGCACGGGGGTCGCAGACGCCGAGCGCGCTGATTGCCGATATCAAAGATGGCTTCTATGTCACTGACCTGATCGGCTCCGGGACCAATCTAGTGACCGGCGACTACAGCCGCGGCGCGGCCGGGTTTTGGATCGTCAACGGCGTGCCGACCTATCCGGTCAGCGAAGTCACCATAGCCGGACATCTCGGCGAGATGTTCGCCGAACTCGAACCGGCGAATGATCTCACCTTTCGCTATGCCACCAACGCGCCGACCGTGCGCGTGGAGGGTCTCACCGTTGCCGGCCATTGACGCCGACGGCGCGGCGGAGATTTCTGCGCGCGCTGCCGCACGGCTCGACGCCGCGGTACGCGAAGCCGGCAGCTTGGCGCTGTCGATGTTCGGAAAGCCTATCAAGCAGTGGACCAAGTGTGCGTCAGCGTCGCCGGTTAGCGAAACCGACATCGCGGTCGACACCTTGCTGCGCGAGCGCTTGACTGGCGGCAGCAACGCCATCGCCTGGCTGTCGGAGGAGACTGCCGACGATGCCGCGCGCCTTACATCGCGCTTTGTCTGGGTGGTTGACCCGATCGACGGGACGCGCGCCTATCTCTCGGGCCAGCCGGACTGGGCGATTTCCGCCGCACTGGTCGAAAACGGTCGGCCGATCGCGGCCTGCCTCTATGCACCCGCGCTTGACGAATTCTTCGCCGCGCGGGCCGGCGCAGGCAGCACGCTCAACGGCAATGCAATAGCGGCGACGCCCGGCGCGGATCTGCACGCAATTCGGGTCGCCGGGCCGCAGAAATTTCTGGAGCGCTTAAGTGCGATCCTACCGCCTTTCACCAAGCTGCCACGGGGACATTCGCTGGCGCTGCGGTTCGCACGCGTCGCGCAAGGCCTTTGCGATGCCGCCTTTGCCGGCGGCAACAGCCACGATTGGGACCTTGCAGCAGCCGATCTTTTGGTGCACCAAGCGGGCGGCGTGCTCACGCCGCTGGTGGGCGGAACAATCGCCTATAATCGTCCAGTGCCACGGCACGGGATGCTTATCGCAGCCGGCCGAGACAGGCAGGCGGCGCTTATCGAGCTTCTTGGGGACGAACGCCTGACCTTGCGATAATCGCGAACCGCGCACGCGGTTCAGGCATGACGCCGGACATGAGGGGATGCATGCGGCTATGGCAGCACATCGCACGACAACGATGGGCTAAAGCGACGATCGGAGTGACCGCCGCCGAATATCTGCGGTTTGTCGGGGCGA
>Ga0126373_10004554_pt1 | contig 10614 bp, 6 predicted proteins | sample PanSoiMetPlot_11_FD_92545 | JGI IMG/M metagenome (GOLD analysis project Ga0126373, IMG submission 92545) | Tropical forest soil microbial communities from Panama - MetaG Plot_11 | ecosystem: Environmental > Terrestrial > Soil > Tropical forest > Bulk soil | place: Panama | collected 2016-02-17
CATAGCAATGGTGTATGCGAGTTGGCTCTACTCATCATAGAGCGCAGCCAAGGCGGACTCATCACGCGAGGCGCAGTGCCGCACGTAATCGCCCCACGCGGCATCCCGGAGAGGCGCGCGTCCCGGTTCACCCATCGAAGAATATTGGACAATCTTATCACGCAGTTGCACTCTTTCCCGCTCGCAACTACGCGAACAGATGGGCTTTGGATCTCTCTTTTTGCAAAAATTTTACAGACGCTCGCAAATTTTCTCCTAACGCTCGAAATCCGAACCCAAGACCACAACCGTAATTCCTGGCGAAGGTCAGTCTAGACCGAGAAGACCCCAATTTAGGAGAACCGAATGAAATTGAGAACAGTCTTGCTGCGTTCGGCGCTCGCATTAGCAATCGCGGCGCTCGCAGTTCAACCGAAACCCACCTTCGCCGCTAGCCATCGCGAAGCGCCAATCACGGCTCTGGACCACAAAGCCGACATCACCGATTGGTACGCCTATGTGAGCCCCGAAAATGGTGAGAAGGTGATTCTGATCATGAACGTCGATCCGCTGCTCGAGCCGAGCAACGGTCCGAATTACTTTCCTTTCGATCCGAACGTGCTGTACGAAATGAAGATCGATAACACTTTCGATGGTATCGAGGATATCGTTTTCCAGTTCCGCTTCCAGAGCCATATCGCACAGCCCAACGTGTTCACGGGCTTCGTGGGTGGTTTGTTCAACATTCCGCCGATCACATCACTGAGCGGTCCCGGGGCTGCCGGTTTGAGCGAATTCCAAACCTACTCGGTGCAGATGCTCGGCAAGGGCCACAATGAAGACCTGGGCGTCGGCCAGACCCTGATCGCCGTGCCCACCAACGTAGGCCCCCGCACCATGCCGAATTACGCGGCGCTTCGGCAGCAGGGCATCTACACACTGTCGAACGGCATCCGCGTCTTCGCCGGCACTGTTGCCGATCCGTTCTTCATCGACCTGGGCGCGTTTTTCGATTCGCTCAACTTCCGCATGCAGGCCGGCAGCGGCGTGCTGCCCCAGAACATCGAGATGGACGACCACAACAACTATGCCCCCAATTCTGTAGCGGGATTCAACGTGAACACTATCGTTCTCGAAATCCCCACCCAATTGCTCACGCAGGACGGCCAGATGCACCCTGCTACCGACGCGAGAGCGGTAATCGGAACCTGGGCTACCACGTCTCGCAGGCGGCGGCCAGTTCTCGGTGAAGAGACCGAAGCCGGCGACTGGGCGCAGATCCAGCGCATGGGCAACCCGCTCATCAACGAAGGTGTCATCGGCACCGGTTTCAAGGATCGTTTCAGCATGGACGCTCCGGTCAACGATGCGCAGTTCGCCAACTTTTTCCTGAACCCACTCGTGCCACAGATCCTGGCCAGCATTGGACTGCCGGTTCCGCCGGCTCCGCGCACCGACCTGCTGCCGTTGGTTCAGTACGCAGCTCCGATCTGCCCGGGCTGTACTGCCGCTCAGGCTGGTCCCGTTGCCGACTTGCTCCGGCTCAATACCGGCATTCCTCCGACCCCGATCACTCAATTAAAGCGGCTCGGTTTCATCGCCGGTGACATCGCTGGTTTCCCGAACGGTCGCCGTCCGCAAGACGACGTTCTGGACATCGCCCTGCGCGCTCTCGAAGGCATCCTGGTGGATCCCAAGAAATTCGGGACGCCGCTGGGCGATGGCGTGAATGTTTCCAGTTCGCCGCTCACGCAGATGTTTCCGTTCCTGGGCGCAGCTTACGACGGACGCAACAGCGTTCACGAAGGTCCCGGCCAGGCTGGTTGCAACACTTTGGTCAACCAGACCTGCCCCACCAACTAGCCAACCAACAGGGCAGGCTCCTCGGAGTCTGCCCATTTTTTCTGGAGGCGCAGTGAAGACACTGACTGTTTTGTTGATGGCCGGCATAGCGTTCGCCGCGACACCCGCCGAGACGGCCATTGAAAGCGCGAAGGTGCAGATCGTGAAGCAGCCGGACTTCGCGCTCAACTATAACGCGCTCGCAACGGCTTACGTGATGCGCGCAGAAGAGACGGCGGACTCCCGGTACTACGCCAAGGCCGAAGAGTCTCTGGAACGTTGCTTCAAGTTGGCGCCGGATCTTTACGAGGGCAAAAAGACGGAAGTTCTGATCCAACTCGGCCGCCACCAATATACGCAGGCGTTAAAAAGCGCCACAAAGCTCAACAAGAGAACGCCGGATGATGTCGAGGTGTACGGATATCTGGTCGATGCCGATGTCGCGCTGGGCAACTACAAGGATGCCGTGACGGCCGCGCAATGGATGCTCGATCTGCGGCCGGAAAACATCCCCGGGTTGAGTCACGCGGCGATGCTTCGCGAACTGCATGGAAATCTGGCTGGCGCACTCGACTTGATGCTGATGGCGTACGGGTCGATGCCTTTGGCAGCCACATTCGATCGTGCCTCGATTCTAACGCGGATCGCGCAATTGCATGTAGTGATGGGAGATGTTCCGAAAGCCGAGAAATCGGCCAAGGAGGCACTAGATGTGTTCCCCGATTACTATGCCGCCTTGGCCGAGCTGGCGCGCGTGCGGGTCGTGGAGAAGCAATACGGCGAAGCGGCGGCTCTATTGACCAAGCTGTGCATCGCCGTACCCCGGGGCGAGTATATGTATTTGGGAGCGGAGGCTCTAGAGCTTTCCGGGCAAATCGACGAGGCCAAGAAGGCGTTCGCGGAATTCGAACGCAAAGCCCTGGCTGAAACAGCTCTCGAAGACAATTCCAGTCATGAGCTGGTCGCCTATTATGTCGATCACGCGCTTGAGCCGGGCAAGGCGCTGGCGATCGCGCAACGTGAGGTCGAGCGCCGAAAGGACGTGTTCACGCTGGATAGCTACGCCTGGGCGCTGGCGGCCAATGGCCAGTACGATGCCGCGAATGCACAGATGAAGGCGATGCAGATTCCCACAAAGGATCCGCGGATTGCAGCGCACGCAGCGTTCATCGCTGAGCATTTGCAGCCAGTGAAAGGCCAGGAAGCCGGATCTCGATAAACCGGACTACGTTTTACGACGAAAGCGGAACGAGCACTTTTCTTGTCTGAAGAAATCCAATTGCTCCCGCGTGATGCATCCTCTACGTAGCACAAATCTCAGAATCGTATTACTATCGGGAAGGTGGGGACTAATGAACGGATTTCGGGATCTCGCGGCGAGGGTGTTGGCGATTGTACTGCTTACGCTGCCACTGTTTGCGTCAGACGGAAGCGTCTCGGGTAGATTGACGGACACGCAAGGCAAAGCCGTCGTTGGCGCCACCTTGCAGTTGAAAGCGAAGGGCGCAACGAGTTCCCCAACTGCCAGCACGAACACGGATGGCAAGTTTTTGTTTGATCCGGTTCAGACAGGCGACTACGAGATCACCGCCAGCGCACAGGGCTTTGCTCCCGCGAACAAGACCGTACAAGTTGCGGCCGGAGAAGCCCTCGTAGTGGATCTTCGGTTTAAGACTCTCGTTTCGCGAGTCGATTCGGTCACCGTAACCGCTGACGTCAAGGACATCGATGTCCAACTCCCCGATCCAGCCGAAAAAGTTTATGCCAGCCAGGACTTGCTGGACGCAAATCCCGGCCGCCCCGGCGCGCCCATTTCGATTCCGGGCTACCCCATCGAAACCGCCTCCAGCGGAATCAAAGCGCCACAGTATTTCGCCCCCGGCGTGGCGGGCGACCACGGCGAGCCGATCGCGCAATTCCTCCAGGTGGGCTCCTATCTCCTTCCGAACAACCTCTCGGCCAATGCGCATGGCAACGGCTACTCTGATCCCAACATCCTCATCTCGCAAGTGATCGAGAGCGTCGAGGTGGACGGCGGCGCGTTCAACGTTCGTGAGGGAAATCATGCCTTGAATCTCGGAACCACGTACGCCTTGCGCTCGCATCTCGACCCGTTCCTGACCATCACGGGCGATCAACGAGACGTTAGCGGGACATTCGGCTTCAGCCCGTCGGCGAGATCGTGGCTCGCAATCGAAGGCTCGTACGGAAACGGCTTCCTCGACCGGCTCGAACATCGCAAACAGGTCAAGTTGAACGGCGGCCACGTCTGGCAGGCCGGGCCCCACACCCTGACTCTGCTCGGCATCGGATACTACGGATTTTCTAACGTTGCCGGGTTGAGCCCCATCTACGGATTCAACTCCGCCGACGCTGCCGCGGGCTGGCAACAATACCCAGACACCATCGACCCACGCCAAAAAGATCATACTCACACGGAGCTGATCGCGCTGAACGACGTCTGGACGTTGAGCGAGAACTCCCAGCTCATGCTTTCCGGATTCTTCCGCGCTTACAACCTCTCACTTTACTCCGATTTCGGCGATGGCCTCATCCGTCAGAGCGAATTTCGTACCATCATCGGCGCCAGTGCCGCCTACCAGAAGAAATTCTCCAAGCACTTCGTCCTTCTCGCCGGAACCGATTACGAGCGCGAAGCCCCGCGCCGCGACGATCTGGATCACTACAACTTTTTCGACCCCGCCAATCCCACCTATTACGGCCCGTTCACCAAAATCGACGGCAACAACGTCACCATCACACCGGTCACGCCCTATATTGCGGCCGAGGGAGAACTCAGCCGGTATCTTCATTACTACGTCGGCCTGCGTCGCGACGAGATCTTCTTCGATAACCAGGACCTAGTCACTCCCGCCAACGCCTCCCAGAGGCTCGTCGGCCTGAACTCGCCCAAAGCCACGCTGACATTCTTCCCCAAAGACTCCTGGTGGCTCCCCGAAGTCGCCATCAGCTTCGGAAAATCCTTCTTCACTGCCGATCCGCGAATCGGCGCGGCCGTCCAGCAAACGCCAACCGGCGCGGCGGAAGCGGTGGACCCGGTCGAAACCGCGCGCTCTTACCAACTGGTTGCCACCAAGCGCATCCTCCAAACCGAGCTGAAGCTGACGCTCGGCCACGAAACGCAAACCGCCCAGTTCGGCAAAATCGATCCCGACACGGGCTTGCAGTTCGATCTCGGCCCTGGTCGAATCCGTTACATCGCTGCGACGCTACGCCAGGCCTTTCGCAACGGATCGCTCCAGGCGACTTTCGAACAGGCCGATGCGCGCGATACGTCGAGCGGCCAAATTGCGCCTGAAGCCCCACGATTGATTAGCGATCTGGTCCTCACCTACCAGCGGCTCCCTTTCCATATCCAGGCCAAAGGCGAGTTCGAATACGTCGGGAGAAAAGTTGTCGGCAACGGCTGCAATGAAGCCACACCCAATGATCTCAACGGTTACTGCTACGGCGTTCCCAATCAGGAATACCGCATCGCACTCGTGCGGCCCTTCCTCGAGGGAAAACTCAACGTCGGCGTAAACGCCATGTATGCACGCGGGTTCACCGGCCAGACCACCGAGCACTTCGCCGTGAACCCCCTGCCTGGTACCGTTGGGCCGCTTCCCGCTGCCGATAACCCGGTCGCCGAAGTCGTTGGCGTGCGAATACCGTCTTACGCGAGCGTGAACGTGACGTACAGGCTCGGCCGCTAGCTCATACCCCTGACAGAAATAGCCCACTGCCGGGCGGTTCGATTCGCCGCACGCTGTAAAATCAAGGCAGGCACGAAATGATCCGCCGAATCCTGCAATGGAAGCCCAGCACGGTACTCGCGATTGCTGCGACGTTGATAGCCCTGATCGCACTCGCGGATTGGAAAGTGGAGATCAGCGCTACCCTAGGCTTCCTCTATATGTTCCCGCTGGTCCTGTTGGGAACGGTGATGAGTTGGTGGCAGCTGTTCCTAGTCGCAATCGTCTGCACGTTCTTATCCGATCAACTCGACCCGTTCCCCATGGACATGCAAGTCCCGCGCGATGTCCTGATCTTTCTTACCCTGGCCGTCACCGGACTCCTCTCGCGCGACGTTACGCGCGGATACCGGCGCGAAGTGGCGGAAGTAAAAGCGCGGCGGGCGGCCGAAGAGCAGCTTGAATTCCTGATCGAAAGCAGTCCCGCCGCGATTTTGACCATGACCGCGCATGGCGAGATTCTGCTCGCGAATCCCGCTGCCCACCGCTTACTCGGGGTCTCGGCGGGCAAGCTGGCGGGCAAGCGCGTGGCCCATTTCATCCCCGCGCTAGGCTCCGTCCCTTCCATCGATGAGACCGCCAAACCGTTTCGAGCCGAAATGCAGACGCGCGGCCAGCGCGAAAACGGCGACGTTTTTTTGGCCCACGTTTTCTTCTCTACATACTCCACCGCTGCCGGACCGAGACTCGCCGCCCTGCTGGCCGACGCATCTGAGCATCTGCGCGAACGCGAAGAACAAAGCCTGCAGCAATTGCTGGACGGCTCGCGTATTCTGGTCGCGGCTGTCTCCCACGAAGTTCGGAACGTGTGCGGCGCCATTGGCGTGATGCACGAAAATCTCGCGCGCAGCGGAGCGGTGGCTGGAAGCCAGGATTTTGAAGCGCTGGGATCTTTGGTCCAGACGCTGGCTAAGATCGCCTCGCTCGAGCTCAAGCAGAGTACCGGCAGCGCGGAGCCGGGCTACGTCGATCTGCGAGAGGTTCTCACAGACCTGCGCATCGTACTCGAGCCATATTGCGAAGAATCCGAGATTGAGCTCGCCTGGACGATCCCTGAGAACCTGCCGCTTGTCGAGGCTGACCGTCACAGTCTCATGCAGGTTCTGCTCAACGTCACCAAAAACAGCCAGAGGGCGCTCGAATCCGCAGAGCGCAAGCGAATTGAAATTTCGGCCTCCGCGCAGGCAGACCGCGTATTCGTCCGCATCACAGATAGCGGTCCCGGGATTCCGCCAGGAAGAAGGCTTTTTCAGCCACTACAGAAAGGAGCCGAAGCCACTGGCCTCGGCCTCTATCTCTCGCGGGCTTTCATGCGTTCATTCCGCGGTGATCTTCGCCACGATCCGGATCAGTCTGGCTGCTCTTTTGTCCTGGAACTAGCGGCTGCGCCAGCCGCCGAAGTGCCAACCACTCCAACAGTGGACCATGCCGCCCATCCGACTCTTATTGCTTGACGACCACGTCCTGTTCCGCGAGGGCCTGGATCGCCTGCTGGTCTCGGAGCCCGACTTCGAAACAGTCGCGCAGTGCGGTACGCCGGAGGAAGCGCTAAAGGTCCTCGCACGCTCGGAAGTGGATATCGTCCTCCTGGACTTCGACCTTGAAGACGACACCGGGACGCGATTCATCCGAACCGCGAGAACGGCTGGGTATCGGGGAAAAATCCTCATGGTTACCGCAGGCATGAGCGGCTTGGACATCTCGCTAGCTTGGAAGCTGGGAATCTCGGGAATTTTCCTGAAACACAATTCACCGGCCATCTTGCTGGACGCCATCCGCACTGTGGCGTCGGGCGGAGTGTGGACGGATCAGAAAACGGCGCAGCCTGTGTCTACGGCAAAGCCAATCCCAGGCGCCTCTCACCTGACGCAGCGCGAGCAGCAAGTCTTGAGAAGCGTGTTGGAAGGCATGACGAACAAAGAGATCGCTCTCGCAATCGGCGTGTCGTTGAGCTCTGTAAAAGCTACCCTCCAGCACCTTTTCGAAAAAGCCGGTGTGCGCACGCGCAGCCAACTAGTTCGCATTGCGCTGGAGCGCTCGCTCGAAACGCCCCCGCAAAGATCTTGAGCCGAGTCGGACACCTCCAGGAATCTCCTGGAAGATCCACCCTGCTACTTATTTTCGGTTCCCGCAAATCCGATCCGCTCAACCATTCGTAACACCAGTTGAGGGAAGGCAGAATGAGCTTCATACGAACCGTTCTCATGTTGATCGCCGCGTCGGCAGCCGTCGCCCATCCCATGGGGAACTTCAGCGTCAACCACTACTCGAAGCTGAACTTCCGAGCGGGCGGCGTCAATTTGACCTACGTTCTGGACCTGGCAGAAATCCCGACTTTTCAGTTGCTCGGCAACTCCGCGGCCGACCCGGCGTCTCTGGAGCGGAGAACGCACGAACTGGCCAATGAATGGATCGAGGGCCTCGCACTCGCCGAAGATGGGCACAAGGTCGCCTGGAGGGTGAAATCCGTTACGCCGAAAACTTCCGACGGCGCGGGCGGCATGCCGACTCTGAGGGTGGTGATCGAGGGCGAGGCTCCGCTTGAGGCAGGCAAAATCGATTATCAAGATCTTAACTTCACGGGACGCGCTGGTTGGAAAGAAATCGTTATCGATCATTGGGCCGATACGATCCTTAGTGAAGCATCTCATGACGCTAAAGATCTCAGCGCTGCGTTGACGGTCTACCCCACTGACCCTTCCATCACGCCTCCGCAAGACTTGACCGCTTCTGTGAATTGGACACCGAAGGACGTTCTCGCTGTCTCCGTTCCGAAGCCTACCCCGGTGGTCGCGAAATCCGTACCAGCGCCGATGGTCGAGAGGCCGGCTCCTGCTCCGTCAACCACGTCATTCGCCGCCCAGCAGCCCACCGCGTCCGGCACCGTCGTGCGCGGTGACTTTCTCTCGCGGATGCTTCAGCGGAAGGATCTTGGCTGGCGCCTGATGCTATTGTGCGCACTGGCGGCGCTCGGACTCGGCGCGATGCACGCTCTATCGCCGGGTCATGGCAAGACGATCGTTGCGGCCTACCTCGTCGGCTCGCGTGGAACGCTGAAGCACGCAGGGCTGCTCGGTCTGGTCGTAACGTTCACGCACACCTTTACCGTATTCTTGCTCGGGATTGGAGTGCTGTTCTTCGAGCAATATGTCGTGCCGGAAAAAATCCTCCCGGCGCTCGGGATGTTATCGGGACTGTCCATCGTGTTGGTAGGCGCGTCCCTTCTTTATCACCGCGCAAGGGCGTTGATGGCAGGCGGCCACGGACATCATCCTCACCACGACCACTCGCACGATCACCACCATCACGACCACGACCATGGCCACGACCACGATCATCACCACGGCGCAGGCTTAGTTCACGGCGTCGTTCACAACCACGGCGGTACGACGCACAGCCACATGATCGAGGGCAAAATCACGCCCGGCAGCCTGATCGCACTCGGCGTCGGCGGCGGCCTGGTTCCCTGCCCTTCCGCATTGATCCTGATGCTCAGCGCGATCGCACTCGGACGCCCGGGCCTGGGGATGATTCTCCTAATCGCGTTCAGCGTGGGCCTTTCATTGGTGCTGATTGGAATTGGAGTGCTCGCGTTATGTGCAAGACAATTGCTGCCCGACAGCGCAAAGGCGAGCCGGCACCCGGCGATGCGGCTGATCCCGGTCTTCTCGTCGGTAGTAGTGATCGTCCTCGGCCTCGGCATCACCGCCGCATCCGCCGGCTGGATTCAGCCACTGCGTTTCCTTTCGTAGCGAGAAAAACCATGCGAACCTCAGCTGCTCTTTTACTCCTGTTGTGCGTGCTCGCCGGGACGGGACTCGCGCAGTCCGACGAGAGCGCCGCTCTTCGATTACGCGACGCGAAAACGGCAGGCTTGAGCGCAAGCGAACGAATCGACTTCTACGAAAGACTGCTGGCAAAATCTCCCAGCAATCCAGTCATCCAGGCGCGCCTAGCCGGGGCCTTCATTCAAAAGCTTCGCGAGACCACCGACTTCGCATACCTCGATCGAGCCTCCGCCTTGGTCGACAAGATCCTTGCCGCCGATCCGAAGAATTATGACGCCGTCCGCTTGCGTATTGAGATTGAAACGCATCGCCATAATTTTCCAAAAGCCGCGGCGCTGGCGCGCGGCCTGAGCGATCTGAATCCAAGCGATCAGGGCAGCCTGGGGCTCTTGGGCGATTCACTCATGGAACTCGGCCGGTACGACGAAGCCGGTGACGTCTACCGCCGCATGCTGGAACTGGGTCCGAATCTCGCGAGCTACAACCGTGTCGCGTACCATCGCTTCGTCACTGGAAAAACGCAAGAAGCGTTGGGCTGGATGAGTCTCGCCGTACAAGCCGGCAGTCGCATTCCTGAGAATCTGGCGTGGTGCCTGGTGGAGTTCGGCGATATGCTCTTCAAGACAGGACACATCGATGACGCGCACACCGCTTACGATCGCGCTCTGGAAACGCTGCCTGGCTATCATCGCGCCTACGGCGCGCTCGGACGTTACTACGCAGCGACAGGCGAGTACCAGCGCGCCGTTGAAAATCTCAAGAAAGCGCACGCGGTGATTCCGCTTCCCGACTACGCGGCTGGACTCGAGGTCGTATATCAGAAGCTCGGCGATGCCACGGACGCGGCGAAGCAGCGCGAACTGCTCGACGTGATCGACAAACTCGGCGTGGCCAACGGCGAAAAAGGAAACCGGATGTTAGCGACCGTATATGCGGACGAGAATCGCAACTTCGATCGCGCGGTGGCGCTCGCTGAGGGTGAATTGGCGGCGCGCCAGGATGTTTACACCTACGATGCACTGAGTTGGGTGTTGTTTCGAGACGGCCGGCAGAAGGACGCTGAAGCGGCCAGCGTCAAGGCGATGGCCTTGGACACGGCGGAGCCGATGTTCCTCTACCATGCCGGCGTCATTGCGATGGCGGGCGGGAGAACCGTGGAGGGGGAAGGGATGCTTCGGCGCGCGCTCACGCTGAACCCCAACTTCGCGTTTCCTCAGGCAGAGGACGCTCGCCATCGCCTCGCGGGCGAA
>Ga0126373_10004555_pt1 | contig 10613 bp, 5 predicted proteins | sample PanSoiMetPlot_11_FD_92545 | JGI IMG/M metagenome (GOLD analysis project Ga0126373, IMG submission 92545) | Tropical forest soil microbial communities from Panama - MetaG Plot_11 | ecosystem: Environmental > Terrestrial > Soil > Tropical forest > Bulk soil | place: Panama | collected 2016-02-17
CAGGAAGCGGCCGCTCTGCGAAGTTCCGAACGCTATGGCGTGCTTCACCTCGCCGTTCTGCTTGATGTAGGAAATGTAGTCGCGCACCGCGGCCGGCCCAAGCCCCACCACAGCCGGATCCTTGCCGGTGTAGATGACCTCATAGATCCGGCCCGGCTGGAAGCCCGCGGCGTATTCGACATGCGTGCCGTCGGCGCTGAAATGCCACTGGTCGCTCGGGATCACGGTGCGCTGCGCGTCGATGTCATCGCGCACGGTCAACGTTCCACCGTTCGTATCCGCCACTGCGTAAGGAACCTGAGTGCGATCGCCCAGCGAAACGGACGTCGCGCGTTTCTCGATCACGATCTGCGATCGCACCGGACCGATGATGCCCTTGATCGCCGGCGCGTACAAATGCATGAGCCCTTCGCGCGGAGGAATATCCCACTCCCATCCGATCCACACCAGCGTGAAGCCGGATGACATCAGCATTGAGTCCGCGCCATTCGCTCCGAGGTCGAACATGCCCTGCATTCCTTTGCCGCCGCGATTGGAAATCTCGAGCAGCGCGGTGCCGTTGGATTTCGCCCGATCTTTTGGCCTCAACACGTAAAGATCGGAGGAAAACTCGACTAGCCCTTTCGCGTTTGTGGGCGCCAGCGCGATGTCGCGGATGATCTGGTTAATGGGGAGCTTCGGATCGACGGCGAAATACACTTTACCGATGACGCGCTCGTAATTCGTATCGGGGACATCGGCGCGGCTGGTTACTTCGACGCGCGTGACGGCGGCGTGCGCGCACACCACAGCGAAACAAATCGGCAGAAGGTTGCGACGTAGCATGGGATTATTCTACATCCCACACTGGGTGAAGTCGTTGACGGAGCCGCTGATCGCGAATCATCTGTTACGCTCAGAATGCATATATGAAAAGTTACCGTCTTACGGCGTTCGAAAAGCCGCTGGAACTGAGCAATGGAGCCGCGCCTTCCCCGCAAGGGCGCGAGGTTTTGCTGAAGGTTCTGGGCGCGGGGATCTGTCATAGCGACATACATATCTGGGAGGGCGGCTACGACATCGGGCATGGCAAGAGATACTCGCTTGAAGGAAAAGGAGGCGTTCCGCTGCCATTGACGCTCGGTCACGAAACGGCCGGTATCGCGATCCACGCAGGACCGAATGCCGACGACGTCGCGCTAGGGCAATCGTACCTCGCCTACCCATGGATCGGCTGCGGTCAATGTGCGATTTGCGCCGCAGGAGACGAGCATCTCTGCGGCAAGCCGCGCGCGCTCGGCATTTATCGTGATGGTGGATTCGCTGATCACGTGCTGGTGCCGGACTCGAAGTACCTGCTGCCGCTCGGCGGCCTCGATCCCATAACCACTGCGCCCTACGCGTGCTCCGGGCTGACCGCCTTCAGCGCACTAAAGAAAGCGGGTGACGTCATTCACAGCCAACCCATCGTAGTAATCGGCGCCGGGGGACTCGGCCTGATGAGCATTGGGCTGCTGAAGGCGCTCGGGGGAGTGGGCACAGTGGTAGTAGACATCGATCCGAAGAAGCGGGAGGCAGCGCTCGCCGCGGGCGCGAAGGCGGTAATCGATGGTACCGCGGCCGACGCGGCCAGTCAGATCAGCGGCGCAGCTGGGACTCGTCCCCGGTTCGTCGTCGATTTCGTCGGCAACGAACAAAGCACCGCGCTCGCATTTAACGCCGTCGCGAAGGGCGGCAAGATTGTGATTGTCGGATTATTCGGCGGCGCGGCTCCCTGGTCGCTACCGATGATCCCGCTCAAGGCAGTAACTATCCAGGGCAGTTACGTCGGCAACCTCGCTGAGTTGTGCGAACTGGTGGATCTCGTCCGAACTAAACACGTCCCGCCGATTCCTATTACGCGTGCCTCGCTCGACCAAGCCGGGGACATGCTGGACGCGCTCAGGCAGGGCAAGGTGGTCGGACGGGTCGTGCTTACGCCCTAGCACGACCACCTTCCCGCGTTATTTCGCCGCTACGCCTTTATCAGCGCACGAAAAATTCGCGGCGTCATCTGTGTTGCCGCTGCCGTTGTATTTCGCAACTTGGGGGTACTTGCATAGCGGCCGAGTCCGCTCTACGCCGCTCGCCGGATTCAAGCCTTTGTACTTGGTCGCGATGATCTGCTCAGGTGCAGTTCCCTGTTCAACCCAGCGCTGGATGGCCGCGTCCACATCATGCATCGGATCACCGCCCGTCACCGCTCCCTGCCCGAAGCTATTCGGCCCCGGACCACCACCGCAATGCTGCATACCCGGCACCATGAAGAGGCGCACAAATACCGCAGAGTCCTTGGCGCCCATTTTCGTTACAACGTTCTGGTAGTAGATGACCGTGCTCATCGGCGGAATCGCAGCGTCACTCCAGCCGTGATAGATGATGAGCTTGCCGCCGCGGTCTTTGAACTTCTTGAGATCGGGGTTGGTGGCGTTCAACTTGCCCGCTGAAGTGTCGTCGGCGACTTTCATGTCACGATCCGCGCTGAACGTGTGATAGTCCCACTTCGCGTCCGAGTAAACCATGTTCTGGAAGAAGTTGGTCCCGAACGCGTACTGCAAGCTCTTCTCACGAGCACCGCCAGTGATCCAACCGCCCCAACCGCCCATGCCGTTCTCGCCACCCGGCGAGTATCCCGGAAAAATCTGTTCGCCCTTGACGCCCTTGAGGCCGCCGTAGAGTTTTTCAAGTGCGGCGATCTGCGGTGCGGTAAGGCAGCTATTCGTCTCCGCACCGGAACAGAGCAGTTTCGACAGGTTCGGGTGACACACCGTAGGATCGTCGATAACGCCCTCCTTCACGCCGTCGAGTGCATCGCAAGCTTCGAGGTTCGCCGCTTCGATGGCCGGAAGCTTCGTGGCCGGGATGTAGCTGGCTGGATCGTTGAGAAGCGCGGTGAGATTATATGCAGCCGTCGTAAGCAGATGCGTCCAGTTGTAAGCGGGCGCTCCGGCCACGATGCCGTCGTAATCGGCCGGAAAGCGTTGCGCTTCCATCAGAGCCTGCCGGCCGCCGTTCGAGCACGAGCTGAAATAAGATCGCTTCGGCGCCTCGCCATAGAAGCCGTGAATGATCGCTTTCGCCTTTTCAGCCGTTTCGTGGATTGCCCGATAGCCGAAGTCCGTGACCTTCTCAGGATGCCCCAGCGCCCAAGTCGCGTCAGTGGCCCCGGCGTGATGGCCGGTATCGGTCGCCGCAGTCGCGTAGCCGTGGATCACTGCCGCCGCCATCGCCCCGTAGCCGATCGACCCCGCGTAGCCGCCGTTACCGATACCTTCGAATTTGCCGTTCCAATCGGCGCTCGGCATCCACACTTCGATCTCGATGTCGGAATCCGCGGAAGGTTTGATCATACCCGCCACTCGGCAAAACGCCGGCAGTCCGTTGAGAGCGGAATTGCCTGGAGGCGTGAAGGATCCGGCCGGAACCGTTTCGGCGGTCTTCACGGTGAAGTTGGGAAGGTTGAGTTTCGCTAGAGAATCGCAGCTAGCGGGCGCGGCCTGGAGCGCGATGGATGCGAGCGCAAGCAAGCTGACAAAAGCAACGTGGCGAGTCAGGTTTGTCATCTCTACATTATGCCTTTTGGCGTAGCGTCCAATCGTACCTCGAGGCGCGGGCCGAACGAACAGCATCGCTAGCACATCGTGCTGATAAACTGCAGGGGCATGAAAAATCCCAGCGACAATTTCTCGCTGCGATTCGCAAGGGCCGCATCGGCTGTCACCGACTTTAGCGCCCGGAAGCTGGTACAGTCTCAGTCAAAGGGGGGCAGTACCAGGAGAAGCCGTTCATCCGTTCGTTTGCTGTCCCTGTCCTGCTCGCGTTTGCCTGGTATGGCCAGACGCGACCTGCCCACGGCGGTCCGGCTTCGCGCCGATGGACACAAAAATGCCGATCCAAGACAACAGTGAAGTGCTGGATATCGTCTTGAATCCCGCGAATGGGGTGGATTGGATCGTCGGGATCAAGGCGAGAGTTGACGCGAAAACGCCATTTCCGTTGGCGACGGAAGCCGCGGCATCCTGTATCAAATGGCCACTGGTGAGCGCACCGGCCCAGCGAAAATCGTCGCTCATGCCCCCGATCCACTGCAACCCTTGGGATCTTCCGTCTCGATCTCGAGAGGAACGAGCGATCACATCCTCGTCGCCTATCTCGAAGTCATGAACCCTCGCGCGCTGACGATCCACGAAGGCGCAGAGTTAGTAAGCTTGGTGCACGTAAAGGACGGAATCGTGATCGGAAAACGGTACGGTGGTCCGAAAGTCGCTGACTGGACGCTCCGGACTCGCACAATTGGCCATGTTGTTCGGCGCCAGGCCGGACTCGCTGTCTCTAGTTCCTGAGTTCCAGGCGCGCCACTGACAGAGCACAAGCTGCCGGCGCTTTCGTTCCAGACGCTACACTGAAATGAAGTGGAAGAAGAGGTCTTAGGCAAAGCCTACGATGGGCGCCTGATGCGGCGCCTGCTCACCTATATTCGGCCGTACAAAACTGAGCTGGCCATCGCGCTGGCGCTGCTCACGATAAACGCAGTTCTGCAAGCAGTCGGACCGCTTCTCACCCAGTTCGCGGTGGACCGGTATCTTGCTCCGCCCGAGCATCGCATTCCGACCTGGTTCGATCATTATCTGTCCGGCAGCCCGTGGAGCGGACTCGCCCAAGTATCTTTGCTCTATCTCGCCGCTTTAATCGCCGCTCTAGCGTGCGATTTCGGCGAGCAGTATCTGATGCAATGGATCGGCCAAAGGGCCATGTTCGACCTGCGCCGCCAGCTGATGGCGCATCTCCAACGGCTGGATGTCGCTTACTACGATCACAATCCTGTCGGACGTCTGGTCACCCGTCTCACCACCGACGTGGATGCCCTCAACGAGTTGTTCTCCTCGGGATTGCTCATGATCCTGGGCGATTTTCTGATGCTCAGCGTAGTGGTCGCGGTGATGCTGAGGCTCAGCCCAGGCATGACAGTGGTGATTCTGGCGGTCATGCCGCTCGTAGTGCTGGTCACCGTTCGCTTCCGCCGGTCTGTGCAGCAAAGCTACCGCCGCATTCGCGTGGCGATCGCACGAATTAATTCCTATCTGCAGGAGCATGTCAACGGCATCACCGTGCTCCAGCTCTTCAACCGCGAGACGAAGAGCCGCGCTGAGTTCGACCGCATCAATCGCGATCACATGGACGCATACAAGGACGCGATCACGGCATACGGATGGTTTTATCCTTGGGTCGAATTTCTCGGCATGCTGGCGCTGGCGCTGTTACTGGCTTACGGCGGATTTCGCATCCGCGGCGGTGCGATTACGTTGGGCGTGCTCGTGGCATTTTTCCAATATGGCCTCCGCTTCTTCCGCCCGATTCAGGATTTGAGCGACAAGTACAACATCCTCCAGGCAGCCATGGCAGCTTCGGAGCGAATTTTCAAGTTGCTCGACACCTCGCCCCGGATCGCCTCGCCGGCCCAGCCGCAGCCTGTTCCGCGCACCGCGGCCGCCATTGAGTTCGATCACGTCTGGTTCGCCTACAAAGATGAGGACTGGGTGCTCAACGATGTGAGCTTTCGCATCGAGCCGGGAGAAACCATCGCGGTAGTCGGGCACACTGGCGCAGGCAAGACGACTCTAACCAGCCTCCTCCTGCGCTTCTACGAAATCCAGCGCGGCAGCATTCGAATCGGTGGCACTGACATTCGTGACTTCGATCTCGAACAGCTCCGCAGCAATTTCGGAGTCGTGCTCCAGGACCCGCACCTGTTCACCGGAACCGTGGCGAGCAATATCCGCCTTGGAACCACCGTTATCTCAGACGAGCAACTCGCGGACGCTGCCGAGAATGTGAACCTGCTGGATTATGTCCGCAAACTGCCCGACGGATTCGACCAAGCAGTGCGGGAGCGCGGCGCGGGATTCTCTACTGGACAGAAGCAGCTCATCAGTTTCGCACGCGCGCTGGCGCACAACCCGCGCTACCTGATCCACGACGAGGCTACGTCGAGCGTCGACACCGAAACGGAATTTCGCATCCGTGACGCGCTGGCGCGACTGGTGGAAGGACGTACGTCGATCATTATTGCGCACCGGCTGTCGACCATACAGCGTGCGGACCGGATTATCGTGATGCACAAGGGCAAGCTGCGCGAGATGGGGACACACCAGGAGCTGCTCGCGCTGCGCGGCGTTTACTGGACGCTCTATCAACTTCAATACAAGGACCAGGAGTTGGCCGTTGCTCCGGAAACGGTCACCGGCGACTGAAATCGCCGGACTCGCCGCGCGACCGTGCCAGGCCTTTGCGCGCATTTTCGAGCGCGTTCGCCTCATCGCCGTCGAGAGCGCCGCGTTTGCCAGCGTCCTCCAGAGTTGGAATGCTTTTCTTGTACCAGAGAGCGGCGTGCGCGCGGTCACCGGCGCGTTCGTAAGCCAGCGCCATACGGTACTGATTCATGGCCATCAGCTCGAGTTGATCGGTATTCGGCGCACCTTTTCCTACGTAGGCTGCGATCTCCTCCAGCGAATCCTGCAGCTCCTGCAATGCTCTCCCGGTGTCGCCGGCACTTAGATGCGCAGCTCCGAATCGAGCCAGGCCCGAAGCAACATCGAAATGGAACTGCACATTTTTCGGATCAGCCTGCGATAATGCGCGAAAGCGGCCTAGCGCATCGTTATACAGACGAAATGCGCCATTCGCATCCCCCAACGCGCTCGTCTCCTCACCAATCCGCATGATCTCCCAGGCTTCCAGTCTTCTCAGGTCCGTGTTGCGCGCATCCTGGGCCCGCAGCGCTCGCTCAGTTGCCAGCGCCTTCTGATGCATCGCCAGCGACTCGGAGTGCTGCCCCGCATAGGTCGACAGCAAGTCACCAATGCGTTCGTACCCAAGCGCCAGCACGCGGCGCCCACGTTTGTCTTGGGCATCCGAGGCGGCTAAGTCTTCCAGCATCGAAACACCTCTGCGGCACTCCTCCAGACTTGCCTGCCAGTTGGCGCTGCCTGAGCTCTTCCAACCATAGTCGAGGTGCGCCACGGCGAGATTGCGGCGGTCGCCCAGATTCTTCGGATTCGCCGCCGCCAGCCGCTCGGCGATCCGCAATAGGGCTTGCAACTGCTTCAAGGCTCCCGGCATGTCGCCTGCGCCCATCAATCCGTCGCTCAAGCGCCCGTGCGTTCGGAATAGTTCTCGCAGCGCTTCGGCATTCCCAGGATCCGCCTGCGACACTGCTTCGCGAATCGCCAGCGCCTTTCTATAACTAGAAATGAATCCGGCCGTGTCGCCCAGATTCGACGATCGAAAGCCGCCTTGCACGTCGCCGACTTTTTCGTACGCCGCAGCCAGTTCGCGCTGCAGCGATTGGTCGCCCTTAGCTTCCTTAGCGAGTTTGTCTAGATATTGGAGCGCGCGATCAACCAGAATCTTGCGCGCGGGCGTAGATCCTGGCAAGTTCTCAATCGCATCGTGCACCTCGAATAGCAGGGAATTCGCCAACTGCCGCACGTCGTAAAAACGCTGCTCAGCGCGCGCCCGCTCGGCTCGCGCGATCGCCGCTTGACGCATCGTCGCGGCAATTCCGCCCACCAGCGCCAGCAGAACCAACACCGCTCCAATCACCGCCGCCTTATTGCGCCGTACGAATTTGCCACTGCGATAAGAGAACGTATCCGGGCGGGCGATCACGGGCAGCCCAGCCAAGTGCCGGCGGATGTCTTCGGAAAATTGCTCCACCGACACGTAGCGCCGCTCCGGTTCCTTTCGGATCGCCTTCAGGACGATATTGTCCAAGTCTCCGCGCAGCCGCCGGCGGAGCTTTTCCGAATGCGCAGCGCGAGCCATGCCGGCCTCAGCGCTCGATGCCGCGCGGTTCACGGCCGTGCTTGGCCTCTCGGGCTCCTGATCCAGAACCGCGCGCGCCATTTCCCCCGCAGTTCGCCCCGTGGTCCTATAAGGACGCGCCCCACTGAGCAATTCATAGAGGACGGCACCGAGCGAGTACACATCGGTCGCGGTGGTGATCGGCTCGCCGCGTACTTGCTCGGGGCTGGCGAATTCGGGCGTCATCAAGCGCACCATCGTCATAGTTTGAGCGTCCGTCCCGGGTTGATCAGCGTCCACGATTTTCGCGATGCCGAAGTCCACCAGTTTCGGTTGACCGTCCCCTGAGACAAGAATGTTTGCCGGCTTGATGTCACGATGAATCACCAGGCGCTGGTGCGCGTACGCCACCGCGGAACACACCGTGCGAAAAAGCTCCAACCGCGTGCGTACCGGCAGCTTTCGCGAATCGCAGTATTCGTCGATGGGCACGCCTTGCACATACTCCATCACCACATATGGGCGGCCGTCGACAGCGCCGCCGTCCAGCAGGCGCGCAATATTGGGATGATCGAGGTTTGCCAGAATCTGACGTTCGGCCCGGAATCGTTGGACGCTAATCTCGTCGCTCAGACCGTTGCGCATCACTTTGATCGCGACTTCCTTGCGAAACTGGTCGTCAGCGCGAACAGCGCGGTAGACCACCCCCATCCCGCCATGACCGATCTCTTCGACCACTTGATAAGGACCGATCCGTTGTCCGGCTGCAGCCTCCGGCGCGGGCTCCACGTCCACGCCCGCGACATCAATGGCGCGGCCTCCGAGAAAAGTGTCGCCGGCGCGCTCGAAGGACCCCATGAGCGATTCCACTTCCGAGCGCAATTCCAGGTCGCCCGCGCAAGCCTGGTCCAGGTAGCCCGCACGCTCAGCAGGGTCCAGCTCGATGGCGCGGTCGAGCACCAGCCGCACGCGTTGCCAGGCTTCAGGCGTCAAGCGAACCTCGGTTCAGCTCGCGATACAACCAGGCGCGCGCGGAGGCCCAGTCGCGCTTCACCGTGGGCGTGGAGACGCCCAGCACTTGGGAAGTCTCTTCGATCGACAGTCCGCCAAAAAACCGCAACTCGACCAATCGGCTTTGCCGCTCGTCCAGCTTAGCCAGACCTAGCAGCGCTTCATCGAGCGCCACCAGATCAAACTCGCGCGGTTCCGATGCGGCCACCGCCTCATCCAGCGCCAGCGTCAACGCATCGCCGCCTCGCTTGGCAGCCGACCGCTTGCGCGCGTGGTCCACCAGAATCCGGCGCATCATCTGCGATGCGACCCCGAAGAAGTGCGCCCGGTTTTGCCAAGTCACGTCCCGCTGGTCCACCAGCCGCAGATAAGCCTCATGAACAAGCGCAGTTGAGGACAGCGTGTGCCCCTGCTCCTCGCGCTGCAAGTAATGCCGCGCCAGGCGCTGCAACTCGCCGTAAACCAAGGGGATCAGCGCGTCCAGAGCAGCCGGGTCGCCCTTGTTCCATTTCAGGAGGAGTTGAGTAACGTTATGGGATCGAGGATCACTCACACAACATGTCTGGCGGATTGGTCTTAGTATACTCGGGCCAGACAGGGCGTGATCCTTCCCGCCCCCTTTACACGCGTATACAAACGAGGAGCACTCATGCGAATCCCTGTAGCTTGCATCGCGGCTTGCATCGCTCTGCCTTTCTGCGCCATGGCTGGCACAATCAACACGACTCTTACCGTAACCAACGCCGCCGCCGCCATCGGCGCCAGCGGGATCACTGTCACCGGCCCGGCAACGCTGACCAACATTGGCAGTGGAACATTCACTGCGACCGCGTCGCTGTCCGGTCTCTCCGGAGCGAGCATCAACGCGCAGTTCACGATCACCTTAAGTGGTCCCGATTCCATCACCGGCGCCATTAACGTGCCGACCTCGGCCATCACTGGCCAATCGGGTACCGGCTCAGCCCAAGTGACCGGCGGTACTGGAGCATACACGAACGCGACAGGCAGCTTCAGCAGCTTGAATATTAGTGCGAGCGGTTCGGGCACCAGCGTAAAACTGACTATCAGCGGGTCCGGGACAGTCGTCACCGGCGGTCCGGGAGCCCCGACTGTCACGGCGGTCTTGGATGCCGCCAGCTATACACCGGGCATCGCTCAGGGTAGCATCTTCGTCGTGAAAGGCAAGAACCTAAGCGCCAGCGGATTTGTTCAGACCAGTTTCCCGCTGCCCACCAGCTCAAGCGGCGTGAGCATCACATTCACGGCCGCTTCGGGCGGCGCGGGAGTGAGCGCATTCCTCATTTACCTGTACAACCAGGGCGGAGTCAATCAGCTTGCGGCTATCGCGCCCTCGTCTTTGAATCCCGGCAGCTACAATCTCACGGTAACCAACAACAACGGCCTCACGAGCCTGGCCTTTTCAGTGACTATCGTCCAGCGGAAGGCCCAGTTGATTACCGCTGACTCTACCGGCAATGGCTTGGCGGTGGCTCAGAACTATGTCTCCTCTACCAGCCTGCCAGTGAATCGATTCACCGTCGGAACTGTCGCGGGAACTGCCGTTGCTCCTGCATATCCCGGACAGACTGTGATTCTGTGGGTGATTGGCATGGGCGCGGTACCCGGCGGCACCGATAATACGGCATCGCCCGGGTACGACTTTACGCAGCACGGCGTGACGGTACAAGTAATCATCGGAGGAACCGTCACGGTGACGCCTGCCTACGCCGGACGCGCTCCTGGACTCGCGGGCGCGGACCAAATTAATTTCACGCTGCCGA
>Ga0126373_10004556_pt1 | contig 10613 bp, 9 predicted proteins | sample PanSoiMetPlot_11_FD_92545 | JGI IMG/M metagenome (GOLD analysis project Ga0126373, IMG submission 92545) | Tropical forest soil microbial communities from Panama - MetaG Plot_11 | ecosystem: Environmental > Terrestrial > Soil > Tropical forest > Bulk soil | place: Panama | collected 2016-02-17
GCCCCAGACTTGGGCAGCTCAGCGGTCTTAGCTGTTGCCTCTCGCTAATTTGAATGCAAGGTCAACCTATCGCTGTCAAGCCACACTGAGATTCCTCAGCCATGCTTTGGTCAGACGCTTACAAGCGAAACGGCTAGATTCCCCTAAACCTCCACGCGATGAATGAGGGGAACACAAACCATCAGGATTTAGTGACCTTGTTCGCAATCCTGAGAAAATGAACCCCGAAGTAAGTTCCAATAGCTTCGGTAATGAGCAAGAGGTAGACGGTCACGACGAACGTGATTCCCAACGGACTCGGAGCCTGAGAATGGACGTGATCTGAGCCAACGGCGAGAAAATGGTGATACAGGCCGAACAGCAACGATCCGAACATCGAAAGCGACAGGAGAACAAGACCGAGTCGTTTCTTGACCGTCCAAAGGAGCGCCATTGCGATCAAAGGAAAGATAAGCACGACCACAATGACGAAGATCGAGGCAGTTGGAGCAATGCGAACGCCCAGCGCACGATGAGCAAGGCCGTGGACGATATTCACCAGCAGGTGAACCACGACAATCGCGGTCACGTACTTGGCGGATCGCACGCAGTTTATGAGGCTACTGGGCACGGCCTAAATATTTCCAGGTTGGGGCGGACCCTGCCAATCTCCGGGTGTTGTCATTTCCGCTCAGGCGGGGCCTGCTGTCGTTGCTGGTCTTCGGTCCATGGCGGCACGATACCCAGGGAGCGGGCGTAGGCAATCGACTGTCCCAGATGTTCGGCGGTGTGGCGGGTCATGAAAAGCAAGATGCCACGCTCGGTATTCTTGCCCCCGAACCAGTCGAGGCTTTTCGTCAAGTCCGCGTCCGGCATCTTGGCAATTGCTTCGCGCTGGTGTGCGAACGAGTCCTTCAGGATACTGATTACCTTGGCCTTGTCGCTCGTGGACTTCTCCAGCTTGGCAATGTCCAGCCCGCCGGGTGGAGGCGTGCCGATCAGCTTCGGAAGGTTGTAATTTGCCGCTGCCACGTGCAGGAACACTTCCGACACCGAGCGCACACCGGGGGCGGGGCGCCAGGTGTATTTGTCCGCGGGGATCGCCGTCGCCAGACGTGCGAATTTGTCCTCCTGGATCCTGACCTCGGCCGTGACTTCGGCGCGAAAGCCGGACAGGCCCGGGGTGGGATCGCTGTACGGGTTCACTTGGGCCACGCTGCCGACCCAAAATACGGCGGCCATTACCAGGGGCAAGCCTAAACGAATGCGCTTCATGAAGGTCCACCTCACGAAATCTGGCTGACAGGACCGGTGGGATTGCCCATTTCGACGCGAAAATTAGGTTTTTATAACAGGTTGCCCGGTAAACAGCAACTCCGCCAAAATCTAAAACACAGTCATGCTTGCAGTGATTTCAAGCGAACGCTTTACGTTGGGTGTAATCTAGCCGCAAGACTTGCTAAACGTTTAGGAGGCTTTGATGCTCCGCAAGCGTGCGCTGAAGGTTGTGTTGGTGCTACTAGGCTTGTTTTTCTGCGCGGGGATTTATCCTATCGCCGAGACTCTATGGCATCCCGATGCCGCCGAAGACTATGGCGACTACATGATGCTGAGCCTTTACGTCACGCTCGGAGTTTTCCTGTTGATCGGAGCGCGTAACCCTTCCGCGCATCGAAGCCTCATCGCCTTCACCGCTTGGTCGAGTTTCGCGCACGCCCTCGTCATGGGCACGATGGGCTTCCAGTTTGCGAACCAGCGCGTAGGATTCTTGTGGGGTTCTGTCGTGCTCGTGGTCATAGGCGTAGCCCTTCTCTCGCTCGCGCCCGCAAAGGCGTCCGCCGCTTTCGCCTCCGCCCCTGGGGACTAGTGCATGAATGACAACGCTTCCAACAGTTGAGAAATTGAGGACGCGCGGAAGGTAAAGGTTCCTGAACCGCCGAACTCGCATCGCGTTTGCTCAAACGCTCTTTCTTCTCCCGTTCTTCGGAAAACGTTCGGGAAGACCCTTTGGTACCGCGCCAGGGGCTCACTTTCAGCGAGTTGGAATCGGAAGGCCGCTGCAGCAGGCCGCTTCGTGTTGGAACAGGCGCAATGCAGATCCTCCACGATCCCGGTGTCCGACTGGCCTCTCAAGGCCTCGGCCGATTGGCTCCGCTCAGCTCATTAATATAAGTGCCGCAAACAGACTTGATTTTTGCCACGCATACCGATGATTCTTCTGAAAAAAGATTTGAGTCGACGCTATCCAAAAACTGCTTGCAAGTCGCGCTGAATGCGCGGCATACTTTCGCGCGATGCATCCACTGCCGAAAAGATCAGTTGAACGCCTGTGCCAGAAATGGATTTCATTTCTGATCCTCGTTTAGCAGTCCGCAATTTGAGGAATGTGTTCCTATGCCGTGGCCGTTTAGACGTCGCCGCAGTCTGAAATCAGAAGCAGATGGCCGCAACTATCAAATCTCTGGCTATCGCACGCCGGCGAGCACTGGCGAAGACGTTGATCTAGTCCACCAGCTCCAGCAAGGGGACCATGATGCGCTCACGTCTCTATTCGAGAAGTACAGCGCCATGATTTTCGGAATTGCGCGCAGAATGTTAGGTGATGATGGTGAGGCGGAGGAAGTCGTTCAGCAAGTTTTCCTGGATACTTACCGGGCCATCGACCAATTTGACCACCATAAGGCTTCGTACAAAACATGGCTCTTTCAGTACGTCTATCACCGGGCGATCAATCGCAGAGAATACCTGGAGACGAGGGGTTTCTATGCCGCTGCAGAACTTGATGAGGAAGAACTGCCAATAGACCTATACGAGGGTGCGGGGCGCGCTCTCGGATTGTCTTCTCAGGAAATCGCTCAACTCGTCCAGGAGATTCTGAACTCGATCCAGCCGAAACAACGGGTTGCTATTGAATTGACATTTTTCGAGGGACTCACAGCGGAAGAAATTGCCACTCGGACTGGCGAAACTGCCGTCACTGTTCGGCATAATCTATATAGAGGTTTAAGTAAGTTGCGGGCGGCTCTGGTCGGTGACGCACAATCCCACAAGCTTTCTGCCAAACGCGAAAGGAAAACGACTCTTGCAGACGCAGCACGACCATTATGAAGCGTTGTGCGCCTTAGCGGCGAGCGGCCAACTCGTTCCAGCTGAGCTACACGACTTGAAGCAACACATGCGGACGTGCGTGGAATGTCGCGACGCGCTCGGCGATTTCGGCCAGGTTGCCGCTCAGATGCTACCTACATTCACAAGTGAGCGGCTGCCGCTGACTGCACCTCTCGGAATGACGGCGCGATTCGTCGCGCGAGCCCACTCTGAAGGAATCCCACTCAACACGATGAAGCCAGGCGATGGTTCAAATCGGAGCCGATTTCTGCGGCCCGCAGCAGCTTACGCAGCAGCTGCATCATTCGCCACCTTGATTTTGGCCTTTGCCCTGACTTTACAGAACGGACGCATCCGTCAGTGGGTCTCATCCCTGACCGTCTCTGCGACTGTTCGACATGCGCCCCCCAACGCTGATAGGGCGGACGGAGGTTTCCTTCGCAGGACTTTCGAACAAAAAGTAGACACATTGCAGAAGCAATTATCCCAGTTGACGGCCGAGCTCAAATCGGCACAAGGAGCTCTTGAATCTGCCCGTTCCGAGAACCTTCAGACAAAGTCCGGTTTTACTGATGCTCAGAAGGCAAACGCAGAGTTGCGTCACGGGATGGCAGCTCGCGATTTAGAGTTGGCGCAACTCAGTTCCCAAGCAGACCAGATGAATGCGGAGCTCGATAGGCTGGGCTCAGCGAAAGCGATAGCCGAATTGGAAATGCGGGCTGATCGATCGGAGCTGAACGACCTTCGCGCAAAACTTGCGTCCCTGAACGAAGAGCTGAATGAGAGCCGCCAGCTTTCTGCGGCAGCGAACCAAGCAAAAGAGCTGATTATTGCCCGTAACCTTCACATCGTGGATGTTGACGACACCGATGGAACTGGGAGACGACAACGTTCATTCGGGAGGATCTTTTATAGCGAAGGTACGAACCTGGTGTTTTACGCCTACGACCTAAGCGATCCGCGGAAGCTAAATACGAAGATCAATTTCTATGCTTGGGGCGGCCGCGAAGGCATTGCCAAGCCCGTTCGCAGCCTGGGAATATTTCGCAGCGATGATGAAGCAGCAGGCCGCTGGGTGTTGAAGTTTGACGATCCCAAGGTGCTTGCCGAGATCAACTGCGTGTTTGTCACAGCGGAATCAGCCAAAAAAGCGGTCACGCAACCCAGCGGAAGACAGATCCTCTTCGCATCGTTGGGGAAGGCCAACCATCCTTAACCATCCTTAATCCATCAACGGCCTCTTTCACTGAGCCCCGTCAATCCGATCGTCCGACCAGAACAACTTAGTGAAGATTTTTGGAAAAATAGTGCGCGCGGTGGCCAATTCGCTTCCGTGTTGCTGCACATAGTAGCAGAGGGTATTGCTGATGACCTGCAAACGCATCGCAGCAGCAGTAGTTTTTGGGGCGCTCTTATCTTCCGTGCCAATTGCGTTTTCTCAGTCCGAAAGCGCCACAGTTTCTGGCAGAGTGACAGATGAATCTGGCGCGGTTGTGGGTGGAACGGCCGTGCAGCTTCAAAGCCTCGAGCGCGGTACGGTCCGAGATACAACCTCGAACCAAGCTGGTATTTACTCTTTTCCTGGCGTTCAGCCGGGGCAATATCACATGACGATTCGAAAGCAGGGGTTCCGACAGGTCGAACTAACCGGGCTTGTTGTGAATGTTCAGGACCATATTGAAAAGAATGTTCAACTGCAGGTCGGCTCAATTACCGAAAGTGTCACCGTTACGGGTGGCGCGCCGCTAATCAACACAGACGATGGGACCGTCAGCACAATTGTAGATCGGCAATTTGCCGAGAATCTGCCGCTAAACGGCAGGAGTTTTCAAGCTTTGATTCAGCTTACGCCGGGCGTCGTTGTGACGCCAAGCAACTCTAATGACGGCGGGCAATTCAGCGTTAACGGGCAGCGCTCCGAATCAAACTACTGGACGGTAGACGGCGTGAGCGCCAACATAGGTATAACTTCAGGTCTTCTTGTGGGGAATGGCTTTGCAGGTGCGCTTGGTTCCTTTAGCGTCTTGGGCGGAACAAACAGCCTAGTATCAGTCGATGCAATGCAAGAATTTCGAGTGCAAACTTCTACGTTTGCGCCTGAATTCGGCCGCATGCCAGGTGGACAGATTTCGATCAATACCCGCTCCGGTACAAATCAGTATCATGGTACCGCGTTCGACTATCTGCGAAATGATGTCCTAGACGCAAACAACTGGTTCAACGGTTTCACCAACAGCCCTCCACTACCCAAAGCGAAGGAGCGCCAGAATGATTTCGGAGGTACATTCAGCGGTCCGATTCTGAAAGACCGCACATTTTTCTTCTTTTCCTACGAGGGGTTGCGTCTTCGACTGCCACAAACCACTTTAACAACTGTCCCTTGCGATAGTACATGCGCTATCTCTGGTAACGTGCGTGCCGCGGCACCACCAGGCGTAAGGCCTCTCCTGAATGCGTTCCCCCTCCCGAACGGAGCGGATCATGGAGACGGGACCGCGGATTTCAATGCCAGCTACTCCAATCCCGCCACACTCAATGCATATAGCATGCGCATCGACCACAAACTGAATGACAAGCTCAGTTTGTTTGCACGATACAACTACTCACCTTCAGAACTCGTTCAACGGGGCGCTGGGGCTACGTTAAATACCCTCACTTCATCTCGTATCAAGACGCAGACAGCAACGTTGGGAGGTACATTGGTTTTTTCTTCCACAACCGCTAACGATCTACGATTTAACTATAGCCGGACGAATGCGTCGAGTCACTTGGATATCGACAATTTCGGCGGTGCTGTTCCTCTCAGCTCCTTACCGCTTCCCAGTCCCTTCACGAGCGAGAATGCCGATTTCAGCGTTCAGGTTGAATCACTGGTCAACAACGGCAGCTTTTACAGCATAGGCCCTGCAGCGAGAAACATCCAGCGACAGATTGATATCGTTGACAATCTCTCTTCACAGGAGGGCTCACACAGCCTTAAGTTTGGGGTGGACTTTCGTCGTTTGTCACCTCTCAGTGATCCCACCAGCTACGGTCTGAATGTCTTCTTCTTGGATACAGCCGGCGATCTCGACGGCGCTATAGTGAGGTCGACGCGCAGTACGGCATTACTCTTCAAGAATCTCGGCATCTTCGGCCAGGACACTTGGCGCATTGGGCCGCGTCTCACGATCACCTACGGTCTTCGCTGGGATGTGGACTTTGCGCCTTCGTCCACCAGCGGCCCCAATCTCCTGGCCGTAACGGGCTATAACTTGGAAAACCTAGCAAACCTGGCGCTGGCGCCCGCTGGAACGCTTCCCTTCAAAACGAGATACGGAAACATCGCGCCTCGCATTGGGTTGGCATATCAAGTCTCTGAAAATCAAAACTGGCAAACTGTGCTTCGCGGAGGTTTTGGTGTCTATTATGATTTAGCGACCTCACAGGCGGGTAATGCGTTTAATCCCGCTGTCTACCCGTTTGGCAGCCTCAATTTCTTGAGCGGTTCCTTCCCGTTAGCACCTGCAGCGGTTGCGCCTCCTCCAATTGTCCCACCGAATGCAAGCAACGGTCAGCCCCTGTTCGCTTTCGACCCCCATCTTCGGTTGCCATACACGCTGGAGTGGAATGTTGCGGTCGAACAAGCTTTGGGCAAGCAGCAGACGATATCCGCTTCCTATATTGGCTCCGCCGGGAGAAGGCTATTGCAGGCGGCGACCATAAATTCGCCGAATCCAAATCTCGCTCAGGCAGTTTTGTACGGTAATACGGCCACCTCGGACTACGACGCACTGCAGTTGCAATTCCAGCGGCGCATGTCACGCGGCTTGCAAGTGCTTGCTTCCTATACTTGGTCGCACTCCATTGATGAGGGATCTGCCGGCTCCACTGGCATCACCAATGCCAATTTGATTAATTCAGGCCGTGGGCCTTCTGCTTTCGATATTCGGCACGCATTTTCAGCGGCTCTCACGTATGTCATTCCGGCTCCCAATATCAATGCCTTCACAAACGCGATTCTGCATGGATGGTCGCTGGACAATATTATTCAGGCTCGTTCCGCCCCACCGGTTGACGTTTCTGACCAGAGTTTTTTTTCGTTCAGTACTGGTTTCGCAGGGGATGTTCGACCGGATTTGGTTGCTGGGCAGCCACTCTACTTGTTCGGTTCTCAGTTTCCGGGTGGGAAAGCGTTGAACCCGGCCGCATTTACCGATCCACCGCTCCTAGACCCGACGAACCCGTTTTCCCCACCTCTTCGACAGGGTAGCTTGGGGCGAAACGCTCTAAGGGGTTTTGGCGCTACTCAATGGGATTTCGCGGTTCATCGGGACTTTCCAATTCGCGAGTCACTGAAACTTCAATTCCGGGCGGAACTGTTCAATGTGTTGAACCACCCTAACTTTGGACCGCCCAGTGGAGCATTCCTCTCGCCTCAGCATGGCGGCCCGAGTGGCTTCGGCGTGGCAACGCAGATGCTGGGGCAGAGCCTTAATGCTGGCTTTTCGGGTAATTTGGGCGGCGGTGCCTTTGATCCCCTTTACCAACTGGGTGGCCCCCGATCCGTTCAATTCGGACTAAAACTAGCGTTTTAGGGGAGATCACATTTTGAACGTCAAATGGACTTAGCTGAGCGGATCAAATCAGCATGACTCGACGACCACTAGAGTTCTCCCACGTACCTAACTTTACTTTCTTGAACCGACTTGAATATAACGTGCGCAGGAAGCTGGGAACCAAGAGCCAAGCCCGACACGCTTTGTTCGTCCTCTCGGCCGCCATTCTTAGCTTAGCTGCTTTGAGCAGTTCAGCATCAGCGCAGCAAGCGCGGCCCTTGTCTGTGGAGGACGCTCTCAAACTAAATTACTTCCCAGAATCGTCTTTGCAATTTTCACCTGACGGTGAGCGGCTAGCATACGTGGTGAGAGACAATCAAAACAGCAATCCTCACTATCGGGAAACCCAGGTTCGCACTGGAGTGCCCTGGCACGCGACACGCGCGGATATTTTCGTTGCAGCGAGGAAAACGAGTAAGAGTATTAACCTTACTGAGAATCGGGCTGACAACTGGTCGCCTACTTGGTCGCCTGATGGCCGGTTTCTCGCCTTCTTGTCGGATCGCGATGGCAGCGGGCAAGCAAGAGTATGGATCTGGGAAGCCGCTAAGAATGAGGTGAGAAAAGTCTCCAACGTTGATGTAAGAGGCGATGAGATTGGGTGGAGCACGGATGGAAAGATACTCTTCGTTACTGCATTGCCAAGCGATCTTTCCGCTGAGGAATACGCTAAGATCCTCTTATCCGAAGTGATCCGACCCTCTGAAGATGACTCCCGCAATGTACTGGGATCTAGCGTTCTTCTTTATCGGGCCGACGCTACGTCCCGCAATAAGACAAGCCCGATATCTGATCCCTGGAACCTCCAGATCCACCTGCGTGATCTGGTCGCAATAGAGGTCGGCACGGGCAAAACGACTTGCGTCGTGTGTGGTCAAAGGATAGCAACGTACGTGCTGTCCCCTGACCGTTCGCATGTTGCTTACTCACGGCCCGTCCGTTTCGAAAAAGCCGGATCTCAGCAGATCCTCTTTGACATCGTCACAGTTGATATTCTCAACAAAAAAGAGAAGATCTTGCGAGTAATGTCCGACTCGATTATGACGGATCTGCTTTCAGTTGGTCGCCAAGTAGCTCGCAACTGAGCTTTTGCACTGGTGGAGTAGAAGAAAAGGACCCTGATTGTTACGTGGCTAATCTGAGTAACCGGAGCACACAGAACCTAACTCACCTGCACCGTCAGCGCCCATTGGATCGAAAGGTAGAGACACCCCTTTGGGACGCAGAGGGGCAAAATGTCTATTTCGTTAATGATGGGGCTCTGTGGCTAGCATCCCTGGCGCGAAACAGCGCACTACCGCTTGCTCAAATACCGAATCGCAAGATTAGGCTGGCGATTCCTTACTTGCACGACCAATTGTGGACAATCGATAACGGAGCATCAACCGTCGTCGTGACTCAGGACGATCTCGGAAAACAGGATGGATTTTATGGAGTATCTCTCGAGACCGGCCAGAGCACCAAGCTCGTTGAGAAGGGACAATGCTACACGTGCTCTGGAGAGAACCATCTTGCGGTTTCACGTGAGGGTGGTCCGCAGCTAGCGTATGTTGCAGAGGATGCTTCAAGCAGCTCAGACATATGGATCAGTTCGCCGGATTTTCAAAATCCACAGTGCCTAACGCACATCAACCCTCAGTTTGATAAATATCACTTTGGTGCGGCGCAGCTAATCGCATGGTCGAGCGTCGATGGGGATGAGTTGCATGGAGCGTTGCTCTTGCCGGCTGATTACCGAAAGGGAAACCGATACCCGTTGATTGTGTATGTTCTTGGCGGCGATACTCTTTCAGATAACCTCGATCATTTCGGTCTCGGTGCTTCCGGGCCGCTCAACCTGCAGATGCTGGCGACGCGGGGCTATGCAATCCTGTTGCCGGACGCGCCGCAACATCTGGGGACGCCCATGCTTGACTTGGCAAAGACCGTTCTGCCGGGTGTCGACAAGGTCATAAGTATGGGTATAGCTGACCCGGTTCGACTTGGTGTCATGGGCCATAGCTATGGTGGTTACAGCGTCCTTTCTTTGATCGTGCAGACTGCCCGCTTCAAAGCTGCGTTGGAGGCCGACGGAATGGGAGATCTAATAAGTGCCTACGGGGAAATGCGGAAAGACGGGACCGCGTTTGCCACTTCAATCATGGAACAAGACCAGGCCTGATGGGAGGGACGCCTTGGCAATTTAGAGAAAGATACATTGAGAATTCACCCCTCTTCTTTTTCAACAGGGTGGAAACGCCGCTGCTGATTGTCCATGGAACAGAGGATAGCGCCGTCGCATCGTTTCTGGGGGATCAGATTTTCGTAGCTCTGCGTCGGCTTGGCAAAAATGTCGAGTATGCGAAGTATAAGGGCGAGGACCACTCACCGCTATATTGGAGTTACACAAACCAAACAGATTTCTGCAACCGCATGATTGACTGGTTCGACAAATACTTGAAACCCGGAACCCAGGAACCGTCAGGGCGGGGGGAGGAGGCCCTGATTCCGCGAAGGACGCAGTAAGCTTGTTTGCGTGAGCTGCCAAAACTGGCAAGAAGCGCACCAGGCCGAGAAACGGACTCCAGCGGAGAACTACCCCGAACATCCGAGCGCCCAGGCTCCATGAGGTGTCAGTTTTCTCTCGACCAGTGAACTCTTAGCATCGCACCAAGAGGTCGCAAATCGCCTCAGCACGAGTACATGCGCTGTGGCGCCACTTTCTTCGGTCTGATGTGAGTACCGGATTTGCTACCCATACAGGGGCGATTGCAGAGATCCAACTCGCCCAAATATCATTTGCGCGCGTATCTCCTCGGTATGGAAGGCACGATCTAATCAGATAGCCCGTGGCGCCAACTCGAGACCGGAGACTCGCAAGGATCGGTTTCTAACCTCACGCCAAGTTGCCCAGAGTTGTTTGTGAGGCGCGAGTGTTAGCATCGGCAA
>Ga0126373_10004561_pt1 | contig 10610 bp, 10 predicted proteins | sample PanSoiMetPlot_11_FD_92545 | JGI IMG/M metagenome (GOLD analysis project Ga0126373, IMG submission 92545) | Tropical forest soil microbial communities from Panama - MetaG Plot_11 | ecosystem: Environmental > Terrestrial > Soil > Tropical forest > Bulk soil | place: Panama | collected 2016-02-17
CGGGTATTCGCGAAGCGGCTTGCCGAACTGGGCGGCCAGGCGCGTGCCGAGAACACCGAAGACGGGCGCAAGTTCACTGCCTATCTTGGGGATCCAAACATCGCGGACAACGTGAAGCTGCTCAAGTTCGTCGAGCGCGTGGGTAAACCCGAAGACGCGATCAAACCGATCTGCGATTTCGTCGCGCTCATCAAGGAAGACCTGGGCACCAAGGAAGCGCTGCGACTGTTCGCCGAGGACGAACTCTCCTCGACGAAATGGATCTACGAGTCGTGTTCTGCGCTGAACGCTCCGGCGAACAAGTCCAAGGAGAACTCCGCCTCGATGTAAGCGGGCTCTCTTCCCCACCGTATCTACCGAGCGGGACCGGAAACGGTCCCGCTCTACTTTTTGGTAAGCCGGCGCGAGCCGCGCGGACAGTTTGGCCAGCCCCGCCCGAGCCTTGGCGCCGCGCCCGAGGGTTGGCAGGCGATGCCTGGATGATCTGTGCGATCGAGAGGCTCGGCGGCGAAAGCCGCTTGTCCTCTCGCCGAGGCCCTTGGGTCACTTAGCTGGAGACGGCGCCGGCGCGGGTGCTTTTGCCTCGCCCGCGGGTGGCATTCCCAGGGTTCGCTGGGCGTAGCCCTTTGGCACCGCGAACGTCTCCGCAGGCAGGTTCCTGGCCTCGAGCTTGGTTACCTCGGTCTTGGTCGTCACCGGCTTCATCTTCGCCAGCTGCTGTTGCAGCTTCTGCGCCTGCTCCGGGGGCAGGTTCGGAAGTCTCATGGTGTTCATGTGAACCGTCGAGTCCGACGCGAGCGGGATGCCGTCGGGAGTATTGCTTTCCGGAACCACTGACTTGAGCTTTGTGGCCATCGCCTTTTGGAACGCGTTGAACTCTTTGGCGCCCGGCGCGCTGGTTGAGAAACACTCGGTGACGGTGTAGTCACCGCTCATCGATTGCCCGGTGCCCGTATAATCGTTGCATGCGTAGCCCAGCACCTTGCGGCTGGTGGTGCCTCTCTTGAAGTCCATGGCGCCGGCGGCATGCGCAACCGCCTGGGCCATCGGACCGGTGGGTGGAAACGGGAGCTGGAAGTAGCTGCTCTTGGAGGGATCGATCAGATACATAACGTTGTTGTCCAGGTCGGTGATGATCTCGCGTTCGCCGGTGACCATCTTCTGCTTGTTGCCCTGAATCATGATGGTCTGTTCGGTCTTGCGCTCGCCAAACTGCCCGGTGGCGACTTGCTGCTGGGTTATCACCACCCCGGCTCGGGCAGGGAGCGTGGACAGCGCGACGGCTACCGCGGCCGCCGCAAATGAGATCTGTTTCATGTTGGCTACTCTCCTTGCGCGTGTCGAACTTTCAGGACCTCTGCGGCCAGGATGTTGATGGCGTCGGTGGTATCTTGCCCTCTTTCCACGACGACTCGATGTATCATCAGGCTCAGCAGCCCGAGCAGCACCCAGACCATCTCCTTCACGCGCCGCAGAAACCCGATGGCAAACCCGACTCCGGCACGATAGCCCAGCATCGCGAGAATCAGTGCCTTGCCACCTTCCTGGCTGACAAGCTTGGCGGGAATCAGAAAGGTTGCGCGCTCGAGTAGCAAACCGACGCCGTCCACCAGCAATGCGAGGCGCAGCGAGTCCGGTTGATGAAGCAGGTACAGGAGCAGGTAAATTTCAACCGGCCCCAGACTCCAGGCGACCAAATAGCACAGGGTGGCAACAAAAAACCGCGCGCGATGCTCGGCGTAGAAATCCAGCAGGAGGCCGTCGGCCTCGTCTGCTGCGATCCTGATTTGGTCGCTCTGCACGCCGCCGATGTGGAGGCGGGTGGCGGCCCGCCAAAGATGTGAAAACGGACGCTTTTGCTGGACGAAAAAGAAGCCCCCTGCCAGCGAAAGCGCGATCGCAAAGCCTCCCACGATGGGCCAAAGCAAGCGGGCACCGGCTGGAATCATGTTTACTGAGACCAGGATAGCCACCGTGATGAACCCAATCTGGCCGATCACCTCAGCGAGCGCAGCGACTACCACGGTAGCCAAGCCAAAGGACATCTTGAGCTTGTGCCGGACCATCATGGCCATCACGAACTGACCGCCTATTTGTGCCGAGGGCGTGATGTAATCAATTGCCTCTCCCGCGATGCGGCTGAAGAAGAGCTGCGCCATTCCCAGCGAAGGGGGACAGTCGTAGATCGTGATGCGCCATCCGACCGTGTTCACGACGCGCGCCACCCCCTCGAGCGCAATGGTCACGGCGAGACCCCATCCCGCCAGCCGTAAATAGGAAAGGATCTGCGCGGGACCGAAGTGGGCCAAAAACCAGGCGTAGAAGGCAAGCGAAAGAACAATAAGGATGGTTTCGACGCGGCGCATCAAACGAGCAACTGCGCCGAAACCTGAAACAACGCGGCGCTGGAATGCGATTGTTTCAGCATCGCGGTGCACGCGCAACCCAGCGTCTCGCGTTGACACTCGCTACTACAGGAAGCAACAATTCGGCTAATTTATGAGAACGATTCGCGCGTTCGACGGCCACCGATTCAAGACCTTCCGCTGCAAATCATCGCTGACTTTGAGGTGCGCGCCAGGCTGAACCCCGCAATGGGATTACATCGGGTCATTCGCCGCTACCGGAAAAAAGGCGGCCCGGCCGCGCTCCGCTACGTGTGGCGGCTGCAGAAGAACAACCTGATCCGGGTGGCAAACCTGGTTGGACCTGCGCGCAGGCAGTGCCCGTGCTGTGGATGGAGCGGCATGCGATTCCTTGACTACGCGGGTCACCGTCAGAACGGCATCATTTGCCCGGGCTGCGGCAGCCATCCGCGCCATCGGGCGCTGTGGGCCTACCTGGCCGACCAGCTGGCGCGTCTTGATTCGGGAAGCACGATCCTCCACTTCTCGGCCGAGCAAAACCTGATGCCGGTATTCAAACGCCGTGACGACCTTCACTACGTCACCAGCGATCTGAAGCTCAAAAGTGCGATGGTGCGCGCGGACGCCACACGCCTGCCGTTTCGATCGAACTCGTTCCGGATGATCGTATCCAGCCACATGCTGGAACACATCGAAAACGATCGCGCAGTGATTGCAGAGTTCGCGCGCACCTTGACGCCGGGCGGAGAGGCGGTCGTGATGGTGCCGACGCGGCCCGACTGGCGCACCGCCACCACGCGGGAGTTCGGCGCGCCAGACCTGCGGGAGGGTCATTGGCGGCTATATGGAGGGGATTTTACACAGCGCCTGCGGGCGTCGGGACTGGAAGATCGCACGATACCGACGGCCGAATTGGCGTGCGCTGAAGCATGCGAACTGATGGACGACGCAATCTTCATCGCCCGCAAGCCTTTGGCGCGTGTGTTGTGATCGTGGACGACTGAGGGGTGGCGACTCCCGTGGGCAGCTCAGCAACTCACGACCTGTCTGAGAGTATCGAATCATTGGGCCGTAAGATGGCCGGCGATTTACACGGCGACGCGGGGTAGCCGGTCGCCTGCAACCGAGGACGTCGCGAGAACCGGTTGTACAGGAAAAATCCGTCGCGCGGGCAAAAGGTTGAGCATGCAGTCAGCCAACACCCTGCATCGACTGTGCGACTTGCAGCGAGACCAGGCGCGCGATCAGGATGGCCAGATACATCTGCCCGGTCACCGACTCCAGGATTGAAAGAGCCCGCGCCACGTCGGAGGCGGGGGCGATATCGCCGAAGCCGGTCGTCGTGAGACAGACATAGCTATAGTAGAAGAAGTTGTGCAGCGACATGAACATCGGCGAAGCCTCCGAATGGACCAGCAAGACCTTGCTGAACGAACCGGGATGTTCCATCGCCACGACCGCGAACAAGAAGGCCCATGCCAGACCCATCAGCAAGTAAGCGCAGATTGCCGCGCTGATGGTGTCGAGGGTGACGCGCTTGACACTGAATAGTTGGCGCACCAGGCCTACGACCGTGATGAAGATGAATGCGCTGGCTGACAAAGCGGCGAAGACCTCGAGTTCCGGAGTGCGATACCAATGAAGTGCCCAGCGGGTCACGAACGCCGGCACCATCAGCAGTAGTCCCACGCTGAAGTAGGCCGGCGACAGATTCAGCGTGTATAGAGCGGCCAGTAGAACCAGCGACATCGACGCGCTGGCGAGCCCTTGAGCGAGCCGGTGACCAGCGAACATCGGCTCCCCGACAATCATCAGCAGGACCAGGAACAGCAGCACCGTATAGCGACCCGGCCAATTGCGTCTACGCAAGCCGAGCGCTTCCCACAGCCGATTGGAATCGGGACTCGGCGTCGCCTCGGGCTGCTGAACACTGGTCTCGGCCATAGCTGAGCGCAGAGTTTACTCCCTCGGCGCCCAATAGGCAGTGCGGATGGATCCACCAAAGCGTCCCCCTTTGGCACCATCAGCGCGAACGGACCCTCACCTGGCCCGACTCCACTACCCATTCCTCGCGCGTGACGAGTCTGGCCAGAGGTTCGTCGTGCGTCACCATCACCAGAGCCCCAGGGTATTCGGCGAGAGCCTCCTCCAGGCGTTCGATGGCCGGCATATCAAGGTGGTTGGTCGGTTCATCGAGCACGCACGCCCACACTTGTCGGCCAAGCCCGTCGGCTAGTGCCAGTTTGCGCGCTTCGCCCGGGGATGGCGACTGAGAGGCGAGCACACGGGCGGGGTCCAGGCCAAGGGCGGCGGCGAGGGTAAGCACTCGCGAGCGAGGCGCGGGAGGCAGAATGCGTATCGAGTCCAGAATTGCGATGCCATCCTCGCGGGTCAGCTCTTGGGGCAGATGGAGAATGCGGTCGGCGGGCAGATGGGAGGCGGCGACCAGCGCGTTGAGCAGCGTGGTCTTGCCCGCGCCGTTGACGCCCGCGACGCGGATCTTGCTGTCGCGATTTACGATCAGATGGACATCGGTCAGCAGCGCTTCTTCACCGGCCCAGAGTGTGGCGGTGTCGAGAACGAAGAGGCGGCTGGCCGGAGCGGCCAGGTAGTCGACGAATACCGCGCGCCCTTTCTCCTTCACAAACCTGAATTCCTCGATATTCGCCGAGACGCGGTCGATGCTCCTGCGCAGGATGGCAGCATCGCGCGAGAGCCGACGCGACGCCATCTCGGCTTTCCCGCGCGCCATCATGCTGGTCGCGTCGTGATCGCGCGGTCCCTTCATCCGCTGTGCTGCACCGGCGTTCCACTGCGACTCTGCCGAAATCGCCAATCGCCGTTTGTCCCCCAGGCGCCGCTTCAGCGTCGCCTGTTTTTCCTTGAGTCGCTCGTACTGATGGTGACGTTCGCGCTCCTCGGCTTCCCAGGCGCGCTTCGCATCACCATAGGCACCGCGCAAAATGTGCGCCGAACCATCGTGAACCCTGATCGTGTAGCTCGTCAGGTGTTCCAGGAGGGTGCGGTCGTGCGAGACGACTATCCCGATTCCACGGAAGCGAACCAGCGCCGCCAGCAGCAGTTCGCGGGCGTCGGCATCGAGATGATCGGTCGGCTCGTCGAGAATCAATATCGACGGCTCCGCAGCCAGCGCGGCTCCGACCTGCCAGCGCTTGCGCTCGCCCGGCGAGAGGCTCGGCCAGCGTGGAAGGGCGGCCGTATCCAACGCCAATTCGCCGTGGACACGGCGCGAGACGCGATCGGTCGCGGCGGCGAGCCGTTCGATCGCTCGCGTAAGGGTCTCGACCGTCTGCGCGCAAATCGCGAGCGATGACGATGGCGGATCGAGACGCACGTGGCCGCCGGTCGGCCTGAGTTCGCCGGTAATCAGGCGCAGCAGCGTGGTCTTTCCGGCCCCATTGGCACCGACGACGCCAGTCCATCCCGGCGCAAGCTGGAGGTTCACGTCACGAAGGATCGGAACGGAATCGGCGTACGAGAATGAAAGATCAACCAAATGGACGAACATATAACTGCTCCAGGTTGGGCACAGCGGCGCCATCGCGCCGGCGCTGCGCGCCGAACGTCGCAACCAACGACTCTAGAAGCAGTTACTTCCGCACACCCGGTGGCCTCTCTCGGAAATGGATAATCCAAAGGGTAATCGCCGGGGCACAGCAGGTCAATCTGGGTGTAGGTTGGCTCGCAAGAAAGGAGTGATCGCGACTCGTCTGCCTCACCCAGCTCTACGATTGACCGGAGAGGACGGTACTCCGTCCAGCAGGGGAGCGCGCGCGATAACGATTGGCTGATGGTAGCCGCTCTGCGCCGGCATGAGCCACTTGATCTTCTGCAGGCCAACCCGTCGAAGATGTTCACCGAGCTCGCTGCGCAGGAGTGCATGAGACAGGCCGCCGTAGTGGCGAATCGTCCACCGCTCGCCGCTGCCGCGCACGATGAACAGATGCTGATCGTAGGTCCGGCGATCCCGATGCCAATGCCAGTGCTGAAATGCCAGGCGCACGTCGCCGGGTGTGGTCGAAAGCGCCTGAGGCGTGAATGAGGGAGGATCGCTCACGATGCGGTCGTAGTCGCGAATCGACGCCACGAACAGCCCACCTGGTTTAAGCCGCGCCGTGATGCTTCGGGCCGCCCGCGCCAGGTCGCGCGTCGTCATCATGTGGGCGAGCGAGTTGTCGCAGCAGATAACCACATCGAACGTGCGATCGATGCTGCGGCCCAAAGCGCGAAGGTCAGCTTGTGCGAAGGTGAGTTGTGCTCCTCGCGATCGTGCTTCGCGGCGTGCCCGCTTAAGGGCGGGTACGCTCAGGTCGCTTGCGTGGACCCGGTAGCCGCGGAGCGCAAGGCCAATCGCCTGGGTACCGATTCCGCACGCGCAATCGAGCAGCGCCAGCGGCGGCGCCCCAACCTCACTGCGCACGATCCGATCGATCGCGCGCGATTGCGATTCGATGGCCGCATTCCAGTCCGCATAAATGAGATGGTAGTCGCGCGCGAGTCGGTCGTAGAAACGACGCGCCGGATTTGGCATTCACACGCTCTGCGGGCGCTTTCCGTTGCCGTTGCCGAGACCGAACAGGCGCCAGTGCCAATAGCTGCCGGTCGCTCCGCGCCGCTGCACGCGCCATCCCTGGCGCTTGAGATGGCGGCCGATTAGCCAATTGATGGTGCCGTGCGCGACCACCGCGACCTTGTGATTGCCGGATGCGTACTCGGCCAGACGCCCGGCGGCAAGGCGTGAACGCGCGCGGGCCTCGTCAATCGATTCGGCCCTGCCGTTGTAACCGGCGACGTGGGATATGCGGGTCAGCATGACCCACACTTCGGTCGGCAGTTCGACCATCGGGATCGGCAGATGCGGGAGCGGGACCTCGTCAAGCTCCGTGAGTTGAACCACCGGGAGACCTCGCGCCAGGCGCAAGGCCGACTGGTAGGAGCGTGGCCGATTGCTCGAGAGAAACAGGGCTGAGCCGCTGGCAATTTCGATCAGCTTTGGCGGGGGAGGGCTGGCGGGGTCGAGTTCCGCCGCGTCGTAATCCGCCATCCAGCTCTTGAACTCGCGATGGCGGCATCGGCGCGGCCAGGCAAGATTCGGACGCCCGTGGCGTACCAGCAGGATTTGGCTGTTAAGCGGCAACCGCACCCCTATGGTCAGAGACTCTTGGCGAAATCCACCAGCAGCCGGTTAATCTGCTCGGGACGCTCCTGCTGAATCCAATGCCCTGCGCCCGGAATGATCGTCATCGTGCGGCAATCGGGCATCGACATTTTTACGATCGGCGCAACGTCGCCTCCCATCATCGCGATTACCACGTCGTTCTCGCCCGCCGCGAACATCGAGGGCTGGCAAAGCTTTGCCCCATCCAGAAATCCGGTCAGCTCCCAGTTGCGATCGAAGTTCCGGTACCAGTTTATTCCACCGCGAAACCCTGCGCGCCGAAATTCGCCGGCGAAAAACTCCAGGTCGGCTTCCTTGAGCCAGGGCGGCAACTTCTTTGGCACGACACCCGATTCGATGAACTTCTTGCTGCGCGGAAACAGAAACTGCCAGCGCTCCTCCGGCGGCGGATTGCCGGACGCTCCGTACAGCATCATCGCCATCGACCGCCGCGGGTCGGCATCGAGTTCCTCCTCAACTCGTCCCGGTTCCTGGAAATAGCTCTGATAGAAATGCTTGTCGGTTCCTTCGAGCTCCTTCCATTGGATACTCGGACGAATCGGACCTCGCGGAACATACGGCACGCTGAGCAGCGCGCATGCGCGAAAGATGTCGGGACGGAGGAGTGACGAATACCACGCCACCGGCGCGCCCCAATCGTGGCCCACGATGATCGCCTGCGACTCTTTGAGCCCGTTGACCAGCCCGACAATGTCGCCGACCAGATTGAGGATGTTGTAGGAATCGATCGCCGCGGGCGCTTCGGTTTGGCCGTAACCACGCTGATCAGGCGCCACCGCCCGAAAGCCCGCTTCGGCCAGCGCTGGAATCTGGTGGCGCCACGAGTACCAGGATTCGGGCCAGCCGTGGCACATCACTACCAGTGGGCCGGAGCCCTGCTCGACGTAGTGCAGCTTGATGCCGTTGCTAGTGACGAAGTGGTGTTGCAGGTCGGTCATGGAAGCTCTCCCGGTAGCTGCGGATTACTACCGCGCGGCGAATGTGGCAAGCCGCTCGAAGTCGCCACCACGGCCCGAGAGGCGGTGGAAAAATCCGCCGTCCGCGGGTCGTCTCTTTCTCGCAACCCGTCTGTCTCCCCGTTACCCGGCCAAGGGTCAGGGTAATTGTCGCGCCCTAGCGCCTACGAGTGCTTCAGTTTTTTCATTTCTTCGGCCATTTCGGGGACCGCCTTGAACAGGTCCGCGACCAGGCCGTAGTCGGCGACATTGAAGATGGGGGCTTCTTCGTCCTTGTTGATGGCGACGATTATCTTGGAGTCCTTCATCCCGGCCAGGTGCTGAATTGCCCCGGAGATTCCGACCGCGACGTACAATTCCGGCGCGACTACCTTGCCGGTCTGCCCCACCTGCAGATCGTTGGGCACGAAGCCCGCGTCCACCGCGGCGCGTGATGCCCCCATGGCGGCGCCCATCTCATCGACCAGCGGTTCAAGTACGGTCTTGAAATTGTCACCGGACTTAAGCCCACGCCCACCCGACACCACGATGCGCGCTTCGGTGAGCTGGGGACGATCGCTTTTGGTCTGGTTGAACGACACGAATTGGGTCTTGGCCGCAGCCGCGTCGATTTCCGCATCGACCTTCTCGACCGGAGCCGGGTTCGAGCCCGGTTTGGCCGCATCGAAGGCCGTGCCCCGAATCGTAATGACCTTAACCGGGCCATCCAGCTCGATGGTGGCCATCGCGTTGCCCGCGTACATCGGCCGCACATAGGTGCCGTCGTCGTTGATCGCGGTAATTTCCGAAGCCATGGGCGCGCCCAGACGCGCCGCGAGGCGGGGAAGCAGGTCCTTGCCGACCGCGGTCGCGGTTGCGAGCAGAAATTCCGCGCCGGTCTGCTTGATCAGCGCCGTGAGCGCCGCCGCGTGCGCATCGGCGAGGTAATTTTTCAGATTCGCGTGGCTGAGCGCGATCGCCTTGGCGACGCCGTACTTGGCAATTTCGGCGGCCAGAGCTTCCGGCGCGTCGCCGGCGACCACGGCGATCGCCTGTCCGCCGCGCTTCCCTGCCAGTTCGAGACCCGCGTGCACGGCGGTTAAAGTGGTCTTGGGGAAATGACTCCCCTGATGTTCTGCGAAAATAAGTACGTCGCCCATTGGTATTCACTCCGCGGCCCGCTGTGCGCCGCGCTGGCGGTCGCGTGCGGACCAAGCTCTTCTCGATCTTCAGATCACCTTGGCCTCGGTATGGAGGACCTGCACCAGTTCCTGCACCGAGCCCACCTTCTTTCCGGCTTGCCGTTTTGGAGGCGCCGCCAGCGTCTTGACCTTGAGCCTTGACGCGAGGTCGACACCGAGACTCTCGGCAGGAACTTCCTTCAATTCTTTCTTGCGCGCCTTCATGATTCCCGGCAGCGACGCATAGCGCGGTTCGTTGAGGCGCAGGTCGGTGGTAACGACGGCAGGCAGGTTGAACGCGATTGCTTCCAGGCCGCCATCGACTTCGCGCGTGACGGTGACCTTCTGGTCTGCGAACTCGACCTTGGAGGCAAAGGTTGCCTGCGGCCATCCGAGCATTTCGGCGAGCATCTGGCCGACCTGGTTTGAGTCGTCATCAATCGCCTGCTTGCCGAGCAACACCAGTTCCGGCTTTTCGTCGCTGATTACTTTGGCCAGAATTCGCGCGATCGCGAGCGAATCCAGCGCGCCGTCGTGCTTGACCAGGATCGCGCGGTCCGCACCCATCGCAAGCCCGGTACGCAGCTGCTCCTGCCAGGTGGATTGTCCCACGGTAACCAGTACCACCTCGCCGGTCAGTTTCTCTTTGATGCGGAGCGCTTCTTCGATGGCTATCTCGTCGAAGGGGTTGATGACCCATTTGACGTTGTCGGTCGCGATTCCGGAACCATCGGGCAGCACACGGATCGTGGTTGCAGGGTCAGGCACGCGTTTGATGGGGACCAGGATTTTCACAGTAGTATTACTCCACGCATTGGGTCATGCGGCTATAAGAATCTCAGAGAATGCTCGGGAGGGGAGCGATAAACTCAACGAAACTAACAGCGGCCTTTATTTCAGTCAAACTTCTACGCACGAGCGGAAATCC
>Ga0126373_10004562_pt1 | contig 10609 bp, 11 predicted proteins | sample PanSoiMetPlot_11_FD_92545 | JGI IMG/M metagenome (GOLD analysis project Ga0126373, IMG submission 92545) | Tropical forest soil microbial communities from Panama - MetaG Plot_11 | ecosystem: Environmental > Terrestrial > Soil > Tropical forest > Bulk soil | place: Panama | collected 2016-02-17
CAGCTTGGCGTCGATGCCGAGGAGCGACTCGTACATGTTGTAGTAGATCTCGCGTTCGACCAGCAGTCCGGAGGCGCCGGGGTCGAGCGTGTTGATCTCGGTCTCCTGCGAGATCTTCAGCGTGCCCCCCGTCTTCGGTGCGCCACCCGCGGAGCTGGCGGCACCTCCCCCGCCCGAGCCGCAGGCGCTCACCAGGAGCACCAGCGCGACCAGAAATCCCGCCTTTCTCATGTCGGCCCTCCTCTTACGCGTCGCTGGTCCAACGGCACGACCAGCCGCATCGCAGCGAGAGTATCCGAGAAACTGGCGATCTTGTTGTCCACGAGATCGAGTGCCCGGGCGGTCTCGATGACGTCCGTCTCCTCGACTGTGCGTCCAGGGCCCTTGACACGGAGCACCCAGATCGCACCGGCGTCGTGGATGAGCGGGCGCAGCCCGCGGATCCCGCCCAGGTCCTCCGGCCGGTCGACGCGGTAGAAGACCAGGTCGAGCCCGCCCAGCCCGTCCTGGAGCTCGACCACGTGGGCGCCCCGCAGGGCCAGCTCCGCCCTGAAGCCGCCGTCCTCCGGGCCGAGGCCGGCGAGGGCGACCCGCATCCCCGGCCTGACCCCGAGCTTGTCGAGCAGCGGACGGCCGGAGCCCGTGTCGCCGGGCGCTCTCGCGCTCACGACGCCCCGTCCCCGCCGCCGGAGCCGCGGATCGCGGAGAAGACGAGCATGCCCAGGATCCAGCCCGCGTAGAGGCCGGCCATGGCCAGCAGCGCCGCGATCGCCGCGGCCCCGGCCGCAGGGGCCGCGCCCCGCAGCCGGAGGTAGAGCACGTAGTCGGCCAGCAGCAGCGCCGCGAACGCCGCGGCGCCCGCCCCCAGCCCGACGATGGTGGCGCCGAGGCGGCGGCCGCCCACGGATCCAGCTCAGACGTCCAGGACCTGCAGGTCCTGGACCGCCCGGGCCACGCTGCCTTCGAAGAGATGGTTGAAGAGGAACCGGGTGCCCGGGTGACGGGCGGCCAGCGCCTCGGCCTCAGCCCAGCTGGTGTGGACGACCCCAGGGTCGGGCCCGGTGGCCTCCGTTATGGCGACGTCGGAGCCCCGGACCAGCTCGTCGAGCGGCGGGCTCGCGATCGAGTCGCCGGCATAGGCGAGCACCCTGCCCTCCAGGTGGAGACGGTATCCGCGGCAGTCCAGGTCCCCGTGGTCGAGGCGAACGCTCTCGTAGCGGACGCCGGCGACGACCCCCTCCGCGGCGGCCTCATGGTAGGTGAGCTCGATCGGCTGATCCTCCCGCCAGCCGTCGCCCCATGCCAGCCGCATCAGCGTCTCCACCTGTTCTGCGACGCCAGGCGGCCCGATCACCGCGAGAGGACGGGTGGGGAAGAAGGCCCGGTGGAGGACGAACGGCGGCAGACCGAGCACGTGGTCGCCGTGGAAGTGCGTCAGGAATACGGCCTCGATCGCCCCCGGGTCGATCCCCACCCGGTGCAGGTGAGGCAGCAGCGGCGCACCTGCGTCCAGCAGGAGCCGCCCGTCGACCGCGACCGAGCCGTTGTACCGCTGCAGCGAGAATGCAGAACCGGTGCCGAGGAAGGCGAGCCTCATCGCAGGGGAATGGTAGAGCCCCATCCCGGCCAGGATCTTGCACCTCGAACGCCTGTTCGGTTAGAATGTGGCGGTCCCGGCCGGCGGGGGGAAGCTCCGAACGCAGCGAGCGGGGGCGGAGCCCCGTCGCCGCCGCCGGGCAGTCAGAGCCGAAACCTACCCCCCCGATGCGCGGAGGCCTGGGCGGGAGCCCAGGCCTCCGGCATCTCCTCTCGTTCGTCCGGACCCGAGGCTGGCCCTCAGGCGACGGTCACCCCTGAGTTGAGGTACACGTCCTGGATGGCGTTGAGCAGGACCACGCCGTCGGCCATCGGGCGCTGGAACGCCTTGCGTCCGGAGATGAGGCCCGTGCCGCCGGCGCGCTTGTTGACCACTGCCGTCCGGACGGCCTCCCGGAGGTCGGTCTCGCCCGACGAGGCGCCGCCCGAGTTGATCAGCCCGGCGCGACCCATGTAGCAGTTGACCACCTGGTAGCGCGTCATGTCGATCGGGTGATCGGTGGTCAGCTTCTCGTATACGAGCCTGGACGTGCGGCCGAACTTCAGGGCCGTGAAGCCACCGTTCGTCTCGGGCGCCTTCTGCTTGATGATATCCGCCTCGATGGTGACGCCCAGGTGGTTGGCCTGCCCGGTGAGGTCGGCGGCCAGGCTGTAGTCGACGCCGTCCTTGGTGAACGCGCTGTTGCGCAGGTAGCACCAGAGCACCGTGGCCATGCCCAGCTCGTGCGCCTCGTGGAAGGCGCGGGCGACCTCGATGATCTGCCGGCTCGACTCCTCGGACCCGAAGTAGATCGTCGCCCCCACCGCCACGGCGCCGAGGTTCCAGGCCTCGCGCACGGTCCCGAACATGATCTGGTCGTACTTGTTGGGGTAGGTCAGGAACTCGTTGTGGTTGAGCTTGACGATGAACGGGATGCGGTGGGCGTGGCGCCGGGCCACCGCGCCCAGCACCCCGAACGTGGACGCGACCGCGTTGCAGCCGCCCTCGATCGCCAGCCTGACGATGTTCTCGGGGTCGAAGTACTCGGGGTTGGGCGCGAACGAGGCCCCACCCGAGTGCTCCACGCCCTGGTCGACGGGCAGGATGGACATGTAGCCCGTGCCGGCGAGGCGGCCGTGGTCGAAGAGCGTCCTCAGGCTGCGCAGCACGCGGGGACTGCGATCGCTGGCTGCGTACACCCGGTCCACGAAGTCGGGTCCGGGCAGATGCAGGAGGTCGGCGGAGACCGTCCGGCAGCGGTGGTCGAGCAGGCTCCGGGCCTGGTCTCCCAGGATCTCCTCGATCTTTCCGAGCGAGGTCACGGTGGCAATGGCCATGTCATGAGGCTCCTTATTGGTGATCGGTGTAGGTCACCCCTGTAGGTTTACGACGAGATTGGGTACCGAGGTACGTCCTGATGATGCACAGGTGCTCGCGGAGCGCCCGCCGCCGGCCGGGCGTCCGCTGGAGCCTGCCTTCTTCGGCCGGGACACCCTCGAGGTGGCCCAGGACCTGCTCGGCAAGCTCCTGGTCAGGGAGGTGGCCGGCCAGGCCCGCTGGGGCCGCCTCATCGAGGTGGAGGCCTACTGCGGGCCCGAGGACCGGGCGGCCCATTCCTGGCGCGGCCTGACCCCTCGCACCCGGGTGATGTTCGGCCCGCCGGGCCACGCCTACGTCTACTTCATCTACGGGATGCACTACTGCCTGAACTTCGTCACGCGGCCCCCGTGGTGTCCGCAGGCGGTGCTGGTCCGGGCGCTGGAGCCCGGCCCCGGCGTCGGCCGCTGCTCGGGGCCCGCCCTGGTCTGCCGCGCGCTCGACATCGACCGTTCGCTGAACGGAGCCGCGCTGGAGCCGCCCGACCTCTACGTGCTCGACGACGGCTTCCGGCCCGACCCCGGCACGGTCTGCCGCACGCCCCGAATCGGCGTGGAGTACGCGGGCGAGTGGGCGGGGCTCCCCTGGCGGTTCTGCCTCGACAGCCCCCATCTCTCGCGGCGGATCCGCTCGTAGTAGTCCGCGTCGGCGCGGGCCACCAGCGCCTCGGCGTCGTCCGTCGGCTCGACCTCGGCCAGGCCAGAGGTGAACGTGCAGCCGGTGCGGGCGTGGAACTCGGTGCGGATGTCGTCCATGGCGCGCCCGGCGGCCTCGGCGCCGGCGCCGGGCAGGCTGCACACGAACTCGTCGCCGCCCCACCTGATGACCAGGTCGTAGGCGCGGAGCCGGCGGCGGAGCGCCGCCCCCAGCTCTCTCAGCACGGCGTCGCCGGCAGCGTGGCCGCGCGAGTCATTGACCTCCTTCAGCTGGTCCAGGTCGGCAAGCGCCACCACGAGCTTGCGGTCGTCGAAGCGCCGGGCGCGCCGGACCTCCCGCTCCAGCGCAGCCAGGCCGGCCGCCCGGCGCAGGAGTCCTGTCAGCTCGTCGACTGCGGCCGCCTCCTTCAGCTCCTGGAGGCGCCGGTCGATCGCGCCGACCAGGTCGCGGCCGACGGTAGCCAGCCGGGCGACCGGCACCCCGAGCTCGCGGGCCACCTGGACGCGGAGGGCGTGCTCGGTCGGGCTGACCGGCAGGCCGCCGGCCGTCCAGTGGAGCTTCGGCACTATCCGACCCGCCGGTCGATGATCGTGGCGGTGCCGATGCCGCCGCCGCAGCACATCGACTCGAGGCCGTAGCGCAGGTCGCGCCGCTCGAGCTCGTACAGCAGGTGGTTCATCAGGCGGGCGCCCGACGCGCCCAGCGGGTGGCCGATCGCGATCGCGCCCCCGTTCACATTGGTCTTCTCCAGGTCGGCGCCCGTCGCCTTGGCCCAGGCCAGCACCACCGAAGCGAATGCCTCGTTGATCTCGAACAGGTCGATGTCCTTCAGCTCCAGGCCTGCCTGCTTCAGCACCGCCGCCGTGCCGGGGATGGGACCCTCCAGCATCAGCACCGGGTCGCAGCCGACGACCTTCTGGGCGAGGACCCTGGCCCGCGGCTCGATTCCCAGCTCCCGCGCCTTGTCCGCGCTCATGAGCATGATCGCCGCGGCGCCGTCCGTGATCTGGCTGGAGTTGGCGGCCGTGATGGAATGGTCGGGGTTGAACGCCGGCTGCAGCGCGGCGGCCGCCTCGTAGCTGGCGTTCGGGCGGATGCCCTCGTCCGCCGACATCGTCTCGGTGTGGCCATCGACCGGCACCTCGATGGGCATGATCTGGGAGGCCAGGTGGCCGGCGCGGGTGGCCTCGGCCGCCCGCAGGTGGCTGCGCACGCCGAACTCGTCCATCTCGCGCCGGCCGATGCCGTACTTCCTGGCCACCAGCTCCGCCGAGATGCCCTGGGGGACGAGGTCGTAGAGCTCGAGAAGCTCGGGCGGGAAGGGATGGCCGGGGCCCTGGGCGTTCGAGCCCATAGGCACGCGTGACATGCACTCCACCCCGCCCGCGATGGTGACGTCGGCGACGCCGCTCTGGATCAGGTTGGCCGCGAAGTGGATGGCCTGCTGGCTGGAGCCGCACTGCCGGTCGACCGTCGTGCCCGGCGTCTCGACGGGAAAGCCGGCGGCCAGCCACGAGTTCCGGGCGATGTTGAGGCTCTGCTCGCCGGCCTGCCCCACGCAGCCGAAGACGACGTCGTCCACCTGGCCGGGCTCGACGCCGGCGCGGCGGACGATCTCCTTCAGCACCATCGAGCCGAGCACGACCGGGTGGAAGTCCTTGAGCTTGCCGTTGCGCCTGCCGAACGGGGTGCGGACGCCCTCGACGATCACCGCTTCTCGCATCGACCTAGCCTCCCAAACCCGGAAAACGTCGCCTGGCGGCGAAAACCTTTTCGCTCTTGACCCCCCGAAGTCACGACTCGTACCTTGGACCGCGCCCCATCCGGCTGAGTACGGTAAATCTGAGGATACCGAACGTCGAGTAGGTGGAAGCCCTGGCCACGGCGGGGGGTGAAAGCCGAAAAACGCATAGGACACTTCAGCCTAAACAGGAAGGTCGGCTGGGGCAAAGATCCCGCCGTGAGGCTCCCGAAAGGGAGCCTACCCCTCTTCCTCCTGGGCCGGGGGCCCCGGCTCAGCGGACGGACAGCTCCAGGGCCGGCGCGGCCAGGTCGGCGACGTAGACCTCCGGCTTGAGCGCGCAGATGAAGGGCAGGTTGCGGTACAGCTCGCGGTAGGCCAGGCCGTAGCCGACGACGTAGTCGTTGGGGATCTGGAAGCCCGTGTACCGGGGCCGCACGTCGGCGATGCGGCGGGCGGGCCGGTCCAGCAGCGTGACGACCTCGACCGAGGCGGGACCGCGCGAGCGCAGCACCCCGAGCACGTAGTCGAGCGTCGCCCCGGTGTTGATGACGTCCTGGACCAGCAGCACGTGGCGGTTCCCGATCGGGTAGTCGAGGTCGCGATCGATCGCCACGCGGCGGGTTCCCCGCGCAGGCTCCCGCGAGTAGCGGGCCACGCTCAGGTAGTCGATGGCCATCGGGACGGTGATGTGGCGGGCCAGGTCGGCCAGGAAGAACGTGATGCCCTTCAGCATCCCCACCAGCACGATCGACTCGCCGCGGTAGTCGCGCGAGATCCGGCGGCCGAGCGCGCGCACGCGCGTCTCCAGCTCGATGGGCGAGACCAGGATCTGCTGGATCTGATCGCGCCGGAGGTGCTGCAGCTCGGTGCGGGGGTACCCGGCCTGGGCGAGCAGCTGCTCGTAGTCCTTTCGGTAGAGCAGCGTGATCTTGACGTCCGGATAGAGCTCGCGCAGCCGCCGCACCTTGCGGTTCTTGGGCGTGACGAGGCTCTGCTTCATGGTCGTGATCTCGACGTAGAGGTCGCGCTCCGGCAGGTGGAAGTCCGGCGTGAACATCTCCGTGACCCTGCCGTCCTCCCAGCTGATCGGGAAGGCCACCGGCTCGTACGTCCAGCGGATGCGGTAGTGGTCGAGGAACCGTGCGAACTCCAGCTCGGCGGGGTGGACGAACGTCACCCGCGTGTGGGGAGGCCCCGAGCGCCGCAGCAGTCGGGAGCGCTGCCTGACGGGCCGGCGAAGCGTGACCGGGACGTCGATGGGGCCGATCGCGGTGAGCGCCAACTGCCGGCGATTCTACCGCGCGCCGGTCGTGAGGCCCGACCGCATCCCTACGGAGACGCGCGGGACGATGGGGAGGGGGATGGCGACGGGGCCGGCGCCCCGCTCGCCGCCGCGGCGATCTCGTTGAGCAGCTGGCCCACCTGGTTCATCTCGCTCTGGTACGTGGCCAGGTCGCCGTTCCGCAGCGCCGCCTGGGCGGCGCTGTAGTGCTGGATCGCCTGGTTGGTCAGGGCCACGACCTGCGCCGACGCCCCGGGCGCGGGCGGCGCGGGCGCCGTGGACGGCGGGTTCGGGACGCCGCCGGTGCCGGTCGAGACCGGCTGGCCTACCAGCTGGGCAAGGGCTTCGCTCAGGGTGCCCTGGTAGGCGACGATCCCGGAGGTGGAGGCGTCGGCGACGATCACCTTCTTCAGCTCGGGCAGGCTCTGGGCGGTCGTGTTCGACTTCAGGTACCAGGGCTCGAAGTAGAGGAAGCTGTCCCCGACCGGCTCGACCAGGAGGTTGCCCTGGATGACGGCCGAACCCTGCTGGTTCAGAAGGGTGAGGTCGCGCGAGATCTCCGGGGTCTGCAGGATCCGGCTGGTTATCTGCTGGGGGCCCAGGATGACCTTGTCCTTGGACAGGATGTACGACACCATCTGGCCGTAGTGCGGGGCGTCGTTGCGCACCGCCAGCCAGCTGACCAGGTTCTGCTTGTGGAACGGGGTGAAGGGGATGATCTGCAGGTACTCGGCCGCGGATTCGCCGGGCAGCCGCATCTCGACGTAGTAGGGGCTGAGCGCCTTGTCCCAGACGTCCTCCCGGTTGTAGAAGACCGACGGGTCGGTCACGTGGTAGGTGCTGTAGACGTCCGCCTGCACCGAGAACAGGCCGGCCGGCACCCTGAGGTGAGCCTGGAGCCCGGCCGGCATGCTGCTCAGCGGCTTGTACAGACCGGGGAAGGTGGCCGAGTAGGCGCGGATGATCGGGTCCGTCGGGTCGGCCACGTAGAGGTCCATCGTCCCGGTGTACGCGTCGACCACCACCTTCACCGAGTTGCGCAGGTAGTTCTGCCCGCCGGCCGACTCGTACTGCTGCGAGTAAGGGTAGGTGGTGGCGCCCGTGTAGGCGTCCTGGACCCAGTACAGCTTGCCGCCCATGACCACGATGTACGGCTTGTCGGAGACCTGGAGGTAGGGGGCGATCTCCTGGATGCGCTCCTGGAGGTTCCGGCGGTAGAGGATCTGCGTCCGGTCCTGGATCTGGCTCGACACCAGCAGGTTGAAGTCGCCGGTCCGCAGGGCCCACAGCGCCCGGTTGCCGCCCGTCAGCGGGACGCCGTGCGTGCCCGAGTAGCTGGTGTGCACGTTGTCGTTGCCGCTCGGGTAGTCGAACTCGGGCTGGGCCGACGGCACCAGCACGTAGTCCGACCTGTCCCCGAAGTAGATGTCCGGCTGGGTGATCCGGATGGGGCCCGCCGGCGGGATGTCCCTCGCCACGTAGTCGGGCAGCCCCTCGCCCACGACCGCGCTGACCGGGCTGGCGGCCACGCCGTAGCCGTGCGTGTAGACCAGGCGCTGGTTCACCCAGCTCTGGGCCTGCGACGGCAGCCGGCCCGGTTCCAGGTCCCGCGCGGCGATCTCGAGCTGGACCGTCTGGCCGCCGATCGGGTAGCGGTCGAGCTGGATGTCGTTGAACGTGTAGTAGGTGCGGATGGACTGCAGCTGCTGGTACGTGTCCTGCAGCTGCTCGTTGTCCCACAGGCGCAGGTTCTCGATGGTCGCCTGGTCGGCGTCGACCTCCTGCGGTGTCAGCCGGGCGTCGCCGGTGTAGGGCGCGGTCTGCACGTGGTTGAGCGCGAACGCGGTGCGGGTGCCCTGGATCTCGCGAGAGATGTACGGGGTCTCCTGGGAGAGCTGGGCCGGCTGCACGACGATCCGCTCCACGAGCGCCGGGTAGACCGTGGCCACGAGCGCGACCGCCAGCCACACGCCGACAGCGCCGAGGATGACGGGGGGACGCCGCAGCACGGCGTTCGCGAACAGCAGCGCCGCCAGCAGGACGCCCAGCACCGTCCGGAACAGCGCGAGGCCCGAGCGCGCGTGGACGTCGGTGTACCCGGCGCCCCAGACGACGCCGTTGTGGGAGAAGAGCAGGTCGTAGCGGTCCAGCCACGCGGCGGCCGCCAGCACGAGGGCGAACAGCCCGAGCAGGACCGAGACGTGGGCGATGGCCCGCGGCGGCAGCCGCAGGTCGAACGTGTCGCCGCGCCAGGCGTAGAACGCGAGCACCAGGAGGATCACGAGGAACAGCAGCGCGAACAGCCAGGTGACGATGTCGTGCAGGAGCGGCAGCGTCAGCAGGTAGAAGCTGACGTCCAGCCCGTAGACCGGCTCGTGCAGGCCGGTGGGGTTGTAGTGCATGAACAGCGCCAGCTCCTGCCACCGCGAGCCGACCCCGCCGGACAGGATCAGCGAGATGATCGCCATGGCGCCCAGCCCGATCGCCCCGGCGCCGCTCCAGAGGACCCGACGCCGGATCCCCACCGCGCGCAGCGCGCGGGCCTCCCGCACCCTCAGCGCCTGGGCGACGTTCACGGTGCCGAATGCGAACGAGATCACCAGGCTGCCGAAGAAGAGCAGCAGCTGCAGGCCCAGCTGCGTCAGGTACACGCTGCGGATGCCGAGCGAGTCGAACCACTCGATGTCCGTGACCAGCGTCACCGCAGGGGCGGTCACGATCACGACCAGGATCGCGGCTCCGACGAAAGCGAGGCCGATCCAGAAGCGTCGTGGAGGCCGCGGGATGCGCATCTCGGCGAAGCCGCTGAAGGGCGGCTGATCGAAGGGATCGAACGGGCCTCGAGAATAGCGGCGGGCCATGGCGCTCGCAGAGCTTAGCCGGATTCCACGGACGACACGCGACTCGCACCGCGCCGTCCCGAGGCGAGCCGCGGTGCCCGCCGCCAGGGTCTACCCGGGGATGTGCTCCAGCACGCTGTCGATCAGGCCCCACTCCTTCGCCTGCACCGGCGTCATGAAGTTGTCGCGGTCGATGTCCCGCTCGACCTGCTCGCGCGGCCGGCCGCAGTGGCGGACGTAGAAGTCGATGATCTCTTCCCGCTGGCGGAGGATCTCCCTGGCGTGGATGTCGATGTCGGTGGCCTGGCCCCGGATGCCGGCGGACCACGGCTGGTGGATCAGGACCTGGGCGTGGGGCAGCGCGAAGCGCTTGCCGGGGGCGCCACCGGCCAGCAGCACCGAGGCGAAGCTGGCCGCCAGGCCGGTGCAGAACGTGCTCACGTCGGGCTGGACCAGCTGCATGGTGTCGTAGATGGACCAGCCCGCGTTCACCTCGCCGCCGGGGCTGTTGATGTACACCGAGATGTCCCTCTCCGGGTCCTGGCTCTGCAGGAACAGGAGCTGGGCCACCACCGTGTTGGCGAGGGTGTCGTCGATCGCGCTGCCGACGAACACGATGCGCGCCTGGAGCAGGCGCGAGTAGATGTCGTACGCGCGCTCGCCGCGGCCGGTGTTCTCGATGACGGTCGGGATCATCACGTGGCTCACCTCAAGAAACCGATGGGGCGGCGCCGCGGGGCGGCCTCGCTCAGGGCCAGGAACGTGCTGAAGCGGGCGACGGTGCGCAGCGCGTCGTAGTCGAGCGCCTCGCTCATGCGCCGCAGCTGGACCCGCGGGTCCGCCTCCCAGGCGACTGCGTTCAGGGGCTCGCCGGCGCCCAGCTCGCGGGCCAGCTCCATATAGAGCTCGCCCAGGGTGACCGACAGCGCTCGGGCGACGGCGAGCAGCCGGTCCGTGGAGATGTCCTTGTGTCCGCGCTCCACCTCCGAGAGGTGGGCGACGGAGATCCCGGCCGGCCCGGCCACGTCGGCGAGCGACCACTCGCCGGCCTCGCGGCGCCGCCGGAGGATCGCGCCGAGGGTGGCGCGGACATGTTCTGCTGTTTCACTATGGGCGAAAGCCATCTTCTACAG
>Ga0126373_10004563_pt1 | contig 10608 bp, 7 predicted proteins | sample PanSoiMetPlot_11_FD_92545 | JGI IMG/M metagenome (GOLD analysis project Ga0126373, IMG submission 92545) | Tropical forest soil microbial communities from Panama - MetaG Plot_11 | ecosystem: Environmental > Terrestrial > Soil > Tropical forest > Bulk soil | place: Panama | collected 2016-02-17
AACGTCGGCGCGATCTTCCGCTGCGCAGCCGCCCTTGGCTTCGACGCCGTGCTGCTGGCGCCCCGGTGCGCTGATCCGCTGTACCGGAGGGCAGTCAAGGTCTCGATGGGCGCGGTGTTCACGGTCCCCTACGGTCGGCTGACCGATTGGCGCGATGGGCTGACTAGTCTGCGATCTCTTGGATTCAGGTTGCTCGCGCTGACCCCAGATGCACCTGCAACGCCAATCGGGGAAGTCAACACAACGGGCAAGATCGGGTTGCTCCTCGGCAGCGAAGGAGGCGGTCTCTCCGCTCGCTGGCTAGCCTCTGCCGACCAGGCGGTCCGGATTCCGATGAGCCGGGAAGTTGACTCGCTCAATGTCGCCTCGGCCGCGGCCATAGCCTGCTACCTGCTCGCTCCGCACACTCCCGTAAGCCGTCCCGGATAGCTTGGCCAGATGGCTCCAAGGACACCGCGGCACGACCGCGACGCCGGCGGCCCAGCCAATCTGCTAGCGGCCAAGGCGGCGTTGCGGCGGGACGTGTGGGCGCAGATGAGCGCGGCGCGAGTAGCCAGGTTTCCTGGCGCGGCGGGGCGGATACCGAACTTCACCGGCGCGGAACGGGCTGCTGAGCGATTGCGCGAACTACCAGAATGGAACGCGGCTTCCGCAGTCAAGGCGAACCCGGACTCTGCGCAGCTGCCGGTGCGACAACGCGCCCTTGAGGACGGAAAGACGGTCTTCATGGCGGTTCCGCGGCTAGCCGGGACAGAGCCATTCTTCGCGCTCGACCCCGATCACTTGTCTGAGTCACCGCGCAAGGCCGCCTCGATCAAAGGTGCGGACCGTTCCGCGAGGCGAGTTGCGCTCGATGAGCTCACCGAAGTTGACATGGTCGTGATGGGGTGCGTAGCGGTCGGCGAGGACGGTGCCCGGCTCGGCAAAGGCGGCGGGTTCGCCGATCTGGAGTTCGCTCTTGCGGCTTCGGCCGGGCTGATTGGGCCGCGGACCGTCGCCGTGACGACAGTTCATGAGATCCAGGTGCGGCCGGCCGGAGCCATTCCGCTGGCCGAGCACGACGTGCCAGTGGACTTGATCATCACGCCCGAACAGGTCATTGACTGCCGCGGTCGGCGCCGTTCGCGATCCGGCATGCGCATCTGGTGGGACGAGCTGACCGAGGCCAAGATCACCGCGATTCCCCTGCTAGCGGCACTGGCGGCCGGGCGTACAGGGTAAATCGGCAAATCCTCACAAAGCCGCCGATCGGCCATTCAAGGTCCGATATAGTCAGCCTCGTGTCACCACGTGGATCCGGCGTCGGTCGCCGCGGGCGGACCCGCGGGGCCCGCACGGGGATTCTGGTAGTACTGGCGTTCGCGATCTCAGCCACATGCATGATCGCCCTCAGCGCCAATGCGGTGGTTTCCAACTCACCCTGCACCGGGTCCCCGATCCGGGTCAATGTAGCGGTGAGCGCTGATATCGCCCCCGCCATCCAAGCCGACGCACGTGCCTTCAATCACCAGGATCACAAGGCGACCGGCAAGTGCATCGTGATCGGCCTCACTGCTGGCGACTCCGCGACGCAGGCAGGGCAGATCGACGGCCAGGTTCCGCTCGGCAAGCAGAAGGCCGCCCAGGCATGGATTCCCGACTCGTCGCTCTGGGTTGACGTCGCCCGAACCTATCCCGCAGGTGCCCAGACAGTGCAGATGACCGGCATCAGCACCGCTCATTCGCCGCTCATGCTGGTAACGACGCCTGCGGTGGCGGCGAAGACGCACATCTTCGACACCCCGCCAGGCTGGAACCTGCTGCTGCCGGCCGCCTATGGCGGGCCTCCGGCGACCCTTGGGCTCGGAGTCGAACTGCCAGATCCGACCCACACCGCGTCGGGCCTGAACGCGATCATCGAAGTCAACAGACTGCTTGGCCTTGGCCAGACGGCGACCACGGCTTTCACTTCGTTCGTCTACTCCACCGCGTCCACCGAGAACTTCGACTCGGCAACAGCACTTGCGGAGTTTGTCGGCAGCACACTGAGCCGTCCCGCACTTACGGTGGCCAGCGAGCAAGCAGTGCTTGCCTACGACCAGGCCAATTCGCGCGCTCCGGTTGTGGCGCGCTACCCGACCGGGACCAAGAAAGCCTTCGGCAGCCCGGTACTGGACTACCCGTATGTCCTGACCACGTCGGCGGGCGCGCCGCTTGCGGCAGCAACCGCGTTCGGCAAGTTCCTGCAGACCAACTATGCGCAGTCGGCTGCGCGGTATTACGGCTTCCGGTCGGCCAACGGCCTGCCGGACGTGATGCCAGCCAAGGCGGGACTCAATTCCCAGACGCTCCAGGTTGCAACCTCAGCAAGTGCTGGCGAAGCCGCATCCAGCCTCCAGCTGTGGGAGAAGCTCGGCCTCGGTTCCAGGACGCTGGCGCTGATCGATGTGTCTGCTGCGATGAACACACCAGATGGCATCGGCAATCAGACACTCGAACAGGGACTTACCCAGACCGCGGCGCGCGGATTGACCCTGTTCCCGGACAGTACGCAGATGGGCTTGTGGGAGATCGGCAACAGCAAGTCGACCGCCCAGCCCTACCAGGCGCTAGTCCCAATGGGCGGGTTGCCTGATCAATTTGGCTTGCTCACCCGACGGCAGCAGCTGGAGCGCATCATTGCGGGTTTGCATGCCACCAATGGCACGCTGGCTTTGAATAACGCGATACTCGCCGCGTACAAGCAGCAGCTCCACACTTACGCGCCGAAGTACGCCAACTACGTCGTGGTGCTGACGTCAGGCATCGACAACACTCGCGGCGACATGTCGACGGCCGCGTTGCTCAGCCAGCTGCACGCGCTGTCGAATCCAGCCAAGAAGGTCGAGATCATCTTCTTGGTGTTCGGGCGTCCGGCTAGCTTTGCCGGGTTGCAACAGATCGCCGCGGCCACGGGCGGTGCTGCTTATCCGATCAGCAACCCAGCAGAGGTCGGCAAGATCTTCGTCGAGGCCATCGCGCGCCGTGTCTGCTCGCAGGGCTGTGCTGCGCCCTAGCCGTCGCAAATGTTCCTCGCAAAAACTTGTGAACCTGATCGCGGGGCGGCGCGTCTTGACTAGTGAGGCCCGGCGAGAGCGGGGCGCCGGGCCTCACTTCCAGCCCACTCGGGCGGTGCCAGCGCTTAGTTGAGGAACTGCTCTACGGAGCGTTGCTAGCCAACTGTGTCCAGCATGTGATGTGCACGCGCTATCAGGACTGGCACGGCCTGACCCTCGCGCTCGAATCCCTCTCCCACAGTTTTGTTCTGCAGGAATCTCGCATGGATCCCTTCGAGCACGACTGCCAGCTTGAAGTGGCCGAACGCTATGTAATAGCCGACTTCGGAGACGTCCCGGCCGGTCAGCTCGCTGTAACGGGCGGCGAATTCGGCTCGGGTGCAGAAGCCGGGCAGCGCCGTGATCGAGGCGCCCAGATTGATGTCAGGGAATACTTCGCCGGGATCTGCCCAGTACGAGAGCGTCAGTCCCAGATCAGCCAGTGGGTCTCCAAGCGTGGACATCTCCCAGTCCACGACAGCGGCGATGCGGGTCGGCTCATCCAGCCTGATCAAGGTGTTGTCCAGCCGGAAGTCTCCGTGGACTAGCGTCCCCTCAGCCGAAGCCGGAAGCCCGGCCGTCAGCCGTTGCACAAGTTCGGCGTAGCCGGGCATGTCCCGAGTGTTTGACAGTTCCCACTGTCGCTGCCAACGGTTGAGCTGTCTGGCGAGGTACCCGTCAGGCTTGCCGAATGTCTCTAGACCCGCGGCTGCCAGATCAACGCCGTGGATCGTGGCCATCATCGAGGCCAGCAACTCCGAGACGTCCGCGGCTTGCTCTTCAGTCAGCCGCTCGCCATCCTGCACCGTGCGCAATACCTGGCCATCGACATAGCGCATGAGGTAGAAAGGCGCACCAATCACGTCGGTGTCCTGGCAACTAGCCAGTGGCGTGGGCACCGGCACGGCGGTGTGCTGCAAGGCGCTCAGCACCCGGTACTCGCGGCTCATATCGTGCGCGGTGGGCAAGACATGGCCGAGCGGCGGTCTGCGCAACACAACGCGGCCGGCTGCCAGGTCGAGTCGATAGGTGAGGTTCGATCTGCCACCGGCAATAAGCTGCACGCTGCGCAGTTCACCAAGATCAGCAAGCCCTGCGCCGGCCATCCACTTGGCCAGCCGAACTGGATCTTCGACGCCCGGGACACCCGGGACTGCTACTGCGTGCTCGACGCCGCCGGGAACCTCAGCTCCGTCTGTCACTACTGACCTCATCTGCCGTCGCTGGCGCAGCCGAACGGGCTGCTGAGCCGAAATCACTTGCCGCAATGATCCCTTATCTGCGGCCCAAGGCACAGTGGCTCGGGCCGCGATGCAAGACAGTGATCTCGGACTGTGATGTGCTTGTCCCCCGGCGATCTGCGGCCGGCCCGATAGGCGCCCACAGGTACGGTATGCACCATGAACGCCGACCAGTCCCTGTCTCAGACACCCAGGACCACACTGCACCGGTTGCGGGAGCGCGGCCGCACCGAGCGAGCAGATCTGGATGCTGTGCTCTCGGCCGGGCTGGTTTGTCATCTCGGCGTCAATATCGACAACGTTCCCGTGGTCCTGCCAACTGGCTATGGGCGCATCGGCGACACCCTGTATCTGCACGGGTCTTCGGCGAACAGATCCTTGCTGAAGGCCGCCGGTCAGCAGGTCTGCGTCACGATCACGCTGCTGGACGGCCTGGTCTGCGCACGGGCTGTTTTCCACCACTCGATGAACTATCGCAGCGCTGTGATCTTTGGCGAAGCCAGGCTAGTTACCGACGGCGATGAGAAGCTCGCGGCTCTGCGGGCCGTGACTGATCATCTCGTTCCGGGCCGGTGGGAGCACACCAGGCCGCCCAACCGCAAGGAGCTGGCCGCGACGGCCGTACTTGCCCTGCCGCTGGCTGAGGCCTCAGTCAAGATCCGGGACGGTGGGCCCAAGGACGACCCCGAGGACTACGACTCTGGCATCTGGGCCGGCGTGCTGCCGGCCGCCCTGACATTCGGCCCAGCCGAGGCCGATCCTGCACTGACGGGCGACGTGCCGGTCCCTGCGCATATCAATGCACTCGCCGGACGCGTGCGTGGCGGCGCGCCTGGCTCACGAGATCACCTAGGCTGGGCAAATGAATGACCGGCTCGTCTGGATCGATTGTGAGATGACCGGGCTTGATCTGACCAGTGACGCGCTGATCGAGATCGCGTGCATCGTCACCGACAGCGAGCTGAACGCCCTCGACGACGGGATCGACGTACTGATCAAGCCCTCTGCCGAGGCGCTCGACGGCATGGACGACGTAGTGCGCGAAATGCATACCTCCTCCGGGCTGCTAGCCGAACTCGGCTCTGGCCTCTCCTTGGCCGAGGCGCAAGACCTGGTGCTTGGCTATGTGCGCCAGCATGTGCCCGAATCTCGCAAAGTGCCGCTCTGCGGCAACTCGATCGCGACTGATCGCGGCTTCCTGGCCAGGGATATGCCCGAACTGGACAACTTCCTGCACTACCGCATGGTGGACGTGTCCAGCATCAAGGAGCTGGCCAGGCGCTGGTATCCACGGGTGTACTTCGCGAGCCCGGAAAAGCACGGCGGGCACCGGGCGCTGGCCGACATCCGGGAAAGCATCAGGGAGCTGCGGTACTACCGGGAGGCGGTTTTCGTACCGCAGCCAGGGCCAGACACCGCGAGGGCACGAGAGGTGGCCGCACGGTTCACCGACGAAGGCGGGTCTGGGGTCGTGTCGGACATCGGTAACAGCGAAGCCAATTCTGCTTAGTGACCTTGGCCCGGTATGCTTCGTAGGCCGCCAGGGAAGACGCCTTCCTGGTAGCCATGGTGGGCGTAGCTCAGTTGGTTAGAGCGCCAGGTTGTGGTCCTGGATGTCGTGGGTTCGAATCCCATCGCTCACCCCAAAGAAACCGCAGGTCAGCGGCCTAGACGCGGGTCAGGTCAGGTTCTCGACCTTGGAGTTATGGGGCTCTGGAGCCGCTTCAACGGGCTGGCGCGGTATCAGGACGGCGAGCACAAGACCGATGACCGAGATGACCGCGAGCGTGCCCAAGGCGATGGCATGCGGCTTGCCAGCTGGAAACTGGGCTGCGACCAGGATCGAGCCGACCAGCGCTGTTCCGACAGATGAGCCGAGGTTAGAGACGCTGCGAGACATGCCAGAGATGTCACCCTGATCGGATTCAGGAAAGCTGGACTGGACCACGTTCACCGACGAGGTCAGCATCACGCCGACGCCTATTCCGAAGAACAGCAGGCCAGGAATCCAGGTGATGACCGCGGAATGCGCCCGCACTAGCGCCAGCAGCAAGACCATGCCGACGGTGGTGATGAGAAAGCCAGCGATGATAAGCCAACGTTGCGGGTGCCGGCGGGCGAACCGGTCTGCGCCCGCGGAAGCTGCCAGGATGCCGAAGGTGGCTGGCGTAAGCATGAGGCCGGTTTTGATCGCGTTGTAGCCGTCCACTTCCTGCAGGTAAACCGACACCACGAAGAACGATCCCTGCAAGATCAGCCACTGGAAGAACTGGGTGCCCAGGCCCAAGTTTTCGGTGCGGTTCCGGAATAGGCGCAGTGGCAACAGGACCGGCTTGGCCTTCTTTTCGCGTGACCGGATGTACAAGAAGAACCACACGAGGAACAAAGCGCCGATTGCTACGAAAATCCACACCGGCGAGATGCTGCCCTTTGGGATCACCACAGTGCTGCCGACTTTGAAATCCTTGCGCGACACGAAGAAGCCGTAAGTCCGGGACTGCAGCAGCCCGAGCACCACGAAGAACAGGCCGAGCGCCGACAGTATCGCGCCCACTAGGTCGAAGCGCGGAGTTGGCCCAGAGCGAGCCGGTTCGATGATGTTGCGCGCCAAGAAGATGATCCACACGACCACCAGCACTTGCAGCCCGAAGGAGGCGCGCCAGCTAATCGCGCTGGTGATCAAGCCACCAATCAACGGGCCGGCCGCAGCGCCGAGGCCGGCAGCGCCGCTCACCACGCCGAAGTACTTGGCTCGCGACTTAACGTCGGGGAACGCGACCGTGACCAGGATGTAGATCGGCGGAATGAGCAAAGCAGAGCCAATGCCCTCCAACGCCGAGTAGCCGAAGATGAGCAACCCAAGTCCCTGGGCCACCGCAGCGAGCAGGGCGCCAACGCCATAGATCGTCAAGCCGATGACAAAGCATCTCTTACGACCCCAGATGTCGGTGAGCTTGCTGCCCGGAATCATCAGCGACGCCATCGTGAGCGTGAACAGCGTGATCGCTGTCTGCACGCCCAGCACTGTTGTACCGATGTCTTTGGCGATGGAGCTGATGGCGACGTTCATGTTGGTCGCCGCGTAACTCGCGATGAACTGAGCCAGCGCCAAAGGCAGCACAATTGACCGGGCTTGGCTCTTTGAAAGACCCGTCCCGGCAGCGCTAGTCACGACATCCGCCGCACATTTGGCCTTAGGTTCCACAATCAGGCGGGCGTTCGGCATCACCCTGGCGGGGTGATGTAGCGGCAGCATGGTGCTGCCAAGGTGGCCGGTAACGGACTCTTGCAAGGAGACCATCGTGGAGCGCTATCCCGATATCAGCGATCACGGGATCATTGGCGACCTGCAAACCACGGCGCTGGTGACTACCGATGGCACCATCGACTTCTTCTGCTGCCCGCGCTTCGACTCGCCGAGCGTGTTCGCTTCGCTGCTCGACGCAGATGGCGGCGGCTTCTTCAAGATCCACCCGGCCTCGGAAAACTACGTCACCAGGCAGCTGTACTTTCCCGATACCGCGATGCTGATCACCCGGTTCCTGACCGAGGACGGCGTTGGCGAAGTAACCGACTTCATGCCGGTCATCGAAGGTCCGGCCACCGACAGGCACCGGCTGGTCCGTCAACTCCGGGTTGCTCGCGGCTCCATGCAGTTCGTAATGGAACTGCAGCCACGATTCGACTATGGGCGGGCCAAGCACACGATCGAAGCCAATGAGGCTGGCGCGGTGTTCCGGTCAAACGGGATGGAATTGACCCTCCACACCGTGGGCCGGCGCAGGGTTGCGGAGGGCGGCGCAGCAGCTGAGCGGGTAGGCGACGGGATCCGCGCAACCTTCACGTTGCGGGAAGGCGAGAGCAACAAGGGCGTCATTCTCGAATCGGCGGGCGGAACACCACAAGCAATCCCGCCGGAGGAGATGGAACGACTTGCGCGCGACACTAGCCAGTTCTGGCGCGCCTGGGTCGGCCGTTCGACCTACACCGGCCGCTGGCGGGAAATGGTGACGCGTTCGGCGATCACGCTCAAGTTGCTGACCTACAAGCCCACCGGCGCTCCCGTCGCGGCGGCTACGTTCGGCCTGCCTGAGCAGACGGGAGGCGAGCGGAACTGGGATTACCGCTTCACCTGGATCCGCGACGGGTCAATGTCGCTGCACGCTTTGACTGGGCTCGGCTATCTGGAGGAGGCAGCGGCATTTGGCCGCTGGCTGCACGACCGGGCGTATGAACAGGCCGGTGACGGGTCCGGACCGCTGAAAATCATGTACCGGGTAGACGGCTCCTCCGACCTGGTCGAGGAAACGCTGGACCACTTCGAAGGATGGCGCAACTCCCGCCCAGTACGGATCGGCAACGGTGCAGCCGACCAGCTGCAACTCGACATCTACGGCGAGGCGCTGGACGCCTTGTACACCGCCGACCAAGCCGAACTCCCCCTTACTCACAGCGGCTGGGTCGCCATGACCCGGGTCATCGACTGGCTCGCTTCCAACTGGGACCAGGCTGACGAAGGCATCTGGGAGACACGCGGCGGGCGACAGGACTTCACCTACGGCCGGCTCCAGAGCTGGGTCGCGCTTGACCGGGCGATCAAGCTCGCCGAGAAGCACGGGTGGCCAGCCAACATCGCTACCTGGGTCGTGCAACGGGATCAGATCTACCGGCAGATCATGCAGCGTGGCTGGAATGACAAGGTGAAGGCGTTCACCCAGCATTACGACACCGAGGTGCTCGACTCCTCGCTGTTGTTCATGCCGCTGGAAGGATTCATCACGCCGAGCGACCCGCTCTGGCTCTCGACCCTGGCAGGCATGGACAAGGAGCTCGTATCCGACAGCCTTGTCTACCGGTACAACCCGTCCACATCACCCGACGGCCTTCACGGCGACGAGGGAACGTTCTCGCTCTGCACGTTCCTCTACGTGGACGCACTGGCCCGGGCGGGCCGACTCGACGATGCCGTCCTTACCTTCAACAAGATGCACACCTACGCCAACCACCTCGGGCTGTACTCGGAAGAGATCGACTCCACTGGCGGACAACTGGGCAACTTCCCGCAGGCCTTCACGCATCTGTCGCTGATTAACGCGGCGATCAGCCTGAACCGCGAACTCGATAAGGCGAAGCGGCGATTCGAGCCCGCCTTGGCAGCATCCGGATAGCGAGGAGCCCTGTCAGCAGACACCCCGCACGTTAGCGGTAGAAATCGGGCCAGGCCCTGGCTAGCACGCCTGAGCTTGGTCCTGGCCGCTGCTGCCGTCGTCATCTTGGTCGTTTACGGCGACCTGCAGGACCTCTTGACGCTGGTCGTTGGCGCGATTAGCGCGGCAGTCAGCTTGGCTGCGGCGTTCTGGTTCCTGGCCGAACGCGGGGTCCGCCGCTGGGCTGCGCTGGCCCTGCTGGTCATCTCGCCGATCGTGGCGATCGCGGTGTTCGCCGCGTCCAACTTGCTCGGGCCGGCTCTCGGGTCAGCAGCCGCGTGGGTGCTCGCCGCTGCAGCGGCGCGCGCCGCCCTTGCACCAGGAACGTCCGACTGGCAAATGCCGGAGTACCCGGCTGAGCCGCGGGCCGAGCACCCGTTCCTGATCATGAACCCGCGATCCGGTGGCGGCAAGGTCGGCAAATTCGACCTCAAGGAAAAGGCGGAGCAACTAGGCGCCGAGGTCTTCTTGATGGACGGCCCGGGTCCCGTCGACGTAGCCAAGGTGGCGATTGCCGCCGTCGAGAACGGAGCGGACCTGCTCGGCGTCGCTGGCGGTGACGGCACGCAAGCCCTAGTCGCAGATGTCGCGGCCGAGCACGATATCCCGTTCATGGTCATTACCGCCGGCACGCGCAATCATTTCGCGCTTGATCTCGGCCTTGACCGGGAGAATCCAGCCGCGTGCCTGGACGCGCTGGCAGACGGAGTTGACCTTCGCGTCGATCTCGGCGTCATCGGTGGCCACACGTTTGTCAACAACGCCTCGTTCGGCGCCTACGCCGAGATTGTGGAATCTCCCGAATACCGGGACGACAAGAGGGGCCAGACGCTGGATTTGCTTCCTGATCTCCTGCATGGCCGACGGGGAACTCCGCTGCGGGCAGTGGCTGGCGACACGACGATCGAGGCACCACAGGCTGTCCTGGTAGCCAACAACCCCTACGGCGCCGGCGACCTGGCCGGCCTAGGCCGCCGAACGCGAATGGATCGCGGTGTCCTTGGCGTGATCGGCATCAACGTCGGCAGCGCACGAGAAGCAGCAGCTCTGCTACGCCGAGCGAAGTACCGGGGCATCACCGCGCTG
>Ga0126373_10004564_pt1 | contig 10607 bp, 12 predicted proteins | sample PanSoiMetPlot_11_FD_92545 | JGI IMG/M metagenome (GOLD analysis project Ga0126373, IMG submission 92545) | Tropical forest soil microbial communities from Panama - MetaG Plot_11 | ecosystem: Environmental > Terrestrial > Soil > Tropical forest > Bulk soil | place: Panama | collected 2016-02-17
CGCAGGTGGTGATGACGCTGTGTTCGGCCTGACCCTTTTCGATAACGCTCTTCTCGGTCAGCGTGGCGGTCGGGCAGGCCTGCACGCACGCCCCACATGAGACACACTCGGACTCCATGAACGGGTTGTCCTGGCTGGCCGAGACCTTCGAATCAAAGCCGCGTGACTGGATCGTGAGGGCGAACGTGCCCTGCTGCTCGTCGCAGGCACGCACGCAGCGCGAGCAGACGATGCACTTGCTGGGATCGAAGGTGAAATACGGATTGCTGGTGTCCTTCTCGGCCTTGAGGTGATTGGCGCCCTCGTAGCCGTAGCGCACTTCGCGCAGACCGACGACACCCGCCATATCCTGCAGCTCGCAGTGCCCGTTGGCAGGACAGGTCAGGCAGTCGAGCGGATGGTCGGAGATGTAGAGCTCCATGACGCCGCGCCGCACGTCCGCCAGCTGCTTGTTCTGGGTGGTCACCTTCATACCTTGGGCGACCGGGGTGGTGCAGGAGGCGGGCATACCCTTCATGCCCTCGATCTGCACCAGACACAGGCGGCAGGAGCCAAAGGGTTCCAGCAGATCGGTGGCACAGAGCTTAGGGATTGACACCCCCGCCAGGGCAGCCGCGCGCATGACCGAGGTGCCTTCCGGCACGGCGATCTCACGGTCGTCGACGGTCAGCGTGACCAGCTTGGTGCTGAGGCGAGCGGGGGTTCCCAGATCTTTTTCCGCAATGGATTGCATAGGTGTGCTCTCGGTCGTTCAGCCGGCGGCCTTGGCGGCCGCGGCTTTGGCAAAGTCCTGGGGGAAGTGATTCAGTGCTGAGATCACGGGGTAGGGGGTCAGTCCGCCTAAGGCGCACAGCGAGCCCTGGATCATGGTGTTGCACAGATCGCGAAGCAGTACCTCCTGCTTCGCCGCGTCCTCGCCGGCAACCAGGCGATCGATGACCTCGACGCCGCGGGTGGAGCCGATACGGCAAGGCGTGCACTTGCCGCACGACTCGATCGCACAGAACTCCATCGCGTAGCGGGCCTGTGCCGCCAGGTCGACGGTGTCGTCGAATACCACGATACCGCCATGACCGAGCATCGCGCCGATCTTGGCGAACTCCTCGTAGTCCAGGGGCGTATCGAACTGGGACTCGGGCATGTAGGCGCCGAGGGGACCGCCCACCTGCACTGCCCGAATCGGCCGGCCGCTGAGTGACCCACCGCCATAGTCGTATAGCAATTGCCGCAGCGTGATCCCAAAGGCCCTTTCTATCAGGCCACCGCGCTTGATGTTGCCGGTCAGCTGTATGGGCAGCGTGCCGCGCGAGCGGCCCATACCGAAGTTGCGGTAGTACTCGGCCCCGCGGTCCAGAATGATCGGCACCGAGGCGAGCGTAATCACGTTATTCATTACCGTGGGCTTGGCGAACAGGCCCGCGATCGCCGGCAAGGGGGGTTTGTAGCGGATCTGCCCGCGCTTGCCTTCGAGCGACTCGAGGAGCGAGGTTTCTTCGCCGCAGATGTAGGCGCCGGCTCCGAGCCGCAGCTCGATGGTGAACGCTTTGCCACTGCCCAGGACGTTCGCGCCCAGATATCCGGCCTTGGTCGCCGCGGCGATCGCCTCATCGAGCGCAATCTTCGCGTCCGGGTACTCCCAGCGCAGGTAGATGAAGCCGCGCGTGGCGCCGGTCGCGAGTCCTGCGATCGTCATGCCCTCGATGAGGACGAATGGATCGCCCTCCATGATCATCCGGTCGGAGTAGGTCCCCGAATCGCCTTCGTCTGCATTGCAGACGACGTATTTCTGATCACCGCGCGTGGCGAGCACGGTTTTCCACTTGATCCCGGCCGGAAACGCCGCGCCACCGCGACCGCGCAGGCCGGAGTCCGTCACCATGGCCACTATCGCGGCCGGCTCCAAGGCCAGCGCGGCCTTCAGGCCGCGGTAACCCCCGTGATCGAGGTAATCCTTCAGGCTCCGCGGGTCCGTAATACCAACCCGGGCGAACGTGAGCCGCTCCTGGTTCTTGAAGTAGGGAATCTCTTCCGTCAGCCCCAGGTTCAAGGCGTGCGGTTTGCCTTGCGGAAGACCGGCCTCGAAGAGGCCCGCCACCTTGTCGGGAGTGACCGGACCATACGCCACGCGTCCGGCCTCGGTCGCAACCTCGACCAGCGGTTCGAGCCAGAACAAGCCGCGAGAGCCATTGCGCACCAGCTCGATATCCACGCGACGCTTGGCGGCTTCCCGGGCGATCTCGTCCGCAACCTGGTTCGCTCCCACGCCTTGCGCGGCGGCGTCGCGGGAAACAAATATCCGCGCGGTGCTCATGAGCGCGTTCTCGCCTGCGCCATCAGTTCATCGAAACGCTTGAGGGTGACTCTCCCTTGCAGCTGCTTGTCGATCATCACCGACGGGCCAAGAGAGCAATTACCGAGGCAGTACACCGGCTCGAGGCTGATGGCGCCGTCGGCCGTCGTCTGATGAAAGTCGATGCCCAGACTCTTCTTGGCATGCGCTTCGAGCGCCACCGCGCCCACGGACTGACATGCCTCCGCCCGGCACATGTGCACCACGTGCCGGCCGGGGGGCTCCTTCAGGAAATAGTGATAAAAGCTCAGCACACCGTGCACGTCGGCCCGCGACAGGTTGAGCTCGTCAGCGATCAACGGCACTGCATCCTTCGGCACATAAGTGAAGGCGCTCTGAACCTCGTGCAAAATCGGCATTAAGGCGCCATCAAGCGACTTGAGCCTTGTGCATATGTCGCGCACGGAGGCCTGTTCCGCGGGCGTGAGGGACGAGGCAGGCTCGACCTTGACCGGGATAGCGCGAAGCGACGATTTCTTGCCCATATGCGACGTGACTTGCCCGACTCCGACCGAGTATCTTACCGCAATCGGACGCCGCCCAACCGGGGACGCCCCCTCGGCGGTCTAAAGAACCGTCCGGGATTCACTGCTGCAGACAGCAGTATTAGCAGATTTGTTCCAGAAGCGACCTATGAACTGGAGAGCATAAGTTCCTGCCGCAAAAGCCCGTCCTAAGACATATGCATGATAGTTCATATCCGTGGACGCCGGTCGATCCACCCGTCCGTTCGCGTTAGGCTCTCTTGATGAGTACCCATTCGCGATTGGAATCATTGCCGGCGGAGTCGCCGTTTCCGGGCGTCTTCCGTTTTGAGGTGGACTTTGGCGGCACCCTGCGTTGCATCCCCATGAGTGTGCGGATGAAGCTGGACCAGGTCGGAATCAAGCTTTCCCTCAAGCAGTGGAATCGAATCCCGTCTGGCGAGCGGCGCGAGCTCGTCGAGCGACCCAGCGACAATGCCGCGGCGACAGCGGCCTACAAGGCGCGCCTCGTTTCGCTGATCGAGGCGCATACCGGATCCCCGGTCGAATTTGCGCCCATCGATGCCGCACCGGCGTGGGCCGATTCCGACGCTGTGCCGGAGCGGATACGCGAGTGGGCACGCGGCGTGTCGGTTGCGCCACCTTCTCCGGAGCAGTGGGCCGCGCTCACCCCATTGCAACGCTTTGCGCTTTTCAAGCTGACCCGCCCAGGTCACAAGAACGAGAACTTCCTGCCTGCGATGCGGGAATTCGCGCTGCTTCCTTAGGCGAGGCAACGCGGGCACGACTCTCGAACTGGCACCCCGCATACTCTCGGCGTGCGCTTCGCGGGAGTTGAGAACATGGCCGCAGAAGGGGACATCAAGCGCTACCAGGACAATCTGCGCGACGAGCTCGACGGCGCGGCGCTGTACACGCAGATTGCAGCCGCAGAAAGCGATCCGCTGCGCCGCGATCTTTTCCTGCAGCTGGCGCAGGCGGAGGCGCGACACGCTACGCTCTGGCGCGAGAAGCTCGCGGCGGCCGGGATCAAGGAGCAGGAGTACGTACCGAGCCTGCGCACGCGGTTGCTGGGCAAGCTTGCCCACCGGTTCGGCCCCGGGTTCGTGATGCCGACCATCGCGGCGGCGGAATTCTCCGACCTTGACAAGTACGCCGGCCAGGCCGACGCGCACGCGATCTCCGCCGAGGAGCGCGGACACGCCGCCGTCGTGCAGCAACTGGCCAAGGGGCAGGCCGGCACGGTGGCGGGCGCCGACATCGCTCGCGCCGAGCACTGGCACCGCGGTGCATCCGGCAACAACCTGCGCGCCGCCGTCCTCGGTGCCAACGACGGCCTGGTCTCCAACTTCTGTCTGATCATGGGCGTGGCGGGCGCCGGCAGCGCCAACCGCGTCATTCTGCTCACCGGGCTTGCAGGCCTGGTGGCCGGTGCCTGCTCCATGGCACTCGGGGAGTGGCTCTCGGTCACCAACGCACGCGAGTTGGCGAGCACGCAGATTGCGAAGGAAGCCGAGGAAATTGAGCAGACGCCGCAGGCCGAGCAGCACGAGCTGGCGCTGATCTATCAGGCCAAGGGCTTGCCGAAGGCCGACGCGCAGCGCGTCGCCGCGGAGCTGATGCAGGACAAAAAGGCGGCTCTCGATACCCTGGCGCGCGAGGAGCTCGGCCTCGATCCGGCGGAACTCGGCGGCAACCCATGGAGCGCCGCCGCTACCTCGTTCGCGCTCTTCTCCATAGGGGCGATCGTGCCCGTCATCGCTTTCCTGTGGCTTACGGGTCTGCCGGCAATCGCGACCAGCCTCGTTGCCAGCGCCGCAGCTCTTTGTGTCATCGGCCTGCTGACCTCGCTCTTCAACGGGCGCAGCCCGTGGTTCTCAGCGGCGCGGCAGGCGGTCTTCGGCGTCGCGGCGGCCGCGGTGACCTACGCGATCGGCTCGCTTCTCGGCGTATCGCTGTCCTAGGGCCGGGCTGGCGTCAGCGCTTGACCAACACATATCTGAGTGGTTATATATGCAATCCATAGCCACCCGGTTATGGATCTAAATGCGGCACGCCCACGACATGCTCTTCAGAACGCTCGCCGATCCCACCCGGCGCGCGATCTTCGAGCGGCTGTGCCGCCAGGGAGAGCAGACGGTCGGGGCTCTGACGGCCCGCTCCGGAGTCTCACAGCCGGCCGTTTCCAAGCATCTTGGCGTTCTCAAGCAGGCCGGGCTGGTGCGCGACCGCCATGAAGGTCGCCAGACGCACTACAGTGCCCAGCTTCACGCCCTGAGCCCGCTGATCGACTGGACGCGTCAGATGGCCGGGTTTTGGCAAAACCGATTCGACCACCTCGAAGATCTCCTCAAGAGGATGGACCAATGAACGAAGCATCGACCGAAACGCAATCCGTCGTCGTCGAACGTGACATCCCGCATCCGCCGGAGAAGATCTGGCGGGCGCTCACGCAGCCACACCTCATCGAGGAGTGGCTGATGAAGAACGACTTCAAGGCAGCGGTGGACCACCGCTTCAGTTTTCGCGGTGACTGGGGCTCGGTCGACTGCCAGGTACTGTCGGTGGAGGCGCACAAGACGCTGGCCTACACCTGGGCGGCGTTTGGCCTGAAAAGCGTGGTGACCTGGACACTCACGCCAACCAGCACCGGGACCCGTCTGCGCGTAGAACAGTCGGGCTTCCAGCTGCCGCAGATGCGGCAGGCTTATCAGGGCGCCAAGGCCGCCTGGCCGGGGTTCGTCACGAAACTGGAGCAGGTACTGGCGCGCGCGGCCTGAATCGCCGCCGCTCTACAACCGCTGAGGGGAAATTGACATGAAGAAGGGTGAGTCACCGAAGAGCCAGTCCGCTTCTGAGCTGATCGATGCGCGGATCGAAGAGCTGGGGGACTGGCGCGGCGAGACGCTGCGCCGGCTCCGTAGCTTGATCAAGGAAGCCGATCCTGAAGTCGTCGAGGAATGGAAGTGGCGCGGTGTCCCCGTGTGGTATCACGACGGCATGATCTGCACCGGTGAGACTTACCGGAACGTCGTGAAGATGACCTTTGCCAAGGGTGCACAACTTACCGACTCTTCGCGCCTCTTTAATTCCAGTCTCGAGGGGACCACGAGGCGTGCGATCGATTTTCACGAGGGCGAGAAGATCAACGTTCAGGCTTTGAAGACTTTGATTCGCGCCGCCGTGACTCTGAACAAGGCCAAGAAGCCCAAAGCGCGCGTGTCGCTCTGACAGCAGGGAAAGCCGCGCCGCGCTCGCCGCTGCTCGTGTAGCGGGCCCGCGCGGCGCGGAGAGCAGATCAGTTCCAGTTATTGCGGCTGCGGAAGTCCGTGGCTTGCTTTTCTGCTTCGTCTCTAGTCAAGCCGTATCGCTCCTGGAGTTTCCCGGCCAGCTGATCGCTGTGCCCCTGGAGCTGCTTCAAGTCGTCGTCCGTGAGCTTGCCCCATTGCTGTTTGACCCTACCTTTCATCTGATCCCACATGCTGTCCATTGCCATTACGTGTCCTCCTTCATCGCTTGACGCGGGTGCTTGACGCCGCCGCCGAACGCTACCAGCAAATGTGCGGCACCCGCAGCTCACGCAGGTGCACGCGGGTGTCAGAAAAGTCGTACCGCAGGCGTAGCGCCTGCATGACAGTGAAGATGGCGTTGCAGTCGCGGGGCGCGAGCGGGTGGTTCACGCCTCGCGATGCTCCCGCTCAAGTCCGATAAAACCGCGTGAGCGCGAGCGGCACGGTAGTTGTCACACGCCCAGGGTTAATCGTAAGGTCAATTTCGGATTACGATTGCGCGGCGCCGATCTTACAATCCGTACCATCGCGGACTGCGCACGGGAGACCAGCATGTCGATCATCGCGTGGCTTGTCCTGGGCCTCATCGCAGGGTTCATTGCCAGCAAGATCGTTAACAAAGAGGGCAAGGGACTCCTGCTGAACATCCTCATAGGCGTCGTCGGAGCGGAGATCGGCGGGTTCCTGTTTGGCCTGTTCGGCATGTCAGGGGTCACTGGTTTCAACATCTACAGCCTGTTTGTCGCCGTGCTCGGGGCGGTGGTACTCCTCTTCATCTATCATCAGCTGATCCGTCGGCGCGCCTGACTGCGAGGCGGCGACCTGACACGTCGGGCCGTGCGCTCCGCGAGTGGAGCGCACCGGCACTTATGTCGCAAAGCGCGCGAGCCGTTATCATGACGGAGCAGGTTGGCGCGGACATCGCGCCCGTCAGGGGACGCGCATTCTGGAGGAGAACAAGGATCGCCGGTTACCGCGATCGCCAATAACCGCGCCATGCGCACTGGCCGGCATTCTCAGCGTCTGGGCGACCATGACGCACGGTGCGGAAGGGGAAGCAGGGCAAGCGAACGCCTCTCAACCGCTGCAGGAAGTGCTGGTCATCGGCAGCACGCCGCTGCCGGGGGCGGTGATCGACATCGACAAGGTTCCGGGCAATGTCCAGGTTCTCTCTTCTTCAGATCTGTCCCGGGAAGGGTCGCCGAGTCTCACGGGTGCACTGAACTCGAACCTGAGCAGCATCAATATCAACGATGACCTGGCGGATCCGTTCCAGCCCGACATCCTGTATCGGGGCTTCGCGGCATCACCGGTGCTGGGGACTCCCCAGGGGTTGGCCGTGTATCAGAACGGCGTACGCATCAACGAGGCCTTTGGGGATACGGTCAACTGGGACTTCTTTCCCAGCATCGCAATCAATCAGGTTGAGCTGGTCAGCTCGAGCCCCCTTTACGGCCTCAATGCGCTGGGCGGCGCGGTTTCGGTGAGCATGAAGAATGGCTTCACCTACCAGGGCGGCGAGCTGGAGCTGTCAGGCGGCTCCTTCGGACAGCGCTCGGCCGTAGGTCAACTCGGCATGAGCTCGGGTCCTTTCGCGGTGTACGTCGCGGGTCAGGCGCTGGACTGGGATGGCTGGCGGCAGTTTTCGAGCGACCGTATTCGGACTCTGTACGCCACGCTCAGTTATCACACTGACCGTGGCATGCTCGATCTCAGCTACTCGTTCGCGCGGAACAGCTTGAATGGCCAGGGGCCAGCGCCGGTGCAGGAGCTTGCGGTCGACAGATCGCTGGTGTTCACCGGTCCGCAGAACAACAGCAACGATCTGGATTTCCTCACGCTGAACGGTACCTTGCGGCTCACGCACTCCTGGTCGCTTCAGGGCGTGCTTTATTATCGTGATTACTCGCAGAGCGTGGCCAACGGCAATTCGACCCATTACATCGCATGCACCACCCCCCCCGGAATCCTCTGCCAGCCCGACGGTGTCACGCCCCTGATGAACGCGGCCGGACAGACCCTGCCGGACATCTCACATGGCGGCGCGACCCTGATCGGGGAGAATGACTTTGAATCGATCAACACCTGGGGGCGCGGCGCCGCGCTGCAGGCTACCAACAGCGAGCGGGTCTTTGGCCTCGAGAATCAGTTCAGCCTGGGCGCTACCATCGATTACGCGTCGACGAGCTACTCCACCGCTACGCAGATCGGGGTGCTGAGCTCTCAACTGCAGGTGGAGCCTTCCGACCTTATTGTTTACACGCCGCAGAACTCCGCAGGTGCGCTCGCCAACGGTGATCCGACACCGGTCAGTGTCGATTCTGTAAATAAAAACCTCGGCGCCTACTTGACTGACACTGTGAATTTGACTCCGGAGCTGGCGGTCACGGCCAGCGGGCGCTACAACGTCACTCACGTCGACCTTGTCGACCAGCTCGGCACCAACCTTACCGGCAGCAACCGCTTCGTTCACTTCAACCCGGCCATCGGTGCGACTTACAAATTGCTGTCCAACATGACGCTCTATGGCGGTTGGTCCGTGAATAACCGGACCCCGACTCCCAGCGAGATAGAGTGCTCCGACCCGCTCACGCCGTGCCTCCTGCCCACGAGTCTCGCGGGAGATCCGCCGACTCTGAAGCAGGTGGTTTCGCATACAGTCGAGTTGGGCTTGCGGGGTAAAGTCGCGGCCGCGCCGGGCACCAACGGCGAGGTGAGCTGGAACCTGAGCATGTTTCGAACACAATTGCACGATGATATCTACGGCATCTCTACCAACCTCTATCAGGGATTCTTTCAGAACATTGGGGACACGCGGCGACAGGGGATAGAGGCCGGGTTGGGCTACCGCAGCTCGCGGCTGTCGGCGTACCTCAACTACAGCTTCATACAGGCAACGTTCCAATCCGCTTTTCTCGTGCCCTCATCTTCGAATCCCTATGCGGACGCTGCGGGGAACATCCAGGTGGAGCCGGGTGACCTGTTCCCCGGGATCCCGGAGCACCGCGTGAAGCTCGGTGCGGACTACGGCATCATCCCCGCATGGACGGTCGGTGCCACGTTGAATATCGTCAGCAGCTCCTACTATGCGGGTGACCAGTCCAATCAGCTCGAGCCGCTACCCGGGTTCACGGTCGTGAGCCTGCACTCGACCTACCGACCGAGCGCGCACCTCGAGCTGTTTGCCTCGATCAACAATCTGCTCGACCGCAAGTATGCAAGCTTTGGGCTCTTGAGCGATCCGACCGGTGTTGGCGCTCCGGGCATTCCGCCCGGCGCGGTGACCAACGGTCCGGGCGTGGACAATCGCTTCCAGAGTCCGGCGGCGCCGTTCCAGGCATTCGCTGGCGTTCGCTTCACGCTGTAATGGAGTCTTTCCTGATTTCGGTCTCGACGGTAGCGATCGCCGAGATGGGCGATCGGACGCAACTCCTGTCGTTGATGCTCGCGGCGCATTACCGCAAGCCCTGGCCGATCCTGGCGGGCATTCTCTGTGCAACGCTCGCCAATCACGCGTTAGCGGGGCTGGTCGGGTTTCGGCTCGGGCGGTTCCTCACGCCGGCCGTGCTCGACTGGACCATTGGGGTCAGCATGATCGCGATGGCGCTCTGGGCGCTGCGCCCCGATACGCTCAAGGTGAACGAGGGTCAGGTCAGCCGCACAAGTGCGTTCTTCGCGACCCTGGTGGCGTTTTTCATTGCCGAGATCGGCGACAAGACGCAGATCGCAACGGTGGCGCTGGCCGCCGGATACTCGAACGTCTGGGCCGTAATCGCCGGGACCACGACCGGCATGATGCTCGCGAATATACCGGTCGTGTTTCTCGGCAAGGCTTTCTCGGACCGGCTGCCGCTGAAAGCCATCCACTACGTTGCCAGCGCGCTCTTCCTGGTCCTGGGCGCGGTGTTCATTTTTCGCGCGGTGCACCACCCGAGCTAACGTTAGGGGGCATTGATTGGGAGGTCTTGCGATGGCCCAATAATTCCATATAATTGGAAGAATGAAATCGACTGCCGCCATTGCCTCCCTCAGTGCACTCGCATCCGAACCGCGCCTTGCGGTCTATCGACTCCTGGTGAAACGTGGTCCGGAGGGCTATACGCCGACGGAGCTGGCAGAGCGTCTGGGCGTTCCGGCCCCGACTCTGTCATTCCACTTGAAGGGTCTGGTGCAGGCCGGCCTGGTCGTCAGCCGCCGCAATGGCCGCAATCTCCACTACAGCCCCAACTTCGACCGGGTACGCGACCTGGTCGAATTCCTGACTGAGAACTGCTGCAGTCTCGCGGACACGAACTGTGACAGTGAGTGCCAGCCCGAGGCGGCGACGCCCGCCGTAAGAAGGACGCGAGCATGAAACGCCTGCACGTTCACGTATCGGTGAAGGATCTCGACGCGTCCATCCGGTTCTACTCGCAGCTATTCGCGAAGCAGCCGACGGTGCAGAAGCCCGATTACGCGAAATGGATGCTGGATGACCCGCGC
>Ga0126373_10004565_pt1 | contig 10607 bp, 5 predicted proteins | sample PanSoiMetPlot_11_FD_92545 | JGI IMG/M metagenome (GOLD analysis project Ga0126373, IMG submission 92545) | Tropical forest soil microbial communities from Panama - MetaG Plot_11 | ecosystem: Environmental > Terrestrial > Soil > Tropical forest > Bulk soil | place: Panama | collected 2016-02-17
CCTGCACCGCCGACGGCACTGGCCTGTGCGCCACGATTGGCGCGAAGGCTCCGACGGTCAGAACCGCCGCCGCGATCACCGGCACGCCGAGCACTCTTATGTCGACCAATCGGCGAACGCCACGATGTCGCCGCATACTCACCTCTTCTCGTCGGTGGCTGGCCAACGAACACATTAACGACTGGCGATGGCCATTGATAGACCGCGACGAGACGGGGCGGGCAGCGTCACCCGGTTAAGGGAGCCACCAGGTTTGCTTCTTGGCGTTCGCGCAAATGGTGACGTCCATCTGGGTGCCCGCGGTCAGGCTCGAGCCGGGATCGGTGAGGCACTTGCCGTCGGCGGCGTTGCGCAATTCGTAGCGCCCGAACACGGACCAGTCCTGTGCCTTCTGACGCGCGCAATGGGCGAGCACCACCATCGGCCGGCCACGGCGAGGGTTGGTGACAGTGGCACAGAGCGTGCCGGATCGGAGCTTGCCGCCCGCGATCGACCAGCGCTCGCTCGTCCACCCGGTCCCGCAGTTGGAGACAACGACCCGGCCGTGGCTGGCGGCCGCCAGGCACTCACCGAGCAGCGCGCTGGTGACCGTGCCGTTGGCCAGGTTGGTGACGGCAGCCTGGACTAGGTCAAGGAAAGGAGCCGCGTAGGTCTGGTTGTCATACGAAGACCATGGAGCGAAGCTGATTCCTAGCCCCGATGCCTGGTACGCCGCGCCAGCGTTGCACACCGGGTCGAAGGCGCACTTGTCCTTTACGTTCTTGGCTCCGACGGTATTGAGCTGCCACAGGCCCCGGTCGTACGACGCGTACCCGGCCGGGCATTTGAAGGATGGCCAGTCGCCTTCTCCGGTGATGTTCCCACTCTGGTCATCGCAGACGATCAGATGCGGATCGCCGCCGCTCTCGGCCACGCAGACCGTTGCGGCTGTGACCAGGTCGCCGGCGTAGTACCCGTTGTTCGCCCAGCCGGCCTTGGCCGCGTAGTACACGCACGTTGACACGGCCTTGCCTGTTGCAGCCCTGGACAGATGTCCGCGCCAGGCGACCGGCGCGATCATCATCACGCGCGATGCCAGCGCGCGCGCCGATGCCTGCCCGGTCGTTTTGTGCGTGCCGGACGCTAGGGCGGGCACGACGGCGGTCGCCCCGACGGCTCCCGCTATCGCGACAGCGAGCACGATCGCGATCTTGGTCACAGCGGGTCGGCGAAATCGGCTAAACAAGGATCAATCCTTCCCGTCGGGGCCTTCGCGGATATCCGCGACCAGGTGAATCCGCGCGTCTACCCCCGGTTTCGGGGGTCTATGCGCGCATCCGCCTAACAGAAGGCCGATATTCCCGGCAATCATCCTATACCGGGCGCATGATCGAGGAGACTTGCCGTTTTGGGGAGCGCTGCTGTCACATATCGCGGCCAACTCTCCCCGATCATGGAGAAATCGGTAGGAACCGCAAACCGTGAGCTCAGACCTTCTCGAAGGTCACCTTCGTGCCCGGGCCAACCTCGACGGAGACGGCGAGCACCTCGGCGGCGATCCAGTCGCCATACACGAGCAGGTCCTTGTCCGACTTAGGCAGCCACAGCCCGATCCGGTCGGACAGGCCGAGTCCAGCCTCCTTGCGCATCGTGTTCACCTTGTGGATGAGCTCGTAAACCCGGCGCTCCTGGCGCAGTTCGTCGTCCAGGGTGGTGTCGAGCGCGACTGTCACGCCGCCTTCGGAGGCGACCTCCCAGCCGGCCTTCTCAAGCCGCTCGACGATCACCTCGGCGGACTCGAGCACGTAACCCATGACCTCGAATCGGCCGTCGTCGAGCGCGCGGAACTCCGCCGCGTCGAGCGCCTGCTTTACCAGCGGCATGGCGCTGCCAAGACGCGGCGCGACAACGGGGAAGTTGGGCTTGACCCGCAGCCCGCTGGTCTCGATCGGCTCCAGGCTCACTTCCTTCACCCGGAGCTCGTCAGCGATCTCCGGCAGGTACCGCTCAATACCTCCGACGCCCTCGACGAGCAGGTTGCGGAGCGGCTGGCGCAGCGGGAGCTTGGACTGCGCCCGCGCCCTACGGCCCAGGTCGACGATCTGACGCACCGCGGCCATGTCGGCCACCAGCCGGTCGTCGATCTGCCCAGCCTGCGGCCAGCCGGCCAGGAAGACCGACTCAGGTGCTTGCGGGCGGCCCGCGGCGACGATCGCCTGCCACAGGTGCTCGGTCAGGAACGGCATAACCGGCGCGATGACCCGCAGCGCCTGCACGAGCCCAACCCAGAGGGTGCGAAGCGCCGCCTCGTCGCTGTTCCAGAACCGCCGCCGCGAGCGCCTGATGTACCAGTTGGACAGGTCGTCGAGGTAGGACTCGAAGGTGCGCAGCACGTTGACGGTGAGGTACTCCTCGTAGCCGGCCGTCGCGTCGGCGATGAACCTGCGGGTCCGGGCCAGGAGCCAGCGGTCGAGCGGCTGCATTCCGGGCCACGGGTCATCGCTGACTGCACCCGCCGTGACGACGTCAAGGTCGGCGAGGTCGGGGGAGAAGCCCGACGTGTTCGCGTAGCTGGTGAAGAACGACAGGCTGTTCCAGAGCGTGAGCAGCTTGCGCTGGATCTCCTTGCCGGGCCCGAATCCGAAGAGCAGGTTCTGGTTCGGCGGCTGCTGGCAGTACTGCCAGCGCATCACGTCCGCACCCATGCGCCGGAACGCTTCTTCCGCGCTGATCATGTTGCCCCACGAGCCGTGCATCTCCCGCCCGGCCTCGTCCAGCATCTTCTCGTAGCCGAGGACCCGCCGGTACGGCGCCCGCCCGGTCAGCGTGACCGACATGAACAGCTGGGAGTAGAACCATAGCCTGATCTGCTCGCGCATCTCCGACACCCAGTCGGCCGGGAACCACTCCTCCCAGTAGCTGTGGTCGGGCAGGTCGGCGGTCGTCAGCCCGTTCGCCGCGCCCGTCGCGTAGCCCTCGTCGCGCCACGACGGGTTCTCCCAGCCGAGCGTGGAGAACGGGACGATGCCGGCGTCGAGCCAGACATCGCCGACCTCGGCGATCCGCTCGACCTCCTCGCCGCAATCCGCGCAGCTGATCTTGATCGCGTCGATCCACGGCCTGCGCAGTTCCTGCAGGTCTTCTAGCGCTTCCGGTTTCGTGGCCCGCTCGTAAAGCTCGGCGCGGGAGCCGATCACGTTCAGGTGCCCGCACGAGCAGGGATAAAACGGCAGCGGCAGCCCGTAGTACCTGCGCCTGGAGATGTTCCAATCCGACATGTTGACAAGCCAGTCGTCCATCCGGCTGCCCATGTAGGCGGGCGTCCACTCGACGTCGCGGTTGGCCGCCCGCATCGGCTCCCTGATGTCGTTGACGGAGATGAACCAGTCGTCGGAGATCCGGAAGATCAGCGGCGTGTGGCAGCGCCAGCATTCGGGATAGCGGTGGGTGATCTGGCCGCCGCGCACCAGCAAGGACCGCTGCTTGAGGTCGTTCACCACCTGGTCGCCCACCTCGGAGGTGGCCAGGCCTGCGAGCCAGCCGTACTCGGGGTAGAACCGCCCTGACTCATCGACCGGGGCGAGCACGGGCAGCCCGCACGCCGTGCCGAGGTCGAAGTCCTCAGAACCGCAGCCCGGCGCGATGTGCACGATTCCGGTGCCGTCGTCCATCGACACCTCGTCCCAGGGGACGACGCGGTGCTCGACGCCGCCGCCCGGTGCGAGGTAGTCGAACGGGCCTTCGTACCGCCAGCCGACAAGTTCGGAGCCCGGCAGCACCTCGGCGAACGCCTCGCCTTCGGCCCGCTGGATCGCGATAGCGTCGGCGCGCTGCACGGCCATCCAGTCACCGTTGGCCAGCCGCCCGTACTGGGCGTCGGGCGCGACCGCCGCCGCCACGTTCGCAGGCAGCGTCCACGGCGTCGTCGTCCAGATGACCAGCGCTTCGCCGGGCCGGTCGAGCAGCGGGAAGCGTACGAATAGCGAGGGGTCGGAGCGGTCGACGTAGTTGCCGAGAAGCTCGTGCCCGGAAATGGACGTGCCGCATCGCGGGCACCATTCGGTGGGCCGGTGCCCGAGATAAAGCCAGCCTCGTTCGTGGACGATCCGAAGGAACTTCCAGATGTACTCGATATTCGTATCGGAGAACGTGTAGTAGTCCTGCCCCCACGCCATCCACTGGCCGAGCCGTACCGAGCCGCTGATGAGCTCGGATGAGGACCACTCCACGACCTCGCGGCATTTCTTGGCGAATGCGGCCAGTCCGTACTCTTCGATCTCGCGCTTGGAATTCAGACCAAGCTCGCGCTCGACGCCGACCTCGATCCATAGGCCCTGGCAATCGAAGCCATTCTGATAGCGCTGCTCGTAACCGCGCATCGCCTTATAGCGCTGGAACACGTCCTTGAGTGTCCGGCCCCAGGCTGTGTGAACGCCGAGAGTCTTGTTCGCCGTGACCGGCCCGTCAATGAAGCCGAACTTAGGTCCGCCAGCGGTATGCGCGCGCAGCTTGGCGAAAATGTCCTGACGATCCCAGAAGTCCAGGATCGAGAGCTCCAGTGAATCAGCGTCTGGCTTGTCAGACAGGTCGGGGAACATGGCCCGGAGTCTATCGTCCCCGCCCACCTGGACTCGCAGGCATTATCGCCGTATCACCCCGCAGGCGCTTCCTACGATGGAGCCGATGAGGCGGGCATGAACCCGTTCTCAGTCAAAGGCAGCGAGCGTAGCCGACGGCCGGTCGCGTTGAATATCGCGTTCGCGATCGCGGGTGCGATGGCGATCATGGGAGTCTCGCCCGCGCCCGCCGATGGCAGGTCGGGCCGGTCGAGCAGCAGCACCTCGATCGGCGGGACGTCGGCCAGGCGCGGTACCCGGTAGGCGGAGAACGCGGCATTCGCGATCACCCCGTCGGTGAACCTGATCGCTTCGTACATCGCGCCCCCGAGCGCCATGGAAGCCGCGCCCTCGATCTGCCTGACGACCGTCTGCGGGTTGACGATCGCGCCGCACTCGTAGCCGGTAACCAGGCCTGCGACCCGGACCCGCCCGCCCTCGACAAGTACTTGCGCGGCGGTCACGACCCGGCCGTCCTTCTCGAGTCCGCAGGCGATGCCGACGCCCACGCCCGCTATCCGCTCCTGCCCCGCCTCCCAGCCGATGTGCTCGGCAACCGCACACAGCACGGCCGCGAGCCGGTCGTCGGCCAGGTTCCGCAGCCGGAACTCGACTGGGTCGGCCCCGAGCCGATGGGCGAGTTCGTCGATCATCGACTCGCGCGCGAAGTTGTTGACGGTCGCCGCCAGCGCCCGGTACGAACCCTGAGGCAACGGGCTACGCGCGGGCGCATACTCGAGCCGCAGGTCGGCTACCCGGTACGGGGTGGCGATTCCTGGCTGGCCGGCGTTGACGACTAGATGCGTCCACCCGGACAGCTCGCCGTCCCTGGTCGCTCCGGCCGCGACGTCGATCACGGCGGCCGGCCGCAGCGTGCCGACGGTGAACTCCTCGTGCCTGCTCCACGCCACCCGAACCGGCCGGCCCGCGTGCCTGGCAAGCGTCGCCGCCTCGATCGCGATGCCGCCCGCGTGCTTCCCGCCGAAGGCGCCCCCGGTCGGCGGCACGACGATGCGCACATCCTGCTCGCCCACGGCGAGCGCCTCGGAAACTTCCTTCCTGATCCGGAAAGGGGTCTGGGTTCCCGTCCACACCGTAACCCGGTCTGCGTCGTCCCAGCTCGCCACCGCGATCCTGGTTTCTAGCGCGGCCGCCGCGATATAGGCGGCCGTGTACGTGGCCTCGCATCTCACAGCGGCGACCTCGAGCGCCGTGGCGGCCGAGCCTTCCTGGCGCTTGAAGGCGCCGAACCAGCTGTCGGTCTCCTCAGGATGGGCGCGGAGGTACTCGCTGATGTCCGAGTCGGACGGCGCATCAGGCACGTCCCACTCGGCCCGGGCTTGCAGCGCAGCTGCCGCGTGCGCCGCCGTAGCCAGGTCCTCGGCGACGACACCCACGAGCTCGCCCGCCCTTATCAGTGTCGCGCCCGGCCAGTCGTCGATGACCCCGGCGTCCAGCGATATCAGCACCGCGCCGGGCGCTGGTGGCCTCACCAGCGCGCCGTGCAGCATGCCCGGCATGGACAGATCGGAGGTGAACCGCCGGGTACCGGTCACGGCCGCGAGCGCTCCCGGCGCGGTGTGCGGCTGCCCGGCCTGGGCCCACTGGGCCGGGTCGGACAGCACCGGCTCGCCGCTGACGATCTCGATTCTGCGGTCGCCGGGCCGGGCAGGCGGGAGGTGGCGAGCGTAGGCCGCGGTTCGGCGGAGGGCGGCACCGGCGTCGGGCATCGACCGGCTGCCGAACGTGCCCATGTCGAACGGGCACACATCGGTGTCGCCCATCGCCAGCCGCACCTGGGCCACCGGAACGCCAAGCTCCTCGGCTACGAGCAGCCGCAGCGCGGTCCTGTTGTCCTGACCGACGTCCACCTTGCCCGTGAACGCGGTCACCACGCCCTCTGGGCTCAGGTGCAGCCAGGCGCCGCGTGCCGTTGTCCATCCTGGCGCGCCCCTCGCGGGCGGGCCTGCCGCAGTTGGCGCTGGCGGCTCGAGCACGACGACAAGCCCGTCGCCGAGCGCTCCGAACCAGTCACGGTCAGCGGCAGGCGTCATATCCCAGGGCCTGGCGGGCCGGTAATGCGACTCGCCCGGATCCGGTGGCCCCCACCGGTCGGACGCTGCCGGAATGGGCGGCTGCCCGAGGTAGTCCGGGCTGCCCGTTGCCTGCGCCGCCCTGTGCACCGCCCTGCGTATTCGCGGATAGCCGCCGCACCGGCAGATATGCCCGGCGAGGGCGACGTCGACGTCGGCGTCACTCGGGTCCGGGGTGCGTGCGAGCAGCGCCACCGACGACAAGATCACCCCGGGCGTGCAATAGCCGCACTGCGCTGCGCCCTCTTCGGCGAATGCGAGCTGCACCGTGTGCAGCTGGCCGGGCTCGCCAATGCCTTCGATGGTGACGATGTCGCGCTCGGCCGCCAGCCCGGCCGTCAGCTGGCAGGACCGGATTGGCTCGCCGTCGGCCAGCACCGTGCAGGCGCCGCATTCGCCTTCGCCGCAGCCCAGTTTGGCCCCGGTCAGGCCGAGTTGGTCACGCAGGGCCGACAGCAGTTGCGCGGACGCCGGGACGACCGATCGCGTCCCGTTGACGATCAGCGTCACCCGATCGTGATCACCATCGGCCGGACCATGGCCGGACACCCCAGGACTCGTCGTCATTCCACCCGTCACCTAACGAACGGTCAGGGCCCGATGACCGCTGGAGTTGCCACTGCCGCTCAGATAAGCGGGACGTACCGTAGCCTGGGTAGCCGTAGGGATCCACGCCGTACGGATCTGCCGGGTACGCAGCATCGGTCTCGGGAGTCCGGGTGGGGTATCCGTTCGGCTCGTAGGGCGCCGACGTGTACGGAGCCGTCGGATAGCCCGGCTGAACTTGCTGCATCGACGGGGGCCCGAAGCCTCCAGCCGGTGGCAGCCCGCCGGGCTGGTTCCCTGGCATCTGGTAGATGCCGGCCTGGTCGGTGTGGACGCCGGACTGGTAGCTCATGTAGCTGGCCGCGGACTGGCCGACCGGCGGGTGGCCGACGAAGCCGGCGTCGGATGCTTGACCGTAGGAGTATCCGGCGGCCTGCTGGCTTGGGTAGCCCCCGAGGTCGGGACGCTGGGCGGCCGGGTAGTACGGAGAGCTCTCCTGGTAGCCGGGCTGGCTCGGCATCGGCTGACTCGGCATTGGCTGGCTGTAGCTGCCCGAGTCCGGTCCCGGGTAGCCAGGCGATACCGGCAGAGAGGGTGCGTAGCCCGGCGGCTGCATGGGCGCCCCGTAGGTGACGGTGACCCCGTCATTCGGGTAAACACCGTTCGCTGGTGGCAGGTAGCTGTCGCCCGCCTGAGCGCCGGGCTGCCGGTAGGGGTCTGCCGGGGCCAGAGGAGCAGCCGCATAGTCGGCGCTGTTCACGGCGGGCAACGACGCGGCGGGCACTGAGTAGCCACCGGAATGCCGGCCACGGCCCGGCTGGCTGTCCAGCGGGCTCACCGGCGGGTGCAGCGGCGCGGGCGGATAGCCCGGCTGCTGCCTGGCCGGCGGCGCAGGCGCACTGACCGGCCCAGTGTCCGTCCTGCCGCGCCGGTACGACCGGCTGTCGTCAGCGGCCACGCGAGGGAACGACGGGCTGGTGAGAGGATCGTTGTCCAGTGGCTGCGGGATCCGGCCGCTCCCGCTGGTCGACGTCGGACGTGGGTCGGTGCCTGCGGCTATGGCCCGGCGCAGCTCAGTCGAACCGTACGCCTCGGTCCTGGCGCCGAACGCGGCGTCCACCGGCTCAGGTGATAGCGGAGCGAACGCGGCATCGACGGTCTGGCGCGGCGCCCTGGCTGCGGGAAGCGCGCTCTGCTCGCGCCGGTCAGGACTCTTGCGGCGCTCAGGAAGGTCGCGCCGCTCCGGTGGCTCGCGACGGTCGGCGGGCTCGCGACGCTCGCTGGCCTCACGGCGCTCGCTGCGGGTCGGGCCCGTGACGGGGTCGGAGCGGACGTCGCCGCGATCGCGCGCCGACCTGGAAGGCGGCGGAGCCGATGGCGTGCTCGGCAGCGGCTTGTCCGACGCGAGCTCAGCCCAGTAGTCGACGTCGGACAGTTCGTCCCACTCGGTGCTCGGCCAGTCGCCGTCGTCGTCCCGCTTGCTCTTGCTCTGGGTGCCCTTGCCGGGCCGCGGCTTGACCTCGGGCAGCGCGTCGTCGCGCGTGCTCTGGCCCGGGTTGGTTTTACGGCTGTCTGGCCGGGCGTGAGGCCCGCTGTTGCCGCGCCGGTCCCGGTCTTCCCGGCCCGGGCTGGTGCTGTCGCGCGAAGGCAAATCCCGCCCGCCAGGCCGCGAATCTCCGCGCCCGTTCGACGCGCGGCTCATCGAGGCGGTTGCCGAGATCAGGCTGTCCGAGTTGTCCCGGTCCTGGTAGTCGCGGTCGTCGTACTCGCGTGAACCGGGAGCCCGGCGGTCCCGGGGCGGTCCGGCGTTCCTGGCAGCCCGGTCGTCTCGATCTGCCGGTCCGTAGTCATCCCGGGCGCGGTCGCCGCGCCGGGCGCCGTCCCTGGTGTCTCTGGCGGCCTGGATGGGGGCCGGCTCCCGGCTGGCATACCGCGCGCCATCGTCCCAGCCTGCGCCATCGCGCGACGGAACCCGTCGCTCGGCTGTCCTGGCGCCGCTATCCCGGCCAGAGCTGTCCCTCGCGGGGCCTGGGCGGCTCGTACTGCCACGGCTCATTGCCGGACTGGTGGCGCGGGGGCTGGCGCCGGCACCGGCGAAGTCACCGGCTCCTGACCTGTCGCGATCCCGGCCTGAGCCGCGCATCGCTTCGTCCCGGTCGACACGTGCGCGCTGCCGGTCGTCGTCGTGATGCCCGGAGCGCATGTGATCGCGCGAAGGATGGCCGCCGCGACTGCGAGAGTGCCCGCGTCCACCGGCCGTCTGGTCCTCGAAGTCGTCCTCGTCGTCGGCGCGCAGGTACCTCATTCCCAACAGCACGACGACGACAATCAAGGCGACGACGGCGGCCAGAATGATCAGCACCGTCTCGGGCATCGCACCATCCATCGCGGAGTTGGCCTAGGTGTGGTGCTCCTCGCGGGCGCGCCGGCCATCGACGCGAGCGCAACAGCTACTTCGAGCACCCTGGACTCTTCGCCGGACAGATCCCGGATCAATCGCTAAACGACGATTCTGTCGGACTACTATGGTCTGTGTCAGGAGATTCGAGAAGTTTTACCATCTCTGTCTACTCCGTGTAACAGTTCGATTACGGTTAGCCTCGAGGCGGGTAGGCCCGAGCGGTAAGCCTGCCAACCGCAATTACATGGCTGGCTATTGCCGACCATACAGCGCGCAAGCCGTTTCCGTTGGGAGGCTGTATCACCGAGTTCAGCGCGTAGACGGTAAAACGATACTGATGGAAGGGCCGTTGCGGGCAAGGCGGGTCATAGCTGGCTTTGCCGGCACTGTTCTGCGCCGCCAGGGCTCCGGTGGGAAGCCGGTTCTGGCCAATGGCGACCGTCGTCGGGCTGATGTCGTACACGAGCCAATAAACGTAGGGCCTGATCGGCGCGTTTGAGTCGTCAAGCACGATCGCGAACGATTTGACCGCCTGCGACGTCGCACCTGACCACTGCAGGGGAGGGCTCATCCGGGCGCCGTAGCAGGTGTAGATCTCGGGCAAGCGCTCATCAGTGCTGAACACCGGGCTTGTCACGGTCAGCGACGTGGATGCGCGGAGCTTGCCGGTGCCGACCCCGCCGAGCAGTCCGCAGCCGCTAATCAGGGGGACGAGCACGACGAGCGCCGTGCCGGCAGCCAATCGACCTCGGAGACCACAGCTGGCAGCGACCATGCGGCGGACGTAGTGGATCAAGCACCGTCCCCTCATCTGATCTTGGCGGCGAGTCCCCCGCGCTCGGATCTTACGCGGACGAGGCGAACGGTCAACGCGAATGCAGGCCCGGCTCACGGCTCTGATCCCACGATTCATTCCGGCGCGGGACCGGCCTAGTCTGGCTGACGGGAAGTCCCGAACATGATTTCGTCCCA
>Ga0126373_10004566_pt1 | contig 10606 bp, 12 predicted proteins | sample PanSoiMetPlot_11_FD_92545 | JGI IMG/M metagenome (GOLD analysis project Ga0126373, IMG submission 92545) | Tropical forest soil microbial communities from Panama - MetaG Plot_11 | ecosystem: Environmental > Terrestrial > Soil > Tropical forest > Bulk soil | place: Panama | collected 2016-02-17
GCCGTGCACCCGGCTGCCCAATCGTGGTCCTCGTCCGCGTCTTGCTGCATTGGTGCCGGCGCATAACGAAAGCACAGGAGTGCTTCCGACACTTGCGGACATTCAGAGCCAATTGCTCTCTGGCGACCGCTTACTTGTCGTGGCAGATAATTGCACAGACGACACGGCAGCTGTCGCAGCGGCGCGAGGTGTTGAGGTCATCGAGCGGCATGACGCGACGAGGATAGGCAAGGGGTACGCTCTCGAATGGGGCGTTCGACATCTCAGTTTGGACGCACCCGAAATTGTCGTAGTGATCGATTCCGACTGTAGGCTCGCGGATGGTGCAATGGAACGACTTGCTTTCAGCTGTAAGTCGACCGGCCGGCCTACGCAGGCGCTTTACCTGATGACGGGGCCGAAGTCAAAGATCAATTATCAAGTTGCAGAATTCGCTTGGCGCGTAAAGAACTGGATACGTCCACTTGGACTCAAGGCCGTAGGTCTTCCTTGTCAATTAATGGGGACCGGGATGGCATTTCCATGGAGCGTTATTAGATCAACCAACCTCGGCAATGGACGCATTGTAGAGGACCTCATCCTTGGATTGGATTTAACTTTGGCCGGACACCCCCCTTTATTCTGCCCGTCGGCTCGCGTCATGAGCGAGTTTCCAACATCGGTTCAGGGAGCGAAAACTCAGCGACAACGCTGGGAGCATGGCCATATAGATACGATCCGTAGAACTGCTCCACGCTTGCTTATTGACGCCTTCATACACCGCAATTGGGAACTTTTGGCACTAGCGCTTGATCTAGTGGTGCCACCGCTGTCTCTTCTCGGAATATTGATACTTGGGATGATTGGAGTTAGTGGATTGGCTGCCGCTTTGGGCTTTTCGTCGGTGGCATTTGTCGTCAATATCGCTAGCCTTTTCGCATTCGCGATCGCCACTTTCCTAGCTTGGTTCAAGTGTGGTCGCGATGTCTTGCCGGCTGGCGCGATTTTGTGGACGATACCTTACATTATCGGGAAATTGACAATTTATAGTCAGTTGGTGCTCGGCAAGATTAGTTCGGAATGGATCCGAACTGATCGCAGCAAGTCGGAGTAAGTTTTTGGTAGGGAGCCCTAATTGGTTCAAACGGCCCCCCTCCCTCCGAACCCCACGCAGCGCCGTGAGCGTCTCGCGTTCCCCCTCGCGTTGGTCTTACGGCCGGCATTCCGTCCAGAGACGCTGCCACCTGATGCGTGCTTTCGAACCAGTTCCCAGACAGTCAATCGTCTGTTTGGATGATGTTGCTGCTCAATACAAACTTGCAGGGGAAACGACCGACGCAAGCAATGCGAGGAGGCGAGAGCGCGCCGTCAGCGGGAGAGCCAGGAACACCCCGGAAACCGCCCTGCAGAGGCCCCCGGGCCCGATCGCGTACCTCGGCGCCGCCTATATGGCCTCGCGGCTGCGTTAAGCGGGATCGAGTAATGGGCGCGCAGCCAAGTGTCGAGCTAGCGGAACTGGACCCGGGCGACGAGGGAGTTACGTTGCCGACCGACGCACGGAGTAAGACCAGTCCACAATCAAGCGCCAATGATCCAAATCCGTGAGTTGGCGCTCTGATCGGTGACCGGTTCTCGACCCGGAACGGGTAGCGCTGGGCGCGCTGGAGGAGTGGCGGAGGGCGTAGTTGCAGGTACTTTATTAGGGCGTGATTGAGGATCACGTACCAACGTTCAACGGGAGTCAACTGCTCCGCAGTTCTTCGTCAGTCAGCAAAAAAGCAGGCGATACGTGTCAGCGACAATGTTCGCCCTATACGCTGGTAGTGGTTACTGTGGTCCGGTGTTTCAGCGTCCGGTTTCTTGAATTGTTATTCATTTTTCTGGCTGGTGAGCGACGAATTCCCCTTCGGCGGACCAGAATAGTCCAACTTCAGGCCAATCATCTGACACGTTAACGGTGTCAACTTACCGCCCAAGGCGAACCCAGTGGCCTGTTGAGCGTATTCGGTAGCAAAGCTATAGTACAGAGCGTGACTGTCAGGCTCGTTAGGAATCTTTCCTAGGTAGATATCTAATTTTGTTACTCTGCTAGCGGCACCTGTTCCGTGACAGGCGAATGAACAACTGTGGGTTTGACATGAGTAGTTCCACTGAAACGTAATGTGTGCGTCGTCTGGATATGGTCGCGGCTGCGAATACGGGTCAAGAGGTGCACCTCTCTCTTGCGCCCACAACGAGTTCGTCATTGGGCACACGAATAATGCTATTGCAAAAAGGAGCGAAGGCTTCGACATCGATCTCTCCTCAGCCCGTTGGATCCCCACTTCAAAATTCAGATCTGCTGACACGCCCCTATTTCCGTGGCTGAAATCGCTGGCCTTTTCGCATCTGGAGGTGTGGACCCATACATGTCCCCGCTCGCCAGACGCCTAAACCGGACACTTCGCAACGCCGTATGTCAGGAGGTCTGAAATTACCGCGACATCTCGACCCCGCGCAAAGGCTACAACGTAGCGGCCCCACAGAGGTTCCAAAACCCTTCCAACCGAGCGGACGGAATCACAGAATGCCCCATTTGGCTGCTCACAAAACAGAAACGGTTAACGCATCAATCCCCATAAGCGAACTGTGCTGGTTTCGTGCGCGATTTACGCGCCGGACGGCACAAGATACCAGGGGGCGACTGCAGAGCTGGGACAAAGCGAAAGGGGCCCCGACGGGCCCCTTTCAGTAGGGACGAGAAGAGGGTCAGGTAGGTGGCGTTTGCGTACGCGCTGTTCGGATCGCTCGCGGGCTTCATTGGCTCGATAGGACTCGTCGTCGATCACGAGGATCTCAAGCATTGTCGATGAGGGGTCGACTAGCGACACGTGGTACGCATTTGGGAAGACTCCACGCCATCCGGTAAAGGACCTGTTGGTAGTCACTACGGAGCTCTTTCTCATGGGTCGACTGACGAGCTCGAAGAGAAGATCAGCATGCCGGTTGGAATACGAGGGGTAACCAATCTCGTCAATAACGAGCAAGCGAGGAGACTTATAACGCAAACGCCGACGCAAAGCCGAATCGCTACCAAGCGTGGCGAGGCTGCGGAGCAGTTCGCCAGCAGTGGGAAACAGAAGCGTGTGACCATTGATCAGGGCGTGATAGGCGATATTTTTGACGAGTATCGGCTTGCCAATTTCATTGGGTCTCACCAAGATTGCGTTGGTCGCGTCCTTGAAAAAGTCGAGAGACATCATCGCTTCGACGGCGGCACGATTGCAGCGTTTTGACCAATTCCAATCGAAGTAGCACAAGGGTTGAAACGGTCGACACGGGCGGCGCCGAGCCGACGCTCAAGACTGCGACGTGCTCGTTCTTTCTCCTCCTGAGAAGCTTGGTGACCCACTGCTCGCTGGCGGAGGCCAGCAAGCCATGGAACCGCAGGGCCCTGGCGCGGGCGAGCAGCGCTTCCGGATTGCTCGTCATCGGACGGTTCCTTTAGCTAGTCGTAGATATTGAGGTTATGGGTTCGCACGACGACGTCCTTGGCCAGCACGTGTGCCGGAAGGTTCAGCATGACGGGTGGTGGGCTCGTTATGGAGTTTCTCGGTGGCGCTTGATGGTTAAGCGCACTGCATTGCGGTATGGGCGCATCGCGCTCGAGCGCGTCAATAATAGAAGTCAATCACACATCGAATCATAAAGGCATTTCCATCACATGACACGTTATCTGATTCGCAATCGAGATCAGGTCTACGGTACCGCCGTGATTTGTCCGCAGGGCGCAAGAGGCACTTTTCGCTTAATCAGTATTGTGATTGATATACCACGACCTAAAGATTCGACGGCGCTTGTTTTTCGGGAACATGCCATATCCCGCGTTGGGGTCGATCAACTCTATATAGAGAACGTTGATCAGTTCGGAGCCGCACCCTCGGTCGCCAGTACCCGAGCTGCTGAGCTACGCCTGCTATTATTCCAATCGTAATAGCAAACAAATACTGGACTTGATCTGAGAAAAAAATCCACTCAAAATAAGAATGAATGTAAAAAACAAGCAATGCCGTTGCAAAACCGAGGAGAAAATCACCTCTTCGGTCCCCTCGATTGCGCCAACCACAACGAAAGGCAACGATCAGCGGCCGAAGCAGCAAAAGCAAAAGGGCGGCAAGGCCAACGTATCCAGTCTCTACTGCGGTTAGCCAGTAAATATTATGAATAAGCGCTGACCTGCTTTCGGCTCTTGGCGCGACGCCAGCGACATCTTCATAGCCCCGCAAATTGGCAACTAAGGCAAAATTGTTCGCCCCAATCCCGTTCGGATTGTCCGAGAACATCATTTCCCCCGCATGCAGAAGCGCGGCCCGCTCATCGTAGTCTGCCTGCAGTGGATTGTACTTGAACCTGTTTTCCAGAGATGAAAGACCCAGTGGGACAGTTATCGTAATTGCAACAACTCCAATCAGGGCGACTAGTGCCTTCCGAGCGGTTACCCCTCGTACCAGCGAAAGCGCAAATGCAAAGATGAAGCCGGGAACTCCGAGCCCAAGTGCAGCACGCGAAGCGGTAAGCACTACGATCACACTACTGACCAACGGGACCGCGACAGGTGACCAGCCCCTCTTGCCAGCTAGGAGTAGCGCAAAGTAGTGTAGGGCCACGAGATTCGCGATCACCCCAAGGGCATTTTGGTGAGTGAAGGTCCCAGGCGTCTGCAAAAAATGTAAAGCAAATCTCTGCCAGACCACGAAGCAAGCCTCGACGTACAAGCCCGCTCCCATACCCATCATGAGCCAGGCAGCAACGCGTTCATCTTCGCATGCTCGCGCGACGACCATATAGACAAAGAAAATCCGCACAAGTTGCCATGCATAAAAAATTGTTGCAACAGGCTCCTGGGCCTGCAAGGTGGAGAGCAGTACAGTCAAAAGATAGAAAGCCAGTGAAAATCGAAATGGAAGCGGGTGGCGTGATCGACCTAGACCAAGATAAATAGCCACGGCAAGCAAGTCTAACGCGGACATTTCCATACCTTTCGTCATACCTGGCCACCCCGGCCATGAAATGACAGCGATTTGCAATCTCGGGCCAGCGCTGAGCAGGAATGGTAAAATTCCAATGAGCATCCAAATCCACGGAGACGACGCTCGGCGGCGGTGCAACCATATTGCGAGCGGAAGTAGGCCCGCTAAACCGAGGACAAAAACCACCCACTTCACGAACTAATCCCTTATGCTCGAGGGGCTTGCTTGGCCGGCTAACCGTCCGGAGTCCCAGCGCGCCCAAAATCAAGGCTGCATTGCTTGGGTAGCTTTAGCCACTCCCCGGGTTTTCGTAGCCATTGATATTTCAACTTGCCTCGTTCCTCGATCACGACGGAATTTCTCGGAACTTGCCGGCCACATTCACCAATAATCTTTCATCTCGAGGCCTTTATTGATTACGTCGTACCATCTAATCGCGTCGAAAATTCTGGAAACTCTGTTAAATGACGATCGTTGATACCGTCTTGGCGGCATTCTCTGACTTTGCGATTTTAACCTGACTGTCAATCTAGCTCGTATCGATCGGTGCGTAAGCTAGAATCGATTGTTGCTGGAAGAATTGCCCCTTTCGCGCATCGATAATCAAATTGGTATGCGCGGTGTATTGGGGAGCGCCGAGCAGAGCGCAGAAAAGAATGATGGGATATTGGCGTTGGACCCAAGCGAAATCAGTGATGTCAGCGGCCCGGTCCCTCGCGATTAGGATCGGTTCCTGTTCGAAGAATGGATACGGTGCAATCGTGCGAAGCATCAGGTTTTCGCAAAGTCGATGGCTCTGTTTGCGTGTCTCTAGCCGCTTCGACAAGCTGCCATTATCTGATCATTAACGCGAAAACGTACGGATTTTTCGCGAGACAAAGCACCACCTTCTCCGCCTGATCCGGGGCGGACGCGAGGCTCGCCGTTGGGGCAAACTAGCAACCGATGCGGGAACGCGAAGTTCCCGTCGGCTAAAAAAGTACCCTCAGGAAGGCGTTGTGTACGGTATCCGACATAGCAATTCGGCAAGGAATATCGGTAATCCTTACCCCAATGACAACGTAATTCTGGCACCAAGCGGCTTTGCGCATCACGAGCATCAACGAACTGCAGCTATCGCTAAGGTTCTTCGCGGTGAAATGTCTCCGGCTGGACCGCGACGCATGCGGTCGTCCGCGACGACGATTTGAAACGTCCATTCCGACATCATGTCAAAACCAAATTACGGGCTTGGGCTCTTCTCGAACTTCCGAACCGGATTTGATGAAAGAGCAGTGTGGCGGCCAATGTTCGGCCCGCCATTTTCGATTCACTGGGCGTGCGCCGCGCTCCCGTTTTCGACACAGCGGGCGCGTGGGCGGAATGCACATAAACTCGCTCTTTGATTAACAAACAGAACGGTTAAAGCTTTGCTTGCTTTTTGAGCGAATTCGTCGTCTATTGTAAGAGTGCGATGCTGGATTGGAAAGTGCTCATAGTTTTCTAGTGACTTTCTATTTTGATTTTTTAGCGTCTTTGCCTAGTAAATGCCGACGAGCGCGAGCTTTGCCGCAACTCATTCGTGCGAGAGCCAAAAAACACTCAGCATACTTGGCAACACGAGACGCCAGGGCCCACTGATCGGATGCTGCGCTGGCGATATTAGAGCGACGCTCACCTTGGGCGCCGTGGGGGCGCTGTTGCGAGCACTCCTCCGCGCGCGAGCGCGGCGGATCCTCAGTCTCTGCAATCCGATCGCAACCTGATTGGATAATCCAGTGAGTAGGGGACCAATTCGCAGCCCTGGGACCATGAGGTCTCCCGCCGCGGGTTTGGAGCGGCGCGCCTGACCGAGCATCCGGTATGCAACCTGTCGACGTCCTATTGAACGTCTGCTTTGACCTCATCGCATGGAGTCAAAATCATGCACATTCTCTTCGGTGCAGCCATCGCGACTTGCCTAGGCCTGTATTCCAGCCAATGTATGGCAGATGAAGGATCGTGTATCGGCAAAGTGTGGAGTGGTCGTGCGGGCAATCAAGAACTCAGAACATTTCCGTTGAATGATGAAGTTTACTGGCTTGTGACGCCACCGCAAGATCCGTTGCGAAGCTGTTTGGTGCCCGAGACAGTCACTATGGCGCCCTGCGTGCACAACGGTTGGTGCAGGATTTCTGGTACGTACGAGGTAAGCTACGGTGCTGGCGGTCCGATGCTGCTGTTTCGCAGTCCTAGGATCGAACGCCTCGATCATCCGAAGCGCCATAGGTCGCATTCGGGTCGTTGACCGCCAAGACTCACCTCCGCATCGCCCGTAGTGTGTACCACGTCAGCTTATCGGAAAAACACTTTGGCGTCTTTGAGAAACGGCCCGCTGACTGCCAAATGCTCAGCGAGGCGAGCTGCGCGGCTACGAGCGACAGATTCGCTAAGGGCGGCGCAAATCGGCAACCACGGACGTTTCCAACCGCCATCACGTCGATTGCAGCGGACCATTGGGATAGAAATCGAGCGTGCTCCGCTCTAGGCGGGAGGTTTCCGTTTCCCGCCCGTGTCGTCGGCCTTCCCCGGAAAACATGCGTCGGCTCCCCGCGCCTATCCCGCGAATCGCAGCTTCTCGCAGGGTGTATTTTCGAGACCGCAGATATTAATAGTTTTCCGGGCCTCCAAGTTTGCTCGCCCTACGGATCGTTTCTACCGCGGCCAGAAGTCGGCTGGCCCGGCTTTCGACTTACCTCAGCCACGTCGACCCTGGCAGGACATACTGGTATCATCGGCTGCTCCGGAATTGCTGGAGTTAGCGGTGCCCGGTTGGAGCGTCACCTCGGAGGTGGCGCATGACCGCGCTCGCTCCGACCTTACCGGCGTTCTTCAGGGACCGCCTCATAGATCAGCGTCAAGCCAACCCTCATACAATCGCCGCCTATCGGGATACCCTGCGAGCGCTCCGTCTTTGCGTTCGCCCAGCCCGGCAAGGAGCCCTCGAAGCTGAACATCGACGACTTCAATACGCCGCTGGTCGGCGCCTGCCTTGACCACCTCGAGCGCCAACCGGAAAACGGCGTCCGCACTCGTAACGCTCGACTGGCCGCGATCCGGCCATTGTTCCGCTACGTCGCGCTTCGTTATCGCCAGGCCGTGATCGAGCGTGTGCTCGTCACTTTCTTGACTGAAGCAGAGCTAGAGCCTGCGGTGCGCTTCTATCTTCCTAACTTCGTGATCAACCGCCGGAGCGTCGGGGTCGACACCGGCCGGGTAGGGCTTTCGTCCAATTGTTTGCGTATTTCTTTCCCTCGACGCGATTGATCAGTGGTGGACGCCACGGGTTTGTGCAGCACTGGGGGTCGACTTGAACTGCGTACACCGCTATTCGATACTCCAGAAATCGGGAGCCGCCCCGCGACCCAAAGCCCATTCGTAGACTTTGAGCATTTTCTTCGCTTTCACGTCCCAGCAATAGAAACGCATCGCGTGTTCACGGGCAGCGGCGCCGAGGCGTCTTATGGTATGTTCGTCAGATACAAGCCTCTCCAGCGCCTCCCCAAAGCTACGAGCTAGCTCCTCGTGGCTTCCAACCGCAACCTTAATCCCGCGATCCGCATCAATGAGCCTGCCCGGGGCACCGTAGTCGACAACCACACATGCTAGCCCACAAGCCATCGCCTCAACGACCGCGCCCGCGCCAAGTTCGCGAATAGAGGGAAACGCGAATATGTCGGCGTCCCGCATCAACGCCGCAACTTCCGCTTGGGTCTTCCAGCCGAGCATTTCAACTTCGTTGCCGAGACCACGGCTTTGAATCAACGCCTCGATGGCAGCACGTTCAGGACCCTCGCCGACAATGACAAGACGGTGCCCGCGAAGTGCAGGACAATCGGCGAACGCCCGCACGACAACTTGTGGCAGCTTGTAGGGAACGAGTCTGCCAACGAACAATATGGTCCTTCGCTTACTACAGGGCCGCTCGGCGACCTTCCCGAAGACATCGGGGTCGACACCAATTTCTGGAAACTCAACAACTCGCGCGCGCGCTTTTCTGGGCAGATCATCTATGGTATGCTGAAATGCCGCAAGTACCGCCGCGGATCTGGCGTAGCTCGCTCCGTGAAAGGGAAACGCGCGATACGCGCTGCGAACGTATGAGAGCCAGTCCCGCTCGCGTGCCACCAGTTCGGCGCGAAACACCTGCGGCCATTTCAGTCCACCATTCAATGGCCCGAGTACAAAGGGAATGGGCGACCATTTCGCCATGGGACTCGGCAATGTCGGGGACATCGGCGTGATGCGATGAACTACATCAAATCGGCCGCCCCGAAGCTCCCCGCGAAACGACTTCCACACCTCCCACTCGAATGCAAGATAACTCGGATAGGACAGAGCGATGGCTGTGGTCCATGCAATGTGTGTCCCACCGCGCAGCCACGTGGCGAATTTCCACAATCGTCGAGCGACGTACTCATTATCAACGTAGTGGACTATCGCACGACCGAACCCCACTTTCTCGATGTTGGCTCGATTGCGTACGTGCGTAACCACAACGACATCGGCATGGTCCGCAATCGCGCGTGCTGCCTTGTATCCCACGACCGGGAGCGATGGCCACTCAGGGTTGCATTGGTCCGCTAGAATCAATACTCGCATCATGGGTTACGCGCGTCCTGCATCCGGCAGCAGCCGTCGATTAAGATTTCTCGCATGAAGTCTTCTCGCAGGAGCAGACAGGTCAAGCATGGCAGTGAGGGCACGAAGGTGACGTCGTCTTCCAAGATCGGTACGCTTTGGCTCCCTTGCTAAGCCTGCTGAAGACATTCAAGATGAGAATGGAAGCACCTCCGGATCGCTGCATCGCTGAAGTTCGCCCGATCCGCCAAGCGGCGGGTTGGAAAGAACTGAACACCTGGGAGCCCATGTCCCGCCGACGAAGGCTATTTCTTTTCTAATCGAACGCAGCCTATCGGCCGTTCTGGCGAACTGATGACGAATGCGGCACCGAAGAAATCGGATAATCGATTCATTGTAAGCGCGCAGATTCGACTTGCTGGAAGGTATTTGTATCGCTCAGATGACGTGATGTCAATGGGTGCCGGATCCTTGCATGCAAGCGTCGCCGTGAAGGCTGAAACGTTGCGATAGGAAATGCGGCATAGCTCGTCAGGCGATCTTAATTTGTTCGCGCCCGGTTTTGCGTCTCAGTTGGAAACGAAGCCGCGATTTTCGTCTCATACCAGCGGCTATCTACCCCTCATTCGACTCTCGTGTGACAACCCATTAGTCGGGATGCGCAGGCGTATTTCGCCGATGAGGACATATTCGAGACCTTGGACATCTCGACAAAAAGAAGCCAGCCTGGATTGCGCCAGGGCCGTGATGGAGCCCTCGTCATAAGCTTGAACCGGCACTGATGCTCACGGCAGAGGTGGGCCGAGGTCGGATCTTGCTACTGTTCGTTTGCATCTATTTCACTGATAAAACGACGCACCCGGTCGCACCCCGTCCTTAGATATCCCGGGTGACGACCCTAGAGATCGACGGGAACACGGGGAGCGCGGCAGCAGTAGCACCCGACCGACCTGGACAGCCGCAAGCGCCCCTCATGCGGCTGGTGCCTCAGTTGCCATCAGATGCAGGCCAGCGAGAAA
>Ga0126373_10004567_pt1 | contig 10606 bp, 7 predicted proteins | sample PanSoiMetPlot_11_FD_92545 | JGI IMG/M metagenome (GOLD analysis project Ga0126373, IMG submission 92545) | Tropical forest soil microbial communities from Panama - MetaG Plot_11 | ecosystem: Environmental > Terrestrial > Soil > Tropical forest > Bulk soil | place: Panama | collected 2016-02-17
ACGGGCAAAGGCGCCCTCCACGAAGCCGCCCCCGTCGCTCCTCCTGGCGAGTAGTGCCTGTCTTGCTTTGTTTTTACGGGCGCCCCACTTTTCGCGCGTTTTTTGCGCGAGGGGTGGGCCTTCTACGATCGAAAGCCTACGGCCGTCGTCACGGCAGTATGACCAGGTTAATGTTCAGGTCGTTTATGATGATAGTTGGCGCAGCGTTGCCCGCGCCTGCGTCGATCGTGATGCTCCTGCCAAAAGGCCCCCCATTGTTGAAGCTGACCAGATAACCCACCTTGTTGGTCCCGTCATTGAACGTGAACCGCCCAGTCGTGGAATCCAAGGTTAGCGTCACATTCGCGATCGACATGTCTTCGGCAAGCCCGCCGGCGAAGCTATTGATGTCCTCGATATACGGGTTCGCCGGAGCCGTCGTGCCCGAACTCGGAATGAGTTGCTCGACGCCGCTGAACAACTTGCTTCCGCTCACGGCCGGCGCTTGCGTCCCAAAGCAGTAATAGCCGCCGTTGCCGGCGGTAAAGCTGAACGGCAGGTTAGCGGACTGAGCTTCGCCGGCTCCCGCCTCCACGTGAGTTCCCTTGCCTATCAGGAACACGCTATTCGCACCGATCATATACAGGACCGGCGGATTGTTCCCGGCGCCGGTCAAGGTCACGCGCCCATTGGGTGCCACGGTGAAGCTACCGCTCACGGTGTTCGTCGAAGCTGTCGTGATGGTGCCCCCGTCATTTTCATCCAGGCCGCCGGAGAGCGTGCCGGTTCCCGCACCCGTCGAGGTGAAGGTTACGGCTCCGACATCCACTCTCGAGGTTCCAGCCGCGTTCGAAGTCCCCTGCTGGTACACGATGCTCACACCGTTCAGCGGGGCAGGATTCACCGCGAAGTTGCAATTGCCGGTAGTCGGGCAGAACGTAGTGGACTGCCGCAAACCGTGCGACGTGAAAATATCGTGGGTGGAATCGAGTTTGTCGATACTGACGAGGAACAATTCGCCGCCACTCCCAGGGTAGAACGCCAGGTGCAGGGTGGGTCCGCCAGTGATGTTCAGCGTCAGCGTCCCGCGCCCCGTGTTGGGATCGACCGGGGTGCCCACGAGATTGTCCACCGTGCCCGTAAACAGCAGGTCGGAACTCACGGTGCCGTTGTCGTTGATATCGATCGCTCCTTTATCGATCATGCCATCACCCTCGACCGTCAGTCTGCCGGCCGTCGCAACTCGGTTGCCGCTGTTGTCCACGCCCTCGGAGCTGAACGCGAAGTCACCCACCGCGTTTCCCAAAGTGGGCGAGGGTGGTGCCGCGCTGAAGACCCCGCTCACAGCGTAGCCGTTCGGCCCGCTGTTTTGGCTGCTGATCATGTGTCCCAAGTGGATCAGCAATGGCGGCGGGACTGCTGGCGGGGGCGTGAACAGGTCCCCTACGGAAAGGTCGAAGGTGAAAACGCCCGCTGAGGTGTCCAGTGACAACTGTCCGCGCTCGTCTGAGCCAATCGAGTAAAAGCTTGTTGCGGTGTTGATCGTCAAGTTGGTGCTCGGACCGCCACTGGCGCCGTTCACGTCCATAGCCCCAGCCGTGATGTCGCCCTTGCCGTCGGCGGTGAAACTGCCGGCCGTCGCCACCAGCTTGTGGCTCGGGTCAAACCCGCGCAGTTGGAACGAGTACGGGCCCTGCAGTTGGTTCGCGTTCGGCCCGGGCGAGTGGCCGGCCGCAACCGTCACCGTCAGCGCCACCTGCGGGCTCGACGTGCCGTCAGTCGCCTGTACAGTGAAATTCGACACACCCACATCCCCCGCGCCCGGGGTTCCGCTCAGCAGTCCCGTGCTCGAATTCAGCGTCAGCCATCCCGACGCTGGCAGCGAGCCCGCCGCCACGCTCCACGTAATCGTCGGGTTGCACACGCCGCCGCTCGTTCCCAGTTGCAGGTTCAGCGCCGTGCCCACCGTCGCTTGCTGCTGGCCGTTAACCGGATTAATCGTCAGCGCCGTCGTTGTCGTCGTGATGCTCAGTCCCGCCGACGTCGCGCTCACGCCGTCCGCGTCTGGCCCAAGCTTTACTGCAAAACCGAAAGTGCCCGTCGGGCACTGCGGCGTACCCTGAATTAACCCGCCGCTGCTCACGCTCAGTCCGCTAGGCAACGACCCTGTTGTCGGCCCACTCCAGTTTCCCAGTGGTGCCACGCCGCCCGTCGCCGCCAACTGAACTCCATTGCCTCCGTTGTACGCGGTGTTCACCGTCCCGGCCGCCAGCGCTCCGCTCGACGTGATCGTCAGCTTCGCATTGATCGTAATCGTGAACTGCTTCGAACCCGTGGCGCCTCTTGCGTCGGTCACTTTCACCGTCGGCGTCGAGTTGCCCGCTGTCGGGTTCGCCCCAGTGATTGCCCCGGTCCCCGCATTGATGCTGGCCCACGCCGGCAGTCCGGTTGCGCTCCACGAAATTCCAGTGCCGGTTCCCGTGTTCGCGCTTGGCGCACCGCTGTTGTACGCAGCGGATGCCTCTCCACTCGGCAGGGAAGCAGTGCTAATCGGAATCGCCACGTTGATCGTAATCGCCGCTGACGGCAACGACGTCACTCCCAGGCTGTCCGTCACCGTCACGGTAAACGACGGTGTGCTCGCTGCATCCGTCGGCGTGCCGGTGATCACACCCGTGCTCGCAACCGGCGCCGGCAACCCAGTCGGCAGCGTGCCCGAAGCCACGGTCCAATTCGAAAGCGCACCTTGTCCGGTACCCGCCGTGGTCCCGAGCGTCAGTGTATATTGACTCCCAATCGTTGCGTTCAGCGACGCCGCTGCCGGCGCCGCCACCGCTACGCGCGGCACAATCGTCACGTTAAACGTTTTCGTCCCCATCGCGCCGAGGCTGTCCGTAAACTGCACCGTAAATGCGCACGGACTGCAGACGGCGCTCGGCGCGCCCGTCAGGGCCCCCGTCGTCGAATTGAAACTCAGTCCCGCCGCCGTCAGCGCCGCCGCGCCCGCCGTGATGCTCCACGGATTAGCCGCTGCAGGCATCCCCGATCCTCCCTCCACCGCCAACGCGCCCGATGTATACCCCGCCTGGCTGACTTCGCCGGTCGCCAGCGGCGACGCCGTCGTAACCACGATTGGCACAGTGATCGTCACAGCCGTGGCGTTCGCGCCAGACGACCCCATCCCCGCATCCTTCACCTTCGCGCTGAACGATCCCGTCGTCGCATTCGCCGGCACATTTCCAGCGCATACCGCGCCCGTGCCGTTGTTAAAGTTCACCCACGCCGGCAGGCTCCCCGACGTCACCATCAACGTATACGGTGGCGTCCCGTTCGTCACCAGCACCGGGCACGCCTGCCCGATCGTCGCCGTCAAACTCGCCGCAATCGTCGGATTCGCCGCCACCGTAATGCTGATGGGCGTCTCAGCCGTGCCGCTCGCGTTCAGCGTCACCGGAATCATCACCGCCAGGTCCGACGCCGGTGCCGTGTACGTCGCCGTCGTCGTCGTATTTCCGTTGGCCATGTTCACCTGCGTATTGCTCACTGTCCCGCATCCGCCCGCAGGCGCTGGCGCTCCGCACGTCGGCGCGCCAAACGTAACGCCTTTCCCGCTCGTGTCGTTTGTCGCCACAGACATCAGCGTCGTCTGCCCGTTCACGTCCACCTGCATCAAGGAGGAACTGCTCTGCACCGTGACTGCTCCTGGACTGCCGCTGCCACCACCGCAGACCGCCAGGCCAACGCTCAGCAACAGCACCCCCAACACACCAATCGCAGTCCTTTTTGGCAGAGTCCTCATCACTTTCCTCCTCGCCTGCATCCTCGGCCCGGTACCCCCCGCAGAAAATCCTGGGGAGGTGCCTGAATTGGCTCATGCTGTTAAACTAGCGGCCATCACCGAGCAAGTGGCGGCTCGGGACATCTCGGGATTTTTTGGGTCATGAAGTCGGGTTCTCCAGTCCAATCCGGCAACCGTCGTATCGATTCCTGGAAAGAGATTGCTGCCTTTTTTGGCCGCGACGAACGCACGGTCAAACGCTGGGAGAAAGAACGGCGGTTGCCGGTTCACCGCATCCCGGGCGGCAGCCGTGGCTCCGTGTTCGCGTTTTCCGGGGAGTTGACCGCCTGGCTCGAGGCTGGCGAAGCGACTCCGCAACCCGAATCACCTCGCCCGGAAACACCTATGGGCTCGGAGCCCTCGGCGGAATCCCAAATTGCGCCTGAGGCAGCAGTCGCCTCAAGTCGGGGCCTGCCTCGTCCAAAGCGCCTTCGTTGGGTGGTTGTCGCTCTCGCCGCAATTCTTGTGGTGGGATTTGCCGGTGGGTTCCGCGTGATCCGCGTGGCCGCCGCGAAGTTCTATCCGCGGTCAGCAACCAACTCGAACGCGGCTGCTCGCCATCAGGCCGAAGATCTTTACCTTCAAGGCCGCTTTTACTGGAACACCCGTACGCCCGAAGGTCTCACAAAATCCGTCGATTACTTCACCAAGGCCACCCAGCTCGATCCAGCCTACGCCCCTGCCTACGCCGGCCTCGCCGATTCCTACAACCTGCTCCGCGAATACACCAGCATGCCCGGCAGCCAGGCTTTCCCGCTGGCGCTCGCCGCCGCAAAAAAAGCCGTCGCGCTCGACGATTCGCTTCCCGAAGCGCATCGCGCACTGGCCTTCGCCGACTTCAATTGGAATTGGGATATCTCCGGCGCGGAACGCGAATACCGCCGCGCCATCGACCTGCGCCCGGCCGACGCCCAGGCGCATCACTGGTACGCAACTATGCTCCTCGAATTGGCTCGCCACGATGAATCCATCGTTGAAATCGAACGCGCCCGCCAGCTCGATCCCACATCCAAATCCATCGCCGCCGACCGCGGGTTCATTCTTTTTTACGCCGGACGTACCGACGAAGCCTTTTCCGTCCTCGAAGCTCTCGAAAAAGCCGAGCCCTCCTTCAAGTCGCCGCACGCCTATCTTGCCGCGATGTACTTTGAGCAGAAGCAATACGAAAACTACTCCGTCGAATCGAAAACCCTGGCCACACTTTCCAACGACGAGCCCGCCCTTGCTCGCCTCAATTCCAACGAAAAGCGCTTCCAGCAACGCGGCGAACGCGCACTCCTCGACGCCATCCTCACACAGCAGCTCGACGATTTTCAGCAGGGAAGGGGAGGCGCCTTCGATATCGCCATCACTTGCGCGAATCTAGGCCGCAAAAAAGAAAGCCTCGCCTACCTCGAACGCGCCTACCAGCGCCACGAATACGTCTTCGTCTCCGTTCGTAGCAATCCCGCCTTCAAATCCCTCGCCCCCGACCCCGAATTCCAGGATCTCCTCAAGCGCGCCGGCCTCGCCACCGTCCCCGCCAGTTAGAATTGTCGCGGCGTCCCATACAACTCCGCGTAAACCGCATTCAACACGATCCTCTGAGGTGGAAGCCTCACTCGACCTGGTTCGGGAGGTTACTTCCTCATTTCCGCAACTCTGCTTTCACCACCTCCATTCCCAGGTCACGACCACTCAGCCACGCCTCCGCCGTCAACGGCGCGTCCACATCCGCTCGCAGCGATCCTACAGCAGCCGCGAACCGGTCACCGTAACAGTTCGGCTCCGCCTTGCAGCCCTTCACCAAATCCCACAATCCATCCGTCACCCGCATACACAGATCCGCGTGCGGCAGGCAGGCGTCGTGCCCCTCCGACCACCACCGCAAGCGATCCCCAACCTCTTCTCCCACGATGCGCACTTGATTCGCGCCGTAATGTTTCACCAGCGCCGCGGCCACGATGCCTGCCGAAAATGTGTACCTCGCCACCAGAAGATACATGCGTCCCGTCACGTCCTTCGGGATCTCCCGCATCAGCTCCGCCGTGCGGGTGATGTCGCCGCCGCTGTCAAACCGCAGATCCACAATCAGATTCCGCACATGGTGCGCGCCCAGCGTCTCGCGCGTTTTTTCCGCGAACCCTCGAATCGAGCGGCCCGCCAGATCGTAGTTCGTCCGGAACTGCAAGTATGTTGTGTCGCTGCCTTCCAGCGTCGTCAGCCGGAACGGCTCATCGGCATCCCGCAGATACACCGGCTCCGTCCGCGCATCGATCGCCGTCCGCCACCCGCGCTTCTTTTCTTCCTCTGTCAGCTCACCCGACCACAGCCTCGCAGCTCGCAGATTGGGCACGTCCGCCGTGGGCACCATCTCCACCACGCGTTCCACTTTCTCGCCATGCGGCATCGCCAACATCAGCCGCACCCGGTCCGCCCCTTTCGCAATCCCGAGCGCCGCCAGTATCCCCTCGGACTCAATCGCCCACGTCGTGTTCCACAGCCTGTAACTCTCCGTGCCGCCGCAAACCTCCGCGAATCGCGCCAGCAACGCGGCCGGCGTAAGCCCCTCGACCGACAGAATCCGCGCACCCGCCAATTCCGCCACCGGCGGCCCGGCGCGCGCAATCACCATCGCGTCGCGAAACCAAATGATTCGGAAGGGAAGTCGCTTCTGAAAAATCGAAGCCTCATCGAATTGAACTGCATCGTGCGCATTTTCCGAAAGCGCCGCCACCCGCTCGATCCCAACGAGAAACTCAGCCTCCGATAGTTTTCCCGCGCGCCGCTCCGAGTTCGAGATCAGTTCCAGCGCCTGCTCCCGCCGCACATCCGAAAACGCCCGGCTCGCCCGCACATACTTGTCTCGCGCATACGCCAAATCGTCTGATTGCGCTTCCTGCTTTCCCTGAGACACGAAGGGCCTGCCCTCAGCCTTGAGTGGCTTGCCCTGAGCGACGAAGAGCTTACTCTGACGCACAAAGGGCACACCCGCGACGCCCAGCGCCGCCACTCCTACGGCAGCCACAACGCACAATCGCACTCGATAGCCCCGCATCACCCTCACCATCGCAACGCCCAGCCCCTTGGACGTGTTCCCGCCCCTTCCGTTTTGGCCCACAATTGTGGGAGCCCGCGGTTGGCGTGGGCGTTTTTTTGCGCGGCGCTCACGTCACGCCTCTTCGCGCGGGCCGCGCAAGGTTGCCGTGAAGGATAGGCCGCGGGTCCTGGGCTGCAAGGCAAAGCGCATGACGACGGCGCGAGCGGGCCGGCAGCGCCATGGGGACCGAGCGGTGATCCTTATGGACGCGAGAAAAACGCGAAGATATATATAATCGGCTCAAAGCAGGGAACTCTACGAGGGAAAAATCTCGAAGGGAATTGCTCGCCAAGGGCTGCTCTGCTAAAGTCCACACCGACGGGATTACAAGGGACCTAACGCCGATGCCATCCATACTGCGCGAAGTCGCCGAAACCGCTGCCACCCTCTATAAAGGATTCAGCGTCACCCTGCGGACCATGTTCCGCAAGACCACCACCGAGGACTTCCCCTACGACCCCGCCACCGTCCAAGCCCGCTACCGTGGCATCCATGTCCTCCAGCGCGACGAAAACGGTCTCGAAAAGTGCGTCGGCTGCTTCCTTTGCGCCGCCGCCTGCCCTGCCAACTGCATCTACATCGAAGCCGCGGAAAACACCGACCAGAACCGCATCTCCGCCGGCGAGCGCTACGCCAAGGTTTACAACATCGACTACTCTCGCTGTATTTTCTGCGGCTACTGCGTCGAAGCCTGCCCCACCGACGCCATCACCCACGGCCACAACCTAGACCTGGCCCCCTACGACATCAACGCCTTCATCTATCGCAAGGAGCAGCTCCTAGAACGCTGGCCTCACAACAACATAATATAGATTATCCAGCATCCTTTCATTCTGTCAGCCCCTTGGGCACCGTCCCGCTCACCTGGATTCGCTTCCCGTCGTCCCAGCGTGTCCACCAACGTAAATGGCAGTGCCATGTCTGTTCCTTTCGCGTTCGTCAGATCGCGCGAACTGCTGGCAACCGATTCGGAACCGCTGCTATCATCACAAGTTTGCAACGCAACCCAAATTCTCAGAGGCGAATCAAAAGCGTGGAACAAGGAGCTATTGGTGCGGCGATTGGGACTGCTTGAATGGGCAGTGGCAGCGATAAGTTTTGCGATTGCAGTTTCGTTTGCTTTTCTGGGGGCTCCGCGGATCGCCGCGCAAAGTCATTTGCCCACTGCCGACGCCGCCCACCCTGTTGTCGCTGCCCACGATGTAATCGCGCGAGCTCTGGCTGTGCGTTCCGGTCCTTCGTCGCGCCAGCTTCTCGTCGTCGCTGCCGACCGCCCCAACCGCGTTCTATCGCTCTCTCGAGCCGAGACTCTCGATGCGCTGATCGGCAGCGGGATCACCGGTTCGCTGGGCGACGGCGGCGCCGCGGCGCAAGCTCAACTGGACCTTGATTCAAGATTGATGTCTCAGCGCAGCGGTCTTGCTATCGCTCTAGACGGCACGATTTTCATCGCGGATACAGGTAATTCGACGATCCGCCGAGTCGCTTCGCCGGAATCGTCTGAGCCAGGAGTAATTCGCAGCGTCGCAGGCCGCTGGGCGCCTCCGCAGAAGGTCGCGCTGGGTGAACCGCTCGGTGTCGCGGTTGATTCCGCCGGTAACCTGTTCGTCGCAGACCACGCGAACGATTCTGTGTTGGAATTCTATGCCTCCACCGGCCAGCTCGAAACGATTGCCCACGTCGTCCGGCCGGCCAGCGTTGCGTCCACGATCGACGGCCGGACGATATTCGTAGCCGCGCCTGACTTGGGACAAGTCTTTGCAATCGATATGGCGACGCGCACGCCTCGCATCGTGTTGAATCCAATCGAAGCTAGGACAGAGGGCTCAAGCCAATCGACGCAAGGCTTGCCGTCTGGCCTTGCGGTCGATGCCGCCGGCAACCTGTTTGTTTCGTTCGCGAATCTCAATCGGATCTATCGCGTGTCTGCTGGCGCTTCCTCTGCCCCCGCCGTTTTCGCTCGCAACTTGCTCGCTCCCGGTGATCTCGCCATCGATTCCGCCGGCAATCTATTCGTTGCGGATCAGGGTCAGAATCAGATTCTAGAGTTTGTTGGCGCTGGCGTTCCCGCAGCCGCCGTTAGCCTCACGCCCGCATCCTTCGATTTTGGCGACGAGCCCACGGGCGGAACGACCGCGTCGGAGGCGTTCACGCTTGCCAACAATTCGGGTGCGTCGCTTACCGGAATCTCAATCGGCTTTCAAGGCAGCAATGCCGGTGATTTCAAGCAGAACGGCACATCGTGCGTGTAAACGCGCGCAACCGGCTCGAACTGCTCGATCAATGTCGCCTTTGTTCCGAGCGCCACCGGGGCGCGATCTTCCAGCCTGACGGTCACGAGTTCGGGTCCGACCCAGCAATCCGCCGTGTCCGGCACCGGCGACGACTACGAGCTAAGCCTCGCTTCAGGTCAAATCGAGTCGCTCACCGTGGTCGCGGGTAATTCGGTCACCTACAATCTGCAGGTCGCGAACGACGCCGTTTTCACGGGCACTGTCACGCTGGAATGCCCTGGGACCCTGCCCGCCGCCACGTTCTGCACGCTTACGCCGCCGACAGCAGTGTTCACGGGACCATCGCAAACGATTCCGTTCACGATCATGCTCCAAACCACCTCGCGGACCAAAGTCCCCGGGACTGAGGTCCCGCCCGCGCCGCGCTGGCCAAGTGGCCCTTCGAGTCCCCTTCCCGACCCTGTCCTACTAGCGATCGCTGTCTTGTTGGCGCTCTTTGTTGCGGCGAATCGGCATCGAAACCGGCGGTCTGCCGCCATCTTGGCACTTTCGGTGCTTGCGGTCGGGGCAATCCTCGTCGGCTGCTACCACCATAGCTTGAGCATCAACGGAACCCCTGCGGGAACTTCCGACCTAATCGTTCAAGGCACTGCCCAGAATGCCTCGCGCGGGTTGCATATCCAACTCATCGTTCAATAAGCATCGTTGGCTTACAGCTAGACTACACGCTGCCGGTAACCGTAAAGGCCGCCTGCGGCGCGCTTTAATTTAATCTGTTCCGGCCGGATGTATCTCTCGATGAGCTTCTCGGTTGCCATTTGAGCCGTGCCGGGGAGATTCTGGGCCAGCGCCCGAGCTCCGCGCGAACGTGCCGCAGAACTTCGTGTTCGTCGAGTCCTAGTTGCCCGTCGAAGTATCGCCGAAGGTTCCGAAAGAATTCCCTCCTGTGCACGAGCACGATGCTGTTGTATGACGAGCATCGGTCGCTCGATCACTTTCGAGCCCGCGCCGGTCGCAAGCAGGTACATTCCGTCGCTGTGTACAAGATTGATCTTGCTCGATGCCTTGTTCGGATTCACTACGATGTTGCAGCCTGTCGTGCCACACGCAATGGAGCCCGACACGTCCATATTCGGCAGCGTGTTTTCGATGCAACGAACCAAAGGAGATCACGAAATATGCTCACCCGTCGGGTCGTTTCCATTTCGTCCGTCGCCGGCCGTACTCTTTTCGTTCCAGGACAGCTAGGCTCGATCGCAATTTGCACCGCCGAATTGTTGGTGCTCGCACCATCAGTCGCGATGCACACAAATCGCTCCTTGCAAACCGCTTCGTATCTGGCGCTTAGCGAGTACTAAGGCCGCGGTTGCCCAAAGTTTCCCAAAATGAAACCAACGTACTATTCCTTCCTTTCGCCCGCGCCCTGTAAACATGACCAACGCGGGGCGATCCGAACGTCGTTTCCAGCGCAGCCAA
>Ga0126373_10004568_pt1 | contig 10604 bp, 11 predicted proteins | sample PanSoiMetPlot_11_FD_92545 | JGI IMG/M metagenome (GOLD analysis project Ga0126373, IMG submission 92545) | Tropical forest soil microbial communities from Panama - MetaG Plot_11 | ecosystem: Environmental > Terrestrial > Soil > Tropical forest > Bulk soil | place: Panama | collected 2016-02-17
ATAACCTAGACCACCTTAGATATGACCGAAATTATAAACAAGCGCGACCCAGTAGGTCATCCCCTGCGTGGTGTTTCTTGCCATATACTCCCACTGTGGTCGAAACAACAGGTTCATCTTCCAGGCGGGAAGGGTATATCGGATCTCGGGACCAGTGGCGAACACCCGGTAGAGTTTAGTGTTCAAGGCCGCATTTGCGCCGGTCTCGCGGGTGAATTGGGTCGTCGCAAATCCTGAGACTCCGATGTCGAACACGTGCTTGAATTTGTCGCCGAACGCCAGCAACGGACCGCTGATCCCCCAGTCCATGATGACGTCGTCGCCGACATGCACGTCCGTATGCCGTTGCGTGAAATTCTGCTCGATGCGAGTCACGGCGGAAATGCTGAACGACTTGCGGTTCCCGTCGGGGTAATAGACACCTCCCAGGGAGTAGATCGCTTCCCAAAAGCCGGATCCGTGGTTATCGTGGGAGCCGGGACTGAATGACCCCGACGGCGCCCACACGCCCGCACCGACTTGGTAGTCGAAGTGATCGGATTTTCCAAAGAACCAGAAGGGAGCAAAGACGATATCGCCCAAGCCCATGCCGCTCGACTCACTGCCCGGGCTGTTCGGGTGTTCATTGACGGTGTTAAATGGAACTGCGATCAGCCCTCCCCAGTTCATGCCGAAGACTTTGTACTCCGACACGTATTCCGCCCCCGTAATGTTTGTGTAGGTGGACACACCGGCAGGGCGAATGGTATCACCGCTCGCATTTTTCAAATTGCCGGCAATGTAATAGCGGTTGAAGTTGAACACCCCCAACTCTCCTCCGGGGGGAGAGTATCCTCCTCTCAGACCCACGTGGCCTCCGGGGTATTTTCCTACCTGCGGCGTCTCCGACCGCTGCTGGGCCGCGACATCCGGTGCCCACATCGCGAGGAGAGGCACCACGAGAAATGCCACGAAGCAGAAGCTTCTTGTTCGTTCTCGTTTCATCTGAACCTCCCCCAGAACTGAGGCGTCATCACCCTTCTCATCCTCGGCTGAGGATCATGCGCCGGAGCGTGTTTTGTCCAAGACGGCGGTCGATCCCGTGGTAGAGGTGGTAGCAGCCAAACACGAGGCCGACGATGATGACTTTGGCCAACACGCGGTTTGGATCCATATGCTTCCACGCCTCCACGATGCCTTCACCGAGCGCGCCGGTCTCTCGGTAGAAATGCCATGCCCGTTCCGCAAACAGCACGGGGGCGCTGACGGCGCAATAGAACAGCGTCTTGAACAGTGTGGCGACCCAGATTGGATGTCTGGTGTCGAGATGGGTGGCGATGGGTGTGATGTCGAGAAGCACGACGACCTTCGCGAGGGCAAGCGCGCCAATCACCGCCGGCACGAGGGCGGAGACCTCGATCTGATATGTGGCGAGAAACAGCTTGTTCAGCGTCGAAAAGATGCCAAAGCAAAAGAGCAAATAGAGAGCGACGCCGGCAGTGTGCCGGATTTCGCGCTTCACCACGGAGAGCATGCCCATACCTCCTCCTCCGGACTGTGAGCCTCTGAGCTGATCTCGGTTCTTGTTCCACGAATGGGTCTTCTCTCCTCGGTGTCGCGCTCGCATCACCCTCCTTGGCAGACCTCGCGGTTACCGAGAATTGTTCTCAGCGGTCACACCCGCTTTCGGGTAAGTCTGCCTCAGTGATGATCATCGAGAGCGTCGAACCCGCACCCGGGCCTTACGCTCGCCACGATCCTGAGAGTCGTCCTTGTCCGCCTCTTCTTCAGCCACGTCTGCAGGGGGCTCGCCGTTTTGCCGAGCCAGATCAGCCTTGGCTTCGGCGACGAGATCCTTGAACTGCTCGCCGGCCTCTAAGGCAACGTCGGACACTGTATCGATCAGATACAGCCCCCCCTTGATCACTTCTTTGGCCAAGGGACGCAATGCCGATCCTATCCCCGAAAGAATATCCGTCATCGGCGTTTCTCCTCTCCATGAGATCAGATTCGACCTGCTGATATTCAGATGCAGAATTCTCACTCTGCACCGGCCCCACGGCCCACAATCAACATGCCTTCGAACAGGATACCTATGTGAAAACAAATTTATAAGGCGACGAAGGAAGGGGGAGCGCGAGGATCTTGCGGGATTGCAAACACAAGACGCTGCCAATGTCGCGTAGATGATTCAATCGCCGGTGTTGGCAAAAGTGGCTGGTCGGGAAGCGAGCAACGAACTCCGAGGACAAGGGGCTTCCCTTTTTTGGGATCTTTCGAACCCTCTGAGAGGACGAAGCCAAGTTCCGGCGAGTTGAATACCCAGTTCGCCAGGTGCGCGAAGTGATCCTGATGATGAGCGTTCGAGAAGCGAGTGAACTCACCCGGGAGATCAGGGGAGAACACCGTGTGGGCTACACCGCTTTGAGAGGCTTGTCGATCAGATATGTCCGGAAGGTGGATATGGAACAGAGGGACGGTCGTCACCCATGTGATCAGCCACACCGAAATCCATAGACGTAATGAGATGATCCTTGGATTTCCAGAGGGCATCATGCCTCTCTCAAATCACGGAGCAGCGATTCTGCGCCAACGGGCCAGATTCGTCAAGTACCACTGCGTACGGAATTTTCTCAGAGCCGATTGGCCCTCCGAGGCGGCATCATCACCACGCACGATTCCAGATACCAAACGAGGGGAATCTGATTTCCGTGGTCATTCCATGACCAGAGCCGTAAGCCTGTTGTCCTGGGGCATTGCCCAGGAAGGTTCTGTTGGGAGGCCAATTTACAAGTTCCCAGTGTTTCAGTTAGAGTATGCCTTGTGATGATGCTCTATTAAGGAGGGCAAACATGCAGGAGAGCACAACTGGCACGATGGAAACAGAGACAGCGTCTTGGACCGACTCGGTTGTGCAAAGCGGCAAGGACGCATCCCAGGCCACGGAGGGAGTCTGGAAAGCGATAGGTCAAGGAACCTGGCAGTTCTTTCACGCCTTCCCGGGCCACGGGACGATTCCCGGTTTTGCCATAGGTCTCGGCGCGGCTATGCTGGTCGGTGTCGCTGAGCTGGCGACGGCCTGCTTCACGGCTTATGTCAGCTACAGATACTTCGCATATGGAGAATCCTTAAGTGAGGCGATTGAAAACGCCATCAGATTCGAGCAAGGCAAGCTCGAAAAAAAAGAAATAAAAAAGCAAGTTCCGAAGTAGTCGACGGGCAGCGGCTGCTCGGCAGTTAGGTGCTGGCCATTGAACGAATCCTATTTGTTCTCAGGCGTTACGCCTCTGCTCCAGTTCATCCCAGTAGCTCGATCTCACCGGTGTCCAAGTCGTGGCGCGCGCCGACGATCTTCACCTGATCCGTCTGGATGCGTGCGGCCAGAACTGGCACGTGAGCTTCCAGTTTTTTCATGACGAGCCTGACATTGGCCCGCACCGCATTGTCGATCATGTCTCCTGGTAGATCTTTGACTTGTGCAACCGCCGGCATAATGGCGGCAATGATATCGCCCAGGTATCCGGGGCTTCCTTTGCCTGTGTCCATCGCCTTCACCGCCGCCTGCACGGCGCCGCACCGCTCGTGACCCATGACCATCACCAATGGAATATTCAGTTCCTCCAACCCATACTCGATGCTACCGAAGACGGCGGTGTCGGGGACATGGCCAGCCGTCCGGATCACAAACAGATCTCCTAGACCCTGATCAAAGATGATCTCGGGCGGGACCCGTGAGTCACCACATCCAAGAATCAACGCAAATGGATGCTGGCTAAAGGCAAGAGTGACGCGCCATCCTGCTTCCTGATGCTGGTGCAGAGGCTGACTACGCAAATACCGTTGGTGCCCATCCAGCAGCTGACGTAGTGCTTCATCACTTGTCATGATCAATTCGCCCCTGCGCTCTCGTGATCAACGGCTTGCCGCACCGTGGCCGAAATCACGCCAAGATTTCTGGGTCATCTTGCCCGCTCATGCGCGACCACCGAGGCAAACCGTTCCCGGAACGATTCGGCTGTGAGACCCACCGCCTTGGCACAGAGAGCGAGCCGTTCACTCTCTTCGAAATCTTTTGCGTCAAGGCGGATCATGTAGCGGCGGGCAATCCGATAGGGCTCGGCTGTGACATCCACCATTCGAACCCTGGTTCGTTGGGTGGCCGGATCGATAATTTTACCGAAAGGTATCGGCGAAAATTCTCCATTGACGATCGAGACCATCGCTCCTGTGCCCCCTGTGATGAGGAAATCAGCCGCACAGCAGCCAAGATCGCGGCAATATTCCATATCGAATGGAATGGGATCGGCGCATCGCAGTTCGAAACCGAGATCCTTGAGGCGGATGGTGGGTGCGAGACCGTAGGGCTTCAGTCGCTTGAGGACCTCTTCCTTGAGCGCCCGGCCGAGGTCGAGATCGGCCAATTCCACATGGCCGTGTTCGTCACGAGCAACAGAGGCTAAGGCTGTGAAGTCATCGGGATTCATGATTTCTGCGACCCCCTCTGCGAGGACGGCTACTCCATCCTCACGACCCTGGCTCAGTCGTTTGATAATTGCGCCCGCGAGAATATCAGCGACCTTCGCCAGCCTCACCGGTCGTTCCGGGAACTCTTCCGGGATCAATGTGAGCGTCGCTCCGGCTGCCTTGCCGATGCCCAATGCGAGATGGCCGGCCTTGCGTCCCATGGCGACCACAAAAAACCAGTGAGCGGTCGTGCGCGCGTCTTCAAGGATACTTTTGACTGCGTACGTGCCGAGGTGCCTGGCTGTCTGAAACCCAAAGGTGGGTATTCCTTGCGGAAGATCGAGGTCGTTATCAATGGTTTTGGGGACATGGACGACGCGCAAGCGTCCCTGTGCGGAACGTTCGAGTGTGAGTGCGGAGAAGCACGTGTCATCCCCCCCAATGGTGATCAGTCCTGTGACGCCGAGTTGCAAGAGGCTTTTCAACGCTTGAGCAAGATGAGCGGAGTTTTTGGTGGGATTGGCGCGTGCGGTTTTGAGGACCGAGCCGCCTCGAAAATGAAGTCGGCTCACTTGTTCAAGCGTCAGCGGTCTGACCTTACTTACGTCGCCTTGCATGATCCACTTGAAACCTTGCTCGATGCCCAACACCCTTCTGCCCTCTGTGAGACATCGGATCGTCGCGGCGCTGATGACTCCATTGATTCCTGGTGCCGGGCCACCACCGACCAATATGGCGACTGTTTCGGTCATCGAGATTGTTCCTCCATGGATCTGTTTGTATGGTGTTCGTTACACGCGATGGGTCGCTGCTAGAGTCGTATGCCAGGAAAATACCAGCCAAACCAAGCGGTATTTGGTGGACGAACTCCGCGAATATTCACGCGCACCTTCACGCACCAAGCTGAACCGGTGCGTTCCACCACTTGATCGCTGAGACACCGTGATAGTAGGTCAGGATATTCATCGTCGCCGTATCGAGCAGAAAATGCTGCCTTGCCGAAGGGGGAAGGACAAACCAGCGATCGCCGAGGACTCTGAGCACGTGACCGTGTGCGAACAATATGATATTGCCCTCGATGTCGCGGACTTTCTTGATTACGCGATCGACCCGCGCTCCGATCTCTTCTGGCTGCTCTCCACCCGGGCAGCCGTCTCGAAAGATCAACCAGCCCGGGGCCATGGCGTCGATCTGGTCCGGCGTCAATCCCTCGTAGCGCCCGTAGTTCCACTCCATTAGATTGGGCTCGATATGCGCCACGTTTCCAAACCCCGCTAAACGACAGGTCTCCTGGGCCCGCTGCAGAGGACTTGTCAGGGCCAGTGTGAACGATTCCTTCGCTAGGATTGGTCGTAATAATCTGGCCACCTGTCGACCATGTGCCGTCAGCGGGATGTCGGTGCTTCCGGTGTGCTGTCCCGTCAGACTCCACTCGGTTTCACCGTGACGCACAATGAATACCTGTTGTGCTGGCACAACCATGGCGATTCTTATGACTCCTGTTCAATTGTTCCATTTACTCATGCGGGGAGCCGTGAAAATAATATCCATCAAGGATCACGTCAAGAGTATTGGCGAAGCTCTCTGAAGCGCACGGCTTCCTGGCGACTGTTTCGCTGATTGCACATTCTCCCTCTTGTCTGGTTGCATCGTGCATATTGGACGCGATGAGACCGTGCGTGTCACAGGGATGCTAGCAAACTCCCGTGCCACATGAAAGCAGTCGATTGTAGTCCCACTGTTTCAGCCGAGTTAACTTTGGGTTACGTTTGGGAAAATTCTCAGCATGACGAACGGAGCATGATGTTGAAACTGCCGTGAACATTCGAGTGATATTTGGGGCCAATAGGGACAGCTCCTACATACACGTATGTCGCGAATTTCCCCACTCGTATTGGTTTCTATGCTCCACCTGTTCCTTAGGGTTTCTTCTAGAAGCTCAAGTAATTACAGTATCCCCTCGCAATCGCTCATTGAGGGCACGTCTCTTGCGGCAGCATCAACTAAGTAGTTGAAAACAGTTTGCCCGGTCATGTATAAAAAATATTCCGCCTAATAAGATTCCAGCTCGAGTCATTAAATAGAGGCTGGGCCGCACGGAAATACTTCGTACCAAACGAAAAATCAGAAATGAGAAGGAGACCTCGTCATGGAGCGACAGGGATTGGAACAAACAGCAACGGCTCTGATCGCCAAAGGCAAGGGCATTCTGGCAGCAGATGAAACGGTTCCCACACTCACCAAGCGCTTCTCCACGCTCAAAATCGAATCGACAGAAGACAGTCGTCGCGCCTACCGTGAGCTGTTCTTTACCACGCCAGATGTCTCCGAGTTCATCAGCGGCGTGATTCTCCAAGACGAGACCATCCGACAAAAGAATGCCGCAGGCACGCCATTGGCCGAGGTGCTGTCTAAGCAAGGGATCATTCCCGGCATCAAAGTGGATACCGGTGCCAAGGTGCTTGCCGGGTCGCCGGAGGAGAAAGTGACCGAAGGACTCGATGGACTCCGGGACCGTTTGAAGGAATACCGTGCACTGGGCGCGCGATTTGCCAAATGGCGGGCAGTGATTCGTATTACTGATACATTACCCAGTCCCATGTGTATCAGTGCGAATGCCCATGCACTGGCCCGCTACGCCGCGATCTGCCAGGAGCAGAACATCGTGCCGATCGTCGAGCCCGAGGTTCTGATGGATGGATCTCATACGATTGAACGCTGCGAAGAGGTCACCAATTCGGTACTGCATGCAGTTTTCCATGCGCTCTTCGAACAGGGTGTCAGGCTGGAAGGGATGCTTCTCAAACCGAATATGGTGATCTCCGGAAAAGAATGCCGCCGGCAAGCCTCGGTCGACGAAGTGGCCACCGCGACGTTGGGATGTTTGCGCCGTCACGTCCCGGCCGCGGTCCCCGGAATCGTCTTTCTATCGGGCGGGCAAAGTGACGTCCTCGCGACGGCTCATCTGAATGCGATTAACCGGCTCGATCTGCTGAAGCCATGGACGATCAGTTTCTCGTATGGGCGGGCGCTTCAGGATCCCGCGATCGAAGCCTGGCGCGGCAAGCAGCAGAATGTGAAATCGGGTCAGCAAGCCTTCTATTTTCGGGCGAAGTGCAACAGTGCATCCGCGCTTGGCAAATACACCCCTGCCGTGGAGGGCAAAAAGTCGGGTGCGGAGACGGCCGTGCATCGCTCGGACTGGCACGATGACTGACATTTACGGGGCCCAGGCCGTGAGACTTCAGCGTTGACATGCAAGTGCTGGTGATTAACAGCGGAAGCTCGTCGATCAAATTTCGGCTCGTGGAAGTGGTTGAGGAGGCGAGAGGGGTACTGACAAGTGGGCCGGCGTTACTCCAAGGTGCTGTCAAAGGCATAGGCGGAGTTGCAAGTTTCGAGACGATAGGGGAGGACGGACGCCGTTCGACAGCCACGCTGGACATTCGGGACCATGCTCATGCGTCGCGCGTCCTGTTTGATCGTCTTGCCGGTTCTCTCGACAAAATCGAAGCGGTCGGGCATCGGGTGGTGCACGGTGGCGATCAGTTCGTGGAGCCCACGTTGATTACTGAGCAGGTTGAGGCGGGAATCGACGCTTTGTCCGAGTTGGCGCCGCTGCACAACCCTTCGTGTCTCGCGGGAATTCGTGGGGCCAGGGCGATCTTGGGGCCCGCACGACCCATGGTGGCCGTTTTCGACACGGCCTTTCACCAAACTATGCCCGAAGTCGCCAAGCGATACGCACTCCCTACGGAGCTGGCCGACCGCTACCGGATCCGTCGCTACGGCTTTCATGGGATTGCGCATGCCTCGCTCGCAAACGGTTACGCGGCCGGCACAAGGAATTCACTCGAACAGGTTCGGCTCATCACCCTGCAGTTGGGCAACGGCTGCTCCATCGCTGCAATCGCACACGGCCGGTCGGTTGAAACGTCGATGGGGTTCACGCCGCTGGAGGGATTGGTAATGGGGACGCGTTCGGGTGATGTGGATGCGTCCATTATCAGTTACCTGTCCGAGCGGGAAAAGGTCAAGGCGGCTGAAGTCGAGCAGTGGCTCAATGAGCGGTCGGGCCTGCTTGGAGTCTCCGGTCGGTCAAATGACATGCGGGAGTTGCTCCGTGCGGCTAAACAAGATCAGGACACACGCGCGCAGTTCGCCATTGATTTGTTCTGCTATCGGGTGCGCAAGTATCTCGGGGCCTACCTGGCCGTGCTCGAGGGCGCTGATGCCATCGTGTTTGGTGGCGGGATTGGGGAAAACGCACCGGAGATTCGGGAACAAATTTGCCAAGACATGGAGTGGTGCGGTCTGAGGCTCAATCTCGATCGCAATCGAACGGCCGTGGGACTTTCGCCAGGGCGTGCCGCAAGGATCAGCACGGATGAATCACGGCTGGGGGCCTTTGTGGTCGCGGCGGATGAGGAAAGCTGGATTGCCAGGGAGACGGTTCGCTGTGTGCGAGCCGCACACTCATAAACTAACAGCGGGGGCCGTAACAGGGAAGGAGAAATCATGGGAAATTCATTGTCGGAAAAGGAACTCAAGTTGATCGACGCGTATTGGCGGGCGGCGAATTATCTTTCGGTGGGGCAGATTTACTTGTATGACAACCCCCTCTTGAAAAAGCCGTTAACGAAAGAACACGTCAAGCCCCGCCTGCTTGGACACTGGGGAACCACCCCGGGACTGAATTTTATCTATGCCCATCTGAATCGAGTGATCAAGCAACGGGATCTCAACATGATCTATATCATCGGTCCCGGCCATGGGGGTCCCGGCATCGTCGCCAACGCCTATATGGAAGGAACCTATTCTGAGGTCTATCCCAATATCGCGCAGGACGAAGAAGGGATGAAACGCCTGTTCACTCAGTTCTCATTCCCGGGTGGCATTCCCAGCCACGTCGCACCCGAGACCCCCGGCTCGATCCACGAAGGCGGCGAGTTAGGTTACGCCGTTTCACACGCGTACGGAGCGGCATATGACAATCCCGACCTGATCGTTGCCTGTGTGGTCGGCGACGGCGAGGCGGAGACCGGCCCGCTCGCGACGTCCTGGCATTCCAACAAGTTTCTCAACCCTGCCACCGACGGTGTGGTACTCCCGATCCTGCACCTGAACGGCTACAAGATTGCCAATCCCTGCGTGTTGGCACGCATCAGTCATCAGGAATTGGATCAGCTCTTCCGCGGCTACGGCTACACGCCACACTTTGTCGAGGGCAGTGATCCGGAAAAGATGCATCAACAGATGGCGACCACACTCGACAAGGTTCTCGAGGATATTCACCGTATCAAGACCGAGGCCCGGCGCACCGATGCCAAGAAGCGACCGCTCTGGCCGATGATCATTCTCCGCTCCCCCAAGGGATGGACCTGTCCGAAGGAGATTGACGGCAAACGGACCGAAGACTACTGGCGGAGCCACCAGGTGCCGATGGGGGAGATGCATGAAAACCCCGCCCATGTAAAGCTCCTCGAAAAGTGGATGAAGAGTTATAAACCGGAGGAGCTCTTCGACAAGACCGGTCGGCTAAAGCCCGAACTCGAGGAACTGCCGCCGAAGGGCAACCGTCGCATGAGCGCCAATCCGCACGCCAACGGCGGTCTGTTGCTCAGGGATTTGCGTCTGCCGGATTTCCGCGACTACGCCCTTAAGGTGACGAAACCTGGGGCCGTCACGGCCGAGTCCACCCGCATTATGGGGAAATTCCTACGCGACACGATGAAGTTGAACATGGATAGCCGGAATTTCCGCCTGTTCAGTCCGGACGAAAACAACTCAAATCGCTGGCAGGATGTGCTGGAGGTCACCAACCGCGCCTGGAATGCGGACCGCTATCCGTACGACGATCATTTGGCCCCGGATGGACGCGTGATGGAAATGCTCAGCGAGCACCAGTGCCAGGGGTGGTTAGAGGGATATCTCTTGACCGGCCGGCACGGGTTCTTCTCCTGTTACGAGGCGTTCATCCACATTATCGACTCGATGTTCAATCAGCACGCGAAGTGGCTGAAGGTCTGCAATCACACTCCCTGGCGGCGCCCGATCGCCTCGCTCAATTATCTCTTGTCCTCCCACGTCTGGCGGCAGGATCACAACGGATTCAGCCACCAGGACCCCGGTTTCATCGATCACGTCGTGAACAAGAAAGC
>Ga0126373_10004569_pt1 | contig 10604 bp, 10 predicted proteins | sample PanSoiMetPlot_11_FD_92545 | JGI IMG/M metagenome (GOLD analysis project Ga0126373, IMG submission 92545) | Tropical forest soil microbial communities from Panama - MetaG Plot_11 | ecosystem: Environmental > Terrestrial > Soil > Tropical forest > Bulk soil | place: Panama | collected 2016-02-17
CTCCAATTTCAGGAGACGCCTCCGAATCATACTGCCCATGTCGTTTATTCCAGCTCGACCTGAATTCAGCTAATGCTGAGCCCTTAGAATATGTTGACTTCGAAGTGCACGTCGTCCTTAGCCGGCGGCGACGGTTGGGCTAGGCGTCTGTACCCGTCGCCGCTACACCTCGAGTTTGAACACGGCGCGGATGAGATAACTGTTGTTTCCGCCGGCAACGCCGCTAGGGCGTGAAGACTGCGTGGATATCGACGATTATTCGCGAACGAGGCTGATACACGATGGCGTAGCCGTCCATGTATCCTCGTGCGCATTCGGGCGGTAGAGGGGGTAATCCCCGCTCGACGACATACGGGAATGGCTGGATCTTTTTCTCCCAACCCGGCGGAAGCTGCCCGTTTCGGTAGAGCTTCTTTTGCAGGCCCGGCGGCAGCGAGCGCGGACGGTAGTAATCGTGGATGATGCGGAGGTGATCTTCGCGGAAACAGACGTCGCCGTATCTGCGATGCCGCTCGCGGTCCTCATCGTCGTCATCTTTCCAATGTTTATTGCCGTGTTTGTTCCCGCGATCATCATCATGGTCCTTGGCCACGGCTGTGTGAGTCGTCGATGCGGCGAGGCCCACAAGGAAGAGGAGCATCCATGCCCTCATGCGTTGTTCCCTCACTGATAAGTGTATCGGCACATGGAATGCGCTGCCACCTCGGGCTTCGACCTAGACTGTGGCAGGGGTTTACAGTAGGAACAAAGTAGGTTTCTGACTTTACAAATCCTTGTCGCTGGAGACTTCAGCCGCCGTCACCCTAATCGGGAGCCCCAAAGACCGTTCGGGTAGCATGTCAGCCCATGGTACGCTGTATCGCGAACGCGCTTCTCAACGCCCTCTCGGTGGCTGCTTGCATTGCCTCTCCGGTATCAGGCGTGGCAAATATGCAGGGCGCGGAGAAAACATGGCAGCGAATGAATCACACTGGAGCGCCATCGATCTGCTGTTGCGAAAGCGCTCTGAACAATTGCGCGCTCGATCCGCGGGCCTACGCGAGCGCGCCGCAAGCCTCGCCTCCAAACTCCCCGTGTGCAGAAGCGGGAATTCCCGCGGGCCAATCCGCGCCCGGCCACTGGGAAATGTTGGCGCGCCGGTCGCGGTTAAGGAATTGATCGTGCCGTCCCGGTTGAAAAAGCGGCGCCGGATTAATGGACCGCCCAAGTCGCTCGGGATGGAAACGAAAAAGCCAGCGAAAAATCGCCACCGAAGACTTCGTTGAGATATTGCGGCGGACGGCTCTATCATTTATTTAATATTCAAATGTCAGCGCGATTCTTTGCATCGGGCCTGAACGGTGCGCCGAACGCATCCTCGTCGCCCCATGATTGAACAGGGTCGCCGCGGTGTAGTGAATACGTTTTCGTCTACAACAATTAGAAGAGTTTAATTGGCCCGTTGGGCCGACATACGAAACGCCATTCGAATGCGAGGAATCTACAAAGGCATCTATTGTATTTCAATCTGGGTTTCACAGAGGAGGAAATGAAATGCGCAAGGTTCTCGTTTGTTCGCTCTTGCTTGCCCTGATCATGCTCGTAGCGCCGGCGAAATCATCTGCAGCCATTATTTTTTCTATAGGAATTGCGCCTCCGCCCCTGCCGGTTTATGAGCAGCCGCTGTGTCCGGGTGAAGGCTACATCTGGACTCCCGGCTATTGGGCCTATAGCGACGATGGCGGGTATTTCTGGGTTCCTGGTACTTGGGTGCTCGCTCCCGAACCCGGCTTTCTGTGGACTCCCGCGTGGTGGGGCTGGAGCGGCGGCTCCTTCGTTTTCCACGAAGGCTATTGGGGCCCTCGGATCGGCTTCTATGGAGGCATCAACTACGGATTCGGCTACACGGGTTTCGGTTATGAAGGTGGCTATTGGAGAAACGGAGCCTTCTTCTATAACCGATCCGTGAACAACGTCACCCATGTGACGAATATCTACAACAAGACCGTCATCGTCAATAACAACTACCGGAAAGTCAGCTACAACGGCGGCGAAGGCGGCATCACCACCCGGCCTACGGCTCAAGAAGAAGAAGCCGTGCGCGATCGCCACATCAGCTCAACGCAGATACAAACCCAGCATGTCGAGCGCGCCAGCACGAACCGCGAGCTACTCGAGTCGAACAATCACGGTCGCCCGTCCATCGCTGCCACGGCTCGTCCGGCGCAGTTCAGTGGCCGAGGAACCGTACAAGCCCGATCCGCAGGACCATCCTATCGACCGGCCACGACCCGCACGACCACTCCCAGCGTCGGCGGAGAGAGAGGTGCCAGAACGGAAAGTCGGACTGCTGTTCATCCCAACCAGCTTCAGCAGATGCAACGTGACAGTCCCAATACCGGTAACGCCAAGGTGGAGCCGCGATACCAGCAGGACGAGCAGAAGCTGCAAGCCAGACAGGAACAAGAACGCCAGAATCTGCAACGCAGGCAGGATCAGGAACACCAGCGCATGGACCAGCGTAACGCCAACCAGGCTCAGCGGCAGCAGATGGAACAAAAACACCAACAGCAAACGCAACAATTGCAGCAACGACACATGCAGCAGGAACAGAAGTTCGAACAGCAAAGGCAGCGCCGCTAAACCCATCGAAGGAAGGGCAAGTCACCAGACTTGCCCTTAATCGTTCACTTCTGCCAAAGCCACTGTTGCCTCCGCGCGGAGACTTCTCGAACCAGTCAGGCTGGCTCCCAACATAAATCGTTTCGTCACGCCTTCGCCACGCACTTGCTCGAACACATGATAAAGTTGGGACACGTTCTGCCGGGCGTGGGCGAGGCCCAGGCACAAGGCGCATATATCCCACAACGCTTGTAACTACGATCACGCCGTCAACGCCAAGAGAGCCAAACGCCACCTTCTGAGCGGCTGACCCAGCAGCGACTAAGTGCCTTCAATGGCGGCGTGAAGCGCTTGCTTCAGTTCCTCGTAAAGTGAGGACTTGAGCACGTAGCCCACTGCACCAAGGCTTTGCGCTTCTCTTCGATAGCCTTTTAGGTCGTCCGTGGTAAGAAAAACAAACTTGACCCCCGGCAGAGAACTACGAATCTTCCGAACCGCTTCGAGTCCATTCATTTTGGGCATGGCTATCCGTCACGATGACATCTGGCCGCAACTTGAACGCTGCCTCAACTAACGAAAGCCCGCCTGAAACCTTTCCCACAACGTCGAAATCAGTCTGCAACAATGTACAAGTGGCAGCTATTGGTTCGAGATCATCATCCGCAAGTAGAATTCGAGGCCGTTTTTTTCTGCTGCATCCTCAGACGCTTTTCCCTCAAAATCGCTTTCATGCATGGGGAACGCCGCAGATCCTGTCAGGAGTAATAAGGGTAAAGATCTAGGATAAGTGAAAGCGGACGATTCACGCGGCGTTCCTCGATAGCGGGACGAACACTTTCAATTCGGTTCCATGTCCAGGCCTCGAGCCAATTGAGAATTCTCCTTGGACCAGCCCTACGCGCTCCTTCATGCTGACAATTCCGAGTCCTGGCTGCGACAAGCCCGCTTCTGAATCGAACCCAACGCCGTTGTCTCGGATGCAAAGGTGAATGCCATCAGTGCTAGCACTCAACCTCAACCGCACCTGACTTGCTTGAGCGTGTTTCAAAACGTTATGCAGCGCCCCTTGCGAGACACCGTGCAGGCAGAACGCCAGGTCTACTGGCAGAACTTTCGGTACGCCTCGGGCTCAAACACTACTTCGGTTTCCCCTCTGGCCGAAGACTCCTCACACAGTTCGTTGAGAGCCGCGATGAGCCCTAGGTCCTCCAGGATCGAAGGATGTAGTTTGTGAGAAAGTTGGCGATCATCTTAGGCCAATTGATGTACGCGCCGATGCAACGGTTCGATGTGTTTCTCACCACGCATTACTCGCGGTGCACGGCCGCATATGCTAGATAGAGAGGGAGGGGGCAGGCCTTTTGAGATCACGCGACGGTGTTCATTACCCTTCGCCAGATTTAAGGTAGTCGATGTTGTAACGGATTATGAATTTTCGCAACCGTTATCTGGTGATCGCTATCCGAATATTGCTTGGCCTCATTATGCTCGCAAGCGGGATAAGCGGGCTGCTGATGGGCAACTCAACGCAAGGCGTGCCGGCGCAGATGGTCGCCTTTACGCAAGTATTCTGGGCTTCGGGCATTTTCCAGATGGTCAAGGTTACTGAGATCGTCGCGGGGTTCATGCTGCTGTTTGGCATCTTCCCGGCGTTAGCAACATTGTTCCTTGCGCCCGATGTTGTAGGAATTGTTATAGTCAACGCCCGCTTGATGCCCTCATTCCTATGGCTTGGTGCAATTGTCTTTGTGCTGACCGCTTATTTGGGGTACGCCTACTGGGACAAGTACAAATCAATCTTCACGAGCAATTAATACGGACAATGCGGACCGTTAGGACCAGCTGTCCAGGCGGTCATTGACCGGGCGGTTCCGGCTGGGGGCGGCATTCCCGCTTGTGTAGCCCATTGTCGACCAAGTGGACTGGTCACGTCATGGCCAGGAAACGATATCTCACATATCGGTAGGTAACTTGCCTAGGTTCGACAGCCCGCTGCCACGAGCTTACTAGCCAGTACGCCTTTCGAACTCGGCCAAAAAAACCGCTCGGCGGCAGATTCCTCTTCCGGCGTACAAGCGACCAATGGCTCAACTCGATCGCAGATTGCGTCGATGAGCTGGCAATCCTCGTCGCTGACCTTCATAGCTTCGAAGACGTCGTACAGAACTTCTTGCGACATGGCGGGTTTCTTTCCACTCTAAATTGCTAATCCGTTTGCGGCTGCTTACTTTATTCCACTGCAAATCGTCTCGGGCGCCAGTTGGGTTTGATAATCGCCCAGGTAAATGATCAATTTCGCGTCACCACTGGCTGTCCCGGCCGGGACTTGGACATTTACCTGCATCGCGGCTGCGATCATTGCGGGAGCCGTCGCTCGATGGCTTCCACTATTCTTTTCGCGTGCATCCAGGTTTCCCTCGGGCACCTTCGGTTGAGCTCAATAGAGAATTCACTCGTTAGATCTGCGCCGTACCACCATCAACGAAAAGTTCGACACCGTTGACAAAGCTTGAGTCGCTCGATGCCAGGAAGAGAGCTACGGTTGCGATCTCTTCCGGGCGGCCCATCTCGCCGCGTTTGATGAGCGCCTTGAAGCTATCCTTCGCGGCGAAACCAACGTGCGCGCGAGGGAGCGGAGGGCAGCTTTACTAGCACTGTAGACGCCGAATGCCGGAAAGCCCTTCGACCTGCCAATTGAAGGCGCAATCCCGCCGGAGCTCAACGGCTGGTACCTTCGCAACGGGCCCAACCCGCGGCACAACACATCCCATTGGTTCGCGGGTGACGGCATGATCCACGGCGTGCGCTTAGAGAAGGGGCGCGCCGCCTGGTACCGCAATCGATGGGTGCGTACTGAGAGCTTTGATAAGGATTTCCTGCTCTATAACAGCGACGGCACGCGCAACCTCCACGCCAGCACGGCCAAACGAACGTCGTGAATCACGCCGGCAAGATGCTCGCGCTGGTGGAGTCATCTCTGCCGTATCAAATCACTAACGAGTTGGAGACGGTAGGCGTCTACGACTTCGCCGGCAAGCTGGCCGACTCGATGACCGCTCATCCGAAGATCTGTCCGAGAAGCGGCGAGCTGCATTTTTTCGGTTACGGTAGCCTGACCAGCCCGTCTGTCACTTACCATCGCGTGAACGCGGCCGGGGACCTGATCACTAATCGCGGTCTCGATGTTCGTGGCTTGACCATGATGCACGACTTCGCGCTAAGCGCTGAGCACATAGTGTTCATGGACCTACCGGTGGTGTTTCGGCTCGACATCGCGCGCAACGGTCAACACGACATGCCCTACCGCTGGAGCGACAATTACGGCGCCCGTCTCGGAGTATTGCGCCGCGAGGACCCGTTTGGTCCAATCCGCTGGTTTGATATCAAACCGTGTTACGTATTTCACGTCCTCAACGCTTTTGATAAGACCACAGATGATGGCAAACCATTAGTGCTGCAAGCAGCCCGTTATCGAGAGTTGTGGCGCGATAATGGTGCGCCTGGTTTCGACGCGGTGATGTGGTTCTGGACGATAAATCTTTCCCGTGGCACCGTTACGGAACAGCAGCTCGACAACCGTCCTTTGGAGTTTCCGCGCATTGACGATCGGTTGGTCGGTATGCCAGCGCGGTATGGCGTTACGTGGGTTCGGGTAAACTTGTACGCTACGACCTCGAACGCGGTACCGCTGAGGAGCACTCTTTCGGTACCGCCACTGAGCCCGGTGGACCTGGTGAGGCCGTCTTCGCTCCGTCCGATTCGGACGCTGGCGAACTCCCCGGCTGGTATCTGTCCTATGTCTACGACCCGGTTCGGGACAGCAGCGATCTTATAATCATCGAGGCGTCGGACTTCCAAGGCAAGCCTGTTGCTCGAGTGCAACTTCCACGCGCGTGCCTTGGGGATTCTATGGAAACTGGACCGCGGGTTAATCTGTGGCGTAAGAGCGGAGCGCGAATCTTGATCGGGTCTGTCGAACGGGTAAGATCTGTGGAGACCAGATCGGCGGCATGCTCTCACTGTCCAGTTGGTCGGCGACTCGTAGAGAGGTTCGGTGGCCAAACTCGCCAAGGACCATTCGCCGTGTGGCGCGTCACTCAAGAATCAGCGAGCCGCCGCGGTGCGGCGGTGGCGATTTGGAACGCTACTACCTAGGACTATAACGCATCCAGTGCCTTAGTCTACCGGAGGTTCTCGCACAAACATCGCGACGCCTGCCAAAACGAGGCTCTGGGGAGTTCCGATCCTCACACAACCGCGACCTTGACGTTGTGGATCGGGGGCAGGGAATCGAACAAACAGTCCCACTGCTCGCCGCCCTCCCTCCCGATCCAGAGCTGACCGGTCGTCGTTCCGAAGTAGAGCGCGGGTGTCTTGAGCCGGTCGATATCCATCGCGTCGCGCAGGATGGTGAAGTAGCTCTGCTTCTTCGGTAGCCCGCGCGCGAGGCGGCTCCACGAATTGCCGCCATTCTCGCTGCGCCATACCGCGGGTGCGCCGCCTGGGCAAGAGCGCGTCGCCGCCTCAAGGGGCATGACGTACACCGTATCAGCATCGTTCGGGTGGACGACGATGGGAAATCCGAAGTCCGACGGCAAACCCTTGGCTATTGATCGCCAGGAGCGGCCATGGTCGTCGCTGCGAAGTACGCCGATGTCGGGCCGCGGCCCCCCGGGCCCGGTCCAATCCGCCCATCCGCCGTGGTTCTGCATGTAGAGCCGGCCCGGCGCATCATCGTGCCGCGCGATCTTGTGCACGCACTGACCGAATTCCGGATAGGGATCGGGCGCGAAGCCGGCGCCGACGCCTTGATTGGAGGCCCTGAACGTTTCGCCTCCGTCCTCGCTCAGATAATGGCCGCCAGTGGAGATGCCGAGGTGCACGCGATTCCCGTCGCGAATGATCGTATGCATGCACAGTCCACCGGCGCCGGGCTGCCACTTGCGCGCGTGCTTATGGTTGCTGATGGCGGACACCATCTCCCACGAATCGCCGCCGTCATCGCTCTTGAACAAGGCCGCCGGCTCCACGCCACACCACAGTTCCTTCTTGCCGCCGCCAGCTTCGAATGACCATATGTTGGCGAGCGCGCGTCCGTCCTCCTTGGGGAATGCCGGCGCCGACTTCGTCTCCGTGAAGCTCTTCCCCATGTTCGTCGAACGCAACACCTTCATGCCGAAGAACGGATTGCAGCTCGAGGCATACAGGCGCGGTGTGGCGCGCGTGTCGATCAGCGTCGAGTACACGGGGACGCCGGGACCAAAGGGCCCGCGAAGCGCGAAGCTGCGCCGCGGCTTCGCAGACTCAGCGACAAATACGCCCTTCCTAGTGCCGATCGTGAGAATTACTCGATCCGCCATCTTCAACCTCCTGAGACCGCCGGCAGGATCGTGACCAGGTCACCCGGCATCAGCGGCGTGTCGATCCCGCCGAGGTCGCGGACATTGTCCGAGTTCACGAACACGTTAAGGTGGCGGCGCACCGTGCCCGTTTCATCACAGATGTTGCGATACAAAGCGGACTGGTTCCGCTCCAAGTCCCGGAGTGCCGCACCCACGGTGTTCGCCGAGATCGAGAGCTGCGCCGCGCCCGCACAGTACGCGCGCAACGCGCCTGGGACATGGATCGTGATGGTTGGCGTTGGGCCCACGGCGTCAGATGAAGCTTATCACTGGCCGTTGGGAAGAGGCAACCCGCTGGGGCGGTTCCGGTGCCGGCAGGACTTTTTCCAATCCGGTCAAAGTGGTCGAATCGGACGTTATGTCCTCACTCTCATCATCGCGGACTACGGATCACGGTATGGTCGCGAATAGCGGATGTATGGACGGCCGCTCGGACGCAGCGTCCACTGGGCTTGTCCGTACCAATCCGATCTCCTGGGCGGCGTGTGCTCCTTCCGGAAGAGTATTGAACGGGGCCGGGAACGGGCCCGTGCTGCTGACGTATTTGTCGGCTATTTTTTATGCCGTAAATCACGTGCGCGTGTATGCGGGCTTGGTGCGTAGGATTATCAGGTTGGGCTAATCGGGCTTCCGTCCCGCATATCGTTCAATCCCGGCGAGTAGTTTGGAAACCGTGATGTCGAGGCCACCCGCGATCGTAAGCGCCGTTTGAATAGTGAGGTTGTGCTCACCGCGCTCAATCGCTCCCATATAGGTGCGATGCAAACGACAGTGATCCGCGAACGACTCCTGCGAGAATCCTTTCTTCTGTCTGAGATCGCGGATTCTCCGACCGAGAGCCTTTTGTAGCTCCTTCACGTTCAACAGCTTGCAGAGCTATCGTCCGAATGTCTACATGGTACTTGAGGACATGATAGATATAGCGCTATGCTTTCTGTAAGAGAGGCGGCGCACTGTGGGTGACGGCGGGCCGCTGGTCGGACGACCGGTGGTCAAAGCGAGGACAACCGCAGTCGGCCTCCGTAGACCTTTGTGTGGCTGATATTCAAAGCAGGCGACCGGCTGACAAGGAGATCGAGCATTGTGACTATGCACACTGGAATGAGTCGGTGGACTATACAAGTGTCCGGAGCACTTTCGGACCTTTCTAGGATTGCGTTAGAGCTGCGCAACGGCGACCCGTGTGGCGTGGTCCGCGATGAGTCGCTGTACATTGAATCGTCGGAAGTAGATAGAGCGAAGTCTCGGATCGCCGCTGAGTGGGTAGCCTTCGACTTCACCAAGCTACTGCTCGCCGTGTTCGAAATGAATTTCGGCGAGCGTGCTATTCTTCATCTGATTTCTGTACGAGAGTCTGGATCCGATGTTAATTATCGCCTGCCAGTCCGACAAAACAGCGAACCGACGCTCTTTCAGCAAATGATTCGGCTTGCTCTGGACCGGCCACATGCACGAGGCGCTATCCTCGCCTACGCAAGCGGCGGCGCGGATGGACTATTTCGGGCGTATGAGGCACTCACATATGAAATCCTGAATCTCGGCCTAACCCCCTCATCTACGGGTGTTGGCACTAAGGAGTGGCTCGTGGAAAACGGTTGGATTACTGAGGCCGAAGACGATCGATTCCTGAGTACTGTCCTGCATTTCCGGAACTACCAGGACCGGCAGTCTGCTGAGAATGCCCTTGCGATCAAGGAGGCCCAAGTCCTCGTTCGTCGGATCTTAGTCAACTTTTTGGACCACTGTCTAAAGACGAGGACTTCGGCCGGAGAGATCGGAAAGCGAGTGCCGCATGCCATTTAACGCCCCCGGGAGCTGACAACCGTGGTCTTTGGCTATTTCGTTCATATTGTTCCTGCCAGTAGTCCCATGTTCCTCTTTGGATGGTCAAATTAGCGGCCCGGATCGCGGTCTTTACCCCGGCCTTGTTCTCCCTGCTGTTGTTCAAGCGCGAGCGCAGTTTCCCGGAGTGCCGTCTGGTATTTGCCGAGCCATCCATTCCACCCCTCATCCTGAGGAATGTCGCCACGCTTCATCATCTCCCGCGCCGCGTTACGAAGGCGCCTGTTGTTACGCAACATCGCTTCAGCGTCGCCCATGTCTTGGATGTCGACCACGGGGCCCCGGGCGGTCGAGAACTTCCGCAGGCGAATGAACGAATTGGTCTTCAAGCCACCGCTGCTTCGCATCTCCTCCATCTCTGGCGTGCGGTAGATGTAGTAGACTCGCGCGTCCGTGCCTTCCAGCATCAAGTATGTGCGCCCAGAAGCCTCGTCCTCGCCCTGCACCAAGATCCGGCCTTCAACAGACGTTAGATCCCGCATTTCGAGCATCGTCATCGGGAGGCGGTCGTCGGACACGACTACTCCATGTGCGGCGAGCGTCTTTTGCCTGTCTGTTGTGCGCTGCATCGCTCGGAGAACTTGCTCGAAGTCGCGCCTTACGAGCCAGTTTGTTCCGCCTGCCGACTCCGCCAACCCCATCCGCTGAAGGACCACAAGACGCGACGCTTCATGCCGGGTGCGGAGACGCGCCATTTCACTTAAGCCAGCCTGGCCCGGATTTCGAGTGACTTCAAAGTACTCTGGACCAAAATCCGCA
>Ga0126373_10004570_pt1 | contig 10602 bp, 9 predicted proteins | sample PanSoiMetPlot_11_FD_92545 | JGI IMG/M metagenome (GOLD analysis project Ga0126373, IMG submission 92545) | Tropical forest soil microbial communities from Panama - MetaG Plot_11 | ecosystem: Environmental > Terrestrial > Soil > Tropical forest > Bulk soil | place: Panama | collected 2016-02-17
CGACCGTAGGGGTCGCAGGCCTGACGCTCGGCGGCGGAGAAGGATTGTTGATGACCAAGTATGGGACCGCGTGCGACAACCTTTTGTCTGCACGCCTGGTAACCGTGGACGGAAGGGAAGTCGAGGCCAGCCAGAATTCCAATCCAGATCTTTTCTGGGCCACTCGCGGCGGAGGCGGAAACTTCGGCGTGCTGACGGCGCTCGAATACAAGCTCCATCCCGTAACCGAGGTTCTGGCGGGAACGCTGGCCTATCCACCTGGACGAATTCCCGAGCTGCTCGAGGCTTTTGCCAAATTCGTCGCGGCGGCGCCGGATGAGATCGGCCTAGTTGGCGTGGTGCTACCATCCGAACAAGGACCAAGGTTCCAAGTACTGGTCTGCTATTTCGGCGATCCCCGCACCGGGAATGACCTGCTACGGCCGTTGCGAGCGCTGAAACCACAGGAGGACAAGATTTGCGTTGCATCCTACTTGGAAACCCAGGCGACCATCAATCCCTATTCTTCCGTCGCCCATTTCCAGACCAACTTGGTTCTTCCGGAACTCAACCCATCTGCAATGCAGGCGATTACGACTGCGGCCAACGATGGCCTTCCAAACACCAGGGTGTTCATTGTTCCGATTTACGGTGCCGTCACGCGGGTGGGTTTGAAGGACACGGCGTTTCCTTTGCGGCAACCGTGCTACGAATTGGACCTCATGGGCCGCTGGAGCGCTCCAGCCGAAAAAGAACGTGCGGTGCAGTGGGTCAAGGCCTTGCGCGACAAGTTGCAACCCTTTGCGAAGGGAGCCTACAGCAACCAACTCGGCGAAACGAGCGAGGCTCTTGTCCGCGCGTCCTACGGCCCGAATTATGCTCGCCTTGTTGAGATCAAGAAAAAATACGATCCCAACAATATTCTGCGTCTCAACCAGAACATCAAGCCGAGCTAGGTCTGAGGCAATCCCGAGACGTCATCCCGAGCGCAGCGAGGGATCCTGGCTTTAATTCAGCTTCCCCAGGCTCGACGGGATAGACTCATCCTTGCGATGAAGCGCCGCTTGAGCCTTCACTCCTCTGAAAAATTCAACCTCGCGATCTTATTGTCTTTCGTCAATCCAACCGAAATCATGAGCGTTAAATTCGGATACTTCGCGCGATACCGGTAATTCCTTCGCTCGCCTTCTTCTGTCCTCTCCATCAACTCTAGCGCCCTCAATTCTCCAAACTCTTTCAACGCCGGTCCCAATTCCTGAATCTCATCCGGGAAAAGTCGTTTCCATGCTTCTTCCGTGAACTGTTCCGGCTTTGCTTTTCCATCTACGATTCCGCGCAGAACTTCTTTCATCATTTGAGTCACCTGCGGCTCTTTGTCCTCAATCGGCTTCGGTTCGACCGGTTTCAGTGCCGGATTGTAAATCGCCGCCACGCCTGTTGTAATCTTTTTCGGGTTCGAATGTCCCGAATCCAGATTCGTCAGCGCCACCACCGTCAACCGGTCATCTATGTAACGGGCGATATAAGTCGTGAACCCCTGCCACGCTCCGCCGTGCTCAATCACGCGGTGTCCGTTGACGTTGTTGATTTCCCACGCAAACCCGTAATTCGCCTTGTTTGGCTGTCCATTATTGAGCTTCTCCACCGTCCACATACGGTCCAGACCGGCTTTCTTCAGCAGTCTCTCCGTGTACAGCGCCGCGTCCCACTTCTGCAAATCCTCTACCGTGAAATACAACGCCCCGTCAGCCGTCGAGTTGAGTGACGGCGAGACCCAGTCCTGATTTTTCAGCTCGCCTTTCACTAACTGGTATCCCGCTGCGCGCCTCGGTATAATGTCTGCCTCGCTGATAATGCGAGTGCGGCTCATGCCTAGTGGCCTAAAAATCCTTTCCTGCAAAAAGTCACCATAGAATTTTCCCGTCACCTTGTGAATTAAAATACCGAGCAGCACGTAATTCGTATTCCGGTACGCCCAGTCCTCGCCTGTCTTGAAATCCATCGGCATCTCAGCGATTTTCTTGTAGAGCTCGTCTTCCGTGAAATCCAATCGCATATAAAACGGTCCGCCCACCTTCGTGCGCGCTCCCGTTTCGTATTCGCTTAATCCCGAAGTGTGGCTCAGCAGATTGTGCACTTCGATGGCGTTCCACGTTTCCGGCGCATCCGGGAAGTATTTCTTGACGGGATCGTCCAGGCTAACTTTTCCCTCCTCCACCAACATCATCACCGCCGTCGCCGTAAACTGCTTTCCCACCGACCCCGATTGAAAAATCGTGTCCGGAGTCACCACCGCATCCCACTCCACGTTTGCGAGTCCGTAGCCCTGCGCTCTTGCCATCTTTCCGTCGCGATACACGCCCACCGCCGCGCCCGGAATATGCTGTTTCTGCAGCTCGCTCTGCACAAGCGCATCCACCTTCCCATCCACATCGTCCGCCGCTGCCAGCCTGCTTCCCGCTTCGGTCGCAGCGACAGCCAAAATGCCAGCCGCAATCATCACGATCTTCCTCACGTGTCCTCCCAATCGATAAGTCTGGTCAGCGATCTATTCCTGAAGTCTCGGCTCGCGCTGCCGGTTGCCCCAGGCTGCCCATGGAATCGTCAGCCATAGTGCCAATGCGCTAAACGCAAGCACTCGAACGCTAGGCGGTGGCGCTCCGAACAGGGACGCGAGATACACCGCGGGGAGAAAAACCGCAAGCGACCAGAAGGCGACATTCCATCCACCTTTCGATCGTGTCGCCCTCAGATAGAGAAGCAAGCCCGCGGCGAACAATCCAAATTCCACCACCAAAGTCAACGGCAGGGAGTCCCACATCCCCAATCCAACTTTTGGCCCTCCGGGATACAGCGGCATGTCGGGGCGATGCGAGAAATAGTCCAGCAGCCAATGGGTCGGCACCAGCGTGCCAACAACCGCAGCCGTGCGGAAGTCCTTCCGCCACGCGAAATAAATCGCGCCGAGCAGCAGCCCCCACACCAATTGCGCCAGTAAACTATGTGAAATGGGATATGAAACGAAGTCCAACGGCGTGACGCGGGTAATCTCTGGCGCAATTCGTACCTGCTCAACTCCCAGAAGCAGCAGGATCGGCCACAGCAAGTCCGCGAACTGGGCTGAAAGCACGAGCGTTCCTAACGAAGCCTTTGGCGCAGCCCTCGTCGCCGCCATGGCCAGTGCAAAGTGCCCCAGGAACATAGGCCGCTATGACTCCTTTTGCGGCGGGCGTTGCGTGACCGATGTCGCTATGGCGACGGCGAGAAACAGAAATGACGCCTTATAAAAACTCATGTGCCCGAGGTTCGTCCCAAAAACATCCGCATAGAGGCCAAAGCTGTTCAGGCCCCGAATAATCAAAGAAACCAACGCGCACGCCAATCCCAACCAATAAGTCCACATCGCCAAATGCTTCTCCATGGCAGGTCTCCTATCGCTCCAGGATTTCTCGAGGACGGCTCCAACAGTGGCCCTAAGCTATTCCCTGATTCCCTCTCTGTCAATCGCCACGACGAGATGTCCAAATTCCAACAACGACGCTCCAGCCCTGCGCTGGTTTGCGGCATGTAGAGGCCGGGCTCTAGCCCGGCCAGCCAGATGCGCAGTAGGGGCTGTTTGTTGGAGGCCGGCTCAACCCGCCTCTTCGGTCTTGTAGCGGTCGCTTTTTTACCTTGAGGAACGAAGGACTGAAGCGGGCGCTTTGCAGGACCTGGCTGGGGCCAATGCAAATGAGGACCAAGTCTGCACCGGTGGAGCACCGGTTTTTCAGTTGATTCGCAGCGAAAACGCGGGGCGATCCCCTTGTTCGGGCGGTTTCCCTTTAATTGCATCCTGAATGTGCCGCAGCAGCGCGTCGCGCGAAAACGGCTTTTGCAAAAAATACGCGCCTTGCAGAAGATTTGGCGCTTCGCTGAATTCCTCTGTGTAGCCCGACATGTACACCACTTTCAATTCCGGCAGCTTCTGCTTCAGCCGTTTCGCAAGTTCAGGTCCCCGTAAGCGCGGCATCACCACGTCGGTCACAAGGACGTCAATCTGCTCTCCAAACCTCTGCCCGGTTTCGAAGCCTTCCTCTCCGTCTGCCGCCGTTAGCACTTGATAACCCGCCGTTTTCAGAAATTCGCAGGTGAGCGTCCTTACTTCGGCTTCATCTTCCACCAGCAGCACGGTTTCGCGCCCTCGGCTCAGCTTTGCCGCCCGCTCTTCCTCCGCAACCGTGTGCGCCTGATCTCGCACTTGCGGCAGGTAAATCTCAAACCGCGCACCCGCCCCCGGCTCCGAATCCACAAAAATGTAGCCCGAACTCTGTTTCACCACGCCGTACACGGTTGCCAGCCCAAGCCCGGTGCCTTTGCCGGGCTCCTTCGTCGTAAAGAACGGCTCGAAAATGCGCGCCTTGGTGCTTGCTTCCATACCGAAGCCGGTATCGCTCACTGCTAGCATTACGTACTCGCCCGTGGCCAGCGGCGTGCGCGATTGCGCATACCCTTCGTCCACGCGAACGCTTGCCGTCTCAATCGTCAGCGTCCCGCCCTTCGGCATGGCGTCTGAAGCGTTCACAATCAGGTTCAGCAGCACCTGCTCGATCTGTCCCGGGTCCGCTTGCACGCGCCCGAGTGGCTCGGCCAGTTGCGTCTTGTATTCAATGTCCTCGCGTAGCAGCCGCTGCAAAAGCCTGCCCATTTCCACAATCAACTCGTTCAAGTCCAAAATCTTCGGCTGGAGCATCTGCCTGCGGCTGAACGCCAGCAATTGCCGCGTCAACAACGCCGCCCGGTCTGCCACGCGCCGGATCTGCTCGCAATTTGCGCGTACGGTGTCCGTCGTCTTGAGTCGCTCCAGGGCAAGATCGCTGTTTCCCTTGATTACCGTCAGCAAATTGTTGAAGTCATGAGCCACACCGCCGGCCAGCCGTCCCAACGCATCCATTTTCTGCGCCTGCCGTAGCTGTTCCTCGAGCTGCTCCCGTTGTTCCTCGTTTCGTTCTAGCGTATTGCGCATGCTTTCGAACGCTCGCGTCACGCGCGCCACTTCATCGTCGCCATCCGCTCTTAGCGGGTACTCAAAGTTGCCTTCTTCGAGCGCCCGCACTCCTTCCACCAGCGAACCCAGAGGCTTCGTGAATGTGTCTGAGATCACGTAAGCGAGCAGCACGCCGGCCAGCACCACAATCACCCCCAGCCCAATCAGCAAATGGTTCAGCCGCCCAACCGACGCCAGCGCCTCTTCATCCGATTTCAGCACTACGAGACTCAGGCCCGGGTGAGCCCCCGGCATCAACTCCAGCGAACTCGTATAGAAATGTTTCTTCCCGAGTTGCGGCTCAAGAGGTTTGTGCCCGCCTCTGATTTCTTCCGCCACTTGCTGCTCGTCCATCGCAACCAGCGAACTCACTGTCACGCTGTCGCCGTATTGGAATACCACTTCGCTTGACAGAATTCGCCCCAAATCCTTCGCACGGGCGCCGTCAAGTTCACGCCCGACAATTACTTCGCCCATGGGTACGCTGTTGATTGGAGGATCTTTATAAAACCGCTTTACCACTACCTGATAAATCCGCTTCCCGTTCACCCACCAATCCTGGTTGCTCGCGCCGCCCACCAGCGCCTTGATGCTTTCGCTCGAAACATCGGCAGGGAAGTCGGAAATCCGGCTTTGGAGCGCGGTAATTTTTCCCTTGGGGTCCACCAGCGCAAACAGGTCGCATTCCTCCGACTGCCATGGGTCCTGGCTGACCTCGCGGATCACTGTTGAATCACCGTTGCGCATGTACGCCAGTGTCGCGAGTAGCTCCGCCTTACGGCTCAGCACTAACCGCCGCTGCTGCTCCATCACCTGATACGTCAGTATGGAATTTCGTGCGTCTTCTTCGACCTGCCGCTGCCCCTGCCCCTGCATGGACTGGCGCACCGCCAGCAGCGTGCCCCCGGTCATCGTGGCGATGACCAGCACCAGCGAGAGCAAGAACTTACTGCGCAGTTTCATGTGCCCCGCGAACTCCCAGAAATCGTTCGTCGGTCGCTCGAAACGGTCTTGCTTGCGTACCCCTGCGCCTGAGGACTCGGCGCCTGACAACATGCGTTTCTGTCCCAGGGGACGTGCGTTTTCCGCTGGCATGCGCATGAGAGGGCTTCGGGGCGTCCATTCTGTGTTTCGCGGAACTTTGCTCGAATAGCCCTTTCGTACCAAGTTTCTAGTACGCGCGTACAGCCTGTCCTTTTTTCCTCCGTGTTTCTGCTTTACTTTTAGCGTCGGCATCGGGCCGGCGTGCCGTTCTTCTGGGCCGCGCTACATTTACTTCCCCCATGGGTGCAACCTTGGCAACCACCTCCGCACGTTGCGACAATACTCTTCGTACTCCGCGCCAAACATTCTTCGAAGCGTCGGCTCCTCGTAGAACCTGACAAACAACGCCACGGCAATCACGGCCACTGCGGCTACTTCCAGGGCCCCGCGGCTCGCCCGCCCAAAGACCACCCAGAGCCCCGTCCACCCCGTAAGGAATCCTACGTACATGGGATTACGTACGTAGCGGTAGAAGCCCACTACCACCAGCTGCTTCGGCGGGGCCATCGGCGCAGGCGTGCCGTGGCCTGTGCGTCCAAAGTCCCACACGCACCGCAGCGCCACCGCGAACCCCAGCACCGACGGCACCGCCGCGATCCACCTCCACGGCGCCACACTTGCCGGGTCTACATGAAACCCTAGCCAGCCCGGCAGCAACCAGAACCACAACGAAAAGAATCCCGCTCCAACCATCAGCGACGCCACCGTCACCGCCCAATTCGTGGTGTGCCCCGCAGGTCCCGTCGTTCCCGCCATCGCGTTTGCCATAATCCACCCCTGCTTTGAGTCTCCGAAGGGTCCTTCACCTCTTACCTAAGCAACGACTGGTAACCGTGATGGGTTACAGCCTCCGCAAGAGGCGTACGCCTTTTCGTCCGTTTCATGCGCTTCAAAACCTTCGCAAAGTGGCGTTTCGTCTCTCCGAAGTGCACAATGAAAATCAGATTGCGCGGTATTTCAAGGTGAGAAAGGCCGGCTCTTGACACGCTCGAAAAACCTCTTCGTTCTTTTGGCCACTTCGTTAATTTTGCTATTCGGCAAAACCGTCGCGGCCCAGACGACGCCAAAGCCGAGCCTGCCCTATGTCGCCGTCCACGACCCGCAATTCATTTCCGCTGCGGCCGCCGAATTTCTGCACGATCCCGATCGTGTCATCGGCCTCATGGCGGGCAACGTCGCCAAAGCTTACCCCGCAGCTATTCTTTCTCAGCACGGCCTCGTCGAAGATCAATCTCCCTCCGGCCCCATCGCCGTCACCTGGTGAAGTTACTGCAACACGGCCCTCGTGTTTAGGGCCGCTAGCAAAGGACGCGAGCTTCACATGGACAACGCCGGGGTCGTCGGCGGCAACGAAGTCTTCCAGGACCGCGAAACCGGCAGCCGTTGGCAACAATCCAGCCTGCAAGCCATTTCCGGGCCCCTCAAAGGGGAGCATCTCGAGCTGTATCCGTTTCTTCTTACCAATTGGAAGGAGTGGCGCCGCCTGCATCCGGGCACGCTGGTGCTCAAGCCCCTGCCGGGTTACGCCGACCGCATCCCCGAAAAGAATGAAATGATTCGCCGCGGCCTTTCCGGCGCAGGTTCAGCGCCTCCCGGTGTTCTCCGCGTGGACAATCGGCTCAAACCGCACACCATGATTCTGGGTCTTGACGTGGGCGCGTCCAGCGAAGCCTTTCCGCTGTCCGTGCTCCGCGAAGCGCGCGTCATCCATGACGATCTTGGCGGCCAACCCGTTCTCATCGTTCATCAGCCGGAATCAGACACCACCACTGCCTTCATCGCCAGTGCAAAAGGGAAGACCCTCGTATTCGACGGCTCCGCCGCGGATACCACCGAGCTCATCGACAAGCAAACCGGCTCGCGTTGGGATGCCTACGGAAAATGTCTTTCTGGCCCGCTGAAGGGCTCACAACTCGAAGCGCTGATTCTGGAGCCCGAGTATTGGTTCGCTTGGTCGGAATTTCACCCCGAAACCAAAATCTATTCCGCCCCGCCAGCAAAAAATAAATCTCGGCAGCGTTGATGCAGCATCCTCGACGGGCCACCGGTTTCTCTTGTCGGGTCCGCCTTCTGGGGCGGACCGTACAGGCACGACAATAATGTCGTGCGTCACTTCGCTCGAATTTCTTCCCACCTTCAAGCGCCGTAGGTGCGGCCCTGTTCCAATTTCCATTTTCGATTTTCGAATTTCCCTCTTTACGCCGGTCCCGGCATCGTCAACGGAGCGCCCTTTTTCGCGAAAATCAGCGCCAGCAGCTTCGCCGGCTGCGTTGCGCTCGCGTTGTTCGACACTTCGTGCGTGCTGCCCGGCGGCTCGAAGAACATCTCTCCCGGCTTGAAAGTTTTCTCCTCCTGCCCGGAAACCTTGCTGACGATATTTCCTTCCAGCACATATGCCAGCACAAATCCCGCATGGTGGTGCACCCGGCCCGTTCTTCCCGGCGCGAAGTCCACTTGGCTGGCCGTGACCTCCCAATCGTCCATCGTGAGGTTCGGCAAGTCGTGCTGGAAGACTAAGTCGACTTCGCCCCGCGGGCCGCGGTTCGTCGGAGCGCCTGCCTGCGCTCCGCCGCTAGCCTCCGGCTGAGCCGTGGATGGCGAGTCTGGCCCCTTTCCGGCGTCAGGTAGTGACGGTTTTCCCGCCGTTCCGCTTCGTGCTTCGGCTTCCGCCGCGCCCAGTCCGCACAACAGCGCAATCAGTCCACCAAGGCTCTCTCTTCGTGTCATGTTCATAGTGCCGCGATTATACACTCCCCAGTCCTAAGGCCAGTTACCCCCTCTGTCCGCCCGCTCAGTTATCTCGGTTCGCACACCCCGTAATTTCGCCGGCTTGTGCTCCTCGATTCCTCCGCACAATAAAAGTATCGGAATCAACGCCCGGGAGGCTACGTCGATGCGAATCCGCAGGTTCGCACTCAAAACAAGCATTGCAGCACGAACCGTAACCGTAATGCGAGCCACAATCATTGCGCTGATCCTGGCATTCTTCGGGCTGGCGGGCTTGGCACAGACGCAGCCCGCGCAAAATGTCACCGCCTCTGCGTCCGGGCAAGTTCTCCTCGCCACTGATAACCGCCCCATTCACCATGCGCGCGTCGAGTTCGTGGATACGTCTTCCGGCTGGGCTAGTTCCGCGCTCACGGACAAGAAAGGGAAGTTCGAACTTGCAGGTCTTCCATCAGCCGAATATCGCGTCACGGTCACCGCTCCCGCCTGCGAGCGTCTCGAAACCACCGTTAAGGTAACCCCCTATCCCGATAGAAGCGCCACGCCTCTGGTCTTTCAACTCCGTCTCGCGGGGCAGCCGCCCGTTCCCGTCAACGACGGCGCGGTCTCCGTCCAGGAGCTTCGCATGTCCGGCAAAGCCGATTCCGTATTCGAAAAAGGCGTCCGGCTGCTTCAGAAAGGCGACCTACAGGGAAGCATCGCCTATTTCGAGCGCGCACTAGCCAAGGACCCCGGCTACTACCGCGCGTATCACGATTTGGGCCTCGTCTATCTCCAGTTAGGCGATATCGCGCGTGCTGCGGACGATTTTCAGAAGTCTATTGACCTCACCAACGGTGGGTATGCGCCGTCTGCATTCGCCATGGCCATCATTCTTTGCCAGCGTCAGCAATTCGACCAAGCCGAGCGCTTGATTCAAAACGGCCTGACCATAGAGCCCGGCTCCGCGCTCGGAAAATACTTCCTCGCCTTGGTGCAACTTGCCATGAATCAGCCCGCCGAAGCCGAGAAAAGCGCTCGCGAAGCCCTCTGGTGCAGCGCCAATCAGGCAGAAGCGCACATTCTCCTGGCCAAGATTCTTGAAGTCCGCCACAACCCGCGCGCCGCCATGGTCGAAGTGTCCGCCTACTTCAAGCTTGAGCCCCACGGCGCCCTCGAAAGCGAAGCCACTGAACTTCGCCTTCGCGCCCAGCAGGAACTCGACCGCGCGCCCACCGCCAATCCCTGACGCCAGGTAAATTTTCCACCCCTCCCAGTACATTTAGAACTGTCCGGCCAGCCCCTAAATGCCCGTGTAGCCCCGTAAGTATCTTAAATATCAATGGCTTATGCCTTGGAACTCGGTTTGCCCAACCACCTAGTGTTATCCCTTTCGTGGGTGTGGTTGATTGCACACAGTTGACAAGCACACAAGTGAAGGAGGCTCTTAAATGAAGACTCTGAAACACCTATGCTTGGCGTTCGTTGCCACTTCTTTGCTCGCGATTCCTGCTGTAGCGCAGAAAGGCGCGCGCAACAACAACGGCGCTGCCAAGCAAACCGGCCAGGCCCGTGCCGAGCAGGTCCAGAACGAGAACAAGAAAGGCGAAAACACCAAGTCCAAAGGCAGCCAGAACGAAGGCCAGCATAAACATTTCGGCTGGCTCCATAGGGGCAAGCACAAATCCAAGGGCCACAGCTAAACTGGTCCTCCATTTCTCCGATACGCTAATCTAATTCAGGGAAGCCGCCGCAAACTGGCCGGCTTCCCACTCTACTCTCCTGAGCCCTGCCGCAGTTCATCCCATTCTTCCCCAATTTGTCATCCCGAACCCGGTCGCGTTTGCACG
>Ga0126373_10004571_pt1 | contig 10602 bp, 8 predicted proteins | sample PanSoiMetPlot_11_FD_92545 | JGI IMG/M metagenome (GOLD analysis project Ga0126373, IMG submission 92545) | Tropical forest soil microbial communities from Panama - MetaG Plot_11 | ecosystem: Environmental > Terrestrial > Soil > Tropical forest > Bulk soil | place: Panama | collected 2016-02-17
GAGGCAAATGGAACGGCGATGAGGACCACCAGCAGCGTCTTCAGCGCCGGAAAGCGAATTCCGTTTCTAGTCACGCGTATTCTCCATGCGGCGAAGATGATTCTCTCGTAACCGCTCCTCATTCCTCCGCCGACCCACTGCCATGGTTCTTCTGGCTGCAGACGGTCTCGAGGCACGAATTAGCCTAGTCGGAACGAGTCGTTGTCCGGCGCAGGCACTCCGGAAGTTCCACAATCGTGGGATGTAAGGAATTCCAATACAAGTAGATCGTGCTCGGATCAATGTCCGCCACATTCACTGTTTTCGGCGCATTGAAATCGACATTATAGAAGGAAAGAATGGCGACCGGTTGTGTCTCCCCCCAGCACCGTCCTACCTTGCCCCAGGTCTGACTGCGGACAGTCGTGGCGCTCGCCGTCTGGCGCGGAACCGGCGCCTCAAATCTGCAGGGTACAGCTCCTGTTCCGTGGTGTCATAATGTAACGTTTCGCTGTGCGAAACTGGTGCTTTGCCAGGCCTTGGAAGAACGAGCTCTTCCGTTTTCTACCATTTGGTTTAAGGAGCAATACCTATGAGCGGTCCAGCCACTCCAGCCACCGACAGAATGGTATTTCGCAAGACTAACCAGCACCTCGGCCGGCGCATTTCTGTCACCCCATCGAATAGCACGAATCGTCACCTGTCGTATGGCCGCATCATTCTGAATCCGTCCCAGCCGTCAGTCACATTTGATAACGATGGTCAGGAGACCGGACTCGTGTGCCTGTCCGGCGAGGCTACGGTTAAGGGGGAAACTCAGCAATTCGAGATCGCGCAGTACGACTCGATCTACATTCCACGCGCGAGCCAAATCGAAGTCACGACCAAGTCCTCGGTCGATTTTGCGGAATTTTCCGCTGACGTCGAAAACGCTTATCCGATTCAGGTAATCCGTTATGCGGACCTTTCGAAAGATCCTTCACTGAAATTCACCACCGGTAAGCCCGGTCAGCAGCGCCATTTGAATATCTGCCTGGGTAAGAATGTGCAGGCCGGCCGCTTGCTTGTGGGATTTACGTTTTCCGAGCCAGGCAACTGGACCAGTTGGCCTCCCCACGAGCACGGACAAATGTTGGAGGAGATGTACGTTTACTTCAACATGCCTGCGCCCGCGTTCGGTCTGCAGTTGGTGTACAACAATACTGATTATCCGGAACTGGTCGTTCCCGTGCGCGATGGCGACGCAGTGCTGATGCCGAGTGGCTACCATCCGAATGTTTCCGTCCCCGGCCACTCCATCGGATTCCTCTGGGCAATGGCGGCACATCGGGAACAAGTGGACCGTCAGTTCGGTGTGGTTAACGTGCAGCCCGGGTTTGATCGGAGCGGGTCGGGACTCGAGGCCAGCCGAAAGTAGCATTTCGCCCTTCCGCCAATCATGGTCACCGGTTCGTCCAAAGGTTATTGGCGTACCTACGATGGCGTTGGCTGAAGCTTCGCCCCGGTCCGGGATCTTTTCTTGAGCACCCTGACTGAACAAGCACTTGCCGTCAGCTTAGCTCGCACGGAGAGCACTACTTTATGGTTTTGAAACAGCCGAGATGTCTGGCGATCTCGCGCGGGCAGCAAAACGAAAGGGATTAGCATAGGTCTGCATGTCGAGATCCGTTGCTAGGAATAGCGGAGCCATCCCTACCACTCTGGCGCATCCGGACGCACTGCGGTTTTGGGTGGCTGTTTGCATGATCGGCGCGAGTACGGGATTGGCAGCAGCGGCGCTCACTCGATTGCTTGAAGTCGTACAGCGCCTGGCATGGCGGGGATCGGGCACGAACATACTGGCCGCTGCCCGTCAGGCCAGTGGGTCGAGACATCTGATCGTTCTACTTGCCGCTGGCATTCTGACCGGCGTTGGGCAGTTTCTTCTGAAGCAGCTCTCAAGCGGCAACGGCATCGACACCACCGCGGCAATCTGGTTCTATGCAGGACGCATGCCGGCGCTGCGAACTCTAGGTAGCGCGGTGTTGTCAATTTTTGCCGTTGGCATGGGCACTTCCATGGGTCGCGAGGGTGCGCCCAAACAGGCGGGCGCCGTCTTCGCTAATTTCTTCGCGGATGCCGAACGCCTCTCCGATGAGCAGCGCCGGTTGCTGGTGGCATGTGGCGCTGGAGCCGGCATGGGTGCGGCTTATGGCGTTCCCCTGGGCGGCGCGCTTTTCGCGCTAGAAGTGATGCGTGGAAAACTGGCCCTGCGCTTTGTTCTGCCAGCTCTTTTTGCCTCGCTGATTGCAACCGGAGTTTCCTGGGTGGCGCTGCCCAACGCGCCCACCTACGTCATTCCATCGTTTCGCCTGTCGGCTTCTGTGATCATGTGGGTGATAGCGGTATCTCCCATCTTTGCATTCGGTTCCATTCTTTATATCCGTCTCGTCCGTTGGGCCGACAAGAACAAGCCCCGCGGATGGCAGCGATTCATCGCACCTGCGGTTGTTCTCGGCCTGCTGGGAACTATCTCGGTCCGGTTTCCGGAAATGCTCGGCAACGGCAAGGACCTTTCGGAATTGCTTTTTACGGATCGGATTGCAATCCCACTGGCGCTTGCCCTCCTGCTCTTGAAGCCGCTTGCCACCATCATGTGCATGCGCAGCGGGGTGCCCGGCGGTTTGTTTACACCCTCTCTTACATTTGGGGCTCTGTTGGGCGCTGTGCTGGGGTATGCCTGGAGCATGCTCTGGCCGGGCGTGCCTGCAGGATTTTTCGCATTGCTGGGGGCCGGCGCTGTTCTCTCCGCTACTACCCAGGGCCCCATCTCGGCCGTCGTTCTGGTCATGGAACTCACCGGCAGGGACAGGTCTTTCATTTTGCCATTGATTCTGATCGCTGGTATCTCGACACTGATCGCGCGCTCGATTGAGCACCGTTCGATTTATGACGCGCGTTTAACCGACGAACAGGTAGCGATAAGACAGAAGCTGCGCGATCAAGAGTCGAACGAGATCGGTGTACCGCAATAGGCATTCCCAAGGGATACACCGCTTTTCAAAAATGAGGGACAAGGCAGGGTTCTATACATTTCGCCTTAAGTTAGAGCGGGCTCGAACTCAGTCAGGCTGATTCGAGTCGCAGGGTTGTTCGAAGGCCAGCCGGCCCGATCCAACATTCATATCGCACTGGCACTTCCAGAAGATGCTGCATTAGCTTCGGCGTAGGAAGAGCAGCATGGAAGGAATCGAACCTTCAACTTACTGATTGAGAGTCAGTGCTAGGACGGAGTGAGGATTCCCAGTTCTCACCTGCTAGGTCAAGAACGTGTCTTAAGACTAGCCCGCACGGAAGCATTTGTGAGTGGTATTGAAAGGGTACGTTTTGGCGCACCTTGGTTCTGCAAGGCCGGCACGCTTACGAAGACCCCCAAATATCTTTGAAGCAAGGCGACACGGACAATAGCCGTTGCCTGTCATTTTTGTCAGTACGCTTGCCTAGGCGAATCGTGATTTAAATGAGCCGAGCAAGTCATTGTTGGAGGCTGCTATGGAACGGGTGTGGCGCTCTCGGGTACTTAGTTTAGTAGCCTCATGTGTGATTGTGGTAACTGCTACCCCCGCCATTTCCCAATCTGCCTCACAATACGAGAGCACAAGGAAAGCGGGCTTACAATCCGTCGAGCAGATCTGGAACACCTTGATGGATGGCAACAAACGCTTCGTCGAAGGAAGGGTGACCTCCCACGACCTCATTTCGCAAAGACACAACCTTGCAAAGAGCCAGCACCCATTGGTTGCCGTCCTCAGTTGTTCCGATAGTCGCGTCCCGCCCGAAGTTATTTTCGATCAGGGGCTCGGGGATTTGTTCGTCGTGCGCACGGCTGGAAATAGCGCCGATCCCATGGGCGTCGGCAGCCTCGAATATGCTGTGGAACACTTAGGATCGGTCGTGATCGTGGTTCTTGGACATCAAAGCTGTGGCGCAGTAACTGCGGCTTGCTCTGGCGACAAAATGCCAACGTCGAACTTGGAGGCAGTAGTCGAGCCCATCAAGGAATCGTGCCGGGTTGCCAAGGAGAGACACGCGTCCGAAGGTTTGGTCGAGTTCGCGGTAAGAGATCATGTACACGACACCGCAACTGCGTTACTCTCCCACAGCGAAGTTCTCAAGCATGCTCATGACGAGGGTACGCTCACTATCGTCGAGGCGTACTACTCCCTCGATTCCGGGACAGTGACACGTTTACGCTGAGCTTCCTGGTCATAGCAAACCTCGACGGTATCGGGGAGAGCTGTCATGAATAAGAAGAACAGTTTTTCAAGGCGGTTTTGGGAGGCGGGCTGCTGTACCTTCTTGTGTGGTACGTTGCTTTTCTACGGAGGGTCACTTTCGACTGCTCAGCAAACCCCTAAGCCACAGCAATCGGCAGAAACCCAAGGTGCAGGCCAAGGGGAAGCGGCAAAAATATCTCCTGACCAGCTCGATTCTCTAGTGGCGCCGATCGCCCTCTATCCCGACCCTATGCTGGCTCAGGTCTTGGCGGCGTCTACCTATCCTCTCGAAATCATCCAGCTCCAGCAGTGGCTCACGAAGAATTCTAAGCTCAAGGACAAAGAGCTCGCCGACGCCGTGGCCAAGCAACCCTGGGATCCCAGCGTCCAGGCCTTGGCAGGTCTACCCGAGGTAGTTAAACGCCTGGCAGACGACGTCCAGTGGACCACCGATCTAGGCAATGCATTCCTCGCTCAAGAAAAGGACGTGATGGCTGCCGTGCAACGCATGCGCAAGAAAGCCCAGGACAAAGGCAATTTGAAATCGAGCGAGCAACAGAAGGTGGAAACTAAGGAGGTTGAGTCCAAGCAGGTGATCGTGATCGAGCAGGCCAATCCGCAAGTCGTGTATGTGCCCGCGTATAACCCCGTGGTGGTGTACGGGCCACCCGTCTATGCCTACCCGCCCATTTACTATCCGCCCCCGGGATACTATGCGGCTGGGGCGGCAATCTCTTTTGGAGTCGGCGTGGCCATGGGGGCAATGTGGAGCGGGGGGTGGTGCTGCAACGCCGGCTGGGGCGGTGGCAACGTCCAAATCAACAACTACAACAATTTCAACCGCAACGTGAATGTGAACCGCAACGCGAATGTCAACCGCAACGTGAACGCCAGGAACTCAAACTGGAGCCATAATCCGCAGCATCGTGGTGGCACCCCCTACAGCGACCGGGCCACCGCTAACAGATATGGTGGCGCCGCGCGCGGCGAGTCCCTTGCCAACCGTCAAGCTTCCGCACAGCAGAGGCAAACCAACCGGCAGGCCGCTAGCGGGGAGAGGCAGGCCAACCGGCAGGCAGCTGCGGGTGAACGGGCGGCAGGCGCCGCCGGAGGCGAGCGAACCGCCGCCGCCCGTGACGCCGCTGCCAACCGGACCGCTGGTGCTGGTGGAGCCGCGGGCGGAGGCGAGCGGGCTACAGCCGCTCGTGACGCTGCGGCTAACCGGACTGCCGGGGCCGGTGGAACCGCTGCGACGGGTGAACGAGCCACAGCTGCCCGTGACGCCGCAGCTAGCCGGTCTACCGGCGGCGGGAGCCAGGGTGCCTTCGGAGGGGGAGCCAGTGGATACAACGGTTCTAGCGCTCGCGCCGCGAGCAGCCGCGGTTCCGCCAGCATGGGATCCCGCGGGGGCGGAGGCGCCCGCGGCGGAGGTGGCGGTGGTCGGCGCAGATAAACGAGCAGCTGCGAAGCTTCTAGCTCTTGCCTTCCGGCCAGCGGCTAGAAGCGAGAAGTGGCGGCTAGGTCACAGGAGCACAGACGAACATGAAATCCACATCTCCGAACCGAAATTTTTCCAGTTTGCCCTGGACTATGTGCGCGGTGGTGTGCGCGTGTCTGTCGGCTTCAGTGCTTTTTGTTGGCCAGGAGCCCGCTACCAAACCAACTCCGGCTGCACCGGCAAGTTCCGCCTCCGGCCCGAGAAGTTTTGATTCTCCACAGCAGGCTGCCGCCGCGCTCGTCGCTGCTGCCGACAAGTTCAACGAGCCCGAGCTCGAGAGAATTTTCGGTCGCGATGGGTACGAGATTGTGCTTACCGGCGAGTTTCCACAAGACCGGCAACGGGCTGCAGATTTCGCGGCCCAGGCCCACGAAAAGCAAAGTGTCTCTCTGGAACCCCGGGAAGGGAACCGTGCCTTTGTCGTCGTCGGCAACGAGAACTGGCCGTTCCCCGTGCCCATTGTGAAGAGAGGCGACAAGTGGCACTTCGACGCGAAGGCCGGGCGGCAGGAACTCCTCTACCGCCGCATCGGCGCCAATGAGCTGGACATGATTGCCATCTGTCACAACTACGTGGATGCGCAGGATGAATACGCATTCCGCAAACGCCAAGGCTACGATGTGAGCCAGTACGCTCAGCACATCATCAGCACTCCCGGCACACAGGATGGCCTGGCTTGGCAAAATGCAGATGGCAGTTGGGACGGGCCTCTAGGGGAAAGTACTGCCCGCGCCATTGTCCAGGGTTACTCAAGCGACGCAGAACCCTACCACGGCTATTTCCTCAAAATTCTGAAAGGCCAAGGTCCCGCGGCGCCGCTTGGCGAAATGGACTATGTGGTTAAAGGCATGATGATCGGAGGCTTTGGCCTGGTAGCTGCACCAGCCGAGTATGGCGTGACTGGAGTGAAGACCTTTGTGGTCAGCCAGGATGGTGTGGTCTACCAAAAAGACCTGGGGCCGACATCTCTCGAGGAATTCATGAAGATGGAGCGCTTTAACCCGGATAAATCCTGGACACCCGTCCTGCAGGAACAAGAGTAAGGAAGAGTGCCGCCACACGCGAAAGACCACGAATTTTTGGTAGTGGTGCATGATTCATTTACTAGGAACCAACTTGCGTGACGCGGGATTCTTACGCATGCTGGTTTCCTGAAAGGCGGGTCGTCATGCAAGACCGCCTGTGCCCACGCGATCTTCGGCCTTGCGGATCAAAACGCGGGGAGCTGGACTTCACGTCACCGGCACCACCTGAGTGGTAGACCTGGCGGAAATCCTGGATGACTGAGTTCAGTCCCGGCGTCCGGGTACCAGCAGCAACCCTGCCCAGGCCAGCAGGACCGGCAGCGACCACGCCCAGTCTCCCAGGTATGAGACCGCCGCCGCTCCGGCAAGACAGCCTGCAAAAAATGGCAGGACGAGTTCCAGGCTTATTTTTAGTTGTTCCCGGGCATCTTGACCCCGTTCACTCAGTGCCAGGCTATCCAGCAGCGAAACAACACTTTTGGCAAGGTTGCCGGTCATCACGGCGGTAGAAGGCGCTCCCGGCACAGCGAGCCGCAAAAGGCCCCACTGGCATGCCATGGCGGACACCGCGATCATTGCCGCGACGTCGGATGCCAATCCCCGCGGGTTCGCATCCGGATGGTTGATGACGCTGTAGACCAAAACACACGCGAGCAGCAGCAGATGAACCAGAAGAAGAGCCCGCACTAGAGAATGGCCCGGTTCAAATAGTCTGGCGATGAGCCAAACCGCCGCCACTGCGACTAGGAAAACGGGTACGGCGAGAACTTGGTCCATGTTGGGAGGCCCGCCGCTCGCCAGCAGGGCTGCGATCACGACCAGGTTGCCGGTGATGTGAGCAGCGAACAATTTGAGGCTCACAAAGCTGATCACGTCGACTGCGCCTGCGACCGCACTCAGCACAGATGTCAGCCGTCGTTGCAAGCGAGCCAGGTCAGCAATTTCTCTGGAAGGGTATTCAGAAGGGCGTAACGAGTTTGACTCTTTAGACATCTGCAGGCCCCTTTTTGGCGGCGAGTGAAGGAGCGACAGTCAAAGCAAGCGCTATCCACCAGGAGTTCCTTAAAAACGGTGACAGCCGCGGGAATTCCTGGGTTGTACTAAGAGCCCGCCGCCCTTAGGTGACAAAGCCCGGCTTCAAGGCCGCGGCCTTGTGTGTGAAAACCGTTATCCATGGCGCAGGCGATTCTCGGTGCCCGGTCATATCCGATCACGAGCGAAAGGACAGTAACCAACATCAACGAACGGTCCACATATGCGCGGATCTGTTTCAGACTGGGTTTGCTGCCCCCCACCAGGAACCGGCGGAAGTTAGTGCAGCCATCCATCATGAGGGTGGTGGAACGGATGACGTCGGGAATCATTAGCGGCTTATATAGACATTCATTTCAAGACTGTCCCCCACCGCGAAAATCTACAGCAACGTCGTTCGCAATCATCGGAACTGCAATGTGGTAAGCACTTCACACTGCGTGGGGTTGATCTTGCCTGGTTGGGCAGGCCGACAGGCGAGCTACCAACGGGCGCCATAGGGTCTGTCATGCGCTTTGTCGACTTAGCCGGAACTCCCGGTATTACTAGGATCCCCCCAATTTCCACGAAAAATTGTATCTGGCCGAGAATTGAATTCGATAATCATCGAACACCCAGCCATCGGAAAAATTGTCTCGACGCCCCCATTGGAATTCGCCGCCAACCATCATGTCCTTTACCGGATAGTAGAGTAAATTTACCAGGCCGTAATAGCCACGACGAAACGAATCGGGCAACTGAAGTGGAACGTCAGTGATGTTCACCATTGACCACCCTATACTGGTACTCCACTTCTCACTCCAGTATCGATCGTAAAAAGCTACGAGGCCCAACACCGGCAATGGGTCGCCGGTCAGTGGCCGGTTAATGTTGGTAGTTACCTTAGGTGCAATGTCCACCGGGGCATCGTTCATATAGTTCTCTATGCCGTGACCATAAACCGCGCTCCACTTAAACACATCCTTAGCAGCTACTCCAATGTTGCCGCTGACCTGTGCTCCCCAACCAAAAGTGTGTCCCGTCAGATTTGTCACCGGCGTCGGGGCATTATCATCCCAGGCGATGTAGCGCATAATTCCTGAGAATTGAATGTAAGTGCGCTTGCCCCCGTAACGTACTCGACCGGAAACATCGGGTGCCGGAAAGCGAAACTTTACGCCCTGCAATATATCCCGGTCCGCGACAGAACCCAGATCTGCGCTGGCACCAGGACGTTCGAGTGCGATCATTACCTGATGGTTTTCCTTGTGGACGGGCTGCCATCGCACCTGGACATTGCGATAGAACACCATACCATTCGGTCCCCAGTACTCGATCGAGTTCGGGAACACATCCGGATCCATGAATGGACTCCAGGTCTGGCCAGCGAGAAATTGTCCAAGTTCTCCGTAGGCGTGGCGGAGCCGCAAAGTCGTCTGACCTGCATCAACACCGACACCAAACAGCTCCCATTCGAATTTTACGTTTAGGTCGCCATACTGAGTAGGTACAACGCTTTCTACCCCGAACCGGGTCTGCCGGACCCCGGCATAAAAGTTACCATTGTGTCCAAATTCGTTGGGGAAGGCCGGCAACTTTGTCGGTCGTTCCACGTCGAACCAATCGGGATCGATTTGGCCAAAGTCGTAACCCATGTCGAGCATGGCAAATCCGTAAATCTCAAACTCCGGTTTTGCTGGGGACGGTGGCAGCGCGGGGGGCTCCTGAACCTGCCCAGTAGCCGGCTCCTGCTCCTGGAAGTCAAACTCGGCGATATCGGTAATGCACGCGGCTGTATTGATATAGCATGTTGATGATCCATGCGCAGGCACTACAATCAGAAACAGCCCAACGATAAGCGCGTATAAGCCACCGAGCGGGGCATGAAATCGTAAGTACGGGTTTGTAGCAGCCCTCAATTCCATTTCATAGCTCCACAGAATGCCTGGAGTGCATTAGAGTGTCGCTGGGCAGCATACGGCTACTGTCAGGTTTTACAGGGCACAAATCGTCCGGCGCGATAAGAGACTCGTTAGTAGCTACACAATCAGCAGTGCAGGCGGCGGCAACTCTATTTACCGCATGTGTAACTTACGGCTTGCCGGCGAACCCGTCACAAAGCAAGTATCAATGACGCGATCGCCTATGTTCTGAGCGCGAGGTGCGGGCGGATTCGAGCATGATTAGCTACCTCAGACGAGTTCGAGGCAGCAACAAAACATGAACCCGCAGCATAGAGCTGCGAGGCTGTCCAGGAACCACTCAGAACAGCCTTTTTAAGATCTCCGTCACCAGCCTCTCTACAGGTGTCGTAAGCAGCCAGACGAACGCAAATGGTGCCCCAGCGAGAACTGTAACGTATGTGACTGCACGTTTAGTTATCGGAATGATTCGCGTCTCTCGTATCACGTCGCAGCTACTGATGTAATCAATGAGCGAGGAGGGATCCTGGCTCCCGATCATCTGGTCTGGTGGGCTGCCGATGTTTTGTGCCCACTTCGAATCGAATTTGGCAGTCACAAGTCTGGCTACGCGGTTATATCGAATCATTCCGTCGTATCGTGCTTCGAACAACCTTACTGAGAAAAAGACGGGCGGAACCAGAACAACAAATAGGGAACCGAAAATGAAGAGCCCGGCCGGCGCTTTCATGGCGTTCAACGGGAGACCTAAGTAAAAAATTTCATTTGCAAACTGTCCTGCTACAACTGAACCCAGGGCAGCTGCGAGCAGACCGAAACGCTGTTGTGCGAACAGTAAGAATCCCAAACCGCCGATCCGATCGGGATGCGTGACCAGCAGATTGAGGTTTAACGCAGAGATCTTGCGTAAC
>Ga0126373_10004573_pt1 | contig 10599 bp, 9 predicted proteins | sample PanSoiMetPlot_11_FD_92545 | JGI IMG/M metagenome (GOLD analysis project Ga0126373, IMG submission 92545) | Tropical forest soil microbial communities from Panama - MetaG Plot_11 | ecosystem: Environmental > Terrestrial > Soil > Tropical forest > Bulk soil | place: Panama | collected 2016-02-17
GCGAAGCAAAGCCGCTGCTTGTCGTCGCTGATGCCGGCGATTCCGTCCTCGCCCCAGCGATATGCGCGGGACCGGGCGTGGTCGTGGGTGAAGTACGACCACGCGTCCCCTCCGCTGCTGTAGTCCTCACGGACCGTCCCCCACTGCCGTTCGCTCAGATAGGGACCCCACCTGCGCCAGCCGACGCCCTGCTCGCCGGCCTCTTGCAGACGTCGTCGCTCCGCGTTATCTCCCGCGTTCACTGGTGCGCAAGTCCTTTCTCCTTCAATCCACCGGCTGGTCCTGTGCCGCGCCCGCCCCGACGCCTCGGCGACCCGGACGAGATCAACGTAGGTCCCGCGAAAGCTGGCGGCTCCTGCAAAGCGAACCAGGCGTTAGACAAAGGGATCGACATGGCACGCGGGTATCTGGGAGGTCGATGCCGCGCCGAAGCACCTGGTATCCCGCGGGATGGCCCAACGGCGGCTGCCATAGGACTTTTGTCTAGGGATGCCGTTTCTTGCGGTCGGTGGAGCTTCCGGCCGGCACTATGCTCACCTCGCGGATCGGATGGCGGATGCAGGGTGAGACTGGCATCGCAGGGTGCGGCTGCGGCTGATCCGGTGCCGAGACCCCTGTGACGTGATCCGTGGTAGACGGCGCTTTCCCTAGCGACACGGGCGGTCCATTTGCCTAAGGAGGACAGCCATGGCAACGCTGACGGCGATCGGGTTTCCAACGGCGGACGGGGCAGACCGCGCCCTGGTGACGCTGGAGCAGTTGCAGAAGCAGAAGCTCATCGAGGTGCAGGACGCGGCGGTGGTCAGCTGGCCACCGGGGAAAACGCGCCCACAGACCCGGCAGGCTCGCAGTATGGTCGGCGTCGGGGCGCTTGGTGGGATGTTCTGGGGGATGCTCTTCGGCCTCATCCTCCTGATCCCGCTTGTGGGCGCCGCAGTCGGCGCAGGCATCGGCGCCCTGTCTGCTGCGCTCGTGGACGTCGGCATCGACGACAAATTCATCAATCAGGTCAAGAGCCAGGTCACTCCCGGTACTTCCGCGCTGTTCGCGCTGACCAGCGGTGCGGTCGTCGACCGTGTCGCCGAGGCCTTCAAGGGGGTGCAGGGACAGGTCATCTCCACCAATCTCAGCAGCGAGCAGGAAGCCCAGCTGAGGGAGATGTTCGCTGAGGTCGCGGTCGCCCCGAAGCCATAGACGACGTCGGCGCGCTGGGCGCCTCTGCCTGCTGAAGCGGAGGGCGGGGGCGCTCGCCGCGCGCCAGCAGTTGGGTGCTGTGCGCGGGCTGTTCTTCAGGAGCTACGGGACTCAGAGAGCGTCTTGAGGGCCCGGTCGTACAGCTCGATGTACTGCTCGCTGACGGTGTCGATGCTGCAGAAGCGACGCAGTGAAACCGAGTTCTCGTCAACCCAGCGTCGCTCCAGCGCGTGATCCTTCAGCACCGTTACGGCGACGTCCAGCGCCTGGTCGAGGACCTCCTCCCGGAGCAGATGCAGACCGCCGAACTCCTCCAGCCGTCCCAGTCCAGGGACGTCACCAAGAGAGATGTAGTGCGGGATGTGATCGCGCACGAAGACCTTGAAGACCGGGTACTCCAGGACGGCGAGCGGGCGCCTCGCCCACACAGCCTCGATCGCCTGGTTGCCGAAACCCTCGTGTTCGGGTGGATAGCAGACGAGATCGATCGTCTGATAGGTGCTGTAAAAGGGGTAGTGCTTGCCGTCGCCCGGCGTGAACTTCCGGTCTGGCACCACGATGTTCCCACCGTAGGCCAGGGTGACGCCGACGTGGTCGGCGTACGCCACAAGCCTCTCGAAGTAGTCGCGGTTCTCGTCGATGTCCTCGCCCTGCGGCAGCAGCAGGACAATCTTGCCGGCCGCCGTAAGCCGGCGTCCGCGGGCCGCAAGCCCGTCGGGAGCGTCATCGAGCTCCGCACGCCTCCTTTCAAGGCCGGCGACGAACTGGACCGCGAGCTCGATGGCCTTGTTGATGGCCACCCTGGCGGGCATGGCGACCACCAGATCCTCAGGTACGACGGGCGTCCTGTTCCCGGTGAGGACTTCGAGCCTGCTCCTGAAGACAGCCTCGTCGATGACGGTCACGTCTCGATCGAAGTCGAACCCGTCCGGGATCACCACACCCTCGACGCCTTTCCGCTCCCGCAGCGCCTGCGCCGCGATTGGATTGATCAGTGTGTGCGTTGTGTTGGCTCTGTCCGGACATGTGATCCTGGAGATCAGATCGGCAATCTCCGGATACGGCGTATGGAAGCTCTTCGCGTTCGGTCCCTCCCAGTAGAAATCGTGGTGCTGCATGAGGAAGTGGACGTCCGGTCTCTCCACCACGAGCTGGTAGAAGGCCAGCGTCGCAGGGAGGTTGTACGGAAGCGACATGATGTTGCGCACGTGTAGGAGGCGGATGCCGTGGTCGTCGACGTAGTCCTCGATGCGGCGCCGTATCGTCCGTGCGTGCTCCTCGATCTGCGTCACGAGATGCTGCCCGGTCGTCTCGCCCTCCGGGGTGCCGTCTGGTGGGAAGAGGTTCCGCCGCAGCGCCAGCGCGTCGTTCGACTGGTATGAGAGCTCCTCCAGACGCAGGCCCTCCGCTCCCTCAGGGACGTCAGAGGCGCAAGAGTGCACTCGCCATCCACGCTTCCGCAGTGCCTTCGTCAGCTCCTGCGACTGAAGTGAGACACCGTCGGTGCCGAAGAGCTTGAAGTGCACCTCCATGGTGGTGCCGGGCCTGCCCGCCATGCGTTGAGAGATTCTAGCCAGGTCGTCTTGCGCACGACCCTGTGCCGTTCCAAGTGCAGTGGGACGCCGGCTGCGCCGACCAGGACTTCGACTGATGCATAATCGCCCTCGGACCGAATGTCGCCGCACCTGGTACGACTTGTCGCGACTTTCTTCGCTCTCGGCTATGCGGCCGTTGCGGCGAGCCTCATGGCCCTGGCCGCGGGCCCTGACAACACGTGGACGGCCGCGGGAGCTCTCGGCGAAAAGCTGAACAGCCCGGTCTTCGCCCTTGCCGCCGACCCCGCCGACGACCGGCGGATGCTGGCTGGAACCGCCACCGGCACCATCTACCTGAGTTCAGATGGCGGCGCATCGTGGAAGCCGGCGTGGAAGAGCTCTGGTCACGCGGTCCTGGCCCTGGCCTTCGACCCCGCCCGGCAAGGCTCTATCCTCGCCGGGACACGGGGCGGCGGCATCTGGCGCAGTGTGGACGGCGGGCTGAGCTGGCAGTCGCAGCAGGGCAGCGAAGGCAGGAGCGTGAGAGCTTTTGCGTTTTTAAACGGTGGCGCATTGGCCGCCAGCGACGAGGGTGTCCTGACCAGCCGGGAAGGTGGACCATGGTCGAGGGCCGGCTTGCTCCAGGTTCGCGTCAGCACGCTGGCCGTCTTGCCGCCGAGCGACGCCGCGGCGAATGGGACTGTGGTTGCCGGCGGCGATGCCACTCAGGGTACCGAGCCACTGCCGCTGTTCAGCAGCGCTGACGGCGGCCAGACCTGGGCGGCGGTGCCTGTGACCGGACCCACCGGAGTGGTCGGCGGCAGCAGCATGGTGGCCGTGCTGGCCGGCGGTCCGCCGGCGCGCCAGGGCGCGCGTGCGCTGTTGATGGGTACGAACACCGGTCTTTTCATGACCGGGGACCACGGCGCGAGCTGGCAGCAGCTGACCGGCGGCGGTGCGCTGCCGGGGACCGATGTCACCGCCCTGGCGATGTCGCCCAGGCGCCCGGATCGGCTGTACGTCGCCAGTGACGGCGGCGGGTCTGCCCAGGGTGGGCTGTGGGTGTCGTCAGATGGTGGCGCCCACTTTGCATCGCTGGCCCCGCCGATGGCCGAGGTCACGGCTCTCGCCGTGACCGGCGCCGCCGCACCCACCCTGATGGTGGCTACATTTCGACCGACTGACCACGCGGTCGCGCTGTGGACGTACCACGACGCCGGGGGCCAGCCGAGGGGGCCGGCGCCGTCGCCGCCGTCTCCTGGAAACAGCGCGCCCGCCCGCACGTCCTCATCGACTGGAGCTCGCGGGTCCGGGTGGACGGAGCTGCTGACGGAGCCTGAGGCGCCCTATCTGGCGATGGGTGCTGGGGCGCTGGCGGTGGTCCTGTTTGCGGCAGTCGCATACCTGCGCCGGGGGCGCCAGCTGTAGAACCGCGCGCACTTACCGAGAACGGTAGGTTCTGCCTTGGGTTGACCTGAGGCCTGACGTCTGGATAGACTCCCGTCAGGGGTAGTCTGAGGCGGGAGCGGCGCAGCACATGCCGCCCGGCCTCAGAGCAAGGGATGCTCGCGCCAAAATTCAACAACCGACCAGTCATCAGCTTCCAGCGCGTCTGGAAGACATATCCGAACGGCACAGACGCCCTCAGGAACATCTCCTTCACGGTTCCCGAGGGCGACTTGGTGTTCCTCGTCGGCGCATCTGGCGCAGGTAAATCCAGCCTGGTTCGCCTGCTCATCCGGGAGGAGAAGCCAACTCGAGGCCGGCTCTTCGTGCACGGCCAGGACCTTGGCAGTCTCAGGAGGCGCCACCTGCCGCACTTCCGGCGCCAGGTCGGTCTGGTGTTCCAGGATTTCAAGCTGCTGCCGCGAATGACCGTCCACGAGAACGTGGCCTTCGGGCTGCAGGCTCTTGGTGAATCAAAGCGGGTGATCGCACTCCAGGTCGGTTTGGCTCTGGAGACGGTCGGGCTGGCGGGAATGGCACAGAACTACCCGAACGAGCTGTCCGGCGGCGAGCAGCAGCGCGTGGCGATCGCGCGCGCTCTCGTTCACGAGCCACCCCTCTTCATCGCTGACGAGCCGACGGGCAACCTGGACCCCGCGACGGCCTGGGAGATCATGGAGGTCTTCCTGCGCATCAACGCCGCCGGTGTAACGGTCGTGATGGCCACGCACAACCGGGAGATCGTAGACGCCACACAGCGGCGTGTACTCGCGATCGAGCGTGGCCAGATCGTCCGGGACGATCACTACGGGACATACCATGAAGATCATTCGGCAGCTGGCTTTCGCCTTCGCTAGCGCCTGGCAGAACTTCTGGCGCAACCTGGCCGTCAGCGTCGCCGCCGTCATGTCGATCGCGCTGATCCTGGTACTGGCCGGAACCAGCCTTCTGCTCGGCCACGCGTTGGGCCAGGTGCTGGATTCGTATCGACATCGGGTGAGCGTGCTGACGATCAGCGTCGCCGACAAGACGCCGCTGGCCTCCGTGTACGACTTCGGGGGCCAGCTCCAGGCGCGGCCCGAGGTGGTCAGCGTGCGCTTCATCACCAAAGACGAGGAGATGCGGAGTTTTGCTTCCGACCCCCGCAACCAGCAGCTCATCGAGCAGATCGAGGGGAACCCCCTCCCTGCCAAAATCGAGGTCACTGTCACCCGCCTGGACGACATCAAGCGGATCGACGCGCTGGCGAGGCAGTGGCGCGGTTCGGATCGAACCGACCCCACCGACTACAAAGGCGACTTCATCTCGAATATGGTCCGCCTCTCGACCTGGCTCACCATCGGCGGCCTGGGCATGCTGGCGGTCCTCACGGTCGCGTCCGTCGTCATCGTGACGAACACCATCCGAACGGCCGTCTATCACCGTCGCCAGGAGATCGAGCTCATGAAGCTGGTCGGCGCTACGGAGTGGTTCGTGCGAGGGCCCTTCGTAGTCGAAGGAGTGATGACCGGCGTGATCGCAGCGTCGCTGGCGCTCGGGGTGCTGCTGGCCGCGTACCGGCCGTTCGTGCAGCGCTTTCAGGCGGAGCTGTTCTTCCTACCGCTCTCCTACGACCCGCACTTCGTGCATGTCCTGGCCCAGGACCTGCTGGGCGCGGGCGCCGCTCTCGGTGCGGTGGGCAGCTATGTGGGAGTCCGCAGGTTCGTGAGGTTGTAGAGATGCTCCGTCGCGTGCCGCTCGCCGCCGCATTGACCCTGCCGCTGATCTGGCTCGCGCCCGCCTCGGTAGCCGGCGCCGACTGCGCGCCGAACGACACGGTCTGCCAGCAGCTCCAGGATGCGAAGCAGAACCAGGCAGACACCAATCGCCGGCTCCAGGACATCCAGCAGAGCCTGGCCGACACCCAGAAGAAGGCAAGCCAGACGCTGGCCTACATCGACCAGCTCTCGGCTCAGATCGCCGCACAGCAGGCAAAGATCGCCCGGACCCAGATCAAGCTGGCGGAGACAGAGCGCCAGATCCGGCTCACCGAGGCTGACATCTCGCGCCGGGAGGCGTACATCCAGGTCCGGCAGGGGCTGCTCGTGCAGCGCGTGCGGGCGATGGACAAACACGGCTCCTTCGACTACATGGAGCTGGTCGTCACATCGCGCAGCTTCAACGAGCTGGTTGACCGGATTGCGATCATGCAGGGCATCATCCGGAGCGACCAGCGGCTGGTCGACACCCTGCGGACAGAGCGCGACCAGATCAAGCAGCTCTCGCAGAAGCTGCATGGGGACCGTGACCAGCAGGCGGTACTGCTCAAGCAGCAGCGGGATCAGCAGGCCCAGGTCGAGCAAGCGAAGACGGCCCAGCAGCAGGCACTCGATTACTACCATCAGCTCGCGGCCCAGCTCGATGGCCAGCGCAGAGAGCTGGAAGCTGAGAAGGCACGGATCGATGCCCTGGTCACCAAGCTTCAGGCGCAGTACGACGCCCAGGCCCGAGCCGCCGGGGGCGGCAGCGGTCGCTTCGGCTGGCCGGAGCGCGGTCCGATCACCCAGCCGTTCGGCTGCACCGACCTTCTAGGCGAGCCCTACGACCCGAACTGCCCAACCCGCCACTTCCACACGGGGCTCGACATCGCGGCCAGCTATGCGACCCCGATCGGGGCTGCCGACGCGGGCGTCGTGTCTTTTGTGAACCTGGACGGCTGGGGCGGCGGCTACGGCAACTATGTGCTGATCACACATGGCAATGGCTACGCGACGTTGTATGCGCACCTTTCGGCCGTCTACGTAGGTGTGGGCCAGGCGGTGCAGCGGGGCCAGGCCATTGGAGCGGAGGGCTCGACCGGCTACTCAACCGGTCCCCACCTGCATTTTGAAATTCGTTTCAACGGCGCCTACCAGAATCCCCTCAACTACCTCCAGTAACGGCTCCCTGGCGCCGGCGAGCCGCTCCTGAGGAGCGCTCATGACCCGATCCGGGGCTGTCTGTGGTTGAGGGGGCGGAGACCATTGGCGGCGGCGAGGATCGTGGAGCCGTTGCTGAGGATGCCGGCCACCGCCGGGCTCATGGGTACCAGCACCGCGAACAGGATGCCGAAGAGGTTTGGCACCGAAATGATCGCGAGGTTCTGTCTCACAAGCCCCATCGCGTCGCGAGCGCGATCAATGGCCGTGGGGAGGAGTGTCAGGTTGTCATCCATGAGCACCACCTGCGCGGTGCTGGACGCGATGTCCGAGCCGTTGCCCATCGCCACGGCGACATCGGCCAGGGTGAATGCGACGCTGTCGTTGATCCCATCCCCGACGACGGCAACCCGCAAGCCGCGCTTCTTGAGCTTCTGCACGGCGTCGGCTTTTCCTTCGGGGGTCACTCGTGCCTGCCACTCGTCCAGGCCCAGTGATTCAGCTACGCGGCGGGCCGGCCCGTCGCTGTCGCCGGACAGCAGCGTCAGGAGCCGGACGCCGCGACTCCGGAGGCCCTCGATGACCTGCGGCGCCTCTGCGCGCGGGACATCGCACATCAGCACCGTGCCCAAACACTGCGGTGGACGGGCGACCCAGACCCTGGTCGCATCCGCGAACAGGTCGAGGTCGGGCGTTGCCGGCCCGAGCCGCACACCGTGGCGCCTCATGAGGAGCTGGTTCCCGACCAGGTAGCGGTGACCGTCCAGTCGAGCCTCGACGCCCAGGCCGATCTGGTACCGCCGCTCATCCGGTGGTGTGCTTTTGATTCCGCGGGCGTCCGCTTCGGCGCAGAGCGCGACCGCGAGTGGATGTCGAAGCGAGTGGTCGGCCGAGGCAGCGATCATCAGCAGCTCATCAGGCTCGACGTCACCGAACGAGTGAACCTTCACCACCTTTGGGCAGCCGTCGGTGAGGGTGCCGGTCTTGTCGAATACGATCGCATCGACCTGGGCCAGCGACTCCATGGCGGCGGCGCCCTTGATCAGCACGCCATCCCTGGCCGCGGCGGTGAGGGAGGCCAGCATCGTCGTCGGCGCCGAGACACGAATTCCGGTGACGATGTCGAAGGTGATGACAGAAGCAGCCCGGGACGAGCTGCCGGTCGCGGCCAGGACCGCCGCTCCCAGGCCGAGGGTGGGCACCACGAACCGGTCGCCGATCCGGCGGACATGGTCCGACATTCTGGTCTCGCCGATAGGCGCTTGCTCGAGGAAGTGGACGATGCGGGCGGCTCGTGAATGCTCGACGTCCGTCCCCGCGACCATCTGCAGCTCTCCCTCGGTCACAACCGTCATTGCGTGGATGCGGTCGCCCTTCGATCGTCGTGCCGGCAGGGGCTCGCCGGTCAGGAATCGCTCATCGACCGCTGCCGCCCCAGCGTGCACGACGCCGTCGACCGGGACATGGTCCCCGGAGGCCAGGCTGACGATGTCGCCGGCCTGCAACTCGGCGACGGCCACCGGAACTCGCCTGGCGCCCACGACCTTGACGACGCGGGCGTTTCGATCCGCGATCAGCTCGCCGAGCGCGCGCCTCGACCGTGAGGCGGTGGCGTCCCGCAGCCATTCGCCGCCTTCGATCATGGCGGTCACGGCGGCCGCGGTCACCATGTGGCCCCCCGTCATGGTCAGGACCAGGGCAACGGAGTCGAGGACGTCAATGTTGAGCTTCCGGTCCCTCACGAGGCTGCTGAGGCCGCGCCGGAAGATGGGGATGGCGGACGCCAGCAACATCGGCACCGCCAGCGGATTGCCCGCAAGCGCGAAGAGTCCACCGATGCTGAGCGCCACCCATTTGCCGGGAGCGCTGCCGGCAGGCGCCTGCGACGGAGGCAGGGTGGGGGCCGGCTCGGCCGCGTGGACCAGCCGCCGGACCTCTTTCAACGACAGCGTGCCATCGTGCTCGATCACCAGGCTCCTGCAGGTGGCGTTGAAGCGGTGGTGAAGCACCTTCCCGTGACTGCTCAGGACCTTTGCGATGGCCGCCCGCCCACTCTCGGTCAGCAGCTTCGGGGGCAATCGAAGCCTGACTCGGCCGGAGGTGGCGTGCACCAGCTCCAGCCTCGGATTCTGGGCAGGCAAGTCTTTCACACCTTCTCTGTCGCCAGCCGCCCCCGCCGGACCACCGTGATAACCGGCGAAGCGTCGAGCCGCGATCGGCCCGACCCGGTCAGCCCCTGGTCCTTGATGCGCCGGCCCCGGTCATGACCCGTAGTTGCGGGCGCGGGCGGGGCGCGTGCTCCGGATAGAGCTTGAGGAATGAGTCGACGCCGTAGTAGATGACCACGTACCAGGGCACAGTCCCGACGGTAAAGCCCTGTACGAGGACCTGACGGATCCCGACCGCGATGAAGGCCGCCGGCACCAGCCAGCGAAGGCTGACGCTGCGTCCGGTCATCTCGCCGAGCTTCTCGTCCACCCTCTTGACGGCCTTGACCGCAACCTCCACACCGGCGTTGGCGGTGGTCTCCGGACTTGCCTGCTCGAAGACGTCGACCACCTCCTGGAGGGTGGAGTGGAGCAAGTCGGTGTTGTCGCCCTCGACCAGGATCGATCCGGAACGGGGATTCACGGTCACGCGATTGACGGCAGTACTTGCCTCGAGCAGCTGCCGCACCTGCCCGAGCGCGCCTTCTGTCCGGCTTTGCCGCGGCACCCGGACCCGAATTCTGCCGTGCGAGCGATGCTCGAGCAGAGCGGGCATCTTCGGCGGCTCAGTGACGGCCACAGGTCATCTCTGCTCCGCAACTCGCGGTCTGGCCGCTCGGCGCGGCGGACGTGGCCGGGGCCTGGCACCATTGGCGCGTTCGTGGCGCGCCTCGGCGACCAGGTCCTGCCCCCGCTCATAGGCCTCGGCGGTCGCTTCCTGGAGGCGTTCTCCGACTGTCAGGCTGATCTTGATGGCCTGCTTGGCGACCGGCCGCAGCTGCTCGCTGAAGACGGTTCCAACGACGACACCGAGCACTAGCCAGCCGGCGCCGGGCAATACAAGGTCGATCAGATCGTCAAACATCGGACGCCTCCTGGGACTGGTCTATCTCCAGCCAAGCTACACCCAGGGGGATGGAACCACCTCTGGCAATGGCTATCTGCTGGACACCGCTCTTGGCCAACGACCCTGATCCGCTCGTTCCAGTGAAACGTGCAGTCAGATCCTGGATCTCGGCGCGGGAGCTGCGCGTCTTCTTGAAATGCGTGGCTCAGGGGCCTCAACCCGACTGCATCAGGCAGAGGTGGACGCGTCCAAAGGAACAGTCGAGCTCGGTAATCAGCGACGCCTAGCCTGCTCCTGTGCACCACTCAACAGATGGCGGCGCGATGGCGGGGGCACGAACGCCCCTGACCCCGGCTGCGGGCGAATCTGCCGGTCACCACGGACGATGGCCCGCCTTGCCTTTTGAGGCGTGGAGCGACACCTGCGAGACCTTGCATATGTGGATGCAGATCGTGGGCAAGGTGAAGCTCAGC
>Ga0126373_10004574_pt1 | contig 10599 bp, 9 predicted proteins | sample PanSoiMetPlot_11_FD_92545 | JGI IMG/M metagenome (GOLD analysis project Ga0126373, IMG submission 92545) | Tropical forest soil microbial communities from Panama - MetaG Plot_11 | ecosystem: Environmental > Terrestrial > Soil > Tropical forest > Bulk soil | place: Panama | collected 2016-02-17
CTCCACCGAACGAGATTCAATTGCTGGTTAGTATGCTACGTCAGTGCCCGAGACAATGACATCGAGAAGCGGGCGTTTCATCAACGGTCGAAACTGACAGTTGCCATCGATGATGGTGTTCGAGATCCGCGATTAGAGCGCGCGTCCGTCGCACGGCGGTCAAAAGCAGGGTTGTGCGAAAAAAACAAAGCGAATTCAACCAACGAGGGTAAGCGTTTCCCCTATTACTGACGTAACCCGCGGGGAGTCTTTCTGCGCGGGAACAGCAGAACAGCGTTTTAGAATCACCACATACGCGCCCAGCAACATTTACCCCTCAAGTGGGGTTTGTACTCTCCAGAATGATCTCCCGTTTCAAGGTAGACAATTTGTGCCCACGTTCCCTCGTATCGGTCTGGCCGCGAGAGTACCTCGTGAAGAAGCCAGGGATCCATGGCAAGGAGAAAAACTCAATGCGTAATATCCGATTTGTCTGGCTCGCGCTTCTCATTCTTATTATTCCAGTTTCCTCTTTCGCGGGCGTGGTCATCTCTGTGAACATTGCCCCGCCGGTGCTGCCTGTGTATGAGCAGCCGCCTTGCCCGGGTGACGGGTACATCTGGACGCCCGGCTACTGGGCCTATGGTCCCGAAGGCTACTACTGGGTCCCGGGGACTTGGGCCACTCCACCGACGGTGGGCCTGCTGTGGACGCCCGGCTACTGGGGTTGGGGCAACGGCGTGTATATGTGGCACGCGGGGTACTGGGGGCCGCACGTCGGTTTCTATGGTGGCGTGAATTATGGGTTCGGCTATTTTGGCGGCGGCTATGAAGGTGGCTATTGGAGAGACCGCCACTTCTTCTACAACCGCACCGTGAACAACGTGACCATCACGAACGTTCACATCTACAACAAGACCATCATCAACAACGTCACCGTGAATCGCGTCAGCTACAACGGTGGCCGCGGCGGAATCATGGCACGCCCCACGCACGATCAGGAAATGTGGGGACATGAGCATCATTACGAAGCGACTCATCTGCAGATGGACCACGAGCGCGACGCTGGCCACAATCGTGGATTTCTAGCTTCTGAGAATCACGGCCGGCCTGCGGTCGCAGCGACTGCGCGTCCGGGAGAATTTCAGGGGCCGAGAGTGATGCCGACTCGCGAAGAACGTTCGCCGTTCAGCCGTCCAGAGATGCGCCCTGTCCCGCGGCCGGAAAATCGTGCGAACGATCGCCCGATGCCGCGCGAGGACATGCACGGCCACGCGCCGCAGCCAGGCCACGACGGTGGGCGCGGCGGCTATCGTCCGGAGAACGCTCCTCACGACAATGGACACGGACATGACAACGGTCCGCACGGCAACGGAAATCCCCATGAGAATGGACCACACAACGAGGGGCATTCCGATCACGGACACAACCGATAGGAATATTTGAAAGGGTTGATGTGATTTGGGCTGGCGATTGCCAGCCCAAAATTTTTGGCGACGATGCTGATTGTGTGCGGGAAGTTATTCCTCGAGATTATTTTTGCTTCTCGAAATCGAATTCCCTTTTGCTATTAGCTTCCTTGTTCTCGAAAACGGCGTGAATGGTGTTTCCGTCGGTAGCGGCGGACAAACGCGAAACACTAACAACCTTGCCATTGCGCATACTTGTTAGTTCCACTGTCCGGGCGTCGATCCGTTTGGCGGAAACCGTAGTGTGGCCAGGATCATCCTCTACTGGATAGAAGTTGCCATCGAAGTTCGCGGTATACCTCTCACCGAGAGGCGATTCTGCACTAAACGAATCCTTCGTGCATGTGTACTTGATCAAGGACCCATTCAGCGACCGACTTGCTTTAAACGCCTTCCATACGCCTGAAATTGTGTTGGCGCCCGTAGGTCTGGCGTCAACTCGGTGGCTCTGAGTTTCAATAGTCACGGTTGCTGCTTCGGTCGTGTCCTTCACCATTTGTGTAAGGGTAGTCGCATCTGAGGAAACCGAATCTATTTCCGTAAAAATGGTTCTCCCGGATTTCTTTGCGATCAACACGAGGGTATGCGCGTCCACCGCCTGCGCGTTGAGTGTGTCCCAGTAAGCTGTGTCAGGAACCTTGTGGTCGTACCCATCTGGATTGATCTCGACGTTGCCAATTGCGCATGAGCAGCGAAGTGTTTCATCGGTAAGCGAGTACGAAGCCGTGCCCAGTGGCGGCTGCGCTGCCCCTTTGTTCAACCAAGTGCCGTCAAAAGGACTCTGTGCGGCCGATAAATCTGCGACGAGAAATAGAACGGCCAGAAGCTTTAGCATTTCGCGTCCTCCGAACGAGGTTCTTGGTAACGATACCAAGCCTCGCAAGCCGTGATATCGAAGCGGACGCTTTCCGACGTGCGGTGTCTATAGATTCATGGTGCGTCGGCTCGGTTTTCGCCACATGTTGCCAGTCCTACTACTCTTGATACAGGCCACGATTTTCTTGTGGGATTGGGCACACGAGGCATGTTGTTTCAATGCACCCAAACCGCCGATGGTATGGGAAGTGGCTAAGCCAATCCGATCGCAATGAAGATGACCGCCGCCCTGAATCTCCCTGCATGGTTCATGTCCATTCCCTTCAAGATCGCTTTTCCAACCATGAGCGATACGGGTGCAATCCTTGCAGCAATCCCTTTCCGCCGGTCTGGTATGGCATTGGTTTGTGGTTTGACAGATTGGCGGGGCGCGTACCGCTGTCACGAAGGCAATATCCTACGCTGCGAGGAATAGGCAGAACGACCGCTTTCGTCCTTTTATGTCTTACCCTCGTTGGCATGACTCCACTCAATCACACCGAGGGCGTGATCACTGTTGGACGGGCGGGATGGTGATCTTGTGGTGCGCGCTTTTGCTTGCGATAACGGCTAAGAGACACATTGAAACATAGGGTGCATGACCGGTGAAGTTGATTGCACCTAATCGTGCGCTCTGTGTGACGAGTGAAGATAGAGCGTTGCGCCACACCGAACCCCGATCGAGATCAATAAGGAAGAACAGCAGCCTTAGCAGCGGGATCCCAGAACGTTTCGGAATTGCTGGCGGATACAAAACAGTTGTGCACGCGAAGGTCGACAAGGTTCGTCGATTCCGCGTGCACACTGCCTCCTCGTGGGGGAAGCCTTATTGTTTGTCTGAGCGGTAGAAGAAGTAGTCGGCGGTGTACGGCACCAACTGCGTCTGGCCGACGGTGCAGGCCGTTGTCGGAGCGGCGCCACTCCGAGTGTTCAAGCGCTGTACGAACGTCGCTTTCGCCAGCAGGTTCCCACCGGTCGGGCCTTTCTGATTGCCGATGGACTGGAGCAACAGGCATGGAATCGCACCATCATTCGGGCAACTCGCTCGGTCCGTGCCGGCGTCAATCGATCCCACTGCTTTCGCCCAAACCTTGCTGGTATCAAGAGAACTCTGCCAGGTCGCGTTGCCTCCGAGGGGAACCGGGTTCGGAGCATTGATGTTCGGATTCGCATCGATGCTGGCGAAATGGGTAATGATCTGGCGGGCTGACCGAAATCGGTGAAGAGCGTGGCTTCGGGCCGGGCCGGGTTGATTGTCCACGAGGTTCCGCCCGTGCTCGTGGGCAGGCAAACGTAACCTTGCGAGCCAAGAGCGTGCCCGACCAGGAACGCCGTGTTGCCCGCAGGGGGCGTGATCTTGTCAGGAGTGGTTGGCGGTGTTACTTGCGCCACCGCTTGAGTCACCGCGCCGAAAGCGCATCCGAGCACGAGAGCCGCTGCGAGCGCCTTGAAATTCCGTGCCCGCTTTCCGGTTTGCTGAGTGAAGCTGAAGTTCATTTCTCGATTCCGTTTCGTGATTCGTGCCAGTGATTCGTCTTGTTGACGTCGAAGACAGGACGGACGCTGCTCGCCGCAGCACCTCAATCGCATCCAGGTTCGAATACGAGTAGCGAACAGCGTCCGTCTTTCGCTGAACAGTTGTTAAGAGACCGTATCGGCCTCACTAGACTTCACGGAATCCCGCGCGAATTTGCTTTTAGCCGATAGAAATTATCTTTAGGAGAGCGACGCTATTTTGGATTCGTGCGTCAGTGCGCGAGCGCCAACGGTCGATTTGCGAGGAGGTTCGGACCGTGAAGCTCACGAGATCGCGAGTTGAGCGAACTATTGCCAGACGGGCAGGGCGAGATTACGCGGAGAATCCAAAGGAGTCGGTGTTTGACTAAGATCGCGATCTTTCATCGCCGAATGGCACACCATACAGGATCGCTGAGTGCGATTTCCCTCCTTCGACACCAAGGCGTACGTGAGGCCGTGCACAGACCAGGTGACGACCTTGTAGCCCTCAAACATGGCGTAGTGGAAGTTTACTTTCTTAAAACTAAGCTGCGTGCCTCCGGAAGCGACCGCCACTGATTCGGGAATGATAACGAGACTAACCGGGTCAGACTGCATCTGATACGCGATGTAGGCGGCGGTTTGGCCGCCGACTCGCACCAGGCGCGCACCTTTCAGGTGGAAAGGCCGTTCTTCACCTGGGGCGGCGGGAGACGCCGGCACGCTCACCGCAAATTGTGTTTTCCCCTCAAACCAGTGATTCACCATTTGTTGCGAATCGGAGTGAACGGCGAGCACGAGTCTGCCATCGACGTACTCCCTATGAGTGTCGGCGGCGAGCTCGGCGAACTTCGGGCCACTGAGTGCGGCTGACGAGGAAGACAGTCTCGAACCAACGATCCCCATAATCAGCAAGAGAGCAAATGCCGATCCAAGCGTCTTCCACTGCAAGAGCAGTCTCCACGACGGAGGACGCTCGGTGCTGGGCGACATTGTTTTAGGGCTATTTTGTACCGGTGGTCGCGAGGGCGTCTTCAATTGAGAAAGGAGTCGCTCTTCTTTAGGAGACGCGTCGTCAATCACGGACGTAGCAGCACGAAGCCGCGGCCCGCAGTGTGCGCAAGTGGCGGCGTGCATGATCAATTGCTGCGCTCTCAAGTCTGGCCATAGTCCGGCCGCAACTTCGTGCCAATCGACATCGCGATCGATGGGGCAGTCACCGGAAGCCGTCGCTTTGGAGACCGCCAAATCGGCAAGGTCACGTACCAGCCGCCGGTAGTCGGAGACTCTTCCGTTGCATACAGAACATGATTCCACATGACTCATGGCATCACGCACCGAAGCCGGTGAAAGCCCGTGGGACCGGTGGCTCTGAGAGCTCCAAGGCACAAGCGCATCAAGCTCGCGGTCGTCGATGTGTTTATCCAGGGGACGTGCCATAGTCTGATGCCCCATACAAACCAATTACGAACTCGGGAGACAATTTGCTTTTGACTTCGCGATCTTTATCGCGAGTACGCGAGTTGGATCCTACAATCTGTTCGCGAATGCACCGTTTTACCCGTTCAAGGACACTGGCCACACCTTTCGCCGTGAGCCGGAGGGTGGGGAGTGACGCGATTTCTTTGGTGCTCATGCCTTGCCGGAAGTAGAGCCAGAAAATCATGCGGTCGCGCTCGCAGTCGGGGCCTGTCAAGAGCCGCTTCAGCAGATCGTCGATCTCACTCTGAATGACGGCGAAGCTAATTTTTTCCTGGCTTCCATGCGCATCCTGTCCTGCTTCCGGATCCACATCCCAACTGGAAACATGAGGCTGGTCACCCCCTGAGGATTGGCTGTGACCGTGCCGGAAATAGTCGTGTGTGGCATTTGCAGCGATCTTTTTCAGATATCCCAAAATTGCATCGGGATGCTGGATCGCGAATTCGTGCAAGAGGCGGCAACTGTCTTCCCACAGCTTCAAGTAAGTCATCTGTACGAGGTCTTCGACGACGGAGCGCGAAACCTCGCCCCAGAGAGACGCAGTACGCATGATCGTGAGGCTTATTGGCCTCCCGACACGTGAAACAAACTCGTGCCATGCATCTTCGTCCGCGCCACCGGCGCACAGGCAGACGATTTCCTGCAACGGCAAAGACGAATATCGCGTCGACTTTGTAGCACTCGACATTTTAGTGATCGCCCCACGCCGTCTTGAAGATCGGCGACACAGTCAGGATTTGGCTGTGTTTTGTGAATTAGATGAGGCTGAGGATTTGCGCTTGCAAAAGATTTGTCACGGGACCGTCAATTCGTGAATGACAATTCTTTCTTCGCAGGACAGTAATAAGTTAAGGCGCAATGGCGATGTAGCACGAGCTCAGAAGTGGAGGCGAGCTTATTTGGACGGAGGTGGTTCCTTCTCGGCGTGTTGTTGCCTGGCTAGCTCCGTGCGGAATTCTTGCTCCTTTGCGGCCACGAATTTCTGGTACCCGTCAGGATCCACAAACGGATTCTCCCCGCCAGCCTTCATCCGCGGGAACTTTTCCTCCATGCCGAAGTAGACGCCGTGCGCACCGAGAAAAATATCGCACGGCAACGATTTCAGAACGCTCCACATTTTCTCGTAGTCTTCGGCAATCTGCGGATACTCCAGATTGTGAACTAGCTTGTATCCCGGATTCACGTTGGGACTCCCGACGATCACGACGTTGTAGGTTTTCCTGGCGTCTGCCACCTTCATGGTCCAGGTGGTGCAGCCTTTCGTGTGTCCGGGAGTAAGGTGCGCGACGAGCACCGTGCCCCCAAGGTTCACTTCGTCCCCATCATGCAAGACGCGATCGACCTTGGTGGGCGCATAAAGAAACTCCGCGCGCTGGCCATACTGAAAATCAGCCTTGCCTCCGGACTCAACGACCGGGACATCGGCATCCATCACCATGTAGCGTGCGCCGGTGAGCTGCTTGATCTTCGCGCTGCCGGCATCGTGATCCCAGTGCGCGTGACTGATGAGAAGAATTTTGGTGTCGGAGAATTTGAAGCCGAGCTTCTCGATGCTTGCCTGGATCATCGGCACATTCGCTTCGAGATCGCCGTTGATCAGGATGTTTCCTTGCGGCGTGGTGATCAGATAGTTCGCCAGCCCCTTGCTGCCAACATAGTAGAGATTGCCCGCGATACGAAATGGCGGGAAGGGCTCGGTCCAGTCGGGACTCGCCTGGGCCAGAGCATGACAGGTGAAGAGCAGAGTAAGGCCGAGGTAAAGGGTCGCTAATTTCCGCGATAAATCAGTTCCACGTCGCATGGTTGATTACTCGGTGATGATCCGGTCGGCCCATTCAACCAGTTGCACGAAAATCGTGGGAGTGCCGAACTTTGCTCCCCAATCTTTCAGATCCGCCTCCGTGACCCCACGGGCCCGGGAGCAGGCTCCTCAAGAAAAAATCGGGATGTGTTTCGCTACGACCTTGTCGAGAGTTTCGCTGAGCGGCGGCCAACCCACCGGGAAAATGGTCGCAACAGTAGCCTTGCGCATGAGGTAGGTAGCTTCGCCAGTCAGGAAAATCTGTACGTCGTGACCTGCATCGGCCAATGCGAGACCATGCGCGAATACAAAAGATCCACGAGTCGGGTCGTCGGATCCCCAAGCGCTCTTCATCATGATTTTTAGCGGCTTGCGTGTAGGCGTTTCTTGTGCCGCCGCACCGCGCGAACCGAGCAGGCTCAAGCCAAATACCTGCGGAATTCTGGAAAGAAGTTGTCGTCGAAGCATCGTTCCCTCCGTGGAGAACGGCTAGCAAAAGAGGCCGTTGGAATTTATCCCGGAATCGTTGCGGCGTAAACAGCCGATTTTCGCCTAACGCGTACTACGGCTTCATGGTTGTCCCGCTCCTGATTTCATCCTGGCGACCCATGCGATAATGCACGAATCCCGCGGGGGTTCGCGATGGTTCCCCAGAGCTCCCACCGACCCAATTCCGGTTGTATGACCCTCTCGTGGCTCTCGTTGGTTGCGCTGATCCTTTTTGTCTTTTCCATGCCTTTGGCCGCGAGCACAGCGAAGCTCAATGGAACCATTGTTTCGCTCGGCAACGACAGATCGCGGATCGTGTGGCCCAACGCTCGCGTCAGGTTGCGCAATGTTTCCAGTGGCCGAGAAATCGATACGGTTTCCAGCGATCTCGGAGCCTACGTATTTAGTGGCGTGGAGACGGGCGGTTACGAGGTACGCGTTACGCTTAGCGGATTTGAAACCGTTACGAAGTCCATCACGCTAGGAGCTGGCGAGAACAAGCTGGACTTTCAATTGGTGCTGGCGAAACGCCGGGAGACGGTGAATGTGTCGGCAGAGACGACCGGAGTGGACGTAAGCTCGAGCAATGGCGGCAGTCCGTCGCTCGACGCGAATGCGCTGAAGTCGCTGCTCCAGATGAATCAGGATTTCCAGGACGCGCTGCCGCTACTGCCGGGAGTTGTCCGCGGGGCAGATGGCGAGATCCATATAAAAGGTGGTCGCGCAAATCAGTCGAGTACGGTGGTGAATTCGGCCAGCGTGTCGGATCCATTCACCGGCCAGCCGGCCATGAAGATTCCGTCGATCGCGGTGCAGTCAGTGCGCGTGCTCTCGAATCCGTTCTCGGCGGAGTACGGCGGATTCTCCAGTGGAGTGGTCGAAGTCACGACGCGCGGGGGGACCGATCAGTGGAAGATCCTGTTCGAAGACCCAATTCCTCGTTTTCGATGGATCGACTATCGCACGCATGGAGTAGAAAGCGCGTCCCCACACCTGACCTTCGCCGGCCCCTTGAAGCGCGGACAGCTCTATGTCTTCCAGTCGCTCGCGTTTGGATATGACGTGGTGCGGACGCCGTCGCTGCCTAATCCGGATAACGTGCGCGTGGATAAGACAATCACCACTTACACACAATTCGATTGGACGCCTGCTCCCAATCATCAATTCACCGCGGTGCTAACGACCGATCCTCGGGACACGAAATTCGCCAACATCGACACATTCAATCCGCAGCCGGTGACGGCGAACGCCGACAAGCGGGCGTTCTTCACGTCGGTCACGCATCGATGGATCCTGGCGAATGGCGGATTCGTGCAATCGCTTTTCTCTGCCAGGCGGCTCGATGTTCACGTGTTTCCGGCCGACCGCACCGCAGGGGAGATGGTGCTTTTTCCGGAGCAGAATTCGGGAAGCTATTTCGAGGAGCTGCGGCGGAGGACCCGCGTCTACCAGTGGGCACAGTCGCTTCACTTCCGGCCTGCGGAGTTTGCGGGGCGCCATTTGGTGACGGTTGGCTATACGTACGTTGAGTCGAGTGACCGCGGTGGTGTGAGCAATTTGCCTGTTAACGTCTTGCGTGAAGATAAAACTCTGAGTAGCCGGATCGTGTATGACCCGGCAATCGCCGCCAACGTGACGAGGAATGAGGTCGCAGTCTTTGCGCAGGACAACTGGCAGCTCTCTCCGCAGCTAACGCTCGATCTGGGTCTACGACTGGACCATGACAGTCTCTCGGCGGAATCAATGAATGTCGCGCCTCGGGTTGGCTTCGTTTTTGCGCCCACGCATGACAATCGCACGGCCATTCGGGGCGGCTTCGGCGTGTTCTTCGACAAGATTCCGTTCAACGTGGCGCTGTTTCGCATGTTTCCGGCGCAGAACATCACGAACTATGCCGACGACGGCACGACGATCCTGACCGGGCCGCTGAATTTTCAGCACGTGATCGCGACTGCAGATGGACGTGTGCGCGTCCCGTACAGCCTGGGCTGGACGCTGCAGTTCGACCGGGATCTGGGGCGCGGCGTTCTCTTTCGATTCGGCTACGAGAGCAGGCGGGGGTTTCGAGAGTTCTACGTGAACCCGGTGCAGACTGTCTCTGCCGCGCAACTACAGCTTTTGAATTCGGGCAAAGGGAGCTACAGGGAATTCCTGTGGATGTTGCGCTGGCGTTTCGCCGAGCGAAGCACCTTATATGCGAGTTTCGTGCGCTCGCGCGCGACTGGCGACCTGAACGACTACAACCAGTTTTTCGGGAATTTTTCTTCTCCGCTGATCCGCGCGAACCAGACCGGCATTCTCGCTTCGGACGCGCCGAATCGCGCGCTGTTTTGGGGTGTCTTCGGGCTTCCTCACAAGTTGGACTTTGTTCCTACGCTCGACGTGCACACGGGATTTCCTTTCTCCAAGGTCGATGAGAATTGGAATTATGTTGGGCGCCGCAACGAAGCGGGACGGTTCCCACCATTCATTGGGTTCGACGTGAAGTTCCAGTATCCGGTTGACTTCAAGTTCCGCGAACATCGGATTCAGTTCCGGGCAGGCCTCAGCATTTTGAACGTCCTCAATCACGCGAATCCGAGGGAGGTGCAGCAGAACCTGGCGTCGCCGCAGTACGGGACTTTCTATAACTCCATCGGACGCCTTTTCCGTCTTGACGGAGACTTCGACTTCTAGGAGGGAGATGGCGGGAGTCAACTCGCCTTTTACTCGGTCATCCGCCCCAGACGTCTCGCTTGCATCGATGCCAAGTTTTTTCAGTTTTGATTGAAGCGTTGTGCGTTAAGTCCAAGCCTGACTGCGGCTCCGTGCGGTCCGCTGATACGCCCGTTCGATTGCTTCAGCACCTTCAATATGTGCTGGCGGTCAAGGGAGAGGAGTGTGCCTGTAGGATGGTTTTCCGCCGGCTCATCTGATTTTGCCAGTTCGGCTGTGGGCGCAGCCAGAACCGTTCCAGTCGACAAGATGACCGAGCGTGCGATGAAATTTTCGAGTTCGCGGACATTCCCAGGCCAATGCCAGTTCACC
>Ga0126373_10004576_pt1 | contig 10598 bp, 7 predicted proteins | sample PanSoiMetPlot_11_FD_92545 | JGI IMG/M metagenome (GOLD analysis project Ga0126373, IMG submission 92545) | Tropical forest soil microbial communities from Panama - MetaG Plot_11 | ecosystem: Environmental > Terrestrial > Soil > Tropical forest > Bulk soil | place: Panama | collected 2016-02-17
AGTTTGTTCCGCTCGGCTGGGAGGCGAATCCTGAATTCGGATTCTTATTAAGCGGCGAGAGTCAGTTTCCGACCAGTATTTCGGCTTCGGAGGAGCGCCTCGGCTCCGGCGTACGGTTGCCACAATTTGTGGAGGGCCAGATAAAGGCGTTGAGGAGTTACCTAAAGAATTCGACGATTGAGGCGGCCAACGCTCAGAAGGTTGACGGAGCTACTGAGACCATTTCCTTCGAAGTTCATTACCGCACGAGAGACGGTGCGACGATCTATCTGCAAAAAGTCTACGCGAAGAGTGGAAATACGGTAGGAGTCTTGTCCTTGACGACTCTCGATCAGGATCGTCCAAGAGTTTTGCCCGTATTTCAGAATGTAGTAGGCTCGGCCCGACTCACGCCGGAAGGAATGCGACTGCCGGCATTGAACCCGGCCCTATAACTGACCGTTGCTTTATACGCGTCCGCGGTGTATTTTGAGCGTCCGTTTTTTCTCCGCAAGTGTCCCCGAGGAGTCGTTCGATGCTCGGAGAGTTGCATATACAAAACACGGTAAAGAGACTAAATCTCATGGAACGGCAGATTCAGGGATTGCTTGCCCACGTTCAGATGCTCTATGGTGCGCATCAGAACCTTGACGCGCGCACACTTTTAGAGGCCTCGAACCAGCTTTCTCTTGCCGGCTCGGAGCTCGAGGAATATCTCAGTCAACTGGTAGGCGAAGCTCAGGTCCTCGCGCGCCGCTTCCCGCCACCGCGCTCCTTTCGGGCCCGAAACCTGGGTCAGCAGATTGCTCTCAATCCGGGATTTGCCTCTGCCGTGGGTTACAGAAACGAATTGAAGGCCCTTGCCCGCCGTCTGCCGGAAGAAATGTGCGAGTTACACCGAAGGCTCCTAACATTGGCGCGCGAAGCAGAACAGAGAATGAACGAGCCGGGGCGGTGGGGCGATTTGGCCGCGCCCGGTCCGATAACGGATGTTCTCTCCTTCGTGTTTCAGGTACTCGATGCCATTGCCAAAATCATTAAGCACAGACAGTCTGCCTCGGCGTGAGCAGGTGCGGCTCCTAACAGGCTGTGCCCGATACACCGTCGGCTGTCAGCTTTCGTTGGGTCTGGAACACCTTCACCGAAGCCACCGTATGAGGTCCGAAGATACCGTCCGATAATAGACTTGCGCCCGTACGATTCAGAAGTTTTTGAAGAACCCCGACTTCAGGCAACCGATCACCCTGTTGTAGAAGTGGATAGTTCATAGGCGAGTCTCCAGAATGTTGTCCCTTTCCCACCCCTACCCGCTGTGCCAAGTACCGTGCCCACCAGCAATGCCGAGAAGTTCCGTCTCAATTCTCGCTCATTTGCATTGCGCGACGGGTCCGCTCAAGTCCGGCTCTAGCTTGTTCGTTATTTGGCTGACAGGCCAAGACATCCTGGTACTCCCTTTCGGCACTCTCGTAGTTGCCTGCGCCGCGATTCTTTTCAGCGCGCCGCAGCCGTGCCTCGACATCCGAGGGGGCGAGTTCACATGCGGGGCCTTTTGCCTGCCGCGCAGGCGTAGTCGCACGAGCAGCGGCCGATGGCACTTGGGGCGATGACGGAGGAGCGATCTGCGGAGGGGTGGGTTTTGCGAGAGGAGCCACCTGCTCAATCTGCCGAGCAGCGTCTTCCTCCAGGTCGCCGTGAAGATTCGCGAGTTCTGTGAATGCCGCAAGGGCGGCTGGATAATCTCCATAGTCTTTAGCGTTTTCCGCTTCTTGCTTCAGCTTCTCTTCCGTTTCGATCAGGCGTGAGAGCTTTCCTGACTCTTGTTCGGCTGCGGCTGAGGCAACGCCGCGCCGAGAGGTGATGGCGCGAAATTCCTTTAAGGCCTCGGGCCATTGTTTCTTGCTTTCGATGGCCAACGCTTGAGCGAGGTCCCGTCGGTCGCGTTCGCGACGTGCTCCTTGGTAAACGGAAACAGCGAGCAAAATAACCAGAATGGAGCCGAAGGCTCCGGCGGAGGCGAACAAAAGCTTGGGATTCGACCGGAGCCTCTCGAGCCAGTTTCTAACTACCAGGGAAGCTTCGGACCAATGGATTGCGAGGGCAAGAGAATCGAGCTTATGGGCAATCGTAACCTTCACTTGAAAACCGTTCTCTTCGAAAAGAGTTTGCGACGGCCTCTGTTCGCCGAGGCCGCTGAACAGTTCGACGTTAGTCGCTTGGTCGCTAGAATCTTTGCTCAGTTCCGAAACGGCCGTGCCGGGAATGAGCAGTGTTTTTTCTTCATTGCTCGAAACGTGGGAGGGAATTGAGGATGGTTGAGCTTTCTCAACCTCTCCCAGCAGCTTTACGATACGTGGGTCGGACTTCTTGAAAAGATGGGTGTCGATCGCATCCTTAACGAGCTCGAGTGCTTCAGTGGCTTGGCCGTTTGCGAGAAGGATGCGAGTGTCATTGAGCCGCTTATCCTCCGCTTCCAGCCGTTTCTGCCGCTCGTTGAGTTCCACTTGTGCGGCGCGAATCAGAGTCGAGACCTCCTCAACGGGTCCAAAGGAGCTCACCGCTTCTGTGCCTTCGGAAATCGCTTCTTCATAGCGCTCCTTGTTAATATAGCGGCGAATTTCACGTGTCTTTTGCTGAATCATTTCCTGGCGCTCGTGGCTTTCGCGGGCTTCGAGCGCCTGAAGGCGGACCTTTTGGACCAACGGGTCAGTGGGGTGCCGTAGGGCCAGCTTATCGGCTGAACTCACTGCATCTCCGTAGCGGCTTTCCGCGATTTTCCTTTGAATTGCCTGGGTGCCCTCGTCGATCTCGCGCCGTCTGCTCTGCTCGTGCAGTTGCTCCTTGGCAGACTTCAAGAGCCCTAAAACACGTTCGTCGGCCGGCCACTTAATCAGATGGTGCTCACCCTGGGAAACCACGTCCGCGAAAAGACCTGATTGATAGAGTTCTTCGAGCCGGGTAAGGGTCCTAGCCAATTCCTTCTTGCGGCGATCCTCATGTTCGGCTTTGTTGAACCTGGAGCGGATTTCTTGGAGTCTGGACCTGTCTGCCCCCTTACTCTCAAGCTCATGTGAAATCGCGGAAGCTGCTATCAAGTCGTTCTTGAGCAAAGCCTCATCGAACCGTGAAAGCAGTGTAGTCATTTCGTCCTGGACTCTCCCCTTCGCGGCCGCGCTCTCCGCGTCCACGTAATCTTGCAGGTGGAGCAAGTCGGTTTCCTTGGGAAACTCTGCGAGAAGAGATAGGATCAACACCCTGGCCGAATCGAACCTGGATTGGGCAATGAGGGTGTGAATGTTTTCAACACCCTTCCTGAGTCTTGTGCGCTTTTTCTTCTTTTCGCTGCCGTCGGAAACAAGCGTCTGGAGGTTCTGTAAAACAATATCGTTCGGAAATCTGTGAAGCAACCGAACCGTTCGCTCGAGCGCAATGTCAAACTGCTCTTTGCCGATCAGGGCACGAATGGCATCTATTTCACCGTTGCGCTCCCTCTGCCGGTCCAGTTCGGCGCGGTCAGCACGAACCATCTCTTCAAGTTCTCGCAGATCAGGATCGCCGGGAAATTCTTTGAGTCCTTGACTGAGCAGAGTAAGGCAATCCTCATACTGCAGCGCAGCCAAGAGGTTTCTGGCTCGACCGATCAGCTCATTGAGTCTTTTGCGTCTCTCCCGTCGGTGGCGTTCGTCACTAATGCATTGGCGTAAATCCCGAGAGTCGCGGTTTAGGGCGTCAAGCGCGTCGACCTCATCGAGAAGCTGTTCTGCCTGCGTGAGGGCGCCTTCGCTAAATCGCTGTCGCGACAGACGGAGCTTCTCCCGAAGGAGATCGATGCGCGCGGCGGTCTTCTCTAATTCCTCGAGGAGCCTCTGAGCAGGTTCAAACTGAGGGTCTTGTGAAAGAGCCGCGTTGATTTCGTCCCGCGCCTCGCGGAACTGTTCGAGCCGCAAGAAATCGCGCGCACTCTTCAGATGGGCCTGCAGTCGCGGCAGTGCCGCCCTCCGCCTCAGCTCGCTCGTGACCTTCCGCAACAGCTCGCGAACCTCAGTACTCGTCCGGTCGTAGACTCGCGCTTCCTCGAGACTGCACCGAGCACTGTCGAACTCGCCCATTTCGAACAAGTCTCGAGCAAGGCGTATCTTTAATGAAGCGGCTTCCTGGCCGAGCCTCCGTGCCACGGGGTCCAAATCTGCAAGTAGTTCGTCAACATTCTGATACCGGGACGAGGGGTTCTTTTCCAGCATTTTTTGGACGACAAGGGCGAGATCTTCAGGACATTCAGGCATGAAAGCATTTAGGGAACGGGGTTTTGCAGCAAACACGGCTTGTCTGAGCTCGTCAAAATCATCGCCCTGAAATGGCCGCCGATAGGAGATGAGCTCGTATAGCGTGACTCCGAGCGCCCAAATGTCCGTGCGCTCGTTGGCCTGAGCCTCGCCAGAGAGTAGCTCGGGGGCCATGTAGGCGGGAGCACCGATTAGAAAGCTGGTTTGAGAGAGAGAAAAATCATTCGATTGAGACAAATCCACCAAGCGTGCGATACCAAAGTCGACGAGCTTCACGATTTCATCATTCTCGTCGCGATGAAGCATGATATTGGCCGGTTTGATATCGCGGTGAAGGAAGCCCCGCCGATGAGCATAACTCAGCGCCTGGCAAACTGGGACGATGAAGCCGACTCTCTTGGCTAACGGGCAATTGTCGCGAGATTCAATGATCCGATCGAGGCTGCCGCCGTTCATGTACTCCATGACGATAAAGTTGATGCCGTCGGCCTCGTCGGCATCATAGATCTGCACAATGTGTTGATGCTTCAACTTGGCGAGGGCTTGGCCTTCGCGCTTGAACCGATCGAGGAGTTGGGTACCTTCGATACGCGCGTCCTGAATGGTCTTAAGGGCCACGTAGGCGTTGAATCCGGGATGCCAGGCTTTGTACACATGCCCCATGGCTCCCTGCCCGAGCTTTGCATCTATCTTGTATTTGCCAATCCGTTCCATGGCTGGGACACAGCACTACGACAAAGACCGGCGTGACGCGCCTAGTACCCTTAAGATACACAAATTAGGCTCTTTGTTCTACCTGATTGAACAAGCAGGAGGATGATACCGGAGTGGTCAGACGGAAACTGTAACCTTGACTTCGCGCAACTCCGGCTGGTAAAGAACATATTTCTGCTCCTGAATGGGGACCAGCCCTCCATGATCAAGCGAGATTGCCTTGGCGCGCGAAAAACATCGAGAGTTCGAGCTTGTTTACGCTTCTGCCTCTGTTTCTTAGCCTGTGTCGGCCCAGGCAGTACTACGGGTACCGCCAAGGAGCAGCCCCTCACTGCCATTCTGGTTTATCGCGGCCCCTCAGGTTGGCTTTGGATGCAGGCCTCCGACGTCGTGCTGAATGGTAAGGTGGAGATTCGGGACTGCGGCGGAGCAACAACAATCGACAAGTCCGCCTATGCCAAGTTGGCGAAAATTACTTTGAGCCCGCCCGCTTCGCTCGAAGTGCTCGATGATGGGAGTCTGAAGTACGTGAGGGAGGATGCGGGCCGCTGTGCCGTGCCCGGAAACTTTAGATTCGAAAAGAGTGCCAGTTTGAAGCCGGGAGAGCTGACGGAACGTTCGAAGCTGGACGGAAGGCCGATTGGCGCGTCCGGTGACGCGCTTCCGCCCCTAAAGCCGGGCCTACTGATCGTTTTTGTACCAGCGCCGGATTCCGAATATGGCGAGTATCTGGTTGCAAGCCGAGCGGGGGAAATTTCTTATTGGGACAACTATCTCGCAAAGTTTCCTAAGGGCGCGCACGTCGCAGAGGGACTCAAGATTTTCGCACAAGTGCTCCTGAAGCAAGGCAAACAACATCTTGAGCAGTTCAAGAAATCGCAATCGTCCGGCACACCAGGATACGAGGATCTCCAGACGGCGGCGCAACTTTCGGCACGGGCCACCACCATATTGCCGTCCGATCCGGCCGTTAAGAATTTCGCGGGGGACGTTACCGGTTCGATCGAGGGCGTTGTGAAGATTGGCGATAGCGAACTTGAACTGTACCGGCGAGCTGTTGCGAATCACACTTCTGGTTATGTGCATCTGCAGACCGCGACGGAGCTACTCGGGCACTTGACGCAGGTCGATCCGAAGAATTCTACAGTCGACAAGTACCGGGCCGATGTACACGAACAAAGAGACGCATATGAAAGCGCGGTGCACGCAGGCCAGTCCGCCATTGAAGGACATCGCTTCGATGAGGGGGTCAATGCGATCGCGACTTACAAAGCGTTCTCACCCGAAGATCAACGCATCGCGGCTATTATCGATGCCGCGTATACCTATCACTTGAACCAGGGAGAGAGTCTCGCGTCGTCAAACGACTGGGACAAGGCCGTAGAAGAATTCGGGCTGGCTAAGAACATCAAACCCACAGCAGCAGCAACTTCGAGTCTCGAAAATGCAAAAAAGGAACGGGAAAAACAAAGGGACAAAGCGGCGGCAGACGCAGCTTTACAACAGAGCAACGGGTATGCGGCTCAGAACGATTTCATCGGTGCCTATGAAATACTCGCCAATCTTCCGACACAACAGAGAGCGCTGGTGCAGCCAGCCATCACTGAGCTGGTTCCTTCCTACGTGAAAAGTGCATCAGAGACGGCTCAGCAGCTTCACAAAGCACACGACCCGATCCGCGGATTGGCGGACGAAAAAGCGATCGAGCGCGCGTACGGTTACCTGGACCGTGCCTACTCGCTCGACGGTCAGCCGTCGCTGAGAGAGCGCCGCGATGACCTCGGCGAGAAGCTGAGCGAATACTACTTGACGCAAGCGAAGCGGTATTTTGACAAGCCCCTGGGATCCGGGGTGTGCTTAGGGGTCTCCTATTTGGATAAGGCCATGCCGTATAAGGCTACCAATATGGAGGCGCTTCGCGACGAGCTGATGAAGGAATCTGCAACTTACCAAATAAGGTCGAAGCTATCCATACGGGTGGAATTCCGCGACCAGACGTCCAGGCGTGACAGCATCGGATTCGCCGAGCAACTGGCGGATGCTATCGCGACCGGGCTTGAGAGTTCAGGACTGCCGGTCAAAATCATTCGTCCCGGCGATAACCCTGCGGTGGAGGCAAACTTTCATCTGATCGGAGACGTGGTCGATCATCGCAAGAACACCACGACTAATTCCGTGTCGAGGGATTCAACTTATCGAGCCAGCGAGGAACTGCTTCCGAATGATCAATGGAATGCTGCCAACCGCGAGTACGAGGCGGCGAAACTGGAACTAGAGAGCGCCCGGTCAGTGCTGCAAGGAGCGAGTGCCCGGGGGAAAAAGAAGGAAATGTCGGATGCACAGAAGCAGGTGTCACAAGCGGAGCAAAAGGTAAAGAACGCCCTTGCGAAAGAGGACTCGATACCGAAAAGCACCGTGCACGATATTATCAAGCCATATTCATACACGGAAAAGACCATACAATTGTCGGCGCTAGTGGAACTCCGGTTTCGGATTGTTGATGCTTACGGCCAGCCGGTGGAAACGAGCGAACAGATTAAGAGAACAAACTCGCAGAATCTCACGAGCCTCGAAAACGTCAAGCCAGAAGACACTAATAATGTCAAAATGGAAGGAAGTGTCCCGGATGAAAACGAGTTCTTGATTGATGTCGAGAATAGTGCGCGCGACGCCTTGATTAAGGAGGCTCGCGAGAGCGTCCAGCGTTTGCCGCAAAAAATTTTCGAGCGGGCGCAACAGAAGGAGAGGGAGGGCGATCTGGATGGGGCAGGCGAGAATTACATTCTGTATCTCAATTCAGTTCCACCAAACTCCATGCCGGAGAGAACTCAAGCGGAGGTATTCCTGCTGGACCAATTCAACATCCGCCGAAAGATAGGTGTTGCCAACTAGAAGTTGTTTCAAGACCGGGTACAGGGTTGTGATTTTACTATAGTCGGTTCTCGCGAAATGGCGACAGCAAGGATAGCAGCGCCGATGGCGCGATATGGCCGCCTGTCGACCGATGCCCAACGGAAGACCACCTCCACTCTGCTCCCCCGCGGGAAGTCAAACTCGCGGAAGACGCTCGCCTCGGTCCGGGTGAGATGACGGCATCACTCGCAAATTTGGTTTCTCATTGAGGGCATGGAAGAGTACGGACCGGTATCGATCACCAAACCTTCGCAAGCACGGCGATGATTTTCCCCAATGCGTCCAGGTTGTTCGTGTCGATTACCTCGCCCGAACGCGAATACCGTAGCGGCCATCCGAGCGCCACAGGTCCTTTAGGCTTTTGGAAGAGAGCTGGGCTCACCTTGTGGCTCCGAAAAGGCAGGCATTTGCCGATCTTCGGTTCGAGCTGCCCTTTCAGGTACAGCCGACGCCAGCCAAACAATTGGTTGGCATTCACTACGTTTGCCACGGGTGCCGCCGATGCACCGGGTTCCAGCGCCTCCTCAACGGTTCGTCGCTTCTCCTCCACGGTGCGAACATGTGCCAAGGGGCTGGCGTCTTACAGGAATGGATTTTCGATTCGTAAGCCACCAAATCGTTGTCCATGTTGAAAATCCTCGCTGCACAGAACACCGCACCTCCCCTCGATTGCGGAAGCCACGATCAAGGAGTCATACCAAGAAAGCGAGTACGTGCTTGCAAGCTGTAAGGCCCGACTGTACAGCCCATGCGAAGAATGCACAGCTAAGAGAGGGCGAAAGGTTGTCGACAGGTATTGCTCCGCCTCCTTGCTCGACATAGGTTGGGCAAACCGCCGAAGAGCGACATTGAAGAATTCCTGTACGACCTGGTAACTGACTATTCCCTGCTGTGCTTCGATCGCTCTCCGTATGAGTTTGACCGCGCGGTCGGCCTTTTTCGGAGCATTCTTGTCAAACGAGTAGACGAAGATATTTGTGTCGAGGAAGAACCTATCGCTCATTCATCTCATCCCGCGTGAAACGCCGCCCCGCCCTGACATGCTTTAGGCGCTTCATCAAGGAATCAAACTCCTTCGCGTTCCCCGATTGCCCAGTAAACTGCCCCAGCCATTCCCGAAACGCAGCGTTGAGAGTTCTGTGCTGACCTTTTGCGGTAAGCCGAGCTTGTTCGATGAGATTTTCATCGGCGCTGAGGGTGATGTTCTTCATACAAAAATAGTGTACACGAGAGTCGTGTACGCCCGCAAGCACTTTGCCTTCCGGTTTGCTGACAAGGCATCAGGCCGGCAGTGTTCAGGAAGGCTCGATCGCAATGGTCTAACAAATGACCATCGTATAATAACTGCAGTCGTAGTGACTGAGAGGCGTGGTATGAAAAGGATGGCAGCTAGTTCCTTCAAGTCAAAATGCCTCGCGGTGATGGATGAAGTGCATGCCAAATGCGAAACCGTGATAATTACGAAACACGCTAAGCCAGTGGCAAAGCTCGTCCCAGTGAACGCCGAAAAACACGAGATCTATGATTTTCGTCGCAGGCAAAGGTGGAAGGGGAAGGACCAGGACCCATCACCAACTCTTCGCCAGCACCGCCACGATTTTCCCCAGCGCATCCAGGTCCCTCGTGTCAATCACCTCGGCCGGAGAATGCGAGTAGCGCAGCGGCCATCCGAGCGCCACATCGACCGAGCCATACCGCAGAAACACCGAGCCGTCGTTTCCTCCTCCGGTCACGCCGTACTGCGCTGGAATGCCATTCTCCTTCGCCAGCGCCACCACGCGGTCCACGTATTGCACCGGGACGATATTGGAATTGTCTACGGCCCGCACCACAAAGCCCTTGCCGATCTCTGCATCCGCAAACCGCTTCGATTCGAGCGGCGAATCCGAGCTCACAAACGTGTCAATCGCAAACACAAAATCCGGCGTCCTCCCTTCCTTCGCCGCTTGCTCGGCAAAGGCAGCAGCGCCTTTCAACCCAACTTCTTCTTCGGTTGACCACACAAAGGTAACATCGCGCCCCGGCAGGTCCGGGCCAAGCGCGTTCACCGCGGCAATCAAGGCCGCGCAACCGACGCGATCGTCAAAACTGCGCGCATTCGCTCGCGTTCCGAGCAGCGGCCGATACTCTTTTGGAATCGTCACATAATCTCCTTCGGCAATTCCCAGTTTCGCAGTTTCCTCTTTTGTTTTCGTGCCCACGTACACGCGCGCAGGTTCGTCCATCGACCTTGGTCCGCTTGGCCACTCGAATCCCGGCTTGTCCCACCCCGACGGCAACTCCAGCACCCCACCGACTTTGCTTCTGTCTTTTTTGTGCACCAGCACCACGTGCCCCAGGAAGTATTGCTGGTACCCACCGCCGAGCACGTCGACCTGCAGCCGCCCGTCGTCGTCAATTTTCTTTACTTCGTAGCCGATCTCGTCCATGTGCGCCACAAACGCAATCCGCGGTGTCTCCTTATTTTTCTTTTCGTCGCCCAGGTGCAGCACTAGATTCCCCGCCGCATCTGTCGTTACCTTTTTTTGCACTCGAGGATCAAGCCGATTCACGACCACGTCGCGAATGGCGCCCTCATGCCCGCTCGCTCCATACGCCTCCGTGAGTGCTTCTATGTCGTGGTGCTCAGCGCCACCGCTGCCTATTCCGCCGGCACTGCCTCCTGAAGATTTCGAGATCTCGAGATACGATTCGAGCAGTCTCTCTAACCTA
>Ga0126373_10004578_pt1 | contig 10596 bp, 9 predicted proteins | sample PanSoiMetPlot_11_FD_92545 | JGI IMG/M metagenome (GOLD analysis project Ga0126373, IMG submission 92545) | Tropical forest soil microbial communities from Panama - MetaG Plot_11 | ecosystem: Environmental > Terrestrial > Soil > Tropical forest > Bulk soil | place: Panama | collected 2016-02-17
TACCCTGACGAAAACCATCTGCTAACATACGCGCAAGAGGCGAGGGAGTGATACGGGCGACGTATGAAGAGGCGTATCCGCAGGTGGAGTGGTTGCCGCGGAGCCGGAACTGGTGGGCATGGTTGAAGGGGACGCCGGCCGAGTGCGTTCATTTGGGCGAGAATGCGGCGTGGATGGCGACGCTGCTGCCGGACACGCTGTACCTGCGCGGGAAGCGCGCGCAAAGGCGTGAGCCGGTGAGGCCGGAAGTGTCGCTGTGCCGCACGTGTCTGGACGATGTAGCGCACAGAGAGCTAGCGGCGTACGAGGGGCGCGTGGTGGCGTTTGAGCCGGACGCGGAGACGTTCACGCAGTATTTCTTCGTGTCCCGCGAGGATTTTGAGGCGGCGGGCCTGGCGCCGGAAACGACTGCGGCGATCGAGGAGCGATTGGAGCGCAGTGGCGGCGAGTGCGCAGAATGCGGGCGCGAGGCGACGTGGCTATGGATGTCGCGCGGGGCGGTGGCGAGTCTGGATGAAACGTCGAACATTCGCGAAGCCGCGGGCGAAAATCTTTGCGGCGAGCATGGTGCGCAGAAACTGTTTGCGGCGTTCGGGCGGATTGCCGAGGCGAATGTTTTTTATATGAATTTGCCGTATGGCGACGCCGGTGCGTACGTTTGGATTTGATCGCGGGACCGGAGGAGGCCGATGCAACCACAGAGGAAGCCGACGGGATTACAAGAAATCGTGACGACGTATCTAGCGGCCGCCGGGGAGTACGGGCAACCGGTGGCGCTCGGGTCGCTGGGCGCGCGCGAGGAAGTGGAAAGCGTGCTGAGCGCGTTTGACGAGGATTACCACATCAGCCGGTTCCTGCATTTTCGCAACGACACGGGCGAGAGCTACAACATCAACGGATTTCCGCAGACCCACCTGACGATCGATTCTGAAATTCAATCAATTCTCTAGAGCCGCGGCCATGTCCGCGCCGCGAACGCCGTCCGAACGATACACATCCATCCGGCGTGGATTCTTCATTCGACAACGGGATGGAAGGAGAACTGCGGGTCGATGTCCACCGGGATATCCGAGCCTTTCGCGAGCTGAACAGAAAGATCGGGGGGAAGGATGGCGTACTTTTTGAACCAGGCTTCAGTGCGGGCGCGGTCGCCGGTGGCTTCCTGTTGGAGAAGCTCTCTCGCGAGCGAGGCGATGGCGGCGGGCATTTTTTCGAAGACGACTTCGTAGCGGCCGGTGGCGGCGTCGCGGCGAATGGCGCCCCGCTCGGAAAGATAGCTGAACTCCATCATTTCGGCGGCGCCGTGGGCCTCAGCGATGCCGAAGCGCACCGTGCGAAAAATTCCCGCTACGTAAGAGGCATAGATGACGTTCTGCTTTTCCTTTGGGATTGCGGCGTGGTCGACAAGCCAGCCGATGCAAAATTCGGCGACCACGTCGGCTTTTGCTTCTTCGAGGCCGCTGAACGCGGGGCCGATGGCTTCGCGGATGTCTGCGCGGCCGGATGCGGTGCGCGCATAGGCCGGGCCAAGCCCGTGCGCGATTTCGTGCATGAGCGTATCAGCGAGATAACCTTCGCCGCTAGCCATGGCGGCCTGATCTTCGCGCATGACAACTTTCGCGAGCGGGAGAATGACGGAGTTGACGCGCGCGTCGAGGAAATTCTTCCAGAAGATTTTTTTCGAGCCCTTTTCTTCATGGATGCGCGGGTCGTTCGGCAAATTGTCGGCAACGGCCTGGTAGCCGTGGAGCAGGTCTCCTGAGCGGTAAGGCGAGTCCACCACTTCCATGGGGCTCTGCTTGCCGCGCTTGGACGGAAGGTCTTCAGGCGCGAGCGGGAGCGATTCCTGCAGATCCGGCACGTATTTTTGATAGATGGCGAGCCTGGCGCTTTCCGCGTCGTTGCGAATCATGACGGAGCCGCCGTAGGAGGTTTTCACGCCGAGGATGCCATCGAGATAGGTTTCGTAGGGAGCTAGGACAAGGTCGAATTTCGGATTTTCAAGGTCGAGCCAGGCGATGTCGCTGGTGTAATAGTCGTCGGTCAGAAGCGCTTTGGCGCGGAGACGAAGGAAGTTTGCAAAAGCAGGATCGCCGCTGAGCTTGGCAGCGTCGCGCAGGTCGTCGGCGGCATGCTTAAGGAATTCGCGGAAGGCGACGTGGTAGGGAATGGGCGCCGGCCGGCGCGTGTTGATCATGCTCTCGGAGTCGCTCTTGAAAGTGGGCGGTTGAATCACGGTGTAGGGGCTGTAGTAGCGGTCCCTCAATTCAGGATTTTTCGCGACGAGCTGATCGAACGATGCTCGTGTCATGTCGGCGGGAAAAAAGCCGCGGCCGGGCGGCATGGGATCGACGCCCAGGAAAGGCTCTTCGTCGTTGATGAGATCGAAGCGGCTGCCGTTGATTTTCAAATAACGCGCGAGAAGTTGATCGTTGGCGTCGGGGCTTTCGATCAGCGCCTTGTAGAGGAAAAGGCCCTGTGGGTCGCTCTGGCGCCAGTAGATGCAATCGATCAGGCTTGCGGCGTGGACGAGGCGCTCGACCAGCTTGATTTCGCGCGCGCTGAGACCTTGCGGATTGAAGGGCATTTCGACGCGCTTGAATCGTGCCTCGCGGGCGGCGAGATTGGGGACGACTTCGAGGTGCCAGCGGGCGATGATGGAATCTGGAGAGGGCGACGCGGTGATCGAAGATGCGCGGCCATGTCTTGCGGACGCGGCCAGCACGATCACTGCAGCAAGGAAGGCAAGGCTGGCGAAAACACGGAAGCGGCGGCTAAACATTTGGCAAGGTCCTTGTGGTGCAAACTCCCGGGGCATTCTAATCGGTTCGCGAGGATCCGGACGCGGGAAATGTTGGTGAGTGCAGGCGCGTGAACGCGCCCGCAGGAGTTGCACGTTTTGACGTAGCATGACGGTCTTTGTAAGATGCGCGCTCCGCGACGGAGGTAGGAATGCAAAAAATGCGAGTGGTCGCAATGCTCGGGTGCGGCGCTGCGTTTCTGCTATCGAGCGGCGCGCGAGCGCAGGAAAGCAGCGCTCCGAAAGCGTCCGAGACGAGCAAGGCGAGTCATCTGGGGAGTAAAGATCCCGCTGCCGCCCAGAAGACGATCAGCGAACTGCTGGAGAAGAAGATCCGCGCGATGTGGAAGGCGTTCAAGGAGAAGGATAAGACGGCTTACGCGGAGTATCTTGCGGACGATTTCATGGCGGTGGAGGAAGACGGGCAGGGCGAGCGAACGAAGGCGGTGGTGGTGCGCGAAGTGGGCGAGAGCATGCTGCACGACTACAACGTGCAGCTTTTTCGAGTGGACGCCATAGGTCCCAACGCGCAGTTTGTGACCTATGAAAACGTGCTCCAGTTTCCTCCTGGATCCGCTGCACGATTTCAAAAAATCTTCATCAGCGAAGTTTGGGTGAAGCGCGGCGGAGAATGGAAATCGTGGCGATATCAGGCCACGCGAGTGAAGTAGCTCCGAACCCGCAAACACCCAGACAATCGTCGCCAGAGTCGTTGAGAAAGAAAACGGGCCCGCGCCAAGCCAGAAGGTGCGGGCCCGCTTTGCTTCGCCTGGGGTTCAGTTAATCACGCGCATAGACGCCTACGCAGCCATCCTGCTGAGCCGACTGACAGTTGGCGCTGCCGGAAGGCAGTGGCACGTACACGTGATTGTTCTTTGGGTCGGCGGCGACGCTGTGAGCGTTGCCGTTGGTCGAGACGTTTTGCAGCCACGTCCTCGTCCCGGCGTCAATCACGCCGAGAACGGGGCCGGTGGGCATGTCACGAGCGGCGAGGTAGTAGCGATTGTCGCCCGGGTTGAACCAGACCTGATCCACGCCGCCGACATTGTTGATGGTGGTCAGGATTTCGCCGGTGATGGAGTTGATGATCACGCTCGACGGAGCGAACGCGCGACCGTCGTGATCCGCGCAACCGACTAAAGCATCAGTACCTGGCCCCATAACGACGGCGGTAGGCATGCAGTTGTGAATGAGGAACGCATTCACAACGACAGGTCCCGTTGGGCTGAGCGGATCAATGTCGTCCACTGTGCCCAGTGTGATGTCAGTGGAAGAATTAGCGTTGGTCAGCAGAAAATGCCCGTTGTTCGGGTTGAACGCCATGCCTCCGAGGCCCGCGACGCCAACTTCCGTGAGACCAAACGGCGGTGGCATAACTGCCGCATGGTGACACGGAACATCCGCCCCGCCAGCACCAGCTAAACGGCCGGAAACGCCGGACGGAACCGCCGGACCGGGGTTGCCGGGAGTGCCGTTGAACTGAAGCGATGGATCGGGACAGGCAATGCCCGCGTTCGGGTCGTTCGGGCCGTTGTTGCCATCGTCGACAACAACGTTGGTTTCGTTGGCTACGACACCGTCGTAATAGATCTGACCCAGAATACACGTAGGGAAATTCTGGGGGAAGGTTGTGTTCGGACCGCCGGGACTGTAAGGCATGGCGGGCGTCACCGGCAAGCAGTGCTGCTGCTGTGGGGTGCCGCTGCCGTTGAGGGCGCCGTTTAGAACGCCCGTGGCGTCGATGACCGTTGCGAAAGGCAGGCCCGGGTCGCCATTGATAACGAGGATCAGGAAGCGGGAGCTACCGTCCTGTGGGAATTTCACGATGCCGCCGGTCGTAACTAGCTCGTCGCCGCGGAGGTCACCACACGTCGGATCCGAAAAAGCACGCCCGTTTGCGGATTGCATGCAACCGGTGATGCCGTCGGGAATGCCGTCGTAATCCGGGCTGGTGCCGGTGGGGATGTTAGCGATCACCGGTGGGGGAGTGGCATTGTTGGCCAAAAAGGGCCGGAGGTCGAAAATCGCGACGCTGGAGCTGCCGCTGCCGACCACCATAAAGTTGCCGTCCGCGGTAACTTCCAGCCCATTGGGGCCGGTGAGCGGATTCAAGTTGTTGGAGCGGGAAGCGCAGCACTGGCCACCCATCCATCCGCCGAAGTTCCCATTTGGCCCAAAGCCGCCCGGCAAGCGAAACGGGGGATTCTTGCAACCGAAGCGCGTGAAATTGCCTTGGGCAGTCGTGGTTGGGGGAATGCTTGGATCGCAGACACTTGTGTTATTGCCGCCCTCAGCCACCGAATTCTGGCCACCAATGGCGAACAACGCGATGTTAGAGACCGTACTGAAAACTGGGACATCGAGTCCAATCCGGTCGCTGACGAAGAATAGGCGGTTGGTGGGATCGACCCAGCTGATGTCGAAAACGTTAAACGGGCCGCCGGGCTCACCGTTGGGGTTGTGCTCCGGGACGATCATCACGTCGATAAGCCCGACAGAGCCATTTTTATTGGTTCCGCAGACCGGACAATTCACGTTGCCCGCGCCGTTGCCGCAGCTCGGGGCTATCAGAAAAGTAGCCAGGAGAGCAGCAAAAGCCAGGGTTGGCATAATCCTCGATTTCATTGCAGTTCCTCCCGCGATATTACGCATCGCGCTCACGTCGTTCGTTGGTTCGCCCTTACGCATGGTTGTGCTCATGTGATCGTCTCCTCAGCGCGCTCAGAAGCGGAACTGAATGCCTTGCAAGGCAACGAAGTAGTTGCGGGGAGTGATGCCTTGCACGCTGGGATTGATCAAACGATCCACGTTGAAATCAAATTTCAGCAGGACCCAGTAGTTGAGATACCAGTTGAGTCCGGCGCTGATTTGATCGAAGTGATCGCTTTGCGTGGGGAAAATGACGGGCGTGATCGGACACGTGGTATCGGGACACGTAAAGCCTGGCGCCTTGCCTTCGAGCCAGGAATAACGCACCCGCAATTGGAAGGCGCCTAGACCAGGACCGCCTCCTTCGCCGGGTGACGGTGGACCGATGAGAGGATGCTTCACGCGCGGGATGGCGTTTTCGGGTTCTTCTTCACCGGTGAGTAGGTAGCTGAACTGCCCGTACGCTCCCTTTCCGATGATTCCAGGCAGTGACTGGAAACCGATGCCCCCCAACTGCTCGGAACCAAGGCCGGTGCGCTTCTCGAGTATTTGCGTGTACTCGCCGCGCAGGCCCCAGCGACGGTAGAGCCATTGGAAGTGCGCGTTGTAGCGGTCGATGCCGCCGTTGATGCGGAACTGGGGGAAGAAGGTGAACGCGGAATCATTCAGCACGCCGCTAAAGCTCAGCTCGTTGGAGAGGCCGCGAGAGCGCTGGTGCTCGTAGGAGCCGCCGACTGCAAAGTTGTGAAGCAGGGAATCCTTGTTGTTTCGCCAAGGGAAGATGCGGACACGACCGACGACTTCTGGCTCGTTGGTGGTGTCGTTGGCGATGATTCCCTTGCCGTTGAAGATGCCGCCCCAGTACTGGAAGACACCGTTGTCGATGTCACCGTGAGCCATCAGGCCGGGGGCACGGAAGGTGCCGGCGGCGTCGGGATATAGAACGTTGATAGCCGATCGCTCGATAAACTCGACGTTGGTGTCGCCGGTACCAACTTCCTGGGAGAACGGGACCTTGAACTGGCCGCCTTCAATCTTGAATTCGTTCCAGGGCTTGAAGTCGATGTAGGCATCGCGAACGGTGATGCCGTTTGAGGTGGCATTTGAGGTTTCGAACAGGAAGGCGTAATCGATTTGCTTCCCGTAGTTGCCTTGAACGCCGAAGCGGGCGCGCCGGATGGAGAAGGTGTTCGGCGGGGCCCCGTCGCCTTTGTAGGTGGTGTACTGGGCGTTGAGATAGCCGACCGGTTGGAGGGTGAATTGTCCGTCGGGGCTCTTCAGGAAGAAGTGCTCACCGTTCCACCCCGCCACCGGACCGGGTGCATCGCTGGCCTTCTTCTGCAGGACCTCGATTTCCTTTTGAAGAGAATCGATGTCGGCGGCTGTGGCGGGCGCGGCGGACGGATCCTCGGGTGCGGCGGTGTCGCCGATGGGCGCGGATGCTTGAACCAGGTGGGCGCCGCCGGGAACCTCCTTGGCGTCAACCTGCATCTGGATCAGTTTTTGTATCTGTGCCTTGAGGCTGGCAACCTCACGGCGCAGTTGCTCGACTTCTTCGCGGGAAGCGGCTGGCGAAGCGGAGCTATCGGGAGAAGTGGCCTTGCTGCTATCGCTTTGAGCTTGAGCGGTGGTACCAGCTAGAACGAAACCCAACACGAGAAGCGAAATGCTTCTGGCAGTCGAACGCATTGTTTTGTTACCCCCAAGCGAATTTGGCCCGGACTGGCCCCGAATGTCGGGCGCATGTAGCGCAGCGGGAGGGGCGTGTCAAGTGGAATCGTAAGAAAAATCAAAAAAGGCTTGACAATCGGGGTTTCGGCGGTATAAACGTCGCACCAATTGGCCTAATGGTTCGACCACTCAGTTGGGCCGAACGCCTGGGCCGGAATCTAGGGGCAGTTCATGGCACCTGCCAGAACAGAGTTCGAGGCGGTTCGCCGGACGCGGCTTTACGAGAAGGTCGCCCAGCAGATTCAGGGGCTGATCCGCGACGGGCTGCTGAAGCCGGGCGACCGGCTACCTCCGGAGCGGGAACTCGCCGAAACATTTCAAGTGAGCCGAGGGTCGCTGCGCGATGCCATTCGCGCCCTCGAAGTGATGGGGTTGGTCGAGCCGCGCCAGGGCGAAGGAACGGTGGTGCGCGACCTGACGGCCGACGCTGTGGCAACGCCGCTTTCGTCCATTTTGCTCCAGAAGCGCGAGCTCATCGGCGAACTGTTGGATCTGCGGATGATGATTGAGCCGCCGCTGGCCGCACGCGCTGCAACACGCGCCACTCTGAACGAAATGCTGGAAATGGAAGACGTCTTGAGGCGGCAGAAAGAGAAAGTTGACCGCAACGAACTGGCGGTGGAAGAAGACTCGGAATTTCACTACGCCATTGCCAAGGCCGCGCGAAACGCCGTGGTACTGAAAGTGGTGGATGTGTTCATGGATTTGCTGCGCGAAAGCCGCGAGCGCACGCTGCAAGTGCCGGGGCGGCTGCAGAAGTCCTTCGCTGGCCACCGGCGCATCCTGAACGCGATTCGGAAGCGGAACGAGACAGCCGCTGAATTCGAGATGCGGCGCCACATCGAAGAGATTGAGCGCGTTGTACTGAGGCAGGTTTAAGAAACGGGTTTATTGGAACGAGGAGGAGTGTATGGGCCGCCTATTCGCGGTGGAAGTGATTTATCGAGGCATTTTCCAGAAGACGCTGGCGAAGAACCTGACGCGCGCGATCGTGCTGGCGGCGCATCACGAAGGGAAGCCGGGCATTTCGTTCGGGCGCTACGGGGATAGCCCGGAGCGCAACGGCATTCCGGCGAAGGCGTTCGCGATTGTCGGCACGGACGACATCACGCTCGAAGAAGGAATGGCGAAGTACGAGCCGAAGGAAGTGGATATCACGGTAGCTGTTGACGACACGCTGTTCAAGGGCGTGGAAAGCTGGGCGTGGTACGGCTTGCAGCCGGTGAACCGGCTGACCAAGCCGAACGGGACGATCATCGTGACGTCGCGCGAGAATCCTGAAATGCTGATCGCGATGGCTCACCGCAAGGAAACGCCGTACAAGCTGGCCATTCTGAAGGGCACGCCGAGCTTTTCGGGCCTGTGGGTCTATAAGGATGATCACACGGACGTGCGCATCCTGGGCGCAATCGCGCGGCTGCAGCCGGATTTGTTCAGTCTGGAGTCGGTGAAAAGAACGATCCTCGAGGAGTGGCACAACGAGGTGAAGGCGACGTCGGCTGAGCGCGCGTACGAGCGCGTTTCGACCGTCACGGTGCAGCCGAGCCAGGGAAATCCGGAGAAACCATACGAGTTCGTGAAGCCGAAGTGGTGGGAAATGCGCGAAGGCATCGCGATTCCCTGCATTCCGCAAGGCCACCAGATGAAGGACGCGCAAGCGGCGAAAACGGGCGGCTTCCAGCCTGACCGCAACTCCACCTTCAAGAAGTATGCGACGCGCACGATGCGGCCGGTGGTGAACTTCGACACCTGCATCAAGTGCACGCTTTGCTGGCTGCAGTGCCCGGATACTTGCTTCGATGTGACGCCTGAGGGCCTCTATGACGCGAACATGGAATCGTGCTGCGGCTGCGGCGTGTGCGAGGCGGTTTGCCCGGTGAAGGATTGCGTAACGATGGTGAACGAGATCTCGTTCAGCGACAACTCGAGCCAGTGGGAATCGTGGCGCCACGACAAGCCCGCGTATCAGGCGTGGCTGAAGGACAAGATCGAGAAGAAGCGCGAGCGGTCGCACGGGTTCCGGTATCGCGGGCAGTATCAAGATCAAGTCCCCGAGATGTTGGATATCGCGCAGGGTGGAGATTAGCTGCTGCATTCGTGCGTGAAGGGCGCGGCAAGCAACGCCCCTACAATGTAGACGCACACGGGTTGATCGAGACTGGAGGAGGGAGTCATGGCGCAAGCGGCGGTGGAAATCAAAGGGACTGATACAACCGCACTGATTACCGGCAGCGAAGCGATCGCAGTGGCGTGCCAACTGGCGGACGTCGATGTAATCACGGGATACCCGATCCGCCCGTACGACACCGTGATGCAGTACATCGCGAAGCTGGTGGCCGACGGCCAGTTTGATTGCGAATACATCGTGGCGGAAGGCGAGCACTCGCAGTTTGAAGTGGTGAAGCACGCGTCGGCGGTGGGCGCGCGCGTTTTCACCGGATCGAGCGGCGTGGGCTGGATGTACGCATTCGAGTGCCTGACAGTGACGCCCGCGCTGCGCATCCCGATGGTGGCGATGGTGGGTAACCGCGCGCTGGACGATCCGGGCGCGTTTGGCGTGGAGCACAACGACGCGCTGGCTGTGCGCGATCTGGGCTGGCAGCTTGTGTGGGTGGATTCGCCGCAGGAAGCGCTCGACACGGCGCTGATTGCCTACCGCGTTGCGGAAGACCGCCGCGTATTCCTGCCACTGGCGATCAGCTGCGACGGTGCCTTTCTGACGCACTCGCAGGCGCTCGTGAAGATCCCGACGCGCGAACAGGTGGACGCTTTCCTGCCTCGCTACAACCGCGGCGATTTGCTCCTACATCCCGATAATCCTATTACCGTAGCGCCGCAGGCCAATGAGGACTGGCTGATGGAAATCCGGCGCCAGACCGCGGCGGCGATGGAGCGGTCGCCCATGGTGGTCCGCGAGGCCTACGCAGACTTCGAGAAGAAGTTCAACCGCAGCTACGGTAATCCGTTCTTCGAGGAGTACATGACGGAGGATGCGGACGTCGTGCTGATGGGCATGGGCACGCTGTCGATGCCGGTGCGGGTGGCGATTCGCCAGATGCGCAAGGAAGGGAAGAAAGTCGGCATGGTGCGGATGCGCTGGTTCCGGCCGTTTGCCGCGGAGGAAGTGGCGAAGTGCCTGGGGCGGTTCAAGGCCGTGGGCGTGATCGACCGCGACTTCTCGCTGGGTTCGCCGTATATGAGCGGCGTGCTCGCCACCGAAGTGCGGACGGCGCTCTATCCGAGCTCAAAGCGGCCGCCGGTGCTGGGCTTCATCTGCGGATTAGGCGGGCGCGAAGTGACGGTGCCGGATGTGAACAAGATGGCGGACTTGGTTTACCAGGCCGCCGAGGGCAAGCCGCTGCCGCTGACGCAGTGGATTGGGCTGCGGGAGTAGGTTCTCGAACGCGCGTCAGGAA
>Ga0126373_10004580_pt1 | contig 10595 bp, 8 predicted proteins | sample PanSoiMetPlot_11_FD_92545 | JGI IMG/M metagenome (GOLD analysis project Ga0126373, IMG submission 92545) | Tropical forest soil microbial communities from Panama - MetaG Plot_11 | ecosystem: Environmental > Terrestrial > Soil > Tropical forest > Bulk soil | place: Panama | collected 2016-02-17
CACCAGCTCCCTCACCGACGCCAACGCCGTAATAAGCTCAGGTGAAGGCGTTCAGGTTGCCGACTCTTGCTGGCAGCGGCTCACCCGCTGCCGGCCCGGCCGGCAGGTCCCCTATGCATTTCAACGTAGCAATTAAGGCCCCCACCCGGAACTGCAATGCCCGCGACCATCGCCCTGGCTCTGATTTCGATCGTTAGCGGCACACTGCTAACCTACCTCTACGATCCTCGAGCATCGTTGGCGGCACGGATGGGAATGGGCGCGTGTACCGGGTATGCTTTGTTCGGTACAGTCGAGACATTTTTTGCCTCGGTTTGGCAGCAGGATCGTGCACTCGCAGTCACCACGACCTTCTTTATCCTTGCTTTCGTCCTCCTGGGTTTCCGAAAGATCAGTTCTCAACCGCTTTCACGAATTCGCGTAAGTGCACGCAAACTCCGTAAAGCATGTCGCAGGCCTGATTCGACAAAACTCCTCTGCTTCAGCTTCTACGGCTTACTTGTCGTGCTGCTCTGGCGTGTCTTCGACCGTGTCATGTTTGAAATCAGAGGCGAAGTGTTCACAGCCTTCGTGAACAATCTTGGGGACCTTCCGTTCCACCTGCAGGCGATCTCCAGCTTTGTGCACGGTCACAACTTCCCACCCGAAGACCCCACATACGCGGGTGCACGTTTTACTTACCCCTTCATTTCCGATGTTATCGCCGCCATCTTCGTGCGATGTGGAGCGACACTGCGCCAATCGATGTTCGTGGAGAATATCGTTCTAATGCTAGCCTTGCTGATAGTGTTGCGCCGCTGGACCTGGGAATTGACGAAAGACCAGACGGCGTGCCTAGTAGCTCCGTTGCTGTTGATATTTGGTAGCGGATTCGGCTGGGTACTGTTCTTCCGGGACGCTGCTCAGCGTAGCAACAACTTGTTACGGTTTCTGGCCCATCCGCCGCGCGATTATACACTGGTGAAGAGCAGTGACTTGTGGCGCTGGGGGAATCCCTTAACGACACTTCTCGTGCCGCAGCGCGCTCTGCTTTTCGGATTACCGCTAGCAATTTGCGTTTTCACTCAATGGTGGCTAGCTCTCCAGGAGGACGAAAACTCTGGCGGCCAAAGTGCTGACGCACCGTTCGCTTCGGATACTCCGGCGGCGACTGCACGACTAGCAACGCACCCAAGAGGCTCGGCGTCCATAGCGAACCCGTGTACAACTCATCGAATGATCGCAGCCGGTGTTATGACTGGCCTGCTTCCGTTGGTTCATGCGCACACGTTCCTGGCGGTAATGGCGGTCGCAAGTTGCCTTGCACTGTTGTCCAGAAAGTGGCTGTCCTGGGCCGTGTTCTTTGTAATTGCAGTAAGCATTGCCGCGCCTGAACTCGTGTGGCTGGCCCACGGCTCAGTGAAAGCACAAAGCTTCCTGGAATGGCACTTCGGTTGGGACAGCGGAACACATAATCTCCTGTGGTTTTGGTTTGTCAATACAGGTCCGTTTATCCCGTTGCTCATTGCCGCCCTGCTGTGGAGCGACAGGAAGAAATACCTGGTGCAGCCGCGCTTACTCCGCTACTATCTTCCATTTCTTCTGTGTCTAATCGTTCCCAACCTGGTTAAGCTTGCACCATGGCCCTGGGATAATATCAAGGTTCTCATCTACTGGTACGTAGCCTCCCTGCCTTTGGTCGCACTTATGCTTGCGTTCTGGTACCGCCAGAATGGTGTCTGGCGGGCCACAGCCTGCGTTTTATTCCTGGTGCTAGTCTTGGCTGGTGCGCTAGACATTTGGCGAGCCATCGGGGGGACAACCTCTTATAGGGAGTTCGATCGCGACCAGATACAACTCGCCGCAGACATTCGGCAGAATACGCCTCCACGCGCTCTGATTTTATCCGCACCCACATTCAATTCTCCTGTGTTCCTGACGGGACGGCGCTCATTACTTGGCTATCCCGGATGGGCTTGGTCACGCGGCCTGGACTATACTGAACGGCAAAACGAGATCCGACGGATTTACAGTGGCAATCCCGATGCCGAAGTTTTAATGAGACGTGAGCACATCGAGTACGTCATCATTGGCCCGCTCGAACGCATGTCGATGTCCGCAAATGAAGCTTTTTTCTCCCGCTATGTCAAGGTTGCAGAGTACGGTGCCTATGATCTTTACAAGGTCTCGTCGGACTAATCCGGAAACTGTCGAGTACCTGCCGCAGGTGCGAACGATAACCGTCGACGCGACAGTGGGCCGGCCGCACACCAGTACGCTCTTGCCGCATACCTGGCAGGCTGCTTGCCTGTTGATTCTTGTCGCAGCTGCAGTCCTACGGCTCTACCATCTCAGCTTGAAGCCACTGCATCACGATGAGGGCGTGAATGCATACTTTTTGGAGCGGCTGTTCCGCCAGGGCGTCTACCGATACGATCCGGCCAACTACCACGGTCCGACCCTTTATTACTTCGCGCTGCTCATCTCGAGTATCATTGAGATCTTTTCCCAACCCAATGGACTGACCACGGTTGCTATCCGTCTAGTCCCAGCGCTTTTCGGCATTGCCACGGTGGCGCTGCTGTTCAGTCTCCGCAAGCAGTTGGGTGATATCGGCGCACTCGCCGCTGCCGCACTCGTCGCTCTCTCCCCGGGGGCCGTTTACTTTTCGCGTGATTTCATTCATGAAACGCTGCTGGTGTTCTTCACGCTCGCAGTACCGGTCGCTATGCTGCACTATCGCGACACTCTCCAATCCAGCTATCTTATGCTGGCATCCGCCGCTGCCGCTCTGATGTTTGCCACAAAGGAGACAGCGGCCATTTCGGCAATCGTGCTGGTGCTTGCGCTGCCTGGGACCTTCTGGTGGTCGCGCCGCCCGGTTCTGGTCGCTACGAATGCGGAAGTATCGAAAGTAGAGAGCAGTAGGCCTATACTGGGAGGTAACGGCCTGAGCCGCTCCGTGCTCCTTTGGCTTCTGGCTGTCACTGTCTTCGCCCTTGTCTATGTGCTCTTCTACTCGTCGTTTCTGGGTGATCCCCGCGGTATTGGCCGTGGCATTGAAACGTTTCGGTATTGGGTGAAAACAGGTAGCCAGGAGCACCGCGCACCTTGGCACACATATTTGCGCTGGATGGCCCAAGCTGAACTCTCTATTCTGGGACTCGGCACAGCGGGGACTATCCTGGCTCTGTGGCGTCGTCGGGATCGCTTTCCTCTGTTTGCGGGGTTGTGGGGTTTTGGATTACTTGGTGCCTATTCGCTCTTGCCATATAAGACTCCATGGCTGACGTTGAACTACATCGTTCCGATGGCGATCACAGCCGGATACGCGGCCCAGGCAGGATGGGATTGGGTACGACGGCTTGCGAACGGCCGCTTTGCACAACTCATGGTGGCAACCGTGGCGTTAATCCTAGTCGCTTCCCTCAGTCAGTCGATCACGCTGAACTTCTTCCGCTACGACGATGCACGTTTGCCCTACGTTTATATGCAGACCCGTCGCGAGCTCATTTCACTGCTAGAAGGGATCAATGCGATTGCGTCGCGGTCTGGTTCAGGCAGGCAGACCGCTATCGTGGTGACTTCTCGCGACTACTGGCCGCTGCCATGGTACTTGCGGGATTACGACTATGTGGGGTATCTAGGACGAGTCGTCCCGATTGAGGCACAAATCATCATTGCCTCCGAGACGCAGGAACACGAACTGATCCCACTCGTGGCGGATAACTATTGTCGCGTTGGGTCATATCCTCTAAGACCGGCGGTAACACTTGTACTTTATGCACGTAATGGTAAATAAACAGTAGTGCAAGCAACGAACATCATCTCGAGGACCACCTGCCGCGCGACTGCTGACTTCGACTTTCAGCGTTAGCTCCGCGATTCTTGGGCGGAGAGGTTGCAGCGGCCCCGGTGACCGAGTCGCCAGCGGACCAGCCGCGAAGTATACCACCTTGACGCTCGCTAAGCGCATGGCTACACGATCAAAGGTGATCAAAGTGATAAGCAACGGCGGTGTCACAAATCGCGATTGCACAGAAGCTGTACGGCTGCATTGAAAGCACGTTTACACGCGAGCTCGGTGCCGGCGCTCGCATGGGAGTAACTCGGGGGTCGGTTGGCGGGCGAGCTCTATCGACGTAGTGATTGGGTGCGCTGTCTCCTGTTGCACGAGAAAAGACGGTTTCGGAGTACGACGTATCTTATGTGCTTAATGGTCGAATGGATGGTGTAGTTAGCCGTTTCAGCCGAGGTTCCCCGAGGCTTGGTCAGACGCCGTTAGAATCCTGGTAAGAACACAGCTCAACTGAACTTTCGTCTCGCTTCGTTCCTGTCTATTTTGTTTGCGCGGCGACTGTCAAGCCCTCTCTCGATGAACCTCCTGCGGGCGTCCTCGAAGCCCTCGCCGCGCAATAGCAGAAATCTTCTCTATTTTTCACATGACAGCGCCGATGTCGCACCCGCAATTTGCGGCAGCGGAAAGGGCATTTTCATTCCATGAGCAGCGAGCATGACCAACATGCCTGGCAACAATTCCCGTGGGTTCTGCATGAGAAGCTTGTAGGGGACTCAGTTAAGTCGGTTAGTCTGGCATCTGCTGATCTTCTCGAAGGCAGCTTCGGCATCCGCTCCCTCGAATAACCCTTCTAGGTTGCGGTGGGATGCAGCGCTGTACCAGATGTACTCGTTTGATGGAATTACCTACGATTCTTCTGTTGCTGTTTGAATCCCTCTTCTGCCTGCTCGATTAACTCTTCTATGAGGGAGCGGGCTTGAGCAGCTGCTCTGACTGCGCGAATGGTGGCGCGTGCAATGGCCTTGCATGACATTCTTTACGATCATTATCTGAGAACACTTCGCCGCAATGTCGACAGCGATAATGCCGAAGGAATCGTCGCATCTTGCTGACTTGCGATCTGACTCAACTAGCGGGGTTGAATCAATTGCCAGTGCGCAATGGCCTTAGACACGTTCCTCGAGATGTGCCAGCGTCCATTATGCCCAGGAATCTGCGACGCCAGGTGTGGACATCTGACCCTAGAAGTTGCGCCCCCTGCTGGGTGTGCCTTCTTCGATCCCGAGAAAACTTTCCAGCTATCGGAGTCCATCGTTGTGGTCTCCAATAGCGGGAAATCCTGCAGCCGTTCTCCATCGGCACTAGAGGGGATCTATACCTTGGTCAGTTGTGCAACGCGACAAGAGCCAGGCCGACTAAGTGGGCCACTTTGCAACCCCCGCCACCCTAAAATCGCGCAGCGCGGCGGCGCCGCCCAACCCTGCCTACAAATTTTTTCCGGATTTTGAGTGGGGGCTTTCACTTCTGAAATTCCGCGTGCCTCGTCGCGTGGGTGTTGCTGCACGGCGAGAAAAGACGTGTCGCCGATAAGATTTCTGCGTTCTTTGACCATCATGGGTGATGGAAATGGAAGAAGATTTTCGCTTTTCGGCTGTTTGAGCTCAAAAATCTTCGCCAGGATGAGTCAGGAGCGCCTGATCCGATCTCGGTCGATGTCCACTATCTCCCAAACTATTTTTTCCTCGACGAGTGGTAACTCGCCTGGCGCTTAGTAACTTATCGAGATAGAACAGTCCCACTTATGACTTTCGTTTTCGGATGACTTGTTTTTGCTAAAATGACTGTGAAGGATAGCGGGCAGTTTCCACGGCCGTGTGATGCTGCTGGCGAAAAGGCCGGGCGTCCCCCCGGCCCTGCCTCTCTGGAAAAAGGGACAGTCGCTAGGGACGGTGACAGTTGCAATTCAACGGGGACGACCCTCACCAAAAATTCATTCAGCAGCTGCGCGAGGCCGTGGTGGAGAAACGGATTCGCATCCCCGGTGACGGGGATGTGTGGATCTGCGACAAAGACGGCAAGTCATGGAAGATTCCAGTAAACGACTTTTTCGCCACGTTGTGGCCTGAAGCGGCAGCAGAAGAGATTCGATACGAGAAGTACAACCCGGAGAAATCCAACCTTCTGCGCGAGGAGCTCAAGCCACGACTTTTGGACCTTGAGAAATGTATTGTTCTGCTTAGAGAGATTCCGCAGAAACTGAAAGATCTCGAGGAGGGACCCGCGCGCAGCGCACCTTACCCCGACGCCAATGAATTGGAAGCGCCCAGGGACCTACTGCTTTCATCGCGGGCGTTCGAGGCGAAGGCGCTAAAAAAGAGTTACAAAAGAGCCCACTCCGAGAAGAATCGGATCATTAAGGAGATCGAGGAGTCCTGCAAGCCATTCGCGGAGATCGAGGGGTTGTCAATCGAGGAGTTCCTCCAGCAGTTTATCCTGCCGAAGGCGTCCGAAGACGCTCCGGCTAGCCCGCTCCCTGTCGATCTATCCAGCGACAAAATGCGTTCTGAAGCTAAACCCCACACGGCCGCGTCGCTCGAAGAACGCGTTCGAACGAAGCTCCATAGTCAAGCAGCATCACTTATGACGGTTGCTGAAGCGGCTTGTGCGCTTGTTAAGTCCAACTCAACGATTTATCGCTACCTCAATGAAGGTAAGCTGAAATGGTCCAGAACCAAGGGAAGAATACCCACCAACCTAGTAAAGCGTCTAATGGAATCCGAAGAAACCTAGCCGGAAACGAAAAATATTCTCATTCGTCATCATTCGTACTCATCCATCTCTAGACGCCTCCTACCACTCCTGACACAGTAGCTCGGTCAGCAACAACACTGTTGCAGGAAATTTCTCGATGACGATTCGCGAACTGCGATTGATTGCCGGCCTCACACAACTTGAAGTGGCGAAGCGTGCAGGGCTTGACCGGAGCAGGCTTTCGCTGGTTGAGGCTGGCTATGCCGCATTGCGGCCAGCAGAAGAAGCGGCCATACGCAGGCTCCTTCGTGACGAGATTGAGAGCCGGGCAACCGCGCTTACCCGGTTCTTAGAAACGGACGGAGCAGTGACATTGGCAAAAGCTTAAGAACGACAAGCGGCTAGGCAGTTCGTAGAGCTGCATTGGCTGAAATAGAAAGGGCCCCGCCGGGCCCAAAGGTCTTACTCGTGAAGTCAAAACGATTACATCACGCCCGCCAGAAATCCGCAAATAATCCCCTTCCGAAATCGCCGAGCATTCTGTCATCGCTTCGACATCTGGAGATCCGCAGCCGCAAGCAATCGCTAACCGGAACCTCGCCAGACAGGACCGAAACACCGGCAAAACGCAAAAGCTCTTCAGGCAAGCGGTTCGATCAAAACGAAAGTACGCAGACTCCGTGGCTGGTGCAACCATGAAGATACGCAGAGCGTCCCGTCATCACTTCGACCGTGCTCTGTTCCCGCCAGCGGAGGCGTTTTACACAAGGGAACTCGGCAAATTGAGCCGCCCGTACCGCGGTTGGGTGCGCGGACGGTGCCCTTGGCACAAATCCAAAAGCGGTCTTTCCTTCGCCGTCAACCTAGATAGCGGCGGGTTCTACTGCTTCGGCTGCGGTGCGAAAGGTGGCGACCTGATTGATTATGTCCGGCTGCGTGACACGGTTGATTTCAAGAGTGCCGCCAAGAAGTTGGGCGCATGGATCGACGACACCACGCCCGAACAGCAGCAGGAACTTCGCCGCTGTGAAGAAGAACGACGGCGGCATCAGGAGGAGGAGTCCGAACGCAAAGAGAAGGACCGCATCGAGCGGATCAGCGCCAGGGATCACCTTCATGCAACCGAGACCCTATATAAGGAGGCGATCGCCGCTCACGATTGGTTCTTGATGTCGGAACTGTTGCCGGCATTGCGCGACGCCGAAGAGCGGTATTGCCGGATGGCGGACCTGGAGGTCGGTTATGGATACTAAGCACCGCAGCCCGGAGATCGACTTCAACGAACCCCCGATCACATCGAAACCGGAAGTCGATCCGGCAGCACAAGGTCCTGCAGACACCAAAGCAGGAAGCAAGAAAGAACGAGCATCGGCCGCCACCAAGCTTGTGGAAGCTGTCCAATGCCATGGCGGAGTAGAACTGTTCCATGATGCGCAAGAGACTTATGCCGTCGTGGACAACGGCAGCCATCGCGAAGTTATGGCGATTTGCTCACACGCGTTCCGGCTGTTTTTAGTGAAACTTTACTACGATCTAACCGCCAAAATTCCGCATAATCAAGCCGTCGCCGATGCGAAGGCATTGCTGGAGGCGAAGGCGCTATTCAACGGGACTAATCATAAAGTCTATGTGCGCGTTGCGCCCGGCGAGGGTGATGAGATCTTTTTAGACCTCGGAGATGAACTTCACAGCGCGGTTCGCCTTACTGCCTCTGGCTGGGAGGTAGTATCCGATCCACCAGTTTATTTCCGCCGTCCCGATTCGATGCGTGCGCTACCCGTGCCAGAACGCGGCGGGAAACTGGACGACTTCGCGAATTCCTCAACCTGGGTACGGACGAGGCGTTTGTACTGTTGAAGTCCTTGCTGGTGGCTGCGCTGTGCCCGCGCGGTCCATATCCTATTGGCAATATCGCCGGCCAACAGGGAACAGCCAAGACCACAACCTGCCGCATCATTCGCGCTCTTGTTGATCCATGCAAGGCGGAAGTTCGTACCGCGCCGCATGATGAGGATGATCTGATGATCGCCGCCCGCAATTCGCATCTGATTGCGCTAGATAACTTGAGCCGGCTGGAGCCGTGGCTTAGCGATGCCATGTGCCGCATTGCCACCGGTGGTGGACTATCTAAGCGGCAACTCTACACCGACCAGGACGAGATCATTATCGAAGTGCAGAAGCCACAAGTAATAAACGCAATCGAGGATTTGGCTTTTCGTGGCGACTTTGCTGAACGTGCATTGACGATCACACTCGAACCTATTACCGAACACCGCCGTCGGGATGAGGCAGAATTTTGGAGAAGCTTCGAGAGCAAACGTCCAGCCATATTGGGCGGACTGCTAGATGCGGTATGTCTCGCCATTCGCCAACTGCCCTCCACCCAACTTGATCGTAAGCCCCGTATGGCCGACTTTGCCCTATTGTGCACAGCCGCCGAACCGATACTCGCCCCAAAGGGCGGATTCATAAACGCCTACAGCGGAAATATCCGCTTGGCGCAAGAGGTGGTACTAGAGGCCAGCCTGATAGCCCCATACATCATCAAGCTGGTCGACGAGTCGGACGGTGTTTGGACTGGGACGACAAAGGACCTCCTCCATTGGCTAGTAGAGAAGAGCTCGGAGTCCGGTAACGAGTCGGAGCAGAAGGATAGGCTGTGGCCACGCACTCCACACAAACTCGGAGGTCAGCTTCGGCGCCTGGCCGTTGCATTGTTGTCTGCCGGTGTCAGGTACGTCGAACCTGATCGCCGCACCAAGTCCCGTACATTGCGATTAGAAAATATAGGGGGAACAACGGCACCAAAGGCACCAAAGGGAAAACCATTAAATGAAAAGGACTTAATTGGTGCCGATGTTGGTGCCGATCCCGACTATAAAGGCACGGGTGCCGATGTTGGTACCGTTGGTGCCGATATGGTGCCGAACCTTTTTCAAGCAAAAGGCACCACGCAACCAATAGAAAATTCAAGCACTTACACAAACGGTGCCGATGGTGCCTTTGTTCCCCCTTCTGTTTCCAAGAAGCTCTGGACGGATGGCCTCACCCGTCCCGGTTGCATGGGGAGGCGGGAGCCCGAGAAAGCTGCCCTCGCCACCCAACCGGAAAACCGTTCCGCGAGCGATGCCGAGGACGAGGACGATTCGCCGTGGGAGCCAGTTCAGTGACGGCACGCGAACTTATCGATCAAATCCATGAAGCCGGCGGCAAGCTGCGGGTTATCGACGGCCAGCTTTATTCCAAGCGAATCCCTGAGCGTCTAGCTCCCGAGCTGAAGCGCCTGCAAGTGGAGATTGCCGGCTATCTACGTTTAGAGGCCGTAGCGAACCAATTCTCGCACGCCCAGTTGGTCGGGTACGGGTTCGATACGTTCCGGGCCGCCCTTCGGACTGATCCAGTTCTTCTGCGTCTTGTTGGTTGTTTCAGCCTGAAGCCGGTGTCTCCGGAGCGGCTGAGGGAAATAGAGGACGGCCGGCAGTGGCGCTCTCGGTCGGCTTTAAATTTGGAACCAGCAGAACAGCCGCAGAGGAAGCCGACGAAACAGCCATGGATCGACGGTCCCCGGTGCTTGGGCTGCCGTGGAACATGGCACTCGGAGGAAACTTTGGGTGCCCACATGTTGGTTTGCCCTTTGGTTCAGAGGACTCGCCGATAGGCAAGCAATGCTAGCGAACGGACACAACCAGATTACCCGAGTCCCGGAGCAGCTGGGTTGTGTTATCGTTCCGGCCGAGGCAAGTTTCGGTACGCCGTCGCCAGCGGAGATAGAAAAAATGGCGAGGCGAAGGTTTCAGTCTCCAAAACCGTTCCGTGAAGGAAGCTTTTGGTGGCTGCTCCATTGGGAAGATGAGTTCTTGAATGGGCAGCGAATCCGTAAGCGGAAACGTACTAAGCTTGCTCCGGCTTCGATATCGGAGCGAGAAGTTAAGAAAATCGCGGCAGAGTTTTTACGACCGCTTAACCAGGGCCTTGTAACAGTTGGCTCTGCCGTTTGTTTCGATGAATACGTGGACACCGTGTACCTCGCTACCGTTCTGCCGCTAATGGCGAAGGCAACTCAAGA
>Ga0126373_10004581_pt1 | contig 10595 bp, 8 predicted proteins | sample PanSoiMetPlot_11_FD_92545 | JGI IMG/M metagenome (GOLD analysis project Ga0126373, IMG submission 92545) | Tropical forest soil microbial communities from Panama - MetaG Plot_11 | ecosystem: Environmental > Terrestrial > Soil > Tropical forest > Bulk soil | place: Panama | collected 2016-02-17
AGCGGATGACGGTCCTCATTGCGAGCGTGGTCGCGCAAATGGCGGCGATCGCCATGACGGGCTTCATGAAGCGCATGGGCGATTTCCCTCCCCCGTCGTCCTACAGGCGCCGTGCGTGCAAACAGGCCTAGCCGAGACGAACACCCCGGCCGGCACGACGGTGCTGTAGATCAACCTCGCTGGTACCCACTAACCGAATGGAGAAACTGCGACCCGCCGACGCTTTACTAGCTGACGCTGGCAAATTGGACCTAGAAAGGTGGATTCGTTGTTGTGACGGCTCCAACCTCGGTCCGCTCAGCCGATATCTCGACCTTTCACGGCTGAGGTGCCGGGGAATACGGCAATACGGACACGGAACTGCACCCCTGCCGCGCAGCGTGGTCCGAGCGCGACGCCAACCGGGCCCCATTGGCAACAACTCGCGGTCACTCTAGACTGAACATTCAGTCAATTGCGGTCGACGGGAAGGGCGCGGGGCACGATGTACGGATTGTCAGAACAGGACCTCCGGATCCAGGCTCGGGCCCGCACGTTTGCCGATGCGCTGATCCCGTTCGAGGTCGAAGCCGAGCTGAACGGCGGCGACTTGCCAAAGGATGTTGTCGCTGGCCATAAGTCACGCGCGATCGAGCTCGGCCTGTTCGCGACGAACATGCCCACCGAACTCGGCGGCGGCGGCTGCACGTCGCTCCAGCAGGTGCTCGTGCAAGAGCAGGTCGGCCGCGTGACTAACGCGCTTGCCTGGGTTGTCGCGACCCCGCCGTCCTGGTTGCCGGCCGTCGCCACGCCTTATCAGCTCGACAAGTTTGTTCGGCCGACGGTCCGCGGCGAGCGCGAGGAGTGCTACGCCATCACCGAAGAGGGCGCTGGATCTGACGTCGACGGCATCGTCGCGACAGCGCGCCGGGATGGCGACGACTACGTGCTCGATGGCGAGAAGTGGCACGTCACGTCGTTCAACACTGCTGACTACGCCTTCTTCCAAGGCAAGCTGGTGGGCGGCGAGCACGACAGCGAGCACGCGATGTTCATCGTCGATCTGCCGAGCCCAGGCGTGACAGTGGTCAGGACACCGGCCTACACGCACACCATCAGCCACCATCACCCGATCGTCAGGTTTAGCGCAGTCCGCGTGCCAGCGACCCACCTCGTCGGCGCCGAAGGCGACGGGATGAGCTTCGCGTATGAGTGGTTCAGGTTCGAGCGCATGATGGTTGCCGCGCGCTGCCTCGGCGGTGCTGAGCGCCTAGTCGATGAGATGACAACGTTCGCCAAGGAGCGCGCGGTCCAGGGCAGGCCGATTGCGAGACTGGGCGCTATCCAGGGCATGCTGGCGGACAGCATGACCGAGCTGTTCGCGGCTCGCGCCCTGGTCTACGAGACGGCGCGCGGCATCGACGTAGGCGCGGACGTGAAGGTGCAGCACGCACAGTGCTCGATGGCCAAGTTGTACGCGTCCGAGATGGCGGGCCGCGTAGCCGACCGCGCGGTGCAAGTGTTCGGCGGCCGCGGCTACATGCGGGAGAACGTGGCTGAGCGCTTCTTCCGCGAGCTGCGGGTCGAACGGATCTGGGAAGGTACGAGCGAGGTTCAGCGCTCGATCATCGCCGATCAGATGATTAAGCGTGGGCCTCGTGAGCTCGCCTGACTCCGAGAATGCTGCTGGATCTAAGCGCGCCGGCTAGTGCTCCCCCCGTTAGCGGGAATGCTGCCTGGCAGCTGCCGGTCCGTGGCACGGCCGGCTGTCAGAGGCGCTGCCTAGACTGCCAATATGGGCACCTTGGCCGGTCGCGGCACGACCAGCAGCCGGTGGGCGCCGGGTTATCGCGAGTGGCTTCCCGAGAGCGGGGTCCGCGAAGCGATCGCATGCCTGTGGGTGGCCGTGACCGCGGCCGACGCCGGGCCTTCTGTCGCCGCGGTCATGCCGGACGGTTGTGCCGACGTGATCTGGCAGCACGGCAAGGGCGCGTTTGTAGCCGGGCCTGATACCGGACCGGCGCCCGCCGACATGGCGCCCGGGACGATCTTGGTGGGCGCGCGGTTCCGGCCCGGTGCGGGCGGACCGGCGCTCGGCCTGCCGCTCGCCGATGTTCGTGATCAGCGCATCGACCTTGCAGATCTGCTGCCCGGGCTGGCGGACCGGCTGCCCGCCGACCTCACGCCCGATCAGGCGGTGATGACTGTGACCACGCTCGCGACCGAGCTCGTCGCGACCGCACCACCGGACAAGCTCGTCGTGACAGCCACCCGACTGCTCGCCTCCGACCAGACAAGCGTGACCGACCTCGCTCCGGCGCTTGCTGTCAGTGAGCGCCAGCTGCGGCGACGCTTCGACCAGGCTGTCGGCTACGGGCCGAAGACGATGCAGCGGATCCTGCGATTCCGACGCGCCCTGGGTCAGCTCGCGGCGGAGCCGCGATCCACTGACCTTGCTGACCTGGCTGCCCGCGCAGGCTATGCCGACCAGGCACACCTCACGCGCGAGACAACTAGGCTGGCGGGCCTTCCGCCAGCTGCACTCGCACGATCGTTCGCCGGCTTGCAGTATGAGATGCCCAGGTGAGCTCAGCGCCTTCTCGGTGCGCCGCTGCCGGTGCGGGATCATGTCACTGTCAGGCACGAGCATGCGCCCGTTCCACCGTCCGGGTTCGTCACCGACAGCTTATCTGTGCCAGGTGTGGCGGTCGGAGAGACCGTTACCGTGCTCGTCAGCTGCGTGGAGCTAACAACTGTCGTGCCGGAGAAAGTCACGCCAGCCAGGTTTCTAATCTTCGCTCCCGGCTGGAAGTTGGTGCCGGTGACGGTGATATTCGCGGTTTCGCCTCGTGGAACGGAGTTCTGGCTGGCCGACGAGACGGTAGGCGCCGGATCGATGGTGAGACACGCGGAGCAGGTATCTGCGATGTTTCCGGGCTCGATGACGCTGATGTTTCTCGGCCCCACCGCGGCTTTACTGGCGACGGTGACCTTTACCTGCAGGGACGTCGGGGAGTTGACGACCACCGAGCTGGCGGTGACGAGGGTTCCCGACACGAACACCGAAGGCGTGCCGGAAAATCCGCTGCCGGTCAGCGTGACCGTCACCGAGCCTCCCTGGCCGACGGCGTTTGGCGTGACGGCGGTGATCGGCGGACCCGGCGTAGTGATCTCGTATGCCTTCAGGCCGACGGCGGGATTCCCGGCGATCAGCAGGTCATTGCCAGCGAAGACTGGCTGCGCGAAGATGGGCGAGGCGGTGCTGATGAAGCGGAGGATTGCTCCGGAAGCCGCGCTGAGCAGATACACGCCTTGGTTGCCGGTATTGCTCTGGAAGACCGGCGCGGCGACGACACCCGCGCCGTCCTCCGTCGGGCTGCCGATCACTTCGCCGGCTAGCCCGGTCTGCCAGATCGGGGTGCCGGTCGCCGGATTGAGCGACTGGACCGACCCCTGATAGGTGACGCCATTGATGGTCGTCGCGTTGCCGCCGGCCTCGATGAGGTTCGTGCCGTCCCAGATGGCTGCGGCGTCGCACTGACCGCCCGGGTTGGGCTGGGTCCCGTAGGCGACAGCGATCCGCTGCTGCCACACCGGGCCATCGTGCAGGTCGGCCTGGCGGAAGGCATAGTAAATGCCGTTCTTGTTGCACGCGCCGACCATCGGAGTGGTCGTGCCGTCGAGGTCAGCCGCGAACGCCGTCGGCGACGCTCCGAAATCGGCGTCGCTAGTCCGTTGCGCAGCCGGTACCTGCCAGGAATCCTTGAGCGACAGGCCGGTGCCCGATAGCCGGACAATCGACTCAGCGTTCGGCGGATTGAGGCCGGCGTTACCGGTGGTCACGAAGACCGAGCCGTCGCCCAGCGTCGATTTGGCCAGACTGCTCCAGACGCTTCCGCCGGCCTGGCCGCCCGGAATCGTCTGCCAGGAACCCTCAGATGCCCCGGTGTCCTGGTTGAACTCGACGACACCGGCGGGAACCAGCGGATCGTCACACTGAGACGAGATGCCGACGTAGACGTGCCCGTTGGCCACTAGCGGCGAGCCCCACGCGTAGTAGTCGTCCACCGTCGTCGATGGCGTGTCCACCGTGGACTGCCACAATGTCGCCCCGGTCGCTGCGGACAGGGCGTACAACTGCCCGTCAGGGGCGTTGACGTAGACCGTGAGGCCGGTGGCAGGATCGTGGATCACGGCCGCGGTTGCGGTGATTCCCAAGGGCCCGCACGCTGCGGCAGGTCTGACCCCGAAGTTCCGGGACCACAGCACCGTCCGCGTTGCCTCGCTGATCGCGTAGAAGTTGCCGCTCTCGGAGCCGATGTACACCACCCCGTTGACCACGGTCGGGCTCGCGTGGAATGTCTGGCCCGTCATGGGCGGCTCGAACCACTGCCATACCGGCTTGAGGTGGGCCACGTTCCCGGTGCCGATGGATGTGGCGGCTGCGTTGAACGAACTGTGCCCGGTGTCGCGCAGGTACGCGGGCCAATTGGCGGTCCCTTGCGCCTGCGCCGGCGTTACCGTTGACCCGGCCCAGGCGCAGACAAGGACAGACGCAGCCGCCAGCCGCCCGACGACGCGGGAACCCCTGAGCCGGAAGAGGCGCAAAGGACGCGGGCGACCGGAGCCCTGCGCCTGCGCGAGCCACGGCATCGCCCGGCCTTCGCCCGCGGCGAGCTGCCAGCGACGTCGCATGAATGCTGCACGAAGCAACACGTTGAACCCCCCCATCGGAACCCTTACACACAGCGCGCGATCACGAGTTCGCCGCTGGTGGCAGCCATCGCCGTAAGGACAGCTGTATGCATACAGACGCAGGGCATACTTGTGGGGTTTACCGGACAGTGATCAGCGCGTACACCGGCAGGCTAAGCAGCCATGGCTTTCCGAGCGGTCATCGCCGCGGCCAACCATGTCCTGCTAGACCCCGGCCGAAAGCGGTGTTGAATTAGCTCCGGCATATTGACTGGGGGCCTGGCGCGACATCCTGCCATCCTCAGCTGCGCATCTCTGCCCAGAATCGGCGGCGCGCCGGCCGCGCAACGACGTCGCTGCTGGTAGTGACGCTCGACTCGAACTAGCCGGACGCTCGTATCACCTGGATCTGCGTGGTCTGGGCTACCAGCGTGCCATCCGGACCGTACATGCTCGTCTGGACCGTGACCGTGCTCCGCCCGCGGTGCAGTGGCACCGCGACCGCTCGGACCTCACCCGCCATCACTGAGCGGAACATCTGAGTCGTCGACGTAATCGTGGCAGTCGTGGCACCTTCCGGAAGGCCGAGGAAAGCGACCAGTGCCCCAGCGCTGTCAGCCAGCGTCATCAGCGCGCCGCCGTGCAGGATCCCGCCGGTCGTGCACAAGCGGGGCGCCCACTGCACAACCGCAACTACGCGGTCCGGGCTCGCCTGCTCCAGGCTGATGCCGAGGTCCGCCGCGAACGGCATCATCGTTACAAGCGCACCCAGGTCAGCGGCCATGGGCCAAGTCTGCCAGGCATCCAACCATGTCGTGGCCTACTGCCGCCTTCGTCGGCGGCGGCGACAATCCACCGACAGCGACGACTGCCTTGACGGACGACGACGGCGAACCGCTGCGCCCCCGGAGGTCACGGGTGCAGGTTGGCCTCGATCGCCTCAATGAGCTCCGGTGCCTCCGGCGTCGTCAGCGGGCGGAACCGCGCGATCACTGCGCCGTCCGCACCCACGAGGAACTTCTCGAAGTTCCACTGGATGTCTCCGGCCTTGCCCTCTGTGTCAGCGAACGCGGTGAGCTCGTCATAGATCGGGTGTCGCCCCGGACCGTTGACCTCGATCTTCTCGAACATCGGGAAGCTGACTCCGTACGTCATCGAGCAGAACTCGGCGATCTCCTCGGCGCTACCGGGCTCTTGGCCCCCGAACTGATTGCACGGAAAGCCGACCACGGAGAAGCCGCGGTTGGCGTACCGCTCCTGCAACGCCTCGAGGCCAGCGTATTGCGGCGTCAGGCCGCACTGGGAGGCGACGTTGACGACCAACAGCGTCCTGGCGTCCAGATCGGCCAGGGACGACGGCTGGCCGGCGAGGGTGTTAACGGGGATGTCGCGCACGGTCACTAGTGGAATCCTCACGCTCGAATGGTCGCTGCGAGCGGGTCACGCAGCACTGGTTGTCAACACCGCAGTCTGCCGGGATATGCCGGCGCGTGCGCCACCGACCGGCCGCCCGCGGGCCACCGACTGGTCGCGGGGGGCACCACGAACCGATTGCGCGACCATGAGCGACGCGGCGACCGATGTCAGCTGGCGACAGCCGGGAGCGGGTTGGTCCACACCGGCTGGCCGGCGTAGCCGCGGGCCACCCAGGTCACGAACTGGTAGACCGCATCTTCGTCGGGTGACAGCGGGCCGGGCACGGCGTGCGGGGAACTCAAGCCGCGCTGCACGGACTCACAGGCACTCCAGTCTTGCCTGTTGGTGATGTCCCAGAACTCGACCGCATAGGCGGGGTCGAAGCCGGGCTTGTCCAGCGCCTCGGGAGCGAACGCCCAGGTGCATTCGATCAGCGTGCGATCGACGGCGAGCGGAGTTAGCCGGTGCGTCATCACGTAGTCAGGGTGCAGGCTGAGCAGGACGTTCGGGAAGATATTGACGTAGATGACGGTGCGCAAGCCGGTCGCGTCCAGGCCGCGCAGTGGTTCACCGAGGCTCGTTCCATCCAGTGACATCGTGTCCATGCCCGGACGCAAGTCCATCCAGCCGCCGACCCAGGGTCCGCTCGGCCAGTAGTTCTCGCCGCTCTTGGGCGGGCTTACCTTGCACAGCTCCGGGTGGATCATCGGGCAGTGGTAGCACTCGTGATAGTTCTCGGTGAGGATCTTCCAGTTTGCTGCGGCGTCGTAGGAGTGGTGGCCAGCGATGACGAGACGCTCCGGCTCGTAGGGCGCCACGAGTTCGTCGAGTTCGGCGAGCGCCGACTCCATCGGGCTGGACGTACCGGAGCTGTCGACAAAGATGAGGCCATGCCAGTCGGTCAGCGGTAGCTCGACGAGGCCCCACTCGCTCTCATCGAACCCGGCCGCGCCCTTGAAGCCCTTGGCAGTCTTGAGGTCACCGTCCAGCTCGTAGGCCCAGGAGTGGTACGGGCAGACGATCGATTTGCCCTGCCCCGATCCGCCGCATGGCAGCAGCTCGTGGCCGCGGTGTCGGCACGTGTTCGCAAAGGCGTGCAACTCTCCGTCCTCGTCACGGCTCAGCAGCACGCTGCCCGCACCGACGGACACAGCACGATGGTCACCCGGGTTCCTCAGATCGGCGGCAAGCCCGACGCATGTCCAGCCCCCATCAAGGAAGTGCTTCTGTTCCCACTCAAAGACTGCCGAATCTACATAAGCCGCCCGCGGGAGCATGCGACTCTCGCCGAACGGGCGAAGCGCCGCCGCCAATCCGGCGGGATCGAGGGGGGCGAGGGGAAACCTGAACTGACTGACCATACAGTCAATGGTAGGTGCCGGCGCCTAGAGTGTCCAGATGTTGGCATCTGCGCAGGGCGCGCAGTTCCAGCGAACCGACACTAAATTGTTCCTAAATTTGGTGCTAGATCCGATAATTTAGTCGCGCTTGGCGCGACCACTATCCATCTCGCCGTCACAGCACGTCGGCGTGACGGCGGACAACTGTTCCATGACAGGGGGCTCCCGGATGAGCGACACAAACGACCCCGAAGGCCAGCCGCCGGACCAGGGTCAACAGCCGGATTACGGCCAGCCGCCTGGCTACGGCCAGCAGCCGGATGATGGCCAGCCTGCCTTCGGCCAGCCGCCGGACCAGGGTCAACAGCCGGATTACGGCCCTGGATACGGCGAACCGCCGGGTTATGGCCAGACCACGGCTTTCGGCGCGCCCGGGCCGCATTGGCTTCCGGCCCCGCCCGGCTACGGAGGCGTGCCTGGGCAGATTGCCGACGAGACCTCACCGATCCTGGTCAGCTTCGCCGGCCCGGCCAAACAGCGCCGAGTGACAATCCTCTTCCGTTTCATCCTGGCCATCCCGCACCTGGTGCTGCTGTGGGCGCTCGCAATTGTCTCGGAGCTAATGGCGTTCATCGGCTGGTTCGCGGCCCTGTTCACCGGCAAGTTGCCCGATTGGGCGCACACATTCATAACTCAGGTGATTCGGTGGGAGACTCGCGTCTTCGCGTATCTGTGGCTGCTTACGGACAGCTACCCACCGTTCTCCCTCGACGATCTCGAATACCCGGTTCGCCTGGTGACGAGACGGACGAAGCTCAACCGGCTGGCCGTCTTTTTCCGGTTCATCCTCGTCATTCCCGCGGCTATTGTCGCGGCCGTCAGCTTCTATGGCCTCACCGTGCTTGGCTTCTTCGTCTGGCTCATCGCTCTCATCAGCGGCGGGCTCCCTCCCGCTCTGCACCAGGCGGTGGCTGCCCTTGTGCGATATCAGGCGCGGTACACCGGCTACTTGTTGATGACGACGAGCGAGTACCCGAAGCGCCTGTATGGCGATAATCCTCCGATGCCCAGCATCCCTTACGTCGCGCTGGCGACCACCGCGCCGGGCCCAGACTCGGGACCTGATATCACGACTGCGGCTCCGGAAGCCGAGAGTGTTATCCCGCGGTCGGCCGAGGGACAGCAGGGTGCGGCCTCCGAGCCGAACGAGATGACGACCGACGCCGGGTGGCGACTGCAGTTGTCAAGCGAAGCGAAGGCCATGGTCACGGTGTTCGTGGTACTGGGTGCCCTGGCGTACGGCGGCTCGGTCATTGTGGACGCCGTTACAAGCTCGAACACCATCAACAACGCCGTCGCGCTAGGTCAGGTCGAGCAGGCGGACAGAGTCCTGAACAAGAGCTCGCAGGGCTTCCAGTCGGCGGTGCAAGCGTGCGGCAACGATCTCAGCTGCGCAACCGGCCAGCTGGCGAAGGAGGCTGGGCGCCTCCAGACGTTTGATAGCCAGATCAACGCCATCGGCCTGACGGGCCAGGCGGCCACCGATGCGGCCACCCTGGTCTCGGCCGACCAGGCTGTGGAGCGCGACTTCAACCAGCTCGCTGCGGCGACGAGCGCCAGCCAATACGTGAGCATCCTGCATGGCATGAACCTCCAGCAGGACCTGAGCAAGACCGGCGCTGCATACAGCAAGGTCATCTCGGATCTCAGCGGCACGCGCGCATAGGCCTTGGCGAGGCGTATCTGTGGCACGAGGCAGAGCAGGCACCCGACGGCGTCGGGTGCCTGCTCCATTCGTTAGCAAGCTGCCGGCCGGGTCGAGCTTGGTCCATTCCGGGCTGTCTAGCGCGGGATGGCGGGCTCGTTTAGCGTTAGACCCCGATAATTTAGTCACCGCGCTGAATGCACCTTTTCTCGCTCACGGACGCACCCTGCACCGAGCGACAACGAGCCACGCTTCTTCGACGAGGGCTAGATGAGCGAGACCGAAGACCCCTACGACCAGCAGCCAAGCTACGGCCGCCTGCCCGGATCCGGTCGGCAGCCGAGTTACGGCTCGCACTCTGGTCGAGGGGTACGGCCACGGGCCCGTACCACCATCGGCGGTCCGCGGCGATTGTCGCTGTCACGGCCCACGAAGATGGTCCTCGCCTCGTTGGTTGTCCTGGCAGCCATCGCATTCGGCGCCCTGTTCATCGCGAGCGGCAAGTCCAGCCCGAACGCGGTCAACAACTCGATCGCGCTGCGAAAGGTCGAAGTAGCCAATAACGCCCTGACCAAGAACTCGCAGGGGTTCCAGTCGGGCGTGCAAGCGTGCAACGGCCAGCTCCCCTGCGTAACCGGCTTCCTGCGGTCGCAGGCCAAGTACCTGGCTACGTTCGACACTCAAATCGAGGGCATCAGCCTGACCGGCCGGGCCAAGACCGACGCTGCCGGGTTGGTATCAGCTGACAACGCCGCGGTGCAAGCCCTGAGCCAGCTCGCGGCCGCCAAGACCAACACCCAGTACGTAAACGTCGTCAATACGAGCAGCCTCACGCAGGACCAGCGAGACGCGGCAGCCGAGTACGCGAAACTCGTCAGGGATCTCGGCGGGGCCACCGCCTAACGCCCCGCCCGCGAGGCCGAACACGGCACAGGGCGGACACGCCAAGCAGGGCGGGCATCTGGCGTTGTCGGGTGCCGCCGGTGCCCCAACACACCGAGCAGGGCGGGGACCCGACAACTTGTCGGATCCCCGCCCTGCTTCTCGGCTCGTGGAGGTGGCGGGAATCGAACCCGCGTCCTTCAGTACATCACCAGGGCTTCTCCGGGTGCAGCCTGCTGTGATTTTCTCAGCCCCGGCAGTCACGCAGGCAAGCTGCCGACGGGCTCAGTCGCTGTTAGATGTCCCAGCTAGCTCCGCGACCGAGCCAACTGGTGGATCCTCCTTGCTGATGCCAGGTCCTAGGCCGGAGGCGCTCCCAGGCTGACAGCGTCATGAGCTCTGCTGGTTATTAAGCAGCGAGAGCGACGCGAGTGCGCGTTGTGTTGGCACTTATTTGTTTGCGGTCACAGTGTTAACGAGGTTATGTCCGCCGTCCTCGACCCGCTTCCCCTGGATCAACTACCAAAGTCGAAGCCAGTCACCCCCTCTTGAGTTGTACCGATCAACGCTACCCGATG
>Ga0126373_10004583_pt1 | contig 10591 bp, 9 predicted proteins | sample PanSoiMetPlot_11_FD_92545 | JGI IMG/M metagenome (GOLD analysis project Ga0126373, IMG submission 92545) | Tropical forest soil microbial communities from Panama - MetaG Plot_11 | ecosystem: Environmental > Terrestrial > Soil > Tropical forest > Bulk soil | place: Panama | collected 2016-02-17
AAACCCTGTTCGTCCTGCACCCTGATCCAGGCCACCTCACGGGCGTGATAGCGGGGCTCCTTCGGTTCCTTTAGCGCAGGATCTTCTTCTTCATCAACCCACACCATGCCCAACTGCCGCACCGGAAGGAAGACAGCGGAACGCGTACCGACGATCACCCCAACGGTATCTTGACTCACCTGTTCCCAGATGCGGGCTCTCACATCGGACGGCAAGCCGCTGTGATAGCAGACGACTATTCGGTCCGAAGCCCGTGCCAGTAAATCGGCCAGCCATTCAGCCTTTTCAGCTTCCCCGACGATGATCAGAAGGGTTTTCCCACCAACGACATCCAGGCGGACCATCTGTTGCATCAGGCCCAGCCGGACGAGCCACGCCGCATGGATGAGCACTCGGGATGATCGACGGTGTTGGATCATCTCAATAAGTTGATCCTGCCACGTGGCCGGGAAAGCACCAGGAATCACCTGCGAGGATGGTCCAGGAAGAGCAAGCCGTGGTTCGAATTGTGTACCGAGCGGTGAACTCGCCTTTTGGGGCCGAACCGCACTCGTTGATAAAGCCACCGGCGGGAGCACCAGTCTCAAGCACTGTCCCCACGGCGCGACATACTCCTCGGCAATGCGTCGCGAAAGTTCGAGCAGTGGTACCGGCACTTCCGTTGAGTGAGCTCCTCTGAGCATTCCGCGAATTTCTTTGAGCCTGGTGCGGTCGAGACCTCGCGGCAACCTTTGCATCAAGGCAGTTACGGCTCCTGGCAGAATCGACGGTCCAAAGGGGACCAGCACTCGGTGTCCGATCCGCAGCGAGCTTCGCAGTTGCGCAGGAATACGGTAGGTGAAAGGGCCTGTCAGATGTCGAGGGACAATAACGTTGGCATAACACACTTGGTCAGATGAGTCAGGAACAGCTGAACGAGAACTCCCCATGCCGCATTGTAGCAGTGGGAGAAAAGAGGGGACAATGGCGGAGGATATGAGTTAAGCGCAGCCGTGTGGCTTACGTGGAAGGGGTGGCGGGGATACGCCACCCCTTCCACGGACGACAACTGCCTTACTGAGACGGAGGAACTGGAGAATTATTTGGAGCCCCAGAGTTCTGACTGGTTCCTGTTGGCTCAGGGGGTGTTGGAGTAGAATCCTTGACCGGAGTTGAAGGAGCCTTCCCTTCAGCTTGAGCCGACGAGACAGCAGGAGCGACCTTTTCTTCCGGAGCCACCTGCCCCACAGCCTCCTGCGAACTCAGGGTTGAAAAGGTGTAGCCCCTGTCCGTGTTCTCGCCCGGTTTTGTCACCGGATCAGATGGCCCCTCAGCCGCCTCCGGTGAATACAGGACGATCTCGACACGCCGATTCTGTTGACGCCCAGCTTCTGTGCCATTGCTGACAACCGGTCGCGTATCGCCGAAACCAACTGTGGACATCCGTGCCGAGTCGATACCGCCTTTCTCAAGTATGTAGCGGGCCACGCCGCTGGCCCGTGCTTTGGACAAGTCCCAATTGGTTGGATAACGTGACTTGAGCGAGGGACCGATCTCCATATTGTCCGCATGACCTTCCACGCGAATCAGCTTATCTCCTGCTTCGGTCCTTAGGTACTCCACAACGTGATCCAGAACCTGATATCCCTCCGGTTTGATCGTGGCCTCGCCTGAGTCGAATCGCACCTGGCTTGCGAGATCGTCGAGATTGAGTCTGGTTTCTCCCGCCACATTCTGCGTTTGAAACTTTCGCGGCATGGGTTCCTGCTTCGCTGCGGGCATAGCCTCACTTGGTATGGGCTCCACCCCTTGCGAAACCGGCACCGCTTCAGGAGCATGCTCTTTTGTGCGAACCAGATCTCCCTTGCGCATCGTAGAAATTGACTTCCACACTAGCGCAGACGCTGTCCGAGCCTCCGTCCACAGGATCTTGAGTTCCCCCATGCGCCGTGGAGGAAGATTTCCCTCAACTCGGAAGACTTCCATCATGTCACCTGATTTCACGCCGTCTTCCGTGCCTTTATCGATGTACACGATGTGACGTTGGGCCACGAGCGTCATCTCTCGATCCGGTTGATAGTCCACAATCATGCCTCGGACATCGCTTTCCGCCGGCTGGTCCGGTGCCATTTCGCCCGAGATTGGAAGCGAAAACTTCATAACTGGGTTCCCAGGTTCCACTGCCCCGTAGGATCGAATTGTCCGGACCGTCGTCAGCTGATGTTCAGTCTGGACGACTTGGACGATTGCAAGACGATATATGAGGTAACCAAGATACTGACGAGTCGCCGGATGAAACACTTTCCGAGCACGTTTATAGACCGTGAAGTAATCGCCGACCTTCGCCTCATCCGGATTTTTTAACCGAAGGTAGATGGTCTCCTTCTGTCCCACAATCATCCGATCACCAGTCGTTTGGTTGTCCCCTGTAACAACATTGACAATGCCCTCCACCGGTGTCGACTGTTGGATGGAACCAGATACAAAGGCGAGAGCCTTTAGGCCGTACCGAACGCTCTCAATCTTATCGCGATCGTCAGCCGAGGCCGATGGCACGATCGGACCAAGCAGAGCCCAAACCAAAAGAAAAAGCGGGAGTTTCAAGGGCGTTTTGAGCATGGTCTTTGTCCTTTTGTGAGACAAGTGGTGCTTGAAAAACCATAGCAAATTGTCTTGTAATGTCAAGAATATTGCGGTCTTGGCAGCGTTGACTGGTAGTGTGGCCGAATGATAGGGTGAGCTTCATCATCGCCCCTAGCCGATAAAAGATGAAGACTGGTCAACCTCAGGATTTAGCTGCTGCATCGCGACCTGCTCGTCGAATCGAAACCCAAATCCATCGTCGGAAGAAGGCCCAAGCCTCCTCTCCCATGCTCCCCGAATGGGATCAACCAGACTCCACCCCGCCGCTCCATCTCCGCATGGAAGCGCGCCGGATGGATCGTTCACAAACTATTAACGTCTCGACCAAGAATCGGCATTAAACTTCGGCATACTCGATTTGAGTGTGCCGGTTCCTGCTGAAATCAAGATTCGCGAACCTGATGCACTGAAGATCATCTTATACTTTTTACCACCTTCGAGTACGATAAGAATGATATCAATAGGTTCTAGGACTTTCGGGTCGTCGCCATAGGTCCTTTGTTCGCTTGCTATCCTTGCAAGCAGGAGTCTAAGATTCTCGCTCTCTTTTGAACCTTCGAGGTGTTGAAAGGCACATCGATGAGCGGTGTCGATTTGCTCCTGGAGTACCTGGCCAGATACTTTCCTATCCTGTTGTTTATTTTCATTGCCTTGGCATTCGGCATCGTCACTCTGCTCATCAGCTATCTGGTCCAGCCGAAGTATCCGGAACCGGAGAAGCTCTCCACATATGAATGCGGGTCAGAACCGTTTTCAGACGCTCGAATGCCCTTCCCGGTCCGATACTATATCTTCGCCATGTTGTTCGTGATCTTCGATATCGAGGTCATCTTCCTGTATCCCTGGGCCGTCGTGTTCGACAAGATCGGCTTAATCGGCCTAATTGAAATGATGATCTTCATCGCGCTGTTTTTGGTGGCCTACGTCTACGCCTGGCGCAAGGGGGCTTTGGAATGGGATTGATCCAGCTCGGCCGGCACGACAAAGACGGCAATCCAGACGTGATCACCACAACCGTGGAGAAGGCTGTCAACTGGGCTCGCAAGGGCTCGCTATGGCCAATGACGTTCGGACTGGCCTGCTGTGCCATCGAGATGATTGCTGCGGTGTCCTCACGGTATGACATGGATCGGTATGGAGCGGGTGTCTTTCGTGCCTCGCCACGGCAATCGGACCTCATGATTGTAGCCGGTACCGTGTGCCGGCGAATGGCACCGGTGATTCGTAAAATCTACGACCAGATGCCGGAACCCAAATATGTGATCGCGATGGGGTCCTGCGCCACATCGGGAAACATCTATGACAGTTACAGTGTTGTGCAGGGTGTGGATCGGTTTGTTCCGGTCGACATTTATGTCCCCGGCTGCCCCCCAACCCCAGAGGCCCTGTTTGATGGAATTCTCAAGTTACAAGAGCGCATCATGCAAAGGCGTGTATTTGTGAAGCAGCCGGCTCAAATCAAAGCAAGCCTCAAGGGATAAGCTGAACCCGATGACGTTGCAGCATCTAACCAATCGGATCCAAGAAAACTTTTCCACGGGCTTTATCAAAGCGGTTGAATGGCGAGGGGATCTCGCCGTGCTGATCACACGGGACAAACTCCATGACGTTGCACAATTCCTTCATGACGATCCGGCTTTGGATTTCGATTACATCGTCCACGTCAGCTCTGTCGACTGGCCGGACGACGAGGACCGGTTCGAAGTGGTGTATGAGTTCTACTCCATCAAGAAACGGCACCGCATCCGGCTGAAGACGCGGGTGCCGGAATCCGACTGCGTGGTGGATTCCCTTACGGATCTGTGGAAGGGAGCGGATTTCATGGAACGCGAAGTGTACGATATGATGGGCATCCGATTCCGGAACCACCCGGACCTCCGAAGAATCCTGATGCCGGATGATTACACGGAAGGCTATCCTCTGCGTAAAGACTTCCCTCTCCGTGGCAAGGGTTGGCGGGATACTTTCGAGTTTCTCGACGAAACCGTGCGCTAATTTTGAATAGGCAGAGATGGCATTCGAAGACCAAAGAACAACGGTCTATAAGGTTGATCCGGCCCATCCGGAGAGCGACACCCTCCCGACCCTGCGGACGGAGGAGCTGTTGCTGAACATGGGCCCTCAACACCCGAGCACACATGGAGTCCTGAAGGTCATCCTCGAATTGGAAGGGGAGCGTCTCGTGAAGTCGACACCCGTGATGGGATTCCTCCACCGCGGCGTTGAGAAGTTGGCGGAAGAGGGGACGTATCATCAATTTATCCCTCATACCGACCGGTTGGACTACGTCTGCGCGATGTACAACAACTTCGCATACTGTCGGGCCGTCGAAAAGCTTATGAACATTACCGTGCCTGAGCGGGCCGAGTACCTTCGAACCATCGTCGCCGAAGTCCAGCGGATCATCGGCCATCAATTCTGGCTCGGCACGCAAGCGCTCGACATCGGCGCCATGACCGTATTCTTCTACTGCTTCCGGGACCGAGAAATTCTGCTGGATTGGTTTGACGAACTCTGCGGTGCGCGGCTCACGACCAGTTGGTACCGCATCGGCGGGGTCGAACGGGATTTAACGCCATCACTATTGGAAAAGTTGAAAAAGTTCCTCGACTATTTCCCACCGAAAATCGACGAATACGTCATCTTTCTGGAGAAGAACCGAATCTGGCTTGCTCGGACCAAAGGTGTGGCGGTCATTTCCGCTGAGGATGCGGTGAATTTCGGCTTGAGCGGCCCAACGCTGCGAGGCTCCGGCGTGGACTATGACCTGCGCAAGTACGAACCCTATGCCGCTTATCCCAAGTGTGAGTTCAGTGTCCCCATCGGAAAAAATGGCGACACCTATGATCGGTACTGGATCCGCGTCATGGAACTCTATGAAAGCGTGAAGATCATCCGGCAATGTTTAGAACAGATGCGGGAGGGCCCGATTATGGCCGATGTTCCCAGCGTGACGTTACCGCCCAAAGAGCGGGTCTTCACGAATCTAGAATCCATGATTCAGCAGTTCAAGCTCTTCTCCCAGGGATTTGACGCACCTCCGGGAGAAATTTATTGCGGGACCGAAGCTCACAAGGGTGAACTGGGGTTTTACATCGTGAGCACAGGGGGTGGGAAACCCTACCGCTTGAAGATCCGAGCGCCTTCATTCATTCATATGGGTGCGTTTGACCATATGTCGAGAGGGTACATGATCGCTGACGCGGTCACGATTTTCGGTACGTACGACATCGTGATGGGGGAGTGCGACCGGTAGAGTAACACGAGAAGGTAGAAACTATGGGTTTGAAACCAGCCACCAATCCTGACGTTGAAGCAGCCACAATCGAACTCTCGATTGACGGAAAAGCCGTCACCGCGAAGGACGGCGTCTCGCTCTACGATGTCATTTCGAGCACGGGCAAGATCATTGCGGCCATGTGCTACCACTACACGTTCGATCCCTTCGGTTCATGCGGGATGTGCCTTGTGATGCAAGAGGGAAAGAAGGCGCCGGTACGGTCCTGCACGGCCAAGGCCACTGCCGGAATGATTATTCGTACGGAGGGCGACGATCTCTTCCAGGCCAGAAAGAAAGCCGTCGAGAAGCATCTCTCCGTCCACCCGTTGGATTGCCCGGTCTGTGACGCTGATGGTCACTGTGAGCTTCAAGACATGGCATTTCAACACGGCGTCACGAATCTGGCAAATGCAAAGCAGAAATTCATTCCTGAAGATACCAGGAGCCTCGTTCTCGACTTCAACATGAATCGCTGCATTGCGTGCGCTGAGTGCATCAACGTCTGCAAAGACGTGTTGATGATCGACGCGTTGCAGTTCATGAAGAAAGGCGGATTTAACCAAGTCGTGGCGAAGGGCGACCTGCCGTTGTCCTGCGAGTTCTGCGGAGATTGTCTTGCCGTCTGCCCGGTGGGTGCGATCACGAACAAGTTTTCAAAGTATCTTTACAAGCCCTGGCAAATGAAGAAAACCACCACCACCTGCAACTATTGCGGGGACGGATGCCAGATGTACGTCGAAACGAAAGACACCGAGGTCATTCGCATCACCTCACCGTTGTCGTGGAAGAATAAATGGGGTGATCGTGCCGACACGGCGAAAGGCCATGGCGGACTTTGCGTCCGAGGAAGGTTCGGATTCCAGTATCTCGACAGCCCTTCACGCTTGAAGCAACCGCTGGTCCGTAAGGGGAACCAACTCGTCGAAACTCCGTGGCTAGAAACGATGCACCACGTTGTCGAGCGATTCTCAGAGATTTGCAAACGTCAAGGGCCTGAGGCGATCGCCGGCTTGATTACCGCTCGGTGCACAAACGAGGAATTGTATCTCTTCCAGAAACTCATGCGGGCGGGCTTCCGAACGAACAACCTTGACAGCAGTGCCCGCTACGGCCACTTGAATTTCGTGCATGCTTCCCGACATGCGCTGGGAATCGGGCGCTCGCCGAACGACTGGGAAGATTTAACCAAGGCGAAGGCAGTCCTGCTGATTGGCTCGAACATTACGGAAACCAACCCGCTCACGGCTGTGCGAATTAAAGAGGCCATCCGCGTCTACAAGGCCCAGGTTGTCACAATTGATTCTGCGATCACGAACATGGGCAAGCTCGCCTCGCACCCCTTCGTGATCAAGGCACGAACTGAAAGGCTGGTCATCGACGGCCTCGTCAAAGCCGCCATTGATCTGGATCTGGTCGACGAAGAGGTCACCAAGAAACATCCGCAGGCGTTTGCGGCATTGAAAGCCGGTGTCGCCCACGTGTCTTTGGAACAGATTGCAGCACAAACCGGTATGTCGGTCCAAGGATTCAAAGACGCGGCTTCTGTGTTTGCCGAGGCTCCGCGGTCCATTATCCTATGTGGGGAAGGTATCGTCCGCCAACCCGACGGCCATCAGAACATCCTAAAATTGATTGATCTCGCTTGGATCACTGGGAAACTGGGGCGCCCTGGCTGCGGCGTCAACACATTGACCGAAGAACCCAACGAACAAGGCGCGGTCGATATGGGTGTCGCACCAGAGTTTCTCCCAGGCCAGGCCCGATTTGATGACCAGGCTGCGCGCGATCGATTTGCCAAGGCGTGGGACGTCACTCTTCCGGCTGCTGAAAGCGGCGCCCATCTTATGGAAATTCTCAATCGCTGCAGAAGCGGGCAGATCCGAGCCCTCTACGTGATCGGTGAGAATCCGCTGGCAACAATGCCGGCCTCGATGGAGGTCCGGGCAGCATTGGATCGGCTGGAACTCTTAATTGTCCAGGATCCGTTCTTCACGGAGACTGCCAAGCTCGCCCATGTCGTTCTGCCAGCCTGTACGTATGCCGAAAAAGACGGTACCTTTACCAACCTGGAGGGGCGTGTCTTGCGCGTTCGCCAGGCGATGGATCCCCTTGGGGACAGTCTCCCCGATTGGCATATCATGACCGCGCTCGCCAACGGGCTCGGGTGCCAGTGGGAGTATGAATCTGCGAATGACATTCAAGCCGAGATCATGAAATTGCTGCCCGGTTACTACAACCTCGGGCAGCCTCGGAAGATCACCCCCAACGCCGATCACTATCTCTCCAACGGCTATACCACCATGGTTGCAAACCGCTACCACAGCGGTGCCGCTCGACCAGCTGGCGCAGAGCAGCGGCCGTTTGCGTTGCTGATGGGGCAGCTCTTGTACCACTCAGGCAAGATGTCGACAGAGGCACCGGGGCTCATCAAGATCGCCCCGAACACGGGCCGCCTACGGATGAGTCCGCAAGATATGGAACGGCTCGGTCTCGTCGATGGAGCCAAGGTCCGCGTAACCTCTGATCGCGGGTCGCTCCAGCTGGGTGTGCAACCTGATCAGTCGGTGGCGCCTCACACGTGTTTTTTCCCTGAGCACTTCAATGAACCGCCGGTGAAGGATCTGATGTCGGTTCAGCTCGATCCCGTCACGAACGTTCCTTCGTTCAAATTCACACGCGTCACGATCGAGAAGGCATAAGGAAACGGGAGAAGCTCATGAGTGTCGCCACTGTATCTAAAAGAATCCTGCAGGCCGCGTTGTTCTATGAAATCTGGGACGCGATGAAAGTGACGTTCAAACATATGTTCCACAAGCCCATCACGTTCCAGTATCCTCGCGAACAACGGACGATTCCCGACACACACCGTGGGGCACTCGGGCTTTTGCGATACGATGATGGCCGTGAACGCTGTGTCGGCTGCGATCTCTGTGAGGCCGCCTGTCCATCACGGTGCATTAAGGTCATCAGTGCGGAAGACAGTGCCCGTCCGCTGCAACGATACGCCAGCGAATTCTATATCGACATAACCAAATGCGTCTTCTGCGGCTATTGCGTCGAAGCCTGTCCCGTAAACGCCCTAGCCATGACGAAGATGTACGAATATTCTACGCACGACAAGCGAACCCTCCTGTTTGACAAGGTACGACTGTACGACATTGGTGAACGCCATCTTGAGGATGCCAAAAAGTATCTCTACGCGCACAACCAGGAAAAGAATGTGGAAGAGAGCCGCGAGTATCGGTATTACTTCCCACAATCCGTCCTCAAAGCAACCCAACCGTCCCCCAAACACTTGAGCTGAACCCTCGATGACCGTTGTCTTCTTTACCTACTTTGCGCTCGTGAGTATTGCCGCAGGGGTCCTAACGGTGTCGCTGCGCAACCCCGTGCATTGCGGCTTGGCTCTCCTGGCCCTCTTGCTCCACGTTTCTGGGCTCTTTGTCCTCTTGAACGCCGAATTTCTCTGGGCGGTGCAAGTTGTCGTCTATGCTGGGGCGATCCTCGTCCTGTATCTCTTCGTCCTGATGCTGTTGAATCTCAAGACCGAAGAACGGTACTTCCATTCGACATTCATGTACTTCTTGGCCCCCGCAGTGATCGGGTCACTCTATGTGCTCTTTCTCCTATTTCATTCTCCCTTCGGAGGTTCGAAGGGCGACGCACCGGCAGCGGCAATCTTGCAAGAAGGGAATACGCACGCAGTTGGAATCAAGATGTTCAGTGATTATCTCCTGCAGTTCGAAATCGTGGGGGTTTTTCTCTTGGGCGCAATCATCGGCGCGATCGTGCTTGCAAAGACACCGAAGTCATTAGACTTGGAACGAAAACGATGAACAGTCAGCCATCAGCTCACGGGGTGAGTCCTGGGACTGATCGCTGTGTGCTGGCGATTGAACGCTAGGGTGGTTCGATGGTCCCGTTAAACGCCTATGTGGCCGTGAGCGCCGTGCTGTTTCTCACAGGATTATTGGGCGTCTTGATCAGGCGCAATTTCATCATCGTATTGATGGCGGTCGAGATCATGTTGAATGCCGCGAACATCAATCTCGTCGCCTTTTCATATTACATGGAGTCGATGGCTGGGCAGCTCGTAGCGCTCTTTATCATTGCGATTGCCGCCGGAGAAGCAGCAGTCGGGCTCGCCATTATTATTGTCGTCTTTCGAGGAAAGATCTCGACGAATGTCGACGAAATGAACCTCTTGAAGTGGTAATGCTGTGCCCTTGACCGATTGGCTCATTCTTCTGATTCCCGTCTTCCCACTGTTAGCAGTGATCATTAATGGCCTTTGGGGAACCAGGTATTCCCATGAATGGGCCTCCTGGCTGGCGTGCGGCTCGGTCGGTGCCTCTTTCCTCTCCGCGATCGCGGTTTTCGCCGATGTCCTCAGGACAGGGACATCCCACGAGGTCATCGCCTATCAATGGATCTTTGGCGGGGATCTCACGATAAATCTCGCCTACCTAGTTGATCCGCTCACTTGCATCATGCTGCTGGTCGTGACGGGTGTGGGGTTCCTCATTCACGTGTATTCGGTCGGCTATATGCATGGTGAAACCGGATTTACGCGGTTCTTCACCTATATGAATCTGTTCATGGTCTCCATGTTGCTCCTCGTGATGGGGAACAACTACGCCGTCCTGTTTATCGGCTGGGAAGGCGTCGGCCTCTGCTCCTACCTTTTGA
>Ga0126373_10004585_pt1 | contig 10588 bp, 7 predicted proteins | sample PanSoiMetPlot_11_FD_92545 | JGI IMG/M metagenome (GOLD analysis project Ga0126373, IMG submission 92545) | Tropical forest soil microbial communities from Panama - MetaG Plot_11 | ecosystem: Environmental > Terrestrial > Soil > Tropical forest > Bulk soil | place: Panama | collected 2016-02-17
GCTATTTGAAATCCACGGGAATCGCCGACATTGCCTATTTTGGCCCGGAAGCAGAGTTCTTTGTTTTCGACAAGGTGGTATTCCACAACGCAAATCATTCCATGGGCGCGACAGTCGACAATTTCGAGGGCCCCTGGAACTCGACCGGCGACGGACCGAACAACGGCTATCACATCCGGCACAAAGAAGGCTATGTTCCACTACCGCCGCTGGATTCCATTCATAACATAAGGTCCGACATCGCGGCGCTGCTTAAAGAGGCCGGCCTTACTGTGGAGTGCCATCATCACGAAGTGTCGACGGCGGGTCAGTGCGAGATCGACTTCAGATTCTCGAATCTACTGACCACGGCGGATAACCTTCTCATTTTCAAATACACGGTGAAGAATGTCGCGCTGCGACATGGCAAGACGGCGACTTTCATGCCCAAGCCCCTGTACGGCGATAATGGCAGCGGCATGCACTGCCACCAATCGCTTTGGAAGGGTGAGAAGCCTCTATTCGCGGGAGATGGATATGCCGGCATTTCCGAAACGGCGCTGCATTATATTGGCGGGGTACTCAAGCACGCGCCTGCAATTGCAGCTCTGGCCGCCCCGACTACCAACAGTTACAAGCGGCTGGTGCCGGGATTTGAAGCGCCGGTCAACCTTGCGTATTCGAGCCGTAACCGCTCGGCCGCCATTCGAATTCCGATGTATTCGCAGAGCCCCAAGGCCAAACGCCTGGAAGTAAGATTCCCCGATCCGTCGTGCAATCCGTTCCTGGCATTTTCTGCAATGCTTATGGCGGGTCTAGACGGGATTCAAAACAAGATCAACCCGGGCCATCCGCTGGACAAAGACATCTATGATATGCCGGCCGAAGAACTGGCTGAGGTACCTAGCTTGCCAGGGTCGCTCGATGCGTCGCTCGACGCACTTGAACGCGACCACAGCTTCCTGCTGAAAGGCGACGTTTTCACTGAACCTATGATCCGGCGGTGGATCGATTATAAGCGGGATAAGGAAATCAACACCGTCAGGCTAAGGCCGCATCCGATGGAATTCGGCCTTTACTACGACGTATAGATCACACGCTGTTGCGCTTCTTTGCGCTGCCGGTTCGCCTCAGGTCCCAGCCGGGGGAATCCGGCAAGATGGAAAATCAAGAGCTTGGCCTTGCCCTGCTGCGACTACTAACGCTATCGGCCTGATGGCCGAGCAAAACCCCGGACGCACAGGGCAAGGCCAGCGATAAAACTTGTGGCCACGGATGTGATCGAATGGATAATGAGAAAGACTACGGGGATCTGATGCAATTCCTCCTGTATTTCAGGGAGCAGTATTCAGATGACGCGGAGTTTAATAGATTTGTGATGCAGGCCTTGCGCTCGTTTGTCTACGATCTCAGAGACCTGGGCGTTTACATTTCAATCAGCCCTCATTCGCTGAAATGGCCGCCCCTTTCTGTCGCTGTCGAGAACAGACTAACCGACTAGCGTGGCTTCTCCATAAGGCTTCTCTATAAGCCTTCGCCCTAATTCGGCCCGAAACCCCCGGACGGTCAAATACCGCGCAGTTCGAGTCTGAATTCATCGGCCGCACAAGATATTCTGGCCTCGCGCCTGGAAAAAGCAAAATGAGTGCGTCGCAACTCCGGCAGGCCGCGGCGGATCCGCTCCAAGCCATATTCTGGGCTGGTAAAAATGCCATGAAGGCGGGGATTTGGTTTGGCGGCTACACCGTACTCGATCGATTTCTTGGAGCCCTCTTCGTTGCGGAACGGATTTATAAACTCTAACCGATCGTCGTAGATTAGCACTCTGGACGGCTGCCCTATAGCCGAATAATTGCGATGAACCAGCAGGTTAGTCAGCGATTCGGCTACGGCTGCTCGCGGATAATTAGAGCGGCCGGGCACGGGGTCACCCGGTCCAGCTTGTTGGCATAGTGTAGCCCTTGTAGGCCGTTCTTTCCACAAGTCCACATAACGTTTAATGAAGGCCAGCCCATTATCGAAGAGCGATCCGATGTTGCCAAAGAACTCGGCGCGTTCCACGACCGACCTGGAATCGCCCCCCGAATAACGCACAAGCTCCAACTGGCTCTGTGGAATGGCAGCCTGCACCGCCGAATTTGTCCCAAACAAGAGAAATCCTGCCAGAGTCGGAGTGGCGCGAGCCCCATACTCTATAGCAAGCCGGAGGTCGCACAGAGCGTGGCCTGTTGGGAACCCTGCGGGCTCTTTAAATGCCTCGCCTTCTATGTCGCGAATGTAACTCCATACTAGCGCCTCATCAACGTCATCGACTGAGGCGGTCACCAGGGGAAGGTCCTCGAAATGGGCGCAGTGGAACCTGGTGAACAACTGGGCGATTTCGTCGCCGTCGGCTTCGCGCTTGGTGGAGCCGATCCGTATGTAGTAGCGGTTATCGTAAGCAGAGTGCGGACCCCTGCGGTCATCGACCTGGAGCACCACGACCCGAACTCCGCTGTCGTAGGACACTTTATCAATACGGGGCAGTAGCGCTGGCTTGATCTGGTTGCGGCAAATGTCGATCAGTGCTTCCTCGACCTGCTCCGGATCATCGACGCCTTCGAGCCGGCGTTGATCGTTCACGCCAAAGATTATCGCCCCGCCACCCGAGTTTGCGAGGGCAACAATTTCGGCTGTTACCTTCTCAGTATTGACGAGCCGAATTTTGAACTCGACGTAGGTGTCTTCGCCTCCGCGAATCAGGTTAAGGAGATCAGTTCTGTCCAGCATCCGGCTGTAGCGGCCGTTGAGTTTTTGCTCAAACAGAGCTCGCTCGCTCCCCGGGGTCCGCCGGCTCGATCTGAACTTCCTGCCGTGTGCCATTATCGGTCCTCGCTTTCAGACTCGGTCTTATTCGCCGCCGAACTAGAAGATCGGACTCTCAGGGATTTGAGCTATAAGGCAGGATGCCAGCTTTACTTTTCGTCCCTTCTGGGATTGAGTTATCGGGCTGGGTGCCAGCTTTACTATTAGTCCCTTCTGGGATTGAGTTATCGGGCTGGTTGCCAACATCATTTTTATCCCACACACCTGACTTCTATCCCGCAAGCCTTCTGCGGCCAGGCCCTGGGGCCGACAATTCCACCTGAGTTAATGATAACACACTGTAAGCTCCTTATATAAAGCCTGGTATTAGAATACTGTAATAGAATATAAAGATCATTTTTGGGCAATACACACAGCGTTTCCCCAATTACCGGACCTGACCGGCCGATTGATCAGGGCCACTTGTCCTGTGGCAGCGAGTAAGCCAGGGAGTCCTCGATCGAGTTATTCTCAAAAAGACTCCTCTTCAAAAAAATGCCTCTTCAAGTGATGATGCGAACACCCGTCGCCGAACAGGCTTGTAAAGTTCTACGGTCAAGCGCTAGAGTACAGATGACTCCTCCATTTGCTGGCAATGATTTTCTGGGAACCGAATTCGGTCTGAGAATCTGGGTAGTTGCGCGTATAATCGCGTTACCGATTCAAATCGTTGCCCTACTCAATTGTTGACAGCAGGATGGATGTGATGTATTTTTGGCGAAACCCTTGTGAGCTGAGCTGTTGGAATGGGTTCGCTTGCCCTTCAGGGAAGACGGGAAAGCTGTGCCACGGGAAGTAACGATAGAGATTCGGGGAAAGGATGACTTTTGGGCTCGGGCGTTCCACGTAGAGTGGGAAGACCAGTTCCCACAGCGGAAACTGGTACGCAACGAGTCGGGTCGCTTCCTTGCGGATGCTGATTGGATGAGCGACCTGGAGCGCGTTGGGCAGCAATGCTTCTGCCGCATCTACTTGGCTCCCGACAATCCTGAGCGCAGGCGCTTATTTGGCATGCTGGTTCCGGGCAAGCCGGAATCAAGATAGTTGGTGACGTCATAGTTGGTGTCGTCCGGACGGCGGCGCCCCATTGAGGAATTCAGACAGGTTCGCTTGGGTCACGGCCTCAGTGCCCCCTCACAGAATCGCGAGTCGACTGGCTGATATGAAGACCACTGTTAAGGCGCACCGGGCGCCTTAACTCAATGGAGCCTGAAATTGAGAGTGCTGATACTTGCATTCACCTGCATTGCTACGCTGGGTTGCGGCGGTCTGGCAGGACGAACGATTCCAACGATGTTCATAGGCGCGCTGAATTGGGTGACCGGCCAGGTCAAATGACAAGGGCCGTGCTGAAATCTCTGTCTCTAGTGGAGGATTATGATTAGAGCTGCGAATTTGGCCTGGATCGACTATGCAATAATGTTGATCTATTTCGTTTTCGTGCTGGGCATCGGTTATGGGTTGAGGCGATTTATGAAGACCAGCACTGACTTCTTTCTCTCCGGAAGGTCCATACCGGCCTGGATAACTGGGCTCGCGTTCATATCAGCGAATCTGGGCGCACAGGAAGTCATCGGCATGGGGGCCTCTGGCGCCAAATACGGGATCCTCACAGCTCATTTCTACTGGGTCGGAGCGATACCCGCCATGGTATTCGTCGGGCTGTTCATGATGCCCTTCTATTATGGATCAAGGGCTCGCTCCGTGCCGGAATACCTGAAGCTGCGGTTCGATGAGAAGACCCGAGCGGTCAATGCGGTTTCCTTCGCAGTGATGACGGTGTTCTCCTCGGGCATATCAATGTATGCAATGGGCAAGCTGTTCAAGTTGCTACTGGGATGGGATTTCAGTTTCAGCATCTGGGTCTCAGCGATTATCGTGCTGGCCTATATATTTCTCGGCGGCTTGACCAGCGCGATATACAATGAAGTGCTACAGTTCTTCTTGATCGTGTTCGGTTTCTTGCCCCTCGTGCTGCTTGGCTTGCGAAGCGTAGGGGGATGGGATGGACTTCGTGACAGGTTGATGGCGGTCTCGACCGGGCGTGGCCTCGAGCCGGCCGCGCTGACCAGTTCGTGGACTTTCATGGGGCATGCCGGCAGCAACCCCATCGGAGTCGATTGGTTCACTCTGGTCGCCGGTCTGGGGTTCGTGCTGTCATTTGGATATTGGTGCACAGATTTTCTCGTAGTTCAGCGAGCCATGGCGGCCGACTCGATGACTGCGGCCCGGCGCACACCTCTGATTGCCGCCTTCCCAAAGATGTTCTTTCCGTTCCTTGTTATCTTACCCGGAATGATCGCTCTTGCCGCCGGCGCGGGCGTTTACAACAAGACCGCCGGCCAGAAGGGCGTCCAGTCTGGCAGCGTCGCAGCGGTTCAGGTTGCCCAGGTTGACAAATCTGGTGGGCCGCCTGCGAGCGCCCAGCCACCGCGGGCCGAAGGACAGGGAATCATCCCGCCAAAAGAAGATGCGGTCACCGGCAAGGCCGAGGTTGACAGCAACGGCCGGCCGGTCCTCGATTACGATCTGGCTACGCCGATGATGCTGGTCCACTATTTTCCCGCGGGACTGCTGGGGCTGGGCCTCACGGCTCTGTTAGCCTCATTCATGTCGGGCATGGCGGGGAACGTCACAGCGTTCAATACCGTCTGGACCTATGATTTGTATCAGAGTTATATGCGCAAGGGTGCATCAGACCAGCACTACCTCTGGATGGGCCGCGTCGCGACAATTTTCGGCATAGGTTTATCAGTTGCTGCGGCGTATGTAGCGGCATCGTTCAACAACATAATGGACTTGCTTCAGCTCGTTTTCGCCTTTGTCAACGCCCCGCTGTTTGCCACCTTCGCGCTAGGTATGTTTTGGAAGCGAAGCACGGGACATGGAGCTTTTACTGGTTTGATATCGGGCACGCTCGCAGCGGCCGTTCATCACGGGCTGACCTTGCCTCAAGGAGCAGTGGCCGGCGTTAAGGGCGGTTACTTTGGCGTCCTGACAACATATCCGAGCGAGCTTGCGCAGACTTTCTGGACGGCCATCTTTGCGTGGACGACTTGTTTCATCGTTACCATTATCGTGAGCTCGCTGACCAGACCCAGACCCGACGATCAACTCAAGGGCCTTGTTTACTCCCTCACGGACAAACCGAGGGAGGGCGACATCCCCTGGTACAAGCGACCGGTGGTGATGGCAGTCGCTGTGTTGATCTTGACGGTCATTCTAAATCTCGTTTTCTCTTAACTCTAATCGGTAAATCGACATGGGACTAGATATCAGATTGCCAATAGGCGGAATGTTCTTCATAGTCGGGCTGCTACTGACTATATATGGGGTTGCCACATCAGGGGATCCGGCGTACCAGAAATCCCTGTCCATAGACATCAACCTCTGGTGGGGACTGGTCATGGTGATTTTCGGTGTGATCTTTCTCGGATTCGGGATCCGGGGTGCAAGCAAGATAAAGCACGGTACCGAGGATTCCCCGGAAGGTCAGGCCATTGAGGCCCGGGAACACGAAGCCAGCCTCGAGGTATGACCGCGCCGGTCCGTGCTTGCTCTGAGTTTGGCTCCTCCCGGCTCAACGCAAACTAACAGTTTGCGCTACGGGCGGGCCGGCAGCTCAATCCTTTAGGAACTCAGGAGCGCCGACCTCAAGGATCGATGCGGGACGTTAGGTTCGCAGGAACTTCAATCGTGAATACAGCACCGGAGCCAGGCTGGTTCTCGACACTAATCACGCCTTTGTGCTCTTCGATAATTCCATAGCTGATGGAAAGACCGAGTCCCGTACCCGTCCCAACCGGTTTGGTTGTAAAGAACGGATCGAACACTTTCGTGATTTGATCGGGAGAGATGCCGGGACCATCGTCCGCAATTGTGATAACCACTCTCCTGTCGCCGCCGTCTTCCCGGATTGACGTTGCAACTCGAATGGTTCCACCTCGTTCCAGTTCCGCTATTGCTTGTTCTGCATTGATGATTATGTTCAGGAAGACTTGCCGCAGTTGATGACCGTCGGCCAGGATTCTGGGTATATCGCCGAAATCAGTTTGAACCGAGACCTGATGAGCTGCCATTTCAAAGACCCTCAGCTCGAGCGCAGAAGCCAGCAGTTCATTCAGGTCCACTTCGGTCCTGCAAGGGTTGTGCTGCCGGGCAAATGACAGCAAATTCTGCACGATCCTGCGGGCTCGTTCAGCCTCTTTGTTAATCACGTCCAGGCGGGCCACTAACTCCGGATCAGTGGCCGCTCGCAGCAAGAGCTGAGCGTGGCCGATGACCGAAGCGAGCGGATTATTCAGCTCGTGGGCGACTCCGGACACAAGTTGTCCGAGCGCCGAAAGCTTTTCGGACTGAGCGAGCTTCAATTGAAATTGCTTTCTTTCGGTAATGTCCCGTGCGATCCCTTGAATTCCGATCGCGACACCGTCTTGCATTATCAGCCTGTTACTTATCTCAAATGCCATTTTCCGCCCGTCCTTTGTGTGGACTTCCACTTCGTGGGGCGGAATATCTTCGCCGGCCAGCGTCTTGGCGTTGGTCCAATCGATAACGGCTGCATATTCGGGCAGTACCACGTCCTTGACGTTAACGCTGGCTATCTCTTCGGCTGAAAACCCTGTCAGGCGCTCGACGGCCTTGTTGATCGAGGTGAAATGTCCCTGCAGGTCCCTCGTGTAAATGATGTCGTTTGCATTTTCAAACAGGTCCCGGTAGCGCTCCTCGCTGGCGCGCAGGGCGACTTCAACTTCTCTGCGCTCTGTAACATCGAGAATGATGCCTTGCCAGTAGCCAGGCTTGAGTTCTTCGTCCAGGACGAACCGGCCGCGGTCATGAAACCAGCGCACCCTGCCATCCCTGGTTATGACCCGGTACTCATATTCATTTTCACCCCGCGACGCCCGTGCCGATTCCGTCTCCCTAAGGACTTGCTCGCGGTCTTCGGGGTGCAGGACGCTGACCCAGAGGTCAGGCCGATCGTACCATTCCTCCAGCGAATACCCGAGAGAAACGAAGTTAGGACTTATGTAAACCGGCGAATAGGGCGGAGAGGCCTCGGCAACATAAACGAGGGCTGGCAGTGATTCGACCAGGCTGCCATACCTGCCTTCGACTGCCCTTGCCTGAGCCCGGGCTCTCAACAGGCATTCAATTCGTTGTCTCAAGACCGCGGGCCGTGACTGCAAATCCAGGAAATCGTCTACTCCCGATGCGATTGCGCATTCCACCCATTCGTCATCATTGCACCCGTCGGTCAGCAGCAGTACAGGAATGTGGGTCGTGGTTCGGTCGCACTTCAGCTTTTTCCAGAGGTTGAGCGAGTCAAATGCGCCGCGCTCGGCGCTGCCAACGATAAGATCGGGGCGCTCCCGCTTTACGGCCTCAACCGCACCTTCGTGGCGCGACCACGAAATGATGTTGACTTGATGATCGTCCAAAAGCCCCGAAATGAAATGGAGCTGCCGGGCATCGGTATCGATAACCATGACCACGGCTGTGATGGGAGTCCGGACGACCGGGCCCATTACTCCACACGAAGCTAGCATCGGATTTTTCTCCAAACCCGCGATTTTTGCCGTAGAGAAGGATTCGGGGCCGAAATAAAGGGAGTCGTTACGATAATACTCGACTGAGTGCCTCCATTACAACAGTCTTGTTGGGTGTAATGTTGAGATGGTTCACCCGGATCGCAACGCCGCTCTGAGTATTCTGGATGTAGTGTTCATGAGTTCGACTGATTTTGCTTCATTCTCGAGGGCCAAAGCTTTACGAATTCGCCAGCTGCTTAGTATTGTATCCCCCATCCTTGCCAGGGTTCCTATAGGCCAGGGTTCTTATAGAGCCAGAGTTCGCTTAGGCGACGATCTCTTATGCCCTGACCTCTTATGCGACGATCGCCTTTGGCAAAAGGAGTATAGCTTGAGAATATCAATCATAGGTGCTGGCAACGTAGGCCGAGCTATTGGTAGGGCCGCATTTCTAGCGGGCGATGAGATTGTGGATGTGGTGTGCACAGCGAAGTCCAGCGCCACTGCTGCGACTCGTTTCATAGGCGCCGGCACAGCCAGGGAGTCGGTGGACGCGGCTCTCGAGGCTGCGGACCTGATTATCATCTCTACCCAGGACGACAGGATTGACCAGGCCGTGCGACTCGTTCGGCGGGCCGCCGGTTTGACAAATCGCTCAGGGGCGCAATCAAGGCTCGGTCACTCAGTCACGGTCTTGCATACAAGCGGCGCGCTATCCAGCAAGGTGCTCGCGCCACTCAAGCCGGCGGGGTTTGTTATAGGGTCTTGTCATCCGCTGCAGACGTTTGAAAGCGCCAGGCGCTCGGTAGCCGCGATCAGGCGCAGCTATTTCTGTATCGAGGGCGAGCCTCCGGCGGTCCGCGCCGCTCGAAAGTTTGTTAGGAGCATAGGAGGGCGTTTCTTCGAGATTCCGACGGCGCAGAAAGAACTATATCACGCGGGCGCCGTGCTGGCCTCAGGCGGACTGACCGCGCTTCTGAGCATAAGTCTCGAAATCCTTGGTCGCTGCGGCCTGAATGAGAAAGCTGCGAATAGAGTACTCTTTCCGTTGATTGAAGGGACAATGGCAAATATTCAGGCAGTCGGTCCGGCGCGCGCGTTGACCGGGCCTGTTCGGAGGCGTGATGCCGGAACTATCAGGCGCAACATTCGAGCCCTTGCCTGTGTCGATCAGGACTGGGCGAAAATCTACAAGCTGCTGGCTAAACGATCGTTTACTCTTCTTGCTTGAGTGGAATGGCTGTATAGGAGGGTCCAGAGGCTCCGTTTGTGGACACGAAGTGCCCGCGGATGATATCGATTCCTGAAGTGATGCCATGAGGCGGGCGCAGCGTGAGCTGATCGTTCGAAGTTGCTTCGAACCACACTTGCCGGTCGCCGGTCAATATTGCAAATGCCTTTTCGCACCGCCAAAAATCGGTTCTTTGCAGGGCCTCTGTCCTGGAACGATTGCGATTAAGGGTCTTCGAACGGAGGGTCGGCGGGGATTCCAGGTCGATTGATTGATGTCCCGCCTGGGACGGCAAACGTCCCTCAGAGACGCAGAGCGCTTGTGTACCGTCCTGAAGCACCCCAACCGGCACTCCTGCCTCATGAAATCCGGCTAAGCCGTTCGGTATGGTTGCGCCGAGCTTCTCAAAAAGCTCCAAGGAACCATTTCCAATTATATCCGCCATCTCGGCAAGATAGGCCGCAAGGCTGATTTCGTGGTCTGCCTCGAGATACAGCACCGAAGCGCTGAATCCCTGCTGTATTCCTCTTAGGTGTACGTCGCTATAGCCCGGATGGTCGATCTGAAATTCGGATAGGTGCGAGATCAACTCGGCCCAAACCTCGTCGGCTACCTGGCCCTCTAGAATTATCTGTGCCATGGGCTTTCCCATGATTTCGGCGAATGCCTCTTCAAGCGAAACCCGCTTGGCGCCCGCGCCGTCTTCGCTGATGTCGACCCACTCAGCCCATGCATCGTGCAGCTTTACGCCTTGAAAGCTGATACCATTCAACTTCGCGCCTGTGAGATTACAACCGTCCAGATCGGCTCCCGACAGGTTGGCGCCCCGCAGGTCGCAGCCCGCCAGATAGCTTCCGACGAGGATAGCTCCGTTCAAATTAGCTCCCAGCAGTACGGCCCCATCCAGACGTGTACCCGAGAGATTAGCCTGGGACAGGTCGGCGCAATCTAACTGGGCGGCCGAAAGATTACCTCCGGTCAACTGCGCCATCCTGATATAAGC
>Ga0126373_10004586_pt1 | contig 10587 bp, 4 predicted proteins | sample PanSoiMetPlot_11_FD_92545 | JGI IMG/M metagenome (GOLD analysis project Ga0126373, IMG submission 92545) | Tropical forest soil microbial communities from Panama - MetaG Plot_11 | ecosystem: Environmental > Terrestrial > Soil > Tropical forest > Bulk soil | place: Panama | collected 2016-02-17
CGGCGAGACGAACCCGGCACGCCCACGCCGAAGCAGGGCCCCGAGGGGCCCGCGGAGCGGCTTTCGGGCGATCTGCTCGAGCGCATCCGCGCCGACATCGGACATCTCTCGAAGGCCTTCGGGCGAATCGCGAATTACCTGGTCGCCGATCCGGACTCTTTCATGCACGCGCCGCTGCGCACCATCTCCGCAGGCGCGGGTGTCAGCGAGCCGAGCATCGTGCGTTACTGCAAGCGCTACGGCTGCAAAGGCGTGCCCGAGTTCCGCATCGAGCTGGCGAAATCGCTGGCGCGCGAACTGCCGGAATTCCGCCTGAACCTGATCGCCCCGAACGTCTCGGACCGCGAGCAGGTCAACGTCGACAAGAAGCGCGCGATTGCGCGCTATGCGGCCGGTCTCATCAACCGGGAGCGTTCGATCATCATCGATTCCGGCTCGACGCTGCGCATGTTCGCAACCCAGCTGGGCGATGTCCGTGGCCTGTCGGTCCTCACCGCGGACCTGGAAATCGTCAATCTGCTGAAGCGGTACAAGCATCACGAGGTCATCGTGCCGGCCGGGACGGTCCGCTATGAAACCATGTCGATCGGCGGGCGGTTCATCGAGCGGTTTCTGGCGGAAATGCATTTCGACACGTTCTTCCTCGGTGCGGATGCGATCGACCTGCGGCTCGGGCTCAGCACCTTCAACGAGGAGGAAGCGCAGAAGAACGCGGCGATGATCCGCGCCAGCGATCGCGTGGTGGTACTGGCCGACTCCTCGAAGTTCGGCACGCCGAGCCTGCATCGCATCTGTGACATCCGCAAAGCGCACGTCATCGTCACCGACACCGAAGTCGACCCGACCCTGGTGCAGCAACTGGAAGGCCTCGGGGTGGCCGTGCATTCCGTGGATGCGCGCACCGGGCAGAGGGCGACGAGCCGGCGGCGGGAGCGGCGGTGAGTTTGCCGGCGGCACAGACCGGGCTGCTCGGGTCGCAGACATATGGGGAGGTGATGCACCAACCGGATGTCTGGCTCGGCGTTGCCCGCGATCTGCCGGCCTTGGCAACGGAGGTGCGGAGTTGGATTCGGGCACGCGGCTACGAGGAAGTCTGGTTCTGCGGCGCCGGCACTTCCGCCTTCATCGGCGAGTCCCTGAGCGCTTATCTCAACGAGCGGCGGACGGCGGTGCGATATCGGGCGGTGCCGACGACGGAATTGGTGGCACACCCGCAGGCTTTGATGCGTCCCGGAATGCGGCGCCTGCTGGTGTCCTTCGGCCGCAGCGGCGACAGCCCGGAGACCCTGGCTACCCTGGCGCTGCTCGATCGCAGCGACGCCGGCGGTCTGCACATCACCTGCAACGCGGGTGGCGCACTGGCGCGGTCCACCGGGCCACGGCAGCGAGCGCTCGTTCTACCGCCCCAAACGCACGACGCCGGCTTTGCCATGACGTCGAGCTACAGCACGATGTTGTTGTATGCGCTGGCATGCTTCGATGACCTGCCGATCGCGGACATCGCGCCCAGGCTGCAGGCGGTCGCCGCCGCCGGACGCGACGTGTTGGCGGCAGCCGGAAGGATCGCGGCGGCCTTGCCGGCACCGCAGCGGGTGGCGTTTCTGGGCGGCGGGGAGCTCGGCGGCGCAGCGCGCGAGAGCGCGCTCAAGGTGTTGGAATTGACCGCCGGCCGGGTGGCGGCATTCTGGGAGTCTCCGCTCGGGTTCCGGCATGGGCCGAAATCCCTGGTAAACGAAGAGACCCGGATCGTCGTGCTCCTGTCTCCCGATGCAGATGCGCGTCGCTACGACGCGGATGTCGTCGCCGAGCTGCGCAGTCAATACGACCCGCGCCGGGTCATCACCGTCGGTACGCAAGGCAGCGGCGCCGATATCGCATTTGCGGACGTTCCGGCGGGATGGAACGTGCCGCTCTATGTCCTGCCGGCGCAGGTGATTGCCGTGACCTGGTCGGCTGGCATGGGCCTCAACGTCGACGATCCGTTCCCCGGTGGTCAACTGTCGCGAGTCGTACAGGGTGTGCGCATCTATCCGCCGGTGGCGCGGCGGGCGCGCCTGTATGGCGGGATGGATGTCGGCGGCACCAAGATCGAGACTTGCCTCTTCGACGAGCGATTCGAGCCGCTCGAGCGGCGGCGCGTGGACACCGCCTGCGCGACTTACGAGGAGCTTCTGGACTGCATCGTGGGCGAGGCGCGCTGGCTCGATGCGCGCGCCGGCGGCCCGGTCGATCTCGGCATCGGCCTTCCGGGGTTGGTTGATCACGCGAGCGGACGCTCGCTGACGTCCAACCTCCCGGCCACGGGCCGGCCGCTACGCGAGGATCTCGTCGCGCGGCTCGGTCGCACCGTCGCCATGGCCAACGACTGCAAGTGCTTCGCGCTTTCCGAGGCCAACGGCGGAGCGGGTCAGGACTGCGAAACGACGCTGGGGCTGATCCTGGGCACAGGGGTCGGCGGCGGCGTGACCCATCGCGGACGACTGGTGCTGGGGTACAACGATCTGCCGGGAGAGCTCGGCCATCTGGGCATACCGGGACGGTTGGTCGCGCAATCTGGTCTGCCCATTCTCCCCTGCGGCTGCGGCCGTGTGGGCTGCTATGAGACGTTGCTTTCCGGTCCGGGGCTGACACGCCTGGCCGTGCGACATGATGCGACGGTCCGCTCGCCCGCCGAAATTGCCCGGCTTGCGCAGGCGGGCGATGCCGCCATGGAGGCAGCCCTGCAAGAATGGTTGACGCTCCTGGCGGAGCTGATTCATACCGCGCAGTGCACGATTGACATGGATTGTGTCGTGCTCGGCGGTGGGCTGTCCCGAATTCCCGACGTCGCGCAAATGCTCGCGAAAACCTACCGCTCCCACCAGATCGCCGGCCAGGAGCCGGTGTTCGCTGCCGCGCGCTTCGGCGATGCCAGCGGGACGCGCGGCGCGGCGCTGCTCCTGGCTCAGTCCTGACAAGGGGAGTCCGTGGCATGGGCCGGATGAACATTCCACCGGCGTCTGCTCCGGGAAATGCCTGCCACCCGCCGGCAGCCGGGCCCTGGTGGCTGCGGCCGGCGCAGCTCTTCGACGGGGTGCGATTGCGCAGCGCTGCGGCGTTGCGCATCGATTCGGGACGGGTCACCGCGGTGGTCGAGAGCGCCGCGCCCGGCGCCGCTCCGGGCCCCTGTTGGGAGAGCGAGTGCATCGCCTGCCCGGCGTTTGTCGATGTGCAGGTCAATGGCGGCGGCGGCGTGCTGTTCAACAACGAAGCCACGCCCGAGGCGCTGGCCGCGATCGCGGCCGCGCACCGCAGGGGCGGGACGGGCTCCTGGCTGCCGACGCTCGTCACGACCACGCCCGAGATCATGACGAAGGCGGTCGAAGCGGTGCTCGCTGTGTATGGCCGACACGGTGTTGCGGGGATGCACATCGAAGGCCCGCATATCTCGCCCGACTATCGCGGCGCGCACGCGCTCGAGTACATCCGCCCGCTGGACGAGCATACCTGGTCGCTGTTGCGGCGGCTGCGCGCTCGTGACATTCCGGTGATACTGACTCTGGCGCCCGAGCGGCTGCCGCGGGGCGCGCTGGCGGAGCTGGCCGCCCTGGGTGTACGGGTTTCCATCGGACACAGCGGTGCGACCGAACAGCAAACCAGGGAAGCGCTCGCGGCAGGTGCCACCCTGTTCACGCACCTGTTCAACGGAATGCCGCCCCTGCGTACCAAGCAGGTGGGGCTGGCGGGCGTCGCGCTCGATAGCCCGGCATGGTGTGGGATCATCGCCGACGGGCACCATGTGGCGGACACCATGTTGCGATTGGCTGCGCGCGCCAAGCGCGGTCCTGGGCTGCTCTTCGCGGTGACCGATGCCATGCCGACGGTGCATGGACCGCCGGAATTCAAGCTCTACGGCCAGACGCTGCGCCTGCACGAAGGCCGGCTCATCGACGCGCGTGGCTCATTGGCCGGCGTACACATCGATATGATCGGCACGCTGCGCCGTCTCGTGAAGGAAGTGGAGCTGCCGCTGGAAACGGCACTCGTGATGGTGACCTCCGCGCCGTCTCGCGCCGCCGGCCTGGACGACGGACCGGGATTTCTCGCGGCCGACTCGCCCGCGAATATTCTTCTGCTCGATCCCGAGAGTCTGAATATCCGGCACATGCTGCTGCACGGTGCCGTGCAGCCGTCATGAAGCTAAATTACAAATAGGGCTCCGTAGCGGCGCCCGCTCCCGCCCCCGAGACACAAGGCGCTTTTCGGCACCCTGCGCACGCGAGTCCGGCCGGTCCGCCAGCGCCCGATCCGGGCGCTCGTGGTTGCAAATATCCATCATATCAATACGTTGTGACGTACCTGCGCTCGAGCTTCGGAGCCTCGCCGAGCGACCGCAACGCGCCTGGCCCCGCCGAACCATCGGTGCCCGCCCCGCCACAGCGACCTGTCACGTAGATATTGCAAATTTTCATAAAATATAGTTCTATTACATGAATAGAGAGTTTACTACATTCTTCGACAGCCAACCGCCTGCCGAATGTTCGTCAAACGTCGTGTCTGGAGAGTATCGGGGGATAACGTGAAATCTAACGAGCCGAGCTTCATGAGACCCATTCGCAGCGGTCACAGTCAAAGTCCGCGCAGGCGCGCGAGTTTGATTCATATCGCGGTCCGGAGCGCTCTGCTCGCCGGCGCGTCGTTGCCGTTCGCGGCGCAGGCGGCCGGGCCGACTCCGGCGCAGGCGCAGCCCCTTGTGGCAGCAAGCGGCGCCGATCTGCAGCAGGTCGGCAATGGCGCCACCGGCGACAGCGGCAACGCCGGCGGCACCTCCGCCAGCAAGGAGGAGGCGCAGCTGCAGGCAGTCGTGGTCAAAGGCATACGCGAGAGCCTCGCGCAATCGGAGGCCATGAAGGAGGTGTCCGACCAGGAGCTCGACGCGATCACCGCGCAGGATCTCGGGCAATTCCCGGATTCCGACGTCGCCGAATCGCTCTCCCATATCCCAGGCGTTGCGATCGACCGCGACGAGACCGGCTCCGGCAGCGAGGTGACGATTCGCGGCTTCGGGCCGGCATTCAACACCGTGCTGATCAACGGCCAGCAGCTGCCGACGCAGACCGGCGGGCGCGAGTTCAACTTCGACGTGCTGCCGACCGACCAGATCACCAAGTCCCTGGTCTACAAGACGGCGGAGGCGTGGCAGCCGGACGGGGCCATCGGCGGCCTGGTCGAGCTCGAAACCGCGCATCCCCTGGATTTCCACGGTCCCAGGGCCACCGCCAAGGTGCAGGGCAGTGAGACTTCTCTGGACACCAAAGTGACGCCCAACGCGTTCGTGCTCGTGAGCGATACCTTCGACGAAGACAGGCTGGGAGCGCTGATTTCGTTCGCGTCCACGGACGAGGACACGAGGACGCGCACCCTGAGCGTTTCGGGGTGGGCCTTGCCGGGAGTGACGGGGACCGCTCTTCCGCCACCGCTCACCGCCAACACACTCATGCCGGTGTCGATCGATTATGCGATCGACACTTATGAGGTCAAGCGTCAGGACATCAACGCCTCCTTGCAATGGAAGCCGAGCGAGAATCTCAAGGTCACCCTGGACGGTATGTACAACAGGTACGAAGAGAACGCGCGCGCGCAGCAGTTGGGGCTTTATTTTGACGGTAACCCCATCGCCGCGAGTCCGGCTCCGACAGTATTCCCCGATGGCGTCGTGCAGAGTTTCACCGGGAGCTCGCATGAGGATGCCATTGAAGGAGAGCAGGGCGGTCAGGTCAGCCCGCAATATCTGCGCTCCCTCAACCTGAAGATCGAGGGGCAGTTGTTCGATCACCGCCTCTCGTGGGCGCTCGACGGCTCCTACTCGCGCAACGTCGCCGATAACTATACGAATCCGGGAATATTCGCGGTCCTGGGGTTTCCGCTGCAGGCCACCTTCACGAACACCGACGGCGTGGGCATTCCCAGTGCGACCACCACGCCTGCGAATCTCATCGATCCCGGCGCGGTGAAGGCGCATTACACCGAGGTCTTTGGATCCTATTCCAAGAACGATATCCGGCAGCTGACGCTGGACGGAACCTGGCACGGCACGGACTCCTGGGGTCCTCTGACGGATCTCCGCTTCGGCGCCTACGACCAGAAGAATTCCTACGACACGTACAGCACCTACAACGCCGACTCCATATGCGCGTATTGCGGCTACGGAGTGTCGGTTCCTGCATCGCTCGTCAGCGGGTTCGCGATGCCGAATATGGGGGGACCTTACACCGGAACCTACCCGTCAGCGTTCCTGGTTTACGACCCCAAGGCATATATCGCCTACCTCGACAGCCCCGCAGGGTTTGCGGCGCGGGACGCGGCGGACGGCCTCACGCCAGGCACGTCGGCCGCCCTGATCGGTCAGGATAACTTCATGCCGCTGAATCCACTGACCAACAAACAGGCGATTGCCGCGGTCGAGGAGAAAACCTACGCGCTGTATCTGCAGGCGGACTTCGATGGAACCCTGGGTGAGCACTCCTGGGGCGGGAATCTCGGAGTGCGTTGGGTACGCACCCAGGACGATGCGGTCGGGTACAGTCAGGTCCTCAGTGACATCACGCCCATTCCGAATGACCCGACGGGATTGAACGCCATTTATGCGGGCAACGGGGCGACTCTGGAGGTGGCGGGGAATCACAGCTACAACCATCTGCTGCCGAGCGCGAATTTCCGCTTCAATGTGACCCGCGAGCTGTTGTTTCGCGCGGCTGTTTCGCAGAGCCTCGCGCGCCCCGAGCCCTCGCTCCTGTCGCCGGTTCTCAACTACGGCGGCTCGATATTGGCGCCGGACAACCTGGTGGCATCGGGCGGTAACCCGAATCTGAAGCCGTATACCGCGAAGAATTACGATCTGAGCCTGGAGTGGTACTACTCGCGCGACGGCTACCTGGCCGCCTCGGTGTTCCGCAAGGATCTGCGGGATTTCATCGAAACGGTGACCGCCAGCACGCTGTCGGTTCCCATCATCAACTCGCAGCATCTGGCGCAGTTCCCGAACAATGTGGCCACCTTCCAGTTCAACGGTCCGACCAATATCGGCAAGGCGCACGTCAGCGGCGTGGAGCTGAGCGCGCAGCACATGTTCAGCTACCTGCCGGCGCCGTTTGACGGCTTCGGGTTCAACGCCAACGCCACGGTCCTGTCGACCAGCGCGGGACTGAACTCCGCGGGAGCAACCTCGTCCACCCAGGAGACCTTTGGCCTCACCGGGCTCGGCGACTATCAGAACCTGTCCCTGATTTATCAGAAGTACGGGATCGGAGCCCGGATCACCTACGACCACCGGAATGATTACATCACTGGAGTAGGCACGGGCGGCATACCGCTCGACAGGGTGTTCGTCAAGGGGTACGGCACTCTGGATGCGCAGGTCAATTACGATGTGACGAAGAATTTCACGGTGTCATTGTCGGGAACCAATCTGACCGGTACCGTCATACAGCAGTATGTCGATCGGACGGATGAGTTCTCGAATCTCTTGAATTACGGCCGGCGCTTCACTCTCAGTGCGAAAGTGAACCTCTGAGCAGGTCAGCGATGCCGGCAGCCTGCGCCTCGCGGCGCAGGTGCCGGCGGAGAGGCTCCAATCCATCCTGGAAGTGACGCCACTGACCCACGCCGTCGTCGTTGACCGGCCGGCGTACCTGCTCGGAGCTCGACGTATGCGCCCGATGAGCGGAGTTGTAGAACGCCAGGCAGCGTTCGTCGAACGGGAGCTCCAGGTAGTCGAGAAGCCGGCGGACCTCAGGTTCGAAGTTCCGGACCAGCTGCTCGTAGTGCAGCCGGTAAACGCCGCCCGGCAGGACCGAATCCCAATGGTGGCTCATGGAGACGTAGCGCGTATAGAAATGCGCGAGCGATTTGAAGTCGTAAGAGAAGTTACCGGCGGCAAACAGCTGCTTGTAATTGCTGAAGCAGCAGGCCATGGGATCGCGGCGCACGTCGATGATCCGCGCGCGCGGCAGGATCAGCCTGATGAATCCCACGTGCAGGAAGTTCTCGCCCATCTTGTCGGTGAAGTGCGGCCGGCCGGTGCGAAACAGCAGCGTTTTTTCGAGGTAGAGCCTGCCCAGCGTGGCCATTGCGTTGGAATCGAGTGCGGCCAGCGTCGCGGGGTAGGGCCGCAGTCCCTGCCCCGGCCGGGCGGCGCTGCAAACCGCCTGGATCAGGTGATTGATCTGGTGCAGCTCCATCGTGCCGTCGATCGCGGGGTGAGACGCGAGCACCTGCTCGACGAGCGTCGAGCCGGATCTCGGCATCCCGACGATGAAGATGGGGGAAGCGTCCGGATGTCCCCAGCCCGCCCGCTCGATGAAGAACTCCGGCGTGAACAGCTCCTTGCTCTCGGCGACGATACGGTCGATTACGTCCGGCAGATACGGGGCGAGGCGCGCTTTGAGGGCATTGCCCTGGGTGTAATGCTCCAGGGACTCATCGAAGCGCCGCTCATCCTCGAGGCACTTGGCGTAGGCGAAGTGAAGTCCGATGCGGTCTTCCTCCCCGAGGTGCGGGGTAGCGAGCGCCTGCCGCAGGGCGCGCTGCTGCTCAGGCGTAAACCGATGGACCTTGAGGTTGGCCAGGCTCCACCACGCCTCCCCGTAAGCAGGTCGGGCGGCGATCGCCTGGGCGTAGTCGGCTATTGCCTGATCGACGAGGCCGAGGCCCCTGCGCGCATGACCCATGGCGAGGTGGTGCGGAGCGGGGTGCCAAGCGCCTGCCAGCAGCGACTGGTGAATGTCGATGACTTCCTGGTAGCGGTTCAAGCCGGCCAGCGTTTCGGCGTAAAGCAGGCGGTAGTCGCGCCAATCCGGCCGGGCGCGCACCACCTGCTCCGCATGTGTCAGGGCGTCGGCAAACCTGTGCAGCCGATTGAGCACCGCCACATATTCGCCGCGTGCGGCGACATGCTCCGGGGCGCGCCGGAGCACTTGCGCCAACAGCTCCTCGGCCACTTCGAGAACCTCGCGCTTGGCTGCGACCAGGGCCATCACCCGCATGCCCTCGACATGGATGCCGTGTTGCTGCAGGAAGGTGCGGATCGTGCTCTCGGCGCGATCGATGTTGCCCTCGGCGAGGTCGTTATGGGCGCTGAGCACCTGCGCCGGCAACGCCTCGATCTGGTATGCGCGCGAATCGGTCATCGCCCGGATACTAGCGCATGAGCCGCGCGAAAATGTATCGTGCCGCCTCCTGAGCAAAATATGAGCTTTGCGGGCAGTCCCTGAAATGCCGAAACACTACACTCGTGCGTCGGGACCTGGGGAGGCATGGCAACGTGTCCGCCCGGCCGCCGCGCTATTCATCGGGTCGTTTCTATCCCTGGGAATGGGTGGCGCGCAGGCCTCGCCGTTGGGCGTTACGGTGAATGCACGAGGCGTGTACAGCATCACCGAGGCGGCCGAGAGCCATCCGACAATCGTCTCCGCCGTAGCCGCGGAGATCGACGGCCGCTGGGTGCGTACCACGGACTATCCGCACTGCGATGTCGGCCGCTCACCGAGCCAGGGGTACCTCGGCCAGGCAACCCAATGGCACGTGACCTGCTCGGGCTTGGCGGGGCAACCCAACCTCACGTACTGGCTCCGTGTCTACGCGCGGCAGCCGTTTGCGGATCTGCGGGCTGCGGTCGTGAACTCGACTGCCAAGCCCGTCAATGTCGAATCCATCCGCCTGGTAGCCGCATCCGGCGGAGAGGTCGTGATCCTCGGCGGAAGCGTCACGGCGGACCGCGTCCTTTCCGACAGCTTCAGCGAAGACCGGCCGGCAATGCGGATCCAAGACTTCGATCGAATCGACCACGGGATGGCACGTGGCGTCGGCAGCCAGTTGATCTACAACCGCGACAGCCATGCGAGCCTCTTCATCGGCGCGCTGACCTCGGCGCGATTCCTTACGGTCCTGCGCCTCAAACTCGCCTCGGCTGGCCACGCACGACGGATCGATGAGTACCAGGTGGACTCGACCGGCACCACCGAGCTGGAAGAGGAGAATTCGCTGGCAGATTCGCCGGCGGAAGATCGGATCACGCTCAGTCTGCCGGTGGCGCCCGGCCGGCGCCTGGACTCGGAGACGCTCCTCCTCAGCGTCGGCCACGATTATCACGATCAGCTGGAAACCTACGCTCACCTCGTCCGGCAAATCCATCATGCCAGGGTCGCTGCGCCGCCTCTTATGGGGTGGTGGAGCTGGACCGCGTACTACTTCGGACTCAACTCCGGGGCCGCGCTCACGAATGCGACGTGGGAGGCGCAGCGCCTGAAGTCATACGGCTACGATCTCTTCCATATCGATGAGGGCTATCAGTTCGCTCGTGGCGAGTACATCACCCCCAACGCGACGCTCTTTCCGCAAGGCATGAGCCAACTCGAATACGCAATCCGCGGCCTCGGCCTGACGCCCGGCATCTGGACGGCTCCATTCGAAGTCTCGGAGCGCTCATCAATCTATCGGCAGCATCCGGACTGGCTGATCAAGAACGCACGCGGCCAGCCCATCCACGCCGGCAACGTAGTGGACGGCAAGGATCAGCTATACATGCTGGACACCACCAACCCCGGCGCC
>Ga0126373_10004589_pt1 | contig 10585 bp, 11 predicted proteins | sample PanSoiMetPlot_11_FD_92545 | JGI IMG/M metagenome (GOLD analysis project Ga0126373, IMG submission 92545) | Tropical forest soil microbial communities from Panama - MetaG Plot_11 | ecosystem: Environmental > Terrestrial > Soil > Tropical forest > Bulk soil | place: Panama | collected 2016-02-17
GGAGCGCGGCCCAGCCAACAGCTGCCGGTACGGCGAACCGTGACGCGTCCAGCGTGCCGGCCCAGTGGTGCTGCCGGACGTCCATGGCCACGGTCGCTACGTATACGACTGTGACACCGAGGCTGAAGACTCCCAAGAGGCCGATGAGAACCCACCGCCAAAGCGGTCGGCGCCGCGCCGCAACCCGTGACAAGTGCTGCCCGGCCGCGAGAGCGGCTTCTTTGGCTGATCCAAACTGCCCGGCTGGCCCGGTCTGGCCGCTCGCCCTGATCGATCGGGCCGGCCTGGCAGCCTGGCAGGCAAAAGCGTCATCCTGATTTGCCACAGCGAACCTGCCGATGCTGAAACTCGCAAACTAACCAAATCGCGCTTAGGACATCGCAATTGGTAGCGACGATTACGCGCACAGTGATTCTGCCCGCTTGGCGCGCCGTCAGTCCGCGCCGACCTGGCCGGCATTCGGACGGCTTTCATCCGCGGCGCTGGAGCGCGAACGCGTTCGCCGAGGCGTGCTCGAGCCCGGCCGCCGTCGCCGCGGCACCACGCTTGATGATCTTCATGGATGTGCACTTCTGGCTGCTATAGCGACCAAAACTGCACATCCATGGCTGGCTTGGGGCAGCCGGAACTGCGCTATCAGTGCAAAACGGATGCGGCGGACCCTCGCGCGGGCGAGCGGATCCGGGTAGTGCGTGGCTGCTGCCGAACTTAACTGTCGGGCAGTGTGGATTGCCATGCGGCCAGATGTCTCAAATATTAGTGTGTGACGCACACATCAGTACCGCGACCGCTGAGAGCCTGCCGTCGGTCGCGGTGAGCGGCGAACGGAGGCGGTCAAGATGGCACAGGCAACAGGGACTTTTACCGTCGCGTCCTGGGATGAGAGCACCTACCAGGAGCTGGGCGAGGGTGCCAAGCTCACCAAAGCGACCGTGACTTTCGTCCTGGAAGGCGAGATCGCCGGCGAGGGAACCTGGGACGCACTCATGTGCTACCGCCCGGACGGCACCGCTGTTTTCACCGGGATCCAGCGCATGCAGGGCCAGCTTGGCGGTGTGGACGGGAGCTTCGTAGTGCAGGCTGACGGTGAGTATGCCGACGGTGAAGCGCGATCACGCTGGCAGGTCATTAGCGGCACAGGCACCGGCGGACTGGCCGGGCTGACCGGCAGCGGCGAGTCGGTCGCGACCGCCACCCCGCCCGGTCGTTTCACCTTCGACTATGACCTCAGCTGATCATCCGAGCCTGGACCGGCCGGCGAACATGTTCGGGGCGCTGGCACTCGTCGTCGCTGATGAAATAGCCGATGCGACCTCTGCGGCAGCGGGCCGAGCCGATTCCGCTCCGGCAGCGCTATCGGCACTCGTGCATTTCCTGGACCGGCCGAGCGTGGACGTTCTCCGACAGGTGCTCGGCTTGTCCTCGTCCGGCACAGTCCGGCTGCTCGACCGGCTCGCCGAGTCTGGTTACATCGAGCGGGCGCCGGGCGCCGATCGCCGGTCCACCGCCATCGTGCTGACGGAGGCTGGCAGGCTGGCGGCTGAGCAAGTCTGCCGGGCCAGGGCGGGGGTGCTCGACCGGGCCATGGCGCTGCTGTCGCCAGCCGAACGAGCAGAATTCGACAGACTCGTCGGCAAGATGCTGGTCGGCATGATGCGCGGACCGGGCGCCGTCCGGTGGATATGCCGACTGTGCGACACCGGCATCTGCCGAGGCTCACCCGGAGGCTGCCCCGTCGGTAACGCCGCGCGAGAACGGTACGCGGCTGCCGCGCCGCCCTGAGGGGACGGTGCCAGTGCTCGGTCGTGATGTCAGGTGCCCGGTGGCATGCGCCCGTCGGTAGCACGGACCGACCCGCGACCAGGGTCGACGGATGCCTCGTCACCGGCAGGAGCACCGCGCGCACCGTTGGACCCGAAGTCACCGCGCGCTCCGTTGGACCCGAAGTCACCGCGGGCTCCGTTGGGCCCGAAGTCACCGCGCGCCTCGTCACCGGCAAGGTCATCGCGCGCCCCGTCGGCGGAGAAGTCACCGGCCGCCTCCTCAGCGGCGAAGTCGTCGCCCACGATGTCCGTGCCCGCCGCCGAGGTTGCAGCTCCGGCAGCGATCGAGGCCGCCGCCACGCCGACCCCGGCGCCTTCCTCGTGCACGTACCGGCCGCCGCGGAAGGCCGAGGCAGCCGCTGCGATCACCAGCACCGCGATGGCCATGATGAACACGATTACCAGTCCGTGATGGAACGGCTGAGAGATCAGTCGGGGGAAGAAGGCCTTGCCGGTGAGCTCGGCCACGCTCCGGGCTGGCAGATGGCTCAGCACCCCGGTGGGGGTGAGCAGTGACTTCACCGGGTTGTATCCAAGGAAGGCGGCGAACAGGCTGCCGACCGGTGGCAACGAACCTATCCGGTGCGCGATCGCTCCCGGCACGCCTTGCGCCGTCAAGCCGCTGGTCAGCGTCGTCGGCAGGGTGGCCGCTAGGCCGGCGATCATCAGCGAGAAGAACACGCCGATCGACAGGACGAAACCGGAGTTCTGGAACGTGGCCAGCATCCCGGAGGCCGCTCCGCGCTGCTTTGCGGGGACGCTGTTCATGATCGCCGCAGCGTTCGGTGCCGAGAACAGGCCCATGCCAGCGCCCGCCACGAAGATGAGCGCGGCGAACTCCGGGTAGGTGAAGTCGACCGGGATGAGCAGCAGGCCACCGAACGCTAGCGCGGACACCAGCAGGCCGCCGGAGGCGAACGCCCTGGCGCCGTGCTTGTCGGAAAGCCAGCCCGAAACCGGCCCGGAGACAACGAAGCCGAACGTCAGGGCCAGCAGGTAGATACCTGACCAGAGCGGCGTGTCCTTGTAGGCGTAACCGTGCAGCGGCAGCCAGATGCCCTGCAGCCAGATGATGAGCATGAACTGGAGGCCGCCACGAGCGATGGCGGCGAGCAAAGTCGCACCGGTACCGGCCGCGAACGCCCTGATGCGCATCAGGCGTAGGTCGAACATGGGCGATGAGACCTTGGTCTCGATGAGGCAGAACAGGACGAGCAGCCCTGCGCCGCCGATGAGGCCCGTCAGGACCAGCGGGCTGGTCCAGCCCATCGAGTGGCCGCCGTACGGCTGGATGCCGTACGTGATGCCAGTCAGCAGCATGATCAAGCCGACCGCAAACGTGACGTTACCGAGCCAGTCGATCTTGGCTGGCGTGCGCACGCCGACTTCCCGCAGGCTCAGGTATGACCAGATTGTCCCGCCGAGGCCGATCGGCACCGACACGATGAAAACCAGCCGCCAGTCCACCGCGGCCAGCACGCCGCCCAGGATCAGCCCGATGAACTGGCCGGAGATGCCAGCCACCTGGTTGATGCCCATGGCCGTGCCACGCTGGTTGGCCGGGAACGCATCCGTCAGGATCGCCGGCGAGTTCGCCATCAGCATCGCGCCGCCGACTGCCTGAATGACCCGCCAGCCGATCAGCCACAGGGCTCCCTTGCCCCCGGCAAACGGGTCAAACGGCAGCGCGAGGGCGGCGAGGCCGAAGATGGCGAAGCCGGCGTTGTACATCCTTACGCGGCCGTAGATATCGCCAAGCCGGCCGAGCGTGACGACTAGGACGGCGGACACGACCAGGTACCCCATCAGCATCCACAGCAAGTAGCTGATGTTGCTGGCCTGGAGCGGATTGAGGTTAATGCCGCGGAAGATAGCGGGCAGCGCGATGATCACGATTGACGCGTTGACCGTCGCCGCGAGCATGCCCAGGGTCGTATTGGAGAGCGCGACCCACTTGTAACGCCCGTCAGTCGCGCCGGGCCGACCTGCAGCCCTCGGTGCGGTCGCGTCGCTCACCTGCTGGCTCCCGGTCTCGGATTCAATTACTTGCTGCGACCAAACTAACAGGCTGCTTGGCCTGCGCGGGCAGGAGCCCAGCCGCGGCTGGCTTCCGCCCGACGCAGCGCTGCGCTGCGACAAATAACAACAAGTTGGTAAATGGCAAGGGCGACAGTTACTATTGGCGCATGCTTGCAGGTTGCGATGTCGCCAGCTTTCAGGGTTCGCCAGGGAGCTGGACCAGTGCCGTTGGCGACTTTGTCTGGGCTGGGGTCAAGCTGACCGAATTTGAACCTAACGGGACCAAATATGTAAATCCAGACGCCAAAGCGGATATGGATTGGTTGCATGGTCACCACAAGGGCCGGGTTGCATACCTGTTCGGTCACCCGTCGGTGAACGCTACTGACACCGTCGACTTCTTCATGTCCGAGTTCCATCACATAGGCGTGCGTGACACGGATGCGGTGGCTCTCGATTTAGAGGTGACGGACGGCCTGGCGGCTCACCAGGTGGCTACCTGGGCCGCTGACGTGCTGTCTCAGTTGCACAAAAGGCTAGATCGGTCCCCTCTGGTATACACGTTCATCGATTTCGCGAAGCAGGGTAACTGCGCGGGCCTAGGTGGCTATCCGCTCTGGATCGCCGATCCTTCCAGCGCACGCGGCCACCCCGTGGTGCCGGCGCCGTGGAAAAAGTGGGCGCTCCACCAATATGCCATAATTGCCAATATTGACCGTGACGTAGCTGATTACGCCAGCCAGTCAGCGATGGTCAAAGCGCTCGGCAAGACAAAACCGTCGGAGCCTGACGTGAAGAACCTTGGCGGGAGTTGGTCTGCTATCGCGGCGACAGTCTGGGCGGACGGCCAGATCGTGGTAGCCGGGATCGGCAACGACTCCTTCGTGCACACGAAGACATGGTCACAGGCCAACGGCTGGGGCGCCTGGAAGAAGGTAAGCCCGACCAAGGCCAAGGGCACTCTCGCCTTGACTTCGTCTGGCAAAGGCGCCGGTGCGATGTACTACATCGAACCGTCAGGTGAGGCCGTGGAAATAACCACAAGCAACTACGGCGATTCCTGGGTCTGACTCGAAAGCCAGCGCTTCGCCGGTAAGACGCAGGTGACCTGCGGCTGGAGTATCTTCAGAGAGTGACATACCGCCCGGCGCCGCGAGATCTTCGTGCCTCCGATGTCGAACGCGACCGGGTCGTCACGCTGCTCGGCGAGGCCGCAGCCGACGGCAGGCTGACGCCTAGCGAGCACGTCGACCGGGTAGAGCGCGCATACCGGGCGCGGACTCTGGGTGAACTCGCTGCCTTGACAACCGACCTGGTTGGCCCGTCCGCTCAGCCGATCCGGCTGGACGGACGGCGGCCTGTCGCAGGCGTCTTCGGCCGCGACAGCAGGGACGGCTGCTGGGTAGTACCTGAGAACCTGCCGGTCGTTGCAATCTTCGGCGAAGTTGAACTCGACCTCAGGGAAGCGCTGCTGCAAAGCGGCCGGATCGTCATTTACGCGACGCTCATCCTGGGCACAATCCACCTCCTCGTGCCTGACGGTGTCGTCGTCGAGACGACTGGCAACAGCGTGTTCACCCGCAGGATTACCCGCACCGTCCGGCAGCCCGGGCAACGGGCCGCCGCACCTGGCGCGGGCCGGGCCGGCCGGAGCGAGCCCCCGGATCAGCCCATCATCGAACTTCGCACGGTCGGCTTCGGCGGCACAATCAAGGTGACATCGCCGAAACGGCCTCGCCGCCTCGGCGGGCTTCGCCGCGGCGGGCAGCTCCGCTAGCCCGCGTATCGGGCACCGTGGAAGCCGAACCGCGCCATGCGGGCTAGTACTGGACGACCGAATATTTGGCGACTTTCCACAGCTGGTGCTCGCTGTGAATATTGCGCACCGTGCCGGAACGGGCGCGCATGACGAGCGAATGCGTGACCGCTCCGCCTGAGCGATACCTGACACCGGCCAGCAGCTCGCCGTCGGTGATGCCGGTTGCCGCGAAGAACGCATCATCGGACGTGACCAGGTCGTCGGTACTGAGGACCCGATCCAGGTCATGTCCGGCATCTAGTGCCTTAGCCCTCTCGGCATCATCTCTCGGTGCGAGCTTGCCAAGAATGATGTCGCCGAGGCACTTCACGGCGCAGGCCGCGATGATCCCTTCCGGCGTGCCGCCGATACCGAGAAGCAAGTCGACGCCGGTGCCGTCTCGGGCCGCCATGATCGCTCCTGCGACGTCACCGTCGGTCAGCAGCTTGATCCGGGCACCAGCTTGCCGGATGTCGCTAATGAGGTCTGCATGGCGCGGGCGATCTAGCATCACGACAGTCACATCGGACGGTGAGCACTTCTTGGCTCGCGCCACGGCAGCGATGTTCGCGGCGGCCGGAGCGTCGATGTCGACGACGTCTGCCGCTTCTGGCCCCGTGACGAGCTTGGACATGTAGTAAACAGCTGACGGGTCGTACATCGACCCGCGGGCGCTCACCGCGATCACCGAGATGGCGTTCGGCATGCCATTCGCGGTGAGGCGGGTGCCGTCGATTGGGTCGACGGCCACATCGCAAAGCGGGCCGCTGCCGTCTCCGACCTGCTCGCCGTTGTACAGCATCGGAGCGGCGTCCTTCTCGCCCTCGCCGATCACGACGACGCCGTTCATCGACACCGTGTTGATGAGCTGACGCATTGCGTTGACCGCGGCGCCGTCGGCGCCGTTCTTGTCGCCTCTGCCAACCCACCGCGCCGAAGCCATGGCACCGGCCTCGGTGACCCTGGCCAATTCCAGTGCCAGGTTGCGGTCGGGAGCATGTATGCCTGGCTCCGGGGTTGCCATGCTTGGGTCGCCCGGCAGATCGCCGACCGGCCCGGGAATGCCCGGGGCGCCCGCCACGCCGGCGAATCCGCCTTCGCTGGCGGAGTCGGCTGGCACGCCAGGGATCCCAGCTGCCTGTTGGTCGCTCATCGCCAGCACCTTCCCGTCGGTGGCCCGTGGTGGAATCCTATGAAGCGGGCTGGCTAGCCTGCTTGCCCACCCCGCTACCGGGCTACCGGGCCGGGACGAGATCGCGGAGCGCACGATTGCTGATCAGGTAACGCACGCGGGCCGTGCCGCGGACCGGGGCGCAGCTACCCGGGCTGTGCTGCTAGCAGCGGCGCGTGAGGTCTTCATGCTCCAGGGCTACGCGCAAGCTGGCGTTACCGACATCGTCGCGCTGGCCGGCGCCAGCGTCGGCAGCATGTACCACCATTTCTCCGGCAAGGCCGACTTGTATCTCGCCCTGTTCGAGGAACTGCACGACGAGCACGACAGGCGCACACGCAAGGCCGTCAGGGAATGCCGCGAGCAGGGGGCCACTGATCCCATGCTGATGCTGCTGGCTGGGGCCCGCGGCTATCTGGACGTTTGCATCGAGCAGCGCGAACTCGTCGGCATGTTCACGCGCGGCGACGGGCCGCCCGGCTTCGAGGTGATGTGGCGGCAACGGGTCTTGGACTGGGTGACCCGCAATACCGAGCTCTTCGAGCGCAGCGGCGAGCCGCTAAGCGACGCCGCAGCAATCGTCATGACGGGCGCGATCTTGCTCGCGCTCACCGAGGTCTCGCTCGCCCCCGACGAAGGGCGGGCACGTCAGCTAGCTGACGGCGTGCTGGAAGTGCTGTCCAGGTTGCATGTCCGGCCGTAGCGCGATCACCCGGAGCGGACGAGCAAGCCGCGAAGCGCGGGACGCGATCAGCGCGGGACGCGTCAGAACGGGGCGCCTGGCGCTGATCCGCCTTCATGCTGCCTGGCCATCGCGGTAGCGAGACGTGCGCGGGCGCCTTCGAGCCACTCCTCGCAGATTGCTGCCAGCTGCTCACCGCGTTCCCACAGCTGGAGCGATTGCTCCAGGGTGAGTCCGCCCGCCTCCAGGCGCTTAACCAGCTCGGTCAGTTCGTCCCTGGCTTGCTCGTAAGGCGGGCGTCCGGCATTGCCGGCTGCCGGATCCGCCGCCCGGTTGGCACCGGGCCCGGGATCGTCCGCGTTACCTGAAGCTGCCATTGGACCAGCGTAGTGCCGCGGTAACGAGACGGCGGGCACGCCGATGAACTTAGCTACGCGGCCAAGGGCCGCTGGTCACTGCCGAGCTGCGGGAAGGCGGGCCCGCGCAGGTAGCGGCCGCACGGCTAACCCGTCTGCCCAGGGGCGTACCGCCCGGCCGTGACTGGCAGCTGGTTGTCGGCGAACCGCACCGACAACAGTTCGCCCTCGGCCACTTGATCCGCGGACACCACAACGCTGAAGTCGGCGTGCTGGACTATCGCGTAACCCCGCCGCAGGGTGGCGGCCGGAGACAGGGCGATGAGCCGTGCCCTGATGTGCGCCAGGTCGTCGGTGGCCCGGTTCAGCCCGCCGCTGATCGCCCGGCGGGCGCGATCCGACAGGCCAAGGATCATTTCCTGCTGGCGGTCGATCTCGCGGGTGGGGCTGGCCAGGGCGGGGCGTGAGGTGATCGCCGTCAGCCAGGAGTTTTCGCGGTCGAGACGCCCGGCCAGCGATCTGCGCGCCCGAGACCGGAGCTGGCTGATCAGCTCGAGCTGTTCGGCGACATCGGGGACGGCACGCCTGGCCGCGTCAGTCGGAGTGGAAGCACGGACGTCAGCCACCAGGTCAAGCAGCGGCACGTCCTGCTCATGCCCGATCGCGCTCACAACCGGCGTGACACAGCCCGCTACCGCGCGGACGAGGTCCTCGTCGGAGAACGGCAGCAGGTCCTCTACCGATCCACCGCCGCGGGCGATGATGATGACGTCTACCGCACGGTCCGCATCGAGCCGCTGCAGCGCATCAATGATCTCCTCGCTGGCATGCGGGCCCTGGACGGCAACCTGCTCAACCCGGAACCTGACGGCTGGCCAGCGCCGCGCGGCGTTCCTGAGGACGTCTCGCTCGGCGGCTGAATCGCGCCCGCAGATCAGGCCCACCGTGCCGGGCAGGAACGGCAGCCTGCGCTTGCGCTCAGCGGCAAAGAGTCCTTCGGCCGCCAGCTCCACGCGCCGCCGCTCGAGCCTGGCCAGCAGCTCGCCAATCCCAACTGCCTTGATCTGGGAGGCAGTGAGCGCGAAGGAGCCCTTCGCTGAGTTGAACTCGGGCTTGGCCCAGATGACAACCCTGGCGCCGACGTCCGGTGGCGGGCTGGTCGCATCGAGCACGGCAGAACTGCAGATTACCCGCGCCGACACTGCGGCGACCGGGTCGCGCAGGGTCAGGAAGGCGGTGCCGCCACGCCTGGTCAGCTCCGCGATCTGACCCTCCACCCAGACTCTGCCGAGGCGGCCGATCCACTCGCCGACCAGCCGCAGCACTGTGCGCACCGGGACCGGCGACTGCTCGGAGGTTTCTAGCGGCACAACAGCTCCTCCGGCGGAATCAGCTTAGCGATCGGCGGTGCGGCTAACGGGTCAGCTGTCAAGCGGGAACGGGCGTGCGCTGTAACTCGCCCGCTTCGAGCTTCTCGATCCGCCGCTCGAACATCCCGAGCACTTCCGGTCGCTCGGCATTCTTGCTCTCATACTCTGCCAGGATGCGCAGCTGGCTGACGTCGAGCCCGCGCAGCCGGGCGCGGATGGAGGCGAGGGACAAGGCGTCATAGTTGGCCAGCGGCAAGGTTTGTTTCGCGGGGGCCGGGCGCGGGGTGCTGGCCGGCCGGTGCGGCACAGAAGCGGCTCCGGACTTGCGGACAGCGCCGGATCTGCGCGCTTCCGGCAAGACGTCGTAGTCGTCATCGGTGTTTTCATCGGACAGCAGCCGGACATTGCCAGTCTTGTCCAGCGAACGCCACCGCGAGCCGGGCGGTGCTACCGGGGCCAGCCCGTGCCGCTGGCGCCTCGCGGCTGCATGGCCCGGCTGTTCGCCATTGCCAGCGGAGCCAGCGGCTGCCTGGCCCGGCAGCTCGCTACTGCCAGCGGCCACCGCGTCTGCACTGGGCAACGGCCTGTCGGCTGAAAGCAGTATCCGGCCAATCCCGGCAAACACGGCCCGCACGACCAGCGTGGGTGCTCGCCTAACCTGCCCGGGGACGCGCGAGATGCCCATCTGATCGTTCTCCCTCAACGGACCGCAGCCCTGGCTGTGGCTCGGGAAATTCTCAGGGCTGGGCGAAGCTGCTGCTCTTGGATCATTGTGGCTGGCCGTGCGTGATCGCGGGGCACGGAGGGCTCCAATTCCCACCCTCCGTCCGGCACTACTGGTACCGGTAGGTGACAGTGGTCGCGGGTGCCGGGACGGCCGGGGTGTCTGGATGCTCCCGGTGTCTGGATACGTCCGGGTGCGGATCACCTAGACTGGCGCCATGTCAGCCCAGTCCCGCCGAGTGCTGCTCGCCAAGCCCCGTGGCTACTGCGCGGGCGTTGACAGGGCCGTCCAGACCGTGGAGATCGCGCTGGAGCGATTTGGTGCGCCGGTCTACGTCCGCAAGCAAATCGTACATAACACTCATGTCGTCCGGACACTGGAAGAGCGCGGCGCCATCTTCGTCGACGAAACCGAGGCCGTTCCGGAGGGCTCGGTCGTGGTCTTCTCCGCACATGGCGTCTCCCCGGAGGTACGCGAGGAGGCCAAAGGCCGCGGCCTGCGGACCATCGACGCTACCTGCCCTCTGGTGACCAAAGTGCACAACGAGGCACGCCGGTTCGCAGCGCAGGACTAAGACATCCTACTGATCAGCCACGAGGGCCATGAGGAGATCATCGGCACCACCCGTGACACTCCTGCGCA